>Ga0187781_10000567_pt1 | contig 26429 bp, 28 predicted proteins | sample 0715_SJ02_MP02_2_FD_132447 | JGI IMG/M metagenome (GOLD analysis project Ga0187781, IMG submission 132447) | Tropical peat soil microbial communities from peatlands in Department of Meta, Colombia - 0715_SJ02_MP02_20_MG | ecosystem: Environmental > Terrestrial > Soil > Wetlands > Peat | place... | reverse complement strand
CCCCTGCTGGGGGCGCGACTTCGGGATCCGGACTTCGATCAGGATCTCGTTGGCCTCGACGGCAGTGACGAACGTATCCTTGTAAAAGTCCGATGCCGAGATCGTTCGGGGTCCCTTCGGCCCCACCACCATCATCTCGGCACCCAGGGCCAGCATGCACGCGGGAAGATCGTTGCCGGGGTCGCCATGGCAGACGTTCCCCCCTACCGTTCCAAGGTTCCGAACCAGAGGGTCGGCGATCTCCTGGGCCGCGTCGGTAAAGATCGGATACGATCGTCGCAGGAGGTCCGATTCTAGGAGGTCATTGGTCCGCGTTGTCGCCCCGATTTTGAGATGCGTACCCTCCTCGCGGATGTAGGCGAGATTCGGAATTCGGTTGATGTCGACGAGGACCTGTGGTTGCGCGAGACGCAGCTTCATCAGTGGAATCAGGCTGTGGCCCCCCGCGAGCACTTTGGCCTCCCCGTCGAAACGCTGGAGGAGGGACACGGCTTCGTCGATCGATCGCGGCGCGTAGTAATCGAATTGTGGCGGAATCATCGAACACCCTGGGACGGCTGCCCGCACGTCCGAGCGTGTCCTATGCTATAGGCCTTGCGAAAGTGTAACATGGATTCCGACACGCGCCGGTGTTCCCGCCGACGGGCCGGGCCCCACGCCTTTATGGGGGTTACATCCTGTTCGTCCTGACATGCTGACCGATGCGTTCGGCCGAGAGGTCACCGACATTCGGATCAGCGTCACGAAGCGATGCAACTTCGGTTGCGTCTATTGCCATGATGAGGGCCTCGGGCCGGTGGCGCGACCCCGCTCCCCCCATGGCGAGGAGATGACCCCGGCGGAGATCGAGCGCGTCGTGGCCGTCGCGCGCGAGTTTGGCATCCGATCCGTGAAATTCACCGGTGGGGAACCCCTCGTCCGCGACGACCTCGAAGAAATCGTCGGCCGGACCGTGGAGCAGATTCCGGACGTCTCCTTGACTACGAACGGCTCGATGCTCGAGCCCCGAGCCGAGGCCCTCCGGGATGCGGGCCTCAAGCGGGTCAACGTCTCGGTCGATTCGATGGATCCGGAAGAATTCCGGTCGATCCGCAAGGGGAGCCTCGCGCCGGTCCTTCGGGGGATCCGGGAGGCCCTGCGGGTCGGGCTGAAGCCGATCAAGCTCAACATGGTGGTCTTTCGGCCGACGCTGGCCAAGATTCCGAAGATGATCGACTACGTCGGTTCGACGGACGGCCTCAAGCTCCAGCTGATTCAGTTCATGCCCGAGCTCGTGGCCCACCGGGAGTGGATGGTCGACATCGGCACGGTTCGCACGTGGCTCGAGAATCACGCCTCGCGCGTCCTCATCCGCGAGATGCATCACCGACACGTGTACTTGTTCCAGCACGTCGAGGTCGAGCTGGTCGACCCGGTTTACAACGCCGAGTTCTGTTCGAACTGCCACCGGATCCGCGTCACTCACCGGGGGGAACTCAAGGGGTGTCTGAACCGCACGGACGACCTGATCCCGACCCGGGGACTGGATGACGAAGCGCTTCGTGCGGCGTTCCGCCAGGTCATCACGACGCGGATGCCCTACTACGGGGGCTACGTCACGGACTATCCGTCGGTCGCCGCCTTCGCGGAGCAGCTCCCGATGGTCTCCCCGCGACCCTCGGCATGACGGCCCCGTCGACATCCCCGCCGTTCGCCGAGTCGATCGACGCGCTCATGGAGGCGCTCTCGCGCCAGAGCTACGTGGTCGAGAGAGGGCTCGCAACCGCGGTGTTTCTCGCGCTCCGGCTGGAAAAGCCCCTTCTGATCGAGGGGGAGCCTGGATGCGGTAAGACCGAGATCGCGAAGGCGCTCGCCGCGGCGTCTGGCGTGGAGCTGATCCGGCTTCAGTGCTACGAGGGGCTGGACGCGAGCGCGTCCCTCTACGAATGGGACTACCCGCGTCAACTCTTGGAGATTCGCCTCCACGAGCGCGATCGGACGACGGCCGAACTGGAGACCGAGATCTACGCCGAACGATTCCTGTTGCGCCGTCCCCTTCTTCGAGCACTGGAAGGCTCCGGGGGGGTCCGTCCGGTTCTTCTCATCGATGAGCTCGATCGCGCCGACGAGGAGTTCGAGGGGCTCCTCCTCGAGGTCCTTTCCGACTTCCAGGTCACGATCCCCGAGCTGGGCACGATTCGCGCACGCACGATCCCCCTCGTGATCGTGACCTCCAACCGGACCCGTGAGCTCGGCGACGCGGTCAAGAGTCGGTGTCTCTACGCCTACATCGGCTACCCGGACGCCGAGAAAGAAGTCGAAATCCTTCGCCGGCGGATCCCGGAGCTTCCCGAGCAGTTCGCCCGAGAGATCACCTCCTTCGTCCAGCGCTTGCGGGCCCACGAGGACCTCGCGAAGCGGCCGGGCCTCGCGGAAACTCTCGACTGGGCGGCAGCCCTCCTCGCTCTCGGGGAGGGTACGCTTCGACCGGGACCCGTGGGCGAGACGCTCGGTCTGCTGCTCAAGGACGCTCGCGATCTTGAGACCTACCGGCGGGATCGAATCCAGACCCTACTCGCCACCCCATGAAGGGATCGTCCGAGCCGCTCTCGCTCGGCGACCGATTTCTCACGAGGATCCAAGGGTTCCTCGATCGACTGCGCGACGAGGGCCTCCGAATCGGACTCGGGGCGGGAATCGATCTCGGACATGCGACCGACCTCCTAACATCCCTCGACCGAAGCGCATTCCGGGACGCATGTCGAGCGACTCTCGCAAAGTCCCCGGAGGATCTCGCCATCGTGGACCGGGTCTTCGACGAGTACTGGGCGAGCGGTAACCGGCCCGCGGTCCCGCCTGCATCGGAGGAAGGGAAGGTGCCTGCACCCCCGCGACAACGACGGGGCTCGCACCCACCGGCGGGCCGTCGTCGCCCGAAACCCATCGAGCTCCCCACTCCGTCGTTCGAAGGTAGGTACAGCCCGAGAGCTCCGGACTCGGGACACGCCCTCGGCCTCGTTTCGGAACCTGAGCTGCGAAGGGACCGAATCGGTGCGCGCCGATTCCGTCGGAGGATCGCCACGCTCCCCGGGCGTTCCTGGCGTCGGGCCCCTACCGGCCCAATCGACCTGCGGCGGACCGCGGGGCGGAGCGCTCGAACCGGTGGGGAATGGATCGAACTCCTGCGTCGTGACCGTGCCCCCCGGCGTGCGGACCTGATCGTCCTGTGGGACGTCAGTGGGTCGATGCGGGATCATACGAGCTCGCTTTTCGCCCTGGTTCACACTCTCCACCGGGTGATCCGGAGGACCCGGGTCTTCGCCTTCGGCCACGCTCTGGAGGAGGTGACCGAACTCTTCGAGGGCCAATCGTACCCGCGGGCGCTCGCCGAACTTGCCGGGCGTCTCGAAGCCACCGGCGGGGGGACTCAAATCGCCCGGTGCCTCGAGGACTTCTATCGCCGATCCGGCCTCCTGCTCCGGAGTTCGACGACCGTCCTTGTCGTCAGCGACGGCTGGGACCTCGGCGAGCCCGGTCCGCTGGGGGAGGTGCTCCAGCGCATCCGGCGCAGCGCGGGGCGGGTCGTCTGGCTCAACCCGTACGCGGCGGAGAAGGGATTTGCCCCCGCGACGGCCGCGTTGAAGGCGGCCCTTCCATTCGTCGACCTCATGACAAGCCCGGTCGACTTTCCCTACCCCCACGGAGGCCGGGAGGTCCGGTCCTACCGCTCGCGCGGGCCCATGGCCTCATCCTTGGGGGCGGAAGGTTCATTCGCCCACCGTGATTGACCCCGCCGCTCGGAACCCGACATCCGAATTAGGGAGGTGGGCTCGTGCGTGTCGAGGGCTCGTTCGAGGTGCGCCGCGACCGGGATTCGGTGTATGCCTTCTTCACCGACGCGCACCTTCTGGTCGGCTGCTTGGACGACCCCCACACGGTCGAGGTGTCGGACGAGTGGCACTTCCACGGGACGATCACGACCGGTGTCGCGTTCATTCGAGGGACCTTCCGGATGACCGGAGAGTACACCGAACGACGCTCGCCGGACCGCGTCGCGGCCAAGATCCACGGCTCGGGTCTCGGAAGTGGGATCGATGGGGTCATCCTGACCGACTTGAGCGAATCCGACGGTGTGACCACCGTCCGGTGGTCAGCGGATCTCACGCTTTCGGGTCCGATTGCAGGCCTCGGCGAGCGGATCGTCCGGGGAACGATCGACAAGAAAACTCAGGCTCTCTTCGAAACTGCACGGCGCACGCTCGAGGGTCGATCGGCCTGAACCCGGGTCGACGACTCGTGCGGTCCCGACGGAGCCATCGTTCCAGGGGTCTCACCTACGACTTCGGCGGAGCTCGCACGGGCGCCGACGCGGACGTCGACCGGAATCCCCTCGCCTTCCCGTACTTGGCCGCGATCACCTCGGAGAGGATCGAGAGGGCGATCTCGGCCGGGGCACGAGCTCCGATGTCGAGCCCGATCGGTGCATGGAGGCCGGCGATGAACGCTTCCGAAACTCCCGCTTCCCGCAATCCTTCCCGGGCCTTTTCGACGCGGTGATGACTCGCGAGGAGCCCGACGTACCGGAGCGGAACTCGAGCGAGCGCGGAAAGGACCGCGACGTCCCGCTCGCCTCTCGTCAGGACGACGACCGAGTCACGCTCCCCGAGGCCCAGGCGGTCGATCTCGGGCATGGATGCCTTCACGAGGTGGTGTGGGTTCTCGGTGAGCTCGGGATTCGGGTCGACGACGGTAAGGTCGAACTCGAGCCACATCGCGAGGTGCACCAAGGAATCCTCAACGTCGTCCTTCCCTCCCTGTCCGATCAGGACGATCCGATCGCTGGGCAGTATCGGTTCGACGTGCACCTCGAGGGTACCGCCGCAGTCGGTTTCCACGAAGATTTCGTCCGGTGAATTGGTCTGGGTCATTCCGGAGAGCGCGCTCTTCACATCCACGAGGTGCACCCGGACGACACGGCTCTCCCCATCGCGCATCGCCTCCTCGGCGATCGAGACGATCGGGCCCTCGGGACACCCGCCGCCGAACGAGCCGCCGGCGATCTTGCCATCATGGGAGATGAGGATCTTGAACCCCCGTCGCGCGAGGGTCGATCCCTCCGTGCGGACGACGGTCGCCATCGCAAACGGGCGACCCTCGCTCGCCAGCTCGCGGACCTTCTCGGCGAACTCGCGGGCTCGCATGACTCAACGACCCGCCCGTCTCGTAAGAGCTTGTCGCAGCCGAGGGGAGTCGGCCGACCCTCCCCGAAGGTGGCTCGGTGCCATCGATTCGGATAGGCGTTCGATTCAAGAAGGGCGTACACTGTCCCTCCGAAAGGAGAAGTTCCCATGACAGTCGACTTTGCGTTTCGGCGGGCCCCGGCGTTTCGTGTGGCGAGCATCTCGTGGAAAGGCACTTGGAGCGAGGCCAAGGTCCGATCGAACTTCGCTCGGATTGAGGCGTGGGCCAAGGCACACCATCTCCGGACCGGCAAGTGGATCTTTCGGGAGCCGAACGAGCGATCGTTCGAGGTGGCAATCGAAATTCGTGGGACTGCGCGCGCCCACCGCGGGATCCGACTGCGGACCTACCGCGCGTCGCGCGTCGCGAGCGTCACGTTCGACCCTGACGTCGTCTCCCCCGCGGTCATCTATCACGGAATCACGGACTGGTTGCGCTGGCAGCGCAAGGAGAAGAAAATCCGCGCGGTCGGAGCGTACCGCGAGGTCTACGTGGACGATCCATGGCGCAACGCGAAGGCGTGGGCCCGGACGAACGTGCAGGTCGTCGTCCGCCCCTAAGGGCCGCTTCCGCCGCCCGGCGAATGGAATCGGCTAGGTTGCGTGGACGGGGGTTCCGGCCGCTCGCCGTTCGGCATCCGATTCGAGACCGGCGCGCCGAGTCGGCTTCGCGCGCTTTGCTCGAAGAGCAGAGTAGATAACCCCGGGACCAGTGGGTCCGCAGACGGAGACGTGAATCGATGGCAACTCCAGCGGTCCCCCCGGCGCCCGCACCCCCTGCCCCAGAGCGGAAAACGCCCGAGGAGAAGCGGAACCTGGAGGGCGCGTCGCGTCTCGCCCTCGGAGGATGGTTCGGACTCCTCGCTGGCCTCGTCACGATCGGAATCCCGCTGTTGGTACTCGAAATCGGGGTCTACTTCCCGAGCAGTTTTCTCTCCCTCGATTCGGGGCTGCTCCAGATCTCCGGCACGCTCGTCCTTGTAGGATCGATTCTCTACATTTTGTGTCTGTTCTTCTATCGCCGGGGCTTCTCGAACCTTCGGAAAATCAGCCCGGTCTTCGGCTCCGCCACGATGCTCTGCAACATCGGCTCGGTCGGGTTCATCCTCCTCCTCGTCGCGGCGGCGGTCCTTGAAGGCACCGCGACTTCCGTGTTCGGCTGTGTACACGGCTCGCCGTCCCATGCGTTGAGCTGCCTACAATCGGGTCAACCCCTCGGCGCCTACACCGCCCTCGTCGGATTTGCGTTTGCGTGGGTCGGAGGGATTGGAATCGTGGTCGGGCTCTCCCTCGCCGCCGGGCATTTCGGCCGGGGATCGATGGGCCTTGGCGCCATCATCTATCTCGTCTTCTTGATCGTGCTTCTGATCCCACTCGTGGAGTTCGCAATCCAGGTCCCGGGGATCCAGTATATTCTCATCCTTCTGCCAATTCTCGCAATCGCCGCGCCCGTCCTCGTCCTCGTGGGCGCTCGGGCGAGTGCCCGAGCCGTTCGAGCGGCAGGATGAGCGGCGCCGCTGCCCCTCCCGGGACCACCGAAACCGCGACCGTCGCCGGAGGATGCTTCTGGTGCACGGAGGCGGTCTTCTCCGACCTGCGGGGTGTGAGCCGAGTCGTTCCGGGATACTCGGGAGGCACGGTCGTGAACCCCACGTACGAGCAGGTATGCTCGGGCCGGACCGGCCACGCCGAATCCGTCGAGATCACCTTTGACTCGAACGTCGTGAGTTTCCGGGACCTGTTGCGGATCTTCTTCACGACCCACGATCCGACCACGCTCAACCGTCAGGGGAACGACGTGGGGACGCAATACCGCTCGGCGGTCTTTTATCGGGATGAACGCCAGAAACAGATTGCCGAGGAGGTCGTGCGCGAACTCGCGACGGCCGGGGTCTGGCGCAAGAAGATCGTCACCGAGATCGTTCCGTTCACTGCCTTCTATCCTGCCGAGCAGTACCATTGGAACTACTTTCGGCGGAATCCGGAGAAGGGGTACTGCCAGATCGTCATCGCACCGAAGGTCGCGAAGTTCCGCCACCAGTACGCCGACCGGTTGAAAACCGCCTGACGACAACGCCCCCGGGGGGCGGCCCGACCCCTCGTGGAGCGCGGCCCTTGGTTCGGTCAGCGCGTCAGCAGTGGTAGGATCTCGCGGAGGTCTCGTACCATCTCACACGGGGCAGGAGGGTCAGCTTCGAGCCGATTCAGCCAGATGGCTCGGAGTCCCGCGTCTCGTGCACCGAGATAGTCTTCCGTCCATGAGTCGCCGACGTGCACCGCGTCGGCCGGGCTCCGGTGTGCCCGTTGAAGGGCGCGCGCGAACACGCGGCGGTCCGGCTTCTCGACCCCGACCTCCTGCGAGTAGGTAATGGTCTCGAACATTCCGAGGAGTCCGTGATGCGCGAGGATCTCCGTCAGTCGGTCTGTGAAGTTCGATATCACGCCGATTGGGAATCCCCGGCCCCGAAGGTCGTCGAGAACTTCGCGGGTCTCAGGGTACAGCTGCACGAGCGAGGGATCGTTGAAGGCGGCCTGCACCGCGTCAAAGAGCACCTCCCGCCGATCCTGGACCCCGAGACGGTCGATTATCCACGTATCGCGAAGCCGCCAGTACTCCTCCGTCCGACCATGGAATGCGTAGATCTGCCCGTGGAATCGACGCTCGGCTTCCGCGTCCGCCTCTCGAATTCGATCCTCGGGAATCTCGAGACCGATCGCTCGGCCGACCTCGGCCCAGACCCTCCAGGGCTCCCGGAGCGTCGGAGGGAACTGCGCCAGCGTGCCTCCGAAGTCGAAGAACACCACGGACGACCCCATGCGAGCACGGAGTCGCCATGTTCCCTAAAGCCCATGGTTCGAGGGCGGGGCCGCGCCGGTGCGGTCGGCACCATCCTCACGCCACGGCCAGGAGTGCAAAGTAGATCGCGAACCCGACCATCACTGCTCCCGAGACCCATAGGATCACTCGTTCGAGCCCGGGAAACCGGCGGACTCCCGCGCGCGTCGCGTACGGGAATGCGACGATCCAGATGGCGATCGCGCCAAAGAGACCTAGGAAGAGGACGATCCCACCGAGATAGGCGAACGCGAGTCCTGCAGTCAGCCACCACAGGATTTGGAAGGGGTTCGAGACGCCGACCGCGAGAGCGGTGGAGTAGGTCGCGAGACCCCCGGGAGCGAGGTCCGACCCGTACGGCTTCCGCGTGAAGAGTCGGTACCCAAGGACCACCATGACCCCGCAGCCGAGGACGTAGACGTACCGGACCACCGACGAAAGGTCGACGAAGCTCTGAAGGGTATAGACCGCCACCCCGAGAATGAGGTCCGCGGTCATCGCGCCCAGACCGGTGAGGAATCCATGGCGAAACGAACCGGCGGACCGTGCCGCGATGAGCGCGTTCATCGGACCCGGCGGAATGGTGAGGGTGAACCCGAGAACCACGCCGAATGCGAGCTCGGTGAGGGCGGACATCGGACTTGGCTCGTGAGGGACGAGAAGACGAGTCTACGTACCCTCGGACGATCTACGGCACCGTTCGCGCTTCGACCGTGATCACCGTCGGGGGAGGCGGGGGACGCCAGCGGATGGCCATGGCGCCACCGGCCGAGGCGAGGAGGAACCCGATCAGAAACCCTCCGAGGGCGAAGGGAATGCTGCCCAAGGCGAACACGATCGCGAGGATTCCCCAGACCGTGTGGGCGGAGGGCAGTGCCACCATCAGGAGTCCCATCAGAATCGTGAGCGTCCCGAGAAGAAGGCCGAGCAGCCACAAGCTGCTGAAGAATCCAAGGAACGCCGAGATGATCCCGCCGACCACGGCGATGATTGCCCCTCCGACGAGAATGAAGCCTCCGCCCACTACGGTCAGGATCCCGGCTCCCACGGGTCGCGCCACGGATGCCCCACCCGGTCCGGCATCCGCGACCTGCTCATAACGTGGGAAGGCGGGGGCGGCTCCTCAGGCGTGCTTCGGGAGGGAAGGGATCGAGGGTTTTCCGGCCGCCCCCAACCATTTTGGAATCAGGACCGCCATCACACCCCCGAACCCCGCGATGCCGGCGACCAGCGGAAAGATGCTTCTCGGCCCATAGGTTGCGTAGAACTCACCGATGAGGATCGGGCCTAACAGCAGACCGAGGTCCTCGAACGACCCGAAGATCCCAACTGCGGTTCCTTGAGCTGGACGAGGGATTGGGCCGAGTGCGAGCGGCAGTAGACTCGCGGAAAGGCACCCACTCCCGGCGGAGAAAAGGAGGGTAGCAGCGACCATCCCGCTGTAGTTCGTCGCGAAGAACGTCACGAGCGCACCCGCCGCCATCCCGAGGAATCCGAGCGGAGCCGAGCGGGCGGGGCTCCATCGATCGATGACGGGTCCCAGCAGGAACCCCGCGGTCAGCGTGACCGTCCTCGCGGCCCCGATCGCGTAGCCCGCGGCGCTCGGAGTGCCTCCGAAGAGGCTGACGGAATAGTACTGGAGGAAGTTGATCGTGAGGCAGTACGCCACGAAGTAGACGGCGACCAGGCCGGCGCAGAGAACGAAGTGCCGACGCAGGACTTCTCGGGCCTGGCGGCGGACGCCTCGATCGTGAACGGGAATCGGTACATCACGCCAGGGGACCAGCGCAAACAGGGTGGTTGCGACCGCCGAAAGCGCGAGCGAGGCAAGGACCAGCGGAACGAACCCCACTTCGACGAACACGAGCGGCCCAACGCTCGTCCCTGCCACGAGTCCGATCCCGAAGAACAGCCCGTAACGGCCGGTGCCGGCTCCCGCCGTTCCCGGTCCGCGCGCGGTGAGAGAGAGCCATCGAGAGAGCGGGATGGGGAAAATGAACAGGATACCGAGGAGACCGAAGACCGCGACGAATTCCAGGAACGTACGCGCGCCACCGATCCCGAGAATCACGAGAGTGAGGGCCGCTCCGAGGCCCAGGAGCACCCCGGGCCGACCGATCCGGAACGCGAGCGCCCCCCAGAGGCTTTCCGTCGCGAGCATCCCCAAGGCGTAGACGGCAAGCACAGTGCCGTACTGGACGACGGAGAGACCGAGCTCTTGGAAGCGAAACGGCAGTGAGACCGTCACGAGCGAGTAGGCGACCATCCAGAGCGTCGTCGATGCATAGACTCCCCACAGCGGTCGAGACGATCCTCCAGGACGAGTCACGCCAGCCCCCGAGCCGAGCGTTCCTATCTGGTTTCACGGTCGAGAACCTGCTTGCCCTGGACGGCCGTAACGGACAACTGCATCCTTTGTGGGCGGAAGGGGTCGCGCGTCGGCAACCAAAAGGCCGGGCGCGAAAGCGCGGTCAAGGAGATCCCGCGGGACGCGGGATGAATGGGCGACACTTCCGGCGTAGATCCGTCCGGTCGCGCCGACGATCGTGATCGTGGCTCCCGAACGGATCTCGTGGGACCCGACCCGGAACCGATGGAGGGGGCCGTCGATCTCGTTCGCCGGGCATTCGACAACCACCGCCGTCCAGATCTGACGGGCGACCACGATCGCATCAGTTCGGCGACAATCGCCGATTTCTGCATCGACGTATTCCGCAACTCGACATGAGCCGTCATCGAGATTTCGTCAGCGCCACCCGCCCAACTACTACGGCCCGTTCGTGGGAGGGGACGGAGGCGCTGGGAACAGGGGGTCCGGACCTTCGGCGAAGTCAGTTTGGGTGTTCGAAACAGGTCCGAAATGCCTTCTACCCGAGTCGCGAAAGGTTGAAACCGTGGCCCGGGGCTATCTCACGTCGCGTCAGTGAGTGAGGCGACCATGGAGCCCGTCGCGAGTCCGCCGTCGAGTGCCCCGATTTCCCCTGCAGAAGGTGGATCACCGCCTTCCCCCACCGCGCCCCGACCGGCAGCTCGTCGGTCTCGGCTTTGGGGAATCGTGATCGCCGCCGTGGTCGTCATCGTCGTCGTCGCGTCCCTCTTTGCGGCAGGGGTCATCCCCATCTCGAGCGGATCGAAATCCAACACCACCCCGTCGTACTCAGAGGCGGCCGCGGCCGGGCAGAACGCCGCGAACGGGGTCGCTGGGGGCCCCTGGACGCTCATCGGTGCGATTGCGATTGACAGCGCCGCCGGCCTCGCGGCAAACGTAGGGACGGCATCGTCCGCGAACTGCTCTCTCGCTCCGGTAGGAACGGCTTCGTTTCCCTCGACCCTTCGGATCCCGGCTGACGGGGATTTTTCGTCAGGCCAGTCCCCCTTCTGGGGCTTGATCTACATCAACCCGTCCGCTCCGAAAATCCTGGTCGTGGAGGTCCTGAACGGCACGGCAACGCCCCTTGCAGTGGGATCCGGCCGTTGCGCCGAAACCCTGGTCTCCTACAGTACCATCCCTACAAACGTTCTCGACAGTCCCACGGTCGCCTCTGATTTCTGGTCCGGGGGCGGGTCCGCGTTCGTCTCCGCGCATTCGGGCGTTCCGTTGAACCTCATCATGGGGTTATTCGGAGGCGGAAGTGGATTGAATCTCTCGAAAAGCCATCTTACTCTACCTGCGACCTGGTTGTTCGCGGTCAGTCCGTGCGGTGTCAGTGGCTCTACAGGGCCGACCGGAAAGCAATCGGTGTACGTCGCCCCCTTCAACGCCACGTCCGGTTCAGTCGAGTTCGAGCCGTACTTTCCACTTTCGACGACAGCGACCTGTTCCAACTTATCCTCGACGGCGTCGGGGGGGTTCGTGCTTCGAAGTGGACCGGGGGCCCCGATCCTCCTCCCGGGCTCTGCGGCCCGTGGCGTCTCGACGTGCCTTCCTGGCACAGCGCCGGTGCTTCAGGGCAGGGAGAGCGTCGGGACCGTCGTGCCACGAATATCTCCGCCTCCCGTCGCGGTCCCTGTGCGAGCCGCCGGCCCCGACCGTTCTTCTTCGGCCCGGGGGCAGCCTCTTGCGCGAATCGTTCAATAAGGCGTAGCGGCTCGGGAACGGTTGGGTTGCATGTTCGCCCGGGTCCTGGTGGGGTTCGACGGGTCGGCCCCCTCCCGCCTCGCCGTCCACGCGGCGACCGAAATCGCCGTGCGCTTCCACTCGACCTTGACGATCGCGATCGTCCGGTCCGGGGGCTCTACACCCACTGACGCGCTCCTCGAGAGCCTCGTTCCACTCCCGGATGGAGGAAAGTCGTTCGGAGCGGTAGTCGACGAGGTCCGGTCCAAGGCCGTCGCCGATGGTGCGGCTGGAGTGGAGTCGGTGATTCTCGAGGGAGAGGTGCTGGAGACGCTGCTCCGCTGGATTTCGCACCACCATCCGGACCTCGTCGTCGTGGGCTCACGGGGACTCAGCCGTGGGCGCCGGCTCCTCCTGGGAAGTGTGTCGTCCGGTCTCGTGAATGGGGCACCCTGTCCCGTGCTGGTTGTGCGTGCGAGTCGTGAGCACCATCCCCGGGGGTCGTCCCACGGGGCCGCCGAGGGTCCTGGAACGAGCTCGACGCATTCGATCTGACGGTCTGGTGGCAGCCCGAGCCGACGCACGTGTCATGGCTCGGAATCGGCTAATAGGGGAGCCGAGGTGGTACGTTTCATGCGGGAAGGAATGGCGGTCTACCTCGTGGGCCTCATTCTGATCACCGCGGCGATCGAGCTCACGCTCGCGCTGTTACTCGCGACGCAAGGGAAGGTGCCGTCCCCCTCTTCCGATTTCTGGGTCGTCTATCTTCTCGCCGACGTGGTACTGTTCTCGGGAGGGGGCGTACTCGTCCCCCGCGGACTCTCCCAGCTCCGTTCTGCGGCGTCGATCAGTGCAGGCGAATCCTCTCTCCCGGAGTCCCCTCCGAGTTAACCCGACCGCGGTACGATCTCACTCGCGTCGACCCGAGGGTGCCCGTCTCACGACGACCGCATGCTGGCAGGGGGTTCGGTGCGCACGGGAATCTTCTCGCGAGCTTCCTGGCCGCCGTACGCTTGCCACTCCGAAATCCGCCCCTCCGAGATGACCGCACGCCAGGCCGCGGGGCTTATCCAACGGCGGCTCCCGTCGGGCGGACTTGAGGCCGTTCCGCTTACGGTACCGAACAGGGCCACCTTCTGGCCCGTGGCAAGGTGCTCTCGGATTGCAATCCGATAGTCCGGGACCGAGTGAAAGCACTCCGTCCACGCCTCGGAAACCCGGTCGCAGCCTCTCAGCTCCTGACCCCTCTCGTCAATGAACCGAATGTCCGGCGCCATCAGGGAGGCGAGTGCCGAGACGTCGTGGCGATTGATCTCGTTTACGAATCGGATGGCGATGTGCTCCGAGACGCTCTCCGACACGGACGGCCCCGATGGCCCTCGATTCGGACGTAATCGGGATGCCGAACTGGCATATCCAAGTCGCGTTGCGAGCCCACAAACGCCTCTGAAGGGCCGTCGGACCTGTCCGCCCCACGGCGAACCCCCAATTACGTCGAACGGCCACTGGAGCTGGCGGACGGCTCGTCAATCCTGACGTTCCTGCGCTCGAATAATTATGGGTGCGGATTGGGGGTCCCTCGGCAGGGGATCCATGAACGTGACCGATTTCGATCATCTGCCTCGGTCGCTCTATTCGCAACTCGGCGTGCTCGGTCTCCTGGACGGGGATCCGCCCCAGGGCATCGGCTTCGTCCGCCGGTTCCGAGGACTTGGGCTTCCGTGCGCGGAATACTACGCGGTGTACGCGGTCGAGGACGGAAGGATCCTCTCCCAGGTCGAAGTGGTTCGTCCTCGGTTCACGTCCGACGCCGGTTCCGAGGTCGTGTGTGGAGTCGCCGGAGTGGCCACACGGCCCGACGCTGTCCGGCGTGGGCTCGCCGGGAGATTGATCCGGGAGGTCCACCGGCGCGAGGCCGCCCTTGGACAGCGATGGTCGTTCCTATGGACCCACCGGTCGTGGGGTGCCCACACCCTCTACGAGCGGCTGGGGTACCGGGATGTGTACTCGCCACCCAGCGCGTTCCGACCTCTCGGACTGCGACGCATCCGCCGGTTTCCCTCGGGATACGAATGGGTCACGGTCACGCGTCGCGATCTCCCGACCCTTGAGCGGGTCTTCCTTCGGTCGACGCAGGGTCGCCTCGGGTTCGTCTCCCGCCCCCCGGGCCTCCTCTCCGCGAGGGTCCGGATGGGCTGGAGAGTTCCCGAGAACCATCGGGTATTGTACCGTCGCGGGGCCGCGGTCGGGTACGCTCACCTCACGTTCTCACCGTGGCACGTGGGTGCGAACGAGGTGCTGGTCGACGGCCCGGAGCATCTCGTCCCGATGATCGACGCGCTCGAGTCGACGGAACCCGAACGGTCGTTCTCCCTCGGATCCACGACCTTCGTCCGAGATGCCCAGGAAGAACTCGAGCGCCGTGGATACGTCATCTACCCGTTCGCGCACGTGACGCTGATGGCAAGGCCCTTGACGCGAGAGCGACGTCCGGGCGAGGACCCGGCCCGGGTATGCGCCGATCCCCGGTTTTCGTGTCATCGGGCCGATGCCTTCTGACCACACCATCGGCGCTGGACGTCGGATCCCAATCCCGAGGAAGGGCGACTCGGGCCCGATCCGGCGTGCAGATGGGCCAATCCCGAGTCAAGTCCAGTTGACTTGACGGAGATGTATTCGCATGCCATCGGGGTTGTCTCAGGAAGGCGAAGCCTCCGGCGACCATGGTCTCCGCGATTGTCGTCTATGACCCGTGGTACGGTTGCACCCGAACGGTCGCCGACGAAGTCGCCCGAGGGCTCTCTTCGGACGGTCGGGTGGCAACGATCGTCTCCACCGTTCGGGATGTCGACCCGAACCAGGTCCTGACCCACGACATCATTGTCATCGGTTCGCCGAACCACCACGGCGGCCCGACCCCCTCGGTGGAACGGCTCCTGATCGACCTGCGCACGCACGACCTCCGGGGGAAGCGATTCGCCTTCTTCGACACCGGCTTCGTGCGGGGGCGGGGCCGGGTCACCGCGCGGATGGAAGCGATCCTCCGGTACCGCAATCCGCTCGTTTCCGCCCCGTTCCTCGGACTCTCGGTCGTCGTCGAACGCCCTCGCGGACCTCTGCTCCCCGGCGAGCTATCGAAGTGCCGGGAACTGGGCCGATGCATCCGCACAAACCTGCCGATCCCCGCGTGACTCAACGCCGCCCTTGGGCGTCCCGTTCCACCGCGGGGTGTCTCAGGGGCCTATCGAATCGAGCGGAGTCAGTGGCCCGGCCCAGGAAGTGCGCGGCCCCGTCTGGACCGATTCGCGTGGGCCGCGAGAAACCGTTGGGTCGCCCGTTCATCCCTTCGAAGGATCCGTCCGAGCTCCGCGACGGGATCGGCATGCTGATCGATCCGTAGGTCGACCCAGCGATCGCTCCACGCCGGATCGAACCATCGCTCGCGGTGAACTACCAGGATCGCTGCGGACTCCATCCCGCGACGGTCGCCCCCGGCAAGACTGCCGGCGGCGAGCGCCCGGTAGAGTCGGTGGGCAAGGGTACCGCGAGAGCCCTCGAAGCCCCGAGCCATCGAGGGGACGACCCGTTCGTTCGCGAGGATGTTTCCCTGACAGGAGTACCCCTCGCCCGTGATGTGACCGGCCCACTCCCGGCACTCGGCGCCGGTCCACGTCGCGGCTCGGCCCCGGGCATCGACCACGCCCAGTTGGCGGCGATCCCGCTTCGGATCGGCGTGGGTTAGTCGGCGGACGACCCCGTCCGCCGAGAGACCCCGACGCAACAGCTCGAGTCCCCTGGGACCGTAGTGATAGTTCGCTTCGGCCTGGGTGGCGATCGCCCCAACCGGCCATGCGGCCCATGGGACCACCGACCCCACGCTCAGGGGTTTTGTCGCGACCACGACCCCCCAATACTCCCGCTCTGGGTCACACGCTACAAGCGAGAACGTCCCGAATTTGGTTCGACCGTACACGGAACCTCGAGCTTACTGCCCGCGTAAGAGACTTGGCACGCAACGAGAGTCGACCTCGCGAGGCCTTGCAACCACGGAGCGGGAGGTCACTTCGGCTCGAACCAAGCGGTGAAGTGTGGGAGGCGCTCGGGCCGCCGGACCATGCGGACGCCGCGGATCGACTCCCGCCGCGCGTAGACGCGGGAAACGACCTGCGCAACGAAGGCGAGGTGGCTCGCGGAGTACACCCGGCGAGGGATTGCGAGGCGGACCAGTTCGAGCGAACGGGACCGGTGATCCGGATTGTCCCCAAACATGAGCGAGCCGACCTCGACGGAGCGGACCCCCCCCTCTCGGTACAGCTCGACGACCAGTGCCTGACCCGGGAGGTCACCGTCGCCGAGGTGAGGGAGGAACCGATGGACGTCGAGGTACACCCCATGACCCCCGACCGGATGGAAGTACGGCACGTTCGACGCGGCCAAAATTCCGGCGAGGTAGCGTACCTGACCGATCCGGTGCTCGAGGTAGTCGGGCTCGGTCGCCTCCATTAGACCGACCGAGATGGCCTCGAGGTCCCGCCGCGCGAGGCCACCGTAGGTCGGGAATCCCTCGTAGAGGATCAGTGCTTCCCGCAGTCGCTCGGCGACCGCGTCTTCGCGCGTCGCGACGAACCCACCGATGTTGACGAGGCCGTCCTTCTTCGCGCTCATCGTCGCGCCGTCGGCGAGGTCGAAGAAATCCCGTCCAATCTCGAGGATCGACCGACCCGCCTGGCCGGGCTCGCGCTCCCGGACGAGGTAGGCGTTCTCGGCCCAGCGACACATGTCGAGATAGAGGGGGACGTGGTACGCGTGAGTGACGCCGGAAACCTCGCGGAGGTTCGCGAGGGACACCGGCTGACCCCCACCCGTGTTGTTCGTGATCGTTACCATGACGAGAGGGACGTTCGCCGGTCCCTCTCGGCCGAGGAGTGCCTCGAGCGCGGCGATGTCGACGTTGCCCTTGAACGGGGCCGGGCTCACCGGGTCGTATGCCTCTGGGATCGCGAGGTCGACCGGCTTCGCCCCTTGGTGACGAACGTGGGCTGAGGTGGTATCGAAATGCATGTTGTTCGGAACGATCGAGCCTGCTCGGCAGAACGTCGAGAAGAGCAGATTCTCCGCCGCACGTCCTTGGTGGGTCGGGACGATCTGGGGGAAGCCGGTGATCGACCGAACGGTCGACTCGAACCGCGTGTAGTTTCGACTCCCTGCGTACGTTTCGTCCCCCACCATCATGGCCGCCCACTGGCGGTCGCTCATCGCCCCCGTCCCCGAGTCGGTGAGAAGGTCGATGCGCACTTCGTCGGACTTCAGGTTGAACAGGTTGAAGTGGGCTCGCTGAAGCGCTTTTTCCCGATCTTCCCGGGACGGATTCGGAATCCGCTCGACGACCTTGGTCTTGAACGGCTCGAGCGGTAGGGGAAGTTCAAAATCGGCCGGCATGGGAGGTCGACGGGACCACCGTATTTATCTCGGGCGGCCGCGCATCCGTTTTTCGACCATGGTAACTCTCGAGGCGGGGGAGGCGGTCTTCCGCACTGGTCCCGTGGTGTGGGTCGGACCGGCGGGGCCCCGGCCGGGGACGCTCTCGGTCACGAACCACGCGTTGGTCTTCGAGGGACCGATCCCACGGCCGATGAGGGCGGGACCGTGGGGGGGACGGCCACGGACCGTCACTCTCGTTCCGGGCGAGCTGCGGATCGCGCTGTGGAGATGCCGAACTGCTTTTACGGCCAACGGCCCCCGGGGGCCCGTGCTCGAGGTCGAATTACTCGCCCGCCGGCTCTTCTTCCGAGCCGACGACGTCGAGGGATGGGCCCGAGCGATTAATCAGGCGCGAGCGACCGCGCCACCCGCACCTGAGGGCGCCCTGACCCGGCTCGGTGCTCCGTCCGGGCCGGTCTCGAGTGCGATGCCGCGCTGTGAATTCTGTGGCCACCTGAATGCGGTGGGCTCGACGAAGTGCCAATCGTGCGGCGCGCCGTTCTGATTCAGGAGCCCGCCGGCGCTTCCGGCTTGGACTGGAGACTCTCGCGCAGCGCGAGCTTGGAGAGTTTCCCCGTCGACGTCTTGGGAAGCGTCTCCACGAACCGGATTTCGTCCGGTATCCACCACTTCGGGTACCTCGCGCCCACGAGCGCCTTGAGCTCGTCGGGGCTCACGGTGGAACCCTCCTTCACGACGACGAAGGCGAGCGGCCGCTCTCCCCATTTCGTGTCGGGCCGGGCAACGACCGCTGCCTCGCGGACGGCGGGGTGGCCAACAAGGACGTTTTCCAGGGCAACGGAGCTGATCCATTCGCCGCCGGACTTCACGAGATCTTTGATCCGGTCGACGATTTCGATGTACCCTTCCGGGTCGATGGTGGCGACGTCCCCGGTCCGGAGCCATCCATCCTCGGTCCACTTTCCCGTCGTCTGGGCGTCTTCGAAGTACCTCGCAGCAATCCACGGCCCCCGGAGCTGGAGCTCCCCCACAGACTTCCCGTCCCACGGCTGATCCTCTCGGTCCCCGCGAACGCGGATGTCGACGAACGGAAGCGGGTACCCTTGGCGGGCCAGGATAGGGAATTGTCGGTCGGGCCCGGCCCCGTCCATCGCGGCCTTGAGCAACCCGAGGCTCACCACAGGGGTCGTTTCCGTCATCCCATATCCGTGGACCGCGCGAACCCCGAACCGGGCGAACCGCCGCGCCATCGACTCCGGCATCGCGGCCCCGCCCACGACCATGCGCAGCTCGGGGTTCAACTTCCAACGGTTTGGTTCCTTCTCCAGCGCCTCGAGGATTCCGGCCCAGATTGACGGGACCCCGGCCGCGATCGTGACCCCTTCCCGTTCCAAGAGTTCGAGGAGGCTCACTGCGTCGAGGTGGGGGCCGGGGAGGACCTGCCGGGCCCCAAGCATCGTCAGCGTGATCGGGAACCCCCAGGCGTTGACATGAAACATCGGTACGACGATCAGAACGGCATCCCGTTGGGACAGACCGAGACCAACGGCTTCAGCGAGCGAGTGGAGAATGAGGGAGCGATGGGAGTACAGCACCCCCTTCGGGCGGCCCGTCGTACCGGACGTGTAGCAGAGTCCGGCAGCATCGCGCTCTCGGAGTGGGGGGAGATCGGTCGCGGACGTGTAACGAGAGAGAAGCTCCTCATAATCCTCCATCCCGGCGGGGACCTTCTGGCCGGAGAAGGGAACCACGATGACCCGATCCGGATGGATGCGATCGCGAACCTTGGAGAGAATCGGAAGGAGGACGTCGTCCACGAGGATCCAGCGGTCCTGCGCATGGTTGATCACATAGGCGAGGTCCTCCGACGGCAGACGCAGGTTGAGCGTGTGCAGCACCAATCCCGCCGCAGGGACTCCGAGATACGCCTCGAGGTGTCGAGAGTGGTTCCAGAGGAGCGTACCGACACGGTCTCCCGGCGCGAGGCCCTCGCCACGAAGCGCGGCGGCCAGTGTCCGTGCCTTGCGAACCACGGAGGCGTACTCCGTGGTGTGAAGGGACCGGTCCGGGAGTCGCGACACAATCCGGACCTCCGGAAAGAGGCGCTCCGCCCGGTCCAGGAGAGGCGTCAGGGTCAACGGGTAATCATCCATCATCAGGCCATCCATCGGATTCACCTCGTGGTTGCGTCGTCGGGGGTCGTCGTCGACCCGACTGCGCCGTGGACGACGGGGACCACGATAACGGTTGTCAAGGGTCTGCGGTCCCAGCGACGCACCGCGCGCACTCGTTCCACACGCATCGAATCGGTTCCGCGCGGGCCCGGCGGAACGAGACTTCAGACTCGCGGGGTGAAGACCAGCGAGATCGAGTTCACGCAGTGCCGCACGTTCCGGGGCGTGAACTTCTCTCCTTCGAATACGTGCCCCAGGTGACCGCCGCATCGGGCGCACTGGATCTCGGTCCGAACTCCGTCGGGGTCGGGAACCCGTTTCACGCTGCCGGGAACTTCCTGGTCGAAGCTTGGCCAGCCGCACCGGGCATCGAACTTGTCCTCGGATTGGTAGAGGACCGCGCCGCAGCGCTTGCAGGAATACCTGCCGGGGCGGAAGACCGTCTCGTACTCCCCGGAGAACGGGGCCTCGGTTCCCTTGTGGACGATGACCCGCTCCTCCGCGCGATTCAGTTTCCTCCAGCCGGCTTCTTCGGCCATCGATGGACGGACTGCCCCCACCTACTAGGGGTTGACGGTGCTGTCCGAGCCGCCTCAAAGTTTCATCGAGTGCGAGGCCATGATCGCTCGCGCGACGCCGACCTGGCGTTCGCAGGCGGCTCGGTCGCCGACGTCCGGCACCTTGCCGGCCAACCGTCGAATCTATCCGCTACTAACGCCCTTTCCGAGGGCGGAGCGCGGATTGTCCGGACTCATGTGCGACTCTAGTCGCTGAGACCGGCTCCCGCCAAGATCCATCCCCAACGGAGGTTCCGAATGAAGCAGCTTAAAGTCCGTCCCGGGAGCAAGGTGCGGCTTTCCCGCGTTCACCCGGCCGATACCTCGGCCTATCCAGGATCCAAGCGACAGGCCTTGAGAGAGACCGAGCGGCTGACCCAGGAACTGACGCGGCTCCAAGAGTTACTCTACGCGTGCCACGGCGATCCAGTGCTCGTCGTCCTCCAAGCGCTCGACACGGGGGGGAAGGACGGAACGATCCGGCACGTCTTCGAGGGCGTGAATCCCCAAGGGGTTCGGGTGGTGCGGTTTCGGGTGCCGACGCCGGTCGAGAAAGACCACGACTTTCTTTGGCGAGTCCACCCCGAAGTCCCAGCGAGGGGTGAGATCGTGATCTTCAACCGAAGCCACTACGAGGATGTCCTCGCGGCCCGGGTCGACCGGCTGGCGGGTCGAGGGGAGTGGAGCCGTCGGTACCGAGCGATCAACGAGTTCGAGCGCACGCTCAGTGAGGCCGGAACGACTATTCTGAAGTTCTTCCTCCTCATCAGCACGACCGAACAGCGCCGACGACTCCAAGCCCGGCTCGACGACCCGACCAAGCACTGGAAGTTCAGTCCGGCCGACCTCACCGAGCGAAGCCGGTGGCCCCTCTACACGCCGGCCATCGAGGAGATGCTGGAGCGGACCAGCACGCCCTGGGCCCCGTGGTACCTGGTTCCGTCGGACAAGAAGTGGTTCCGCAATTGGGCGGTCTCCAAGATCCTGGTCGACGCGCTGGCGCGTCGGCACATGAAGTGGCCTCCACTTCCGTCCGGTGCGCGCGCGATCCGGATCGCTTAGACGATGGGGCATTCCCCAGGGCCGGCGCTGTCGCGAGGAGAACTCGTCGTAGGGAGCGGGTAACCCGTGGTGGGCCACGAAGGACGAGAGGGAGGAACGGCACGTCCCGCAAGCCGGTGGCCGTTCCGGCATATTGCCTACGTTCTCGCAGTCACCGCTTTCGGCGCTGGAATCCCCACCCCGCTCTATGCGATCTACGAGCACCAGTATCACTTCGCTTCAGGGGTCCTTGCGGCGATCTTCGCCGCGTACACGGTCGGGGTCTTGGGAACGATGCTCCTCGTGGCTCCGCTCTCGGACGTGATCGGGCGTCGGCCCGTACTGCTCCTGGGCATGGCCCTCACCGCGGCGAGCGGAATCGCATTCGTCTTCGCCACCGGGATCCTGTCCCTCGTCCTGGCCCGGATCGTCTCGGGGCTCGCAGTCGGTGCGACCACCAGCACGGCGACCGCCTCGATGGCGAGCCTCGAGCCGCGCCGGGACCAGCACCATGTTGCCCGTGTCTCAGTCGCGGCGAACTTCGGGGGCGTCGCGAGCGGCATCCTGCTGAGCGGGTTCCTCGTCGCCTACGCCCCTTGGCCGACAGAATTGGTGTTCCTCGTGCTGATCGGGGCGAGCCTGGCGGGGATCGGGGTGGTACTCACGACACGCGAGACCGTGCAGCGGAGACCGAAGGCCCTCCGGGACCATGTCCAGCGACTCGTCGTCCCCTCCCGGGTTCGACGCCCGTTCTGGGTGGCCGCCGGCTCGCTCGCGGCCTGCTACTCGATCTACGGGTACTTCGGCGCGATGGCCCCCACCTTCCTTCGTCAAGGACTCGATATCGCGAATCCGGCGTCGTCCTCCGGCCTTATCGCCGTCATGTTCGGCCTCGCCGCAATTATACAGCTCGGTCTCGGGCAGGTACGGGACCGGCGCGCCCTCATGATCGGTTTGCCCGTCATCCTTGTAGCGACGGCTCTCCTCACGCTCTCGCTCCCCCTCAGTTCTCTCGCGCTCCTCGGGATCGGCGCCGCCGTTCTTGGCGGCGGAGTCGGGTTCGCCTACATGGGGAGCGTGACCCTCATCGACCGGGTGGCCCCGGCCCACCTACGGGGGGAGATCCTCTCGGCGTTCTTCGTCGTCGGGTACCTTGCGCTCGCGATCCCCACGATTGGGGTCGGGGTCACCGCCGATCGGTTCGGCCTTCTCGCCGCTGCCACTTCCTTTGGGGTGGCCCTGGGTCTGTGCGTCGCAGTGCTCTTCGTCCTCACGCACCGCACTCCGACTCCTCCCGGTGGGGAGGGTCGGCCCCGCAACGCGGCGTGAACGGGACGCACCGAGTGGACTTCATCTCCCCGCACGCGCGGATCGTGCGAGTGCATCGCACGGTGAGTCGGCCGCCCGAGCGGTTTAAGAGCCGGGCCGGGTTGGTTCTGCTGTCATGGTCCCCGGGGGGCCTCGACGATGACGGACGCGGAATCTCGGTACTTGCGAATCGAAGTGCCCGAAGAGCACCCGGAGGAACGGGTCACCGATTTCCGCGAGGTGCTCCACTCCTACACTCGGGAAGAGGCGATGCTCGAGGGGCAGCGATGCCTCCAATGCGCGCTCCCGTTCTGTGTGGAAGCGTGCCCGATCACCCAGGATTGTCGGGGATACATCGGGCTGGTGGCGGACGGCCGGTTCGATGAGGCGGCTCGCCTCACCCTGCGCGAGAACCCGCTCGCGACCACCCTCTGCAAGGTCTGCTACCACTACTGCGAGGACGCCTGCGTGATGAAGGGCCGGGGCGTCCCGATCGCGATCCGCCACCTGAAACGCGCGGCGCTCGAGTTCGGTAAATCCGATCTCGAGTACGTCCCGAGTGCGCCGCGTCACCAGCGCATCGCCATCATCGGCGCCGGACCGACCGGCCTGATGGCCGCCTGGGAGCTCTGCATGCGAGGGTACGCCGTCACGCTCTTCGAACGGCAGCGTGCGGTCGGGGGTCAGGCGGGCGCCATCCCCCACTACCGGATGCCGAACCACGAGCTCCTGATCGATCTCCAGCGATTCCGGCGTTTCGACCTCACGTTCGTCGAGGGAAAGGCCGGAGGCGTCGATTGTACGCCCGAGAGCCTCCTGAAGGAGGGGTACCGGGCGATCCTCGTCTCGATCGGAGCGTCCCGTGCGAGCTATCCCGGGATTCCGGGGGAGAATCTTGGTGGAGTAATCCCCGCGCTCGATTACCTGTACGACGTCAATCAGGGCCGTTCGGTGATCCTGGGCAAGAAGATCGTCGTGGTCGGCGGGGGGGACGTGGCGGTCGACGCGGTCCGAACCTCCCGGAGACTGTCCCCGAACGCTGCGGTCACGATGGCGTACCGGCGTACCCGTGGAGAATCGCCCGCTGGCGAAGAGGAAATTCGCGAGACCGAACCCGAGGGGATCGTGTTCAAGTGGCTCGTCGCCCCCCTTCGGATCCTGGGCACCGATCACGTGGAGGGAATCGTCCTCCAGAAAATGGAACTCACCGCCCCCGACGCCTCGGGCCGGCGGGCCGTCCGGCCCGTCGAAGGAGCGACCGAGACGATCGAGTGCGACACGGTCATCATGGCGATCGGCGAGAAGGCCGACCTCGCGGGATTCTCGCCAGAGCTCGGCCTCAAGATCGGCAACAAAGGCTGGCCCGAGGGCGGGCACCCGGGCTATCAGACCGAGGTGGAGGGAGTCTTCGCTGCCGGGGGCCGATCCGTCGTTCATGCGATGGCCGCCGGGACGAAAGCCGCGTTGGCGATCGATGAATACCTCTGTCGCAAAGACGGGCGACCGGTCCCCTCTCGCCCCGACCCCTTCGGAGAGGGCGAGACGCCTCCGCTGGTTCCGGAGGGCTATTCCGGACCCGTTTGGAAACCGTAGTTACGCGCGGGCGCCCCCGGTGGTCCGCGCGGCTGTCCGTCGGCGACGTACCGGCCTCCGAGCGCGGCGCAGAGAACGGCCTCCGCCGTGGGGGGGCCGCGATCGATCCCAATCGAACCGGAGGAACTCCCGGTCGAGCTTCCACCCCCGGGCGGCATAGAGGCGCTGGGCCGGGTTGTCGACGGCCGTGTCGAGCCATGCGCCCACCGCTCCCGTCTCGACCGTCCAACGCTCGCATCGCGCGAGCAGATCGGAACCAACCCCCCGCCCTCGCGCTTCGGGCTTCACGAAGAGGTCGTTCAAGATCCATTCCCGACCTAACCGGATCGACGACAAACTGGGATAGAGCTGGGCGAGGCCCACCGCGCGACCTCGATCGTGCGCGAGGAAGATGATCGACTCTCCGGTAACGAGGCGTTCCCGAAGGAATCGACGGGCCCGTCGCCGATCTGGACGCTGACCGTAGAATTGCCGGTAGAGGTCGAAGAGCTGGGCTGCGTCCTCGAGATCGTCGAGCGACGCGCGACGGATCGCGATCGCACCAGACCGGGTACTTGGCCGAGGAGCGGACGTCATGTCGACGTGCGGTCCAGGACTTCGACGGGGGCGACGGGCGAGCTCCCCTCCGCAATTGGGGCATCGCCAATCATACGAACGAGTACACGCGGCGCAGAACGTGCACGCGTAGGAGCAGACGAACGCGGCATCGATCCCGTCGAGCGACCGGCCGCAACTCCCGCACGAACTCCGGTACGAACCCTCCGTACCTGGGGCGGCCATCTCGCGGGCGAACAAGGCGCCCCCTCTTTTCTCTGGCGCTGGTCCGACGAAGAACGCGAACGTGGTCCGGGTTCGTGCGATTCTCCAGAACCGGTCGACTTCGTTTCTGCCGCTACCTGACCGCCGTATCCGACCTTGGTGTGCGGACCGAATCCCTCGACCGGACCGATACGGCGCGACGCGAAATCGTGTGGGGATCGCCGGGACCCCGAATCCGGTTGGACAAAGCTTCAAGTAGCCGATTTTCAAGGTTGGGCTGTCGCACGCGCGGGCCCGGGAAACGAAATTCCGGTCACCCGTCGCGGAGCTAATTCTAAGGAGGTGAACAAGCAAACATGTCAGAGTTGACCGAGCAGAGACTCGGCTACGGCTTCGGGGTCCTTGGTGGCGTACTCATCGCCCTCGGGGGCCTGGTGAGCCTGGTGGTCAGTGCGGCGGACCTCATCGTGGGGCGCCCGTTCGGCGCACTGGGCGCCGCCAGCGAAGCGGTGGTCCTGTTCGTCGTCGGAGGCCTCGCCATCCTTTTCGCGTGGCTCGGGCGGCGGGATTGGAGCTCGCGCCCGCTGGCGAGCGGAGTCCTCCTCGTCGTCGTCGCCGCGCTCGGATGGATCGTGGTCGGCGTCGGGGCGGATCTCCTCGCGCTCATCGGATCGGTCTTCGTCCTCCTGGCGGGGGTCCTGTACCTGCTGGAACCGGCGAAGAAGGCGGCTGGTGCGATCGCGAGCTCGGCGTAGGCATCCCCATGGGTCCCGCACGTCGAACGCGGGGCCTAGCGGGAGCCAGTCTGCCGAAACCCCTTCCCTCGTTTCGGGCATCTTCTAGTGCTCCGACCCGAGAAGCTGGACATCCTTCGCAGGTCCGCGTATCCCAAGGGAACTTGGAGGAGATGCTACCCACCATCACTCCGGACCCGCGGACCTTGTTGCGGATCGGCGGAACTTCGCGTACGGCGGCGGGCCCATTCAGTGGGAGTTCGCTCGCCCCGCGATCGCCCGGTCGATCCTAAAATCTCCGTCCTTGAGCCAGGCCGGGGAAGATTTCGTCTCGGATCCGGAGCATGTGGGCCCGGGACTCACGACGTCCGAGGGTCCGTGGATCCGCCGCGGGTTCCCGGTGTTGGACGAACGCTTCATGGAAGAGGGCTTCACCGACCAGATCCCGCTCCAGTTGGGAGAGAGGATGGTCGATGGCCGTAAAGGCTTCCGCGAGAGCCGAAAGGGGTTGAGGGGACACGACCGGCCACTCCTCGGGTGGGCGCGGCGCCGTGCGCGTCAGGACCGGTGCGAGGTTTGCGGCGGTCGAATCTCGCTGGGTCAACGGTTCGCCCAGGGCCCAGCGGCCCCGCAACGTCGAGATTATCGACGTGCTCCGGAACTCGTCGGTCACGACGGTCTTCGGATCGATCCACGCGGAGATCGCGAT
>Ga0187781_10000566_pt1 | contig 26440 bp, 23 predicted proteins | sample 0715_SJ02_MP02_2_FD_132447 | JGI IMG/M metagenome (GOLD analysis project Ga0187781, IMG submission 132447) | Tropical peat soil microbial communities from peatlands in Department of Meta, Colombia - 0715_SJ02_MP02_20_MG | ecosystem: Environmental > Terrestrial > Soil > Wetlands > Peat | place... | reverse complement strand
ATGTCCACGGAAAACATTGTTGTTCGCGGGGCTCGGGTCCATAACCTTAAGAGCATCGATTTTGAAATCCCGCATAACTCGCTGACAGTTGTGACCGGCGTGTCGGGTTCAGGCAAGTCATCGCTGGCCTTCGACACGATTTATGCCGAAGGACAGCGCCGCTACGTGGAGTCTCTATCCGCCTATGCAAGGCAGTTTCTGGAAAGAATTGAAAAGCCTGATGCGGACATAATTGATGGCATCGCTCCGGCGGTCGCAATCCGGCAGAAAAACAGCACCCGCAACCCACGCTCTACCGTGGGCACGGCCACCGAAATCTACGATTACTTGCGATTGCTTTTTGCCCGCGTGGGCAGAACTTACTGCGAAAAGTGCGGGCAAGAAGTCAGAAGGGACACGGTGGATGAGGTAGCTGCGTCCGTGCTGGCTCTGGGCGAAGGCACACGCTTAAAAGTGCTGTTCCCCTTGCAAAAGCCCGAACTCGAAGTTCACCGCGTATCTGACAAAAAGCGCCGGCAACGGAAAAAGGAGAACAGCGCTGGCGTCTCAGATGCGTTGAAGTCCCGGCTTCTGGATCTGCGTACCCGCGGCTTTAACCGGCTCTACCAGAACGGCCGGATATTCGAGTTTTCAACTCCGGAATCTCTGCTGGATGTGAACTTCGCCGAGCCGGTTTTCCTGCTGGTGGATCGTTTAGCGGTTTCGGCTGAGGCGCTAGCGCGCATTGTCGATGCCATCGAAATCAGCTATCGCGAATCCGGAGAGGTAATTTTCGAGACCGTACCGCCGGAGGAACAGGCACCAGATCGTCTGCGCTTTTCGCAACGTTTTGAGTGTAAGGGTTGCAACGTTCGGTATGAAGAGCCGGAACCACGCCTTTTTTCCTTCAATAATCCTTACGGCGCCTGCCCACGTTGCCAGGGCTTCGGCAACACCATTGATTTTGATTTGGATCTCGTGATTCCTGACAAGTCTAAGGCTTTGAGTGAAGGTGCGATTGAACCCTGGACCAAGCCGAAATATCGGAGCCTCGCAACGGAACTGAAGCGCTTTGCCCGTCAGGCGGGGATCCCCATGGACGTGCCCTGGGTCGAACTCGATCCTGAACAGCAACGACTGGTGATTGAGGGTGACGGACGATTTTTCGGCGTTCGCGGTTTTTTCAATTACCTCGAACGCAAGAAATACAAGTTGCACGTGCGGGTTTTCATCAGCCGCTACCGCGGCTATTCGCTTTGCTCTGACTGCGAAGGATCTCGCCTGCGGCTCGAGGCCCGGCAGGTGAAAATCAATGGTAAGAATATTTGCGACGTTTGCCGCATGACCATCGAGGCAGCCTCCAATTTCTTCGCGGACCTGGAGTTGACGGAACAGGAAGCAGGAATCGCCGGTAAACTGCTACAGGAAATTCAGGAGCGGCTGCGCTTCTTGAACGAAGTTGGGCTCGAGTATCTCACGCTCGATCGGCTGTCTTCCACCCTGTCCGGTGGTGAGGCCCAGCGCATTCAGCTCGCTACGTCTTTGGGTTCGCGCCTGGTGGGAACTCTTTACGTGTTGGACGAGCCGTCTATCGGGCTGCACAGCCGCGACACCCACCGGCTGATTAAGATTCTGCATGATCTGCGCGACCTGGGGAATACCATCCTGGTGGTGGAGCACGATCCTGATGTCATGCGCGCTTCCGATGTGATTCTCGATCTCGGACCGGGCGCCGGAGAAAATGGCGGCAAGCTTATCGCGGCCACCACCTATGATCAAATTAAGAAAGTCCGCAGTTCCCTCACCGGTCGTTATCTCGCGGACGAGCTGCGAATCCAGGTGCCGGGTTCACGGCGCAAACCGGGCTCACAGCAGATCCGAGTTTTCGGCGCGCGAGCCCACAACCTGAAGCATCTCGACTTGACGATCCCGCTGCGAATGCTGGTGGCCATTACCGGAGTCTCCGGGTCTGGCAAATCCACTCTGCTGCACGATGTTTTGTTTCAGGCTTTATCGGCCGCAAAGCAGAGTAACGGTGCACCGGCCTCGCCCGCGTGGGATCGTGTTGTAGGCGCCGAGTTCATTGACGAAGTTGTGCTGGTCGACCAGTCGCCAATCGGACGTACTCCACGGTCGAACCCGGTAACTTACATAAAGGCGTTCGACGCGATCCGTGAATTATTTGCCTCGCTTCCGGAATCCAAGAAGCGCGGCTTTACAGCAGGGCATTTCTCATTCAACGTCCCCGGGGGAAGATGCGAAGCCTGTCAGGGGGATGGAACCGTGACTGTCGAGATGCAGTTTCTCGCAGATGTTGAATTGATCTGCGAGGAGTGCAAGGGCACTCGTTACAAACCGCAAATTCTGGAGGCGCGTTACCACGGCAAGAATATCCACGAGGTGCTCAATTTAACCGTACAGGAGGCAATGCAGTTTTTCGCCAGCGCTCCCAAAATCACTGAGAAATTGCGGATTCTGGATGAGGTCGGTCTCGGATACTTGCGGCTCGGACAATCTGCAACGACCCTTTCAGGTGGCGAAGCGCAGCGCATGAAGCTGGCCGCGCATCTGCAGCCGGCATCGCGAGAAAGTGGCCGCGCTCGCCAGGGAGCGCGACCGCACATTTTGTACATTTTTGATGAGCCCACAACTGGCCTGCACTTCGATGACATCAGTAAACTGCTGGCTGCCTTTCGGCGTCTTATCGATGCAGGCGGCTCGATCCTCGTGATCGAGCACAACTTGGAGGTCATCAAGACCGCGGATTGGGTCATCGATCTTGGTCCTGAAGGCGGAGAGCGCGGCGGCTATATTGTGGGAGTAGGAACCCCGGAAGCAATTTCGCAACTGCCGCAATCCTATACGGGGCAGTTTCTGGCGCGGGTTTTGAACGGGAACGGATTTTCGCGAAATGGCAGCGAGTAGAGAAGTTAATTTCGGCGAAAGGCCGGTTTTGAAAGTCCCAGAACGACTTTATGTCGGCGTGGTCCGGAAAGGGTACGCCATTCAGGAACGCCTGAGGTTCCCTTTTAGCCTAAGGAGTCGTGATAGCCGCACTGTTTTGACGCCAATGACAATCGTTGCTTCCCTCCTGCTCGCTCTTACACTAGGAGTTGTTGGGTCGGGAATTTCGCGGGCGCAGACCGCGGGCCAGACGGTTCGGCATCATCGGGTCGAGGAGCAGGACTCGTCTTTTCCGACCGAGCTTTTGCAAGCGGAAGCCGCTATTGAGAAGAAAGATTACGCGTCTGCTGAACCACTGCTGAAGAAAGTGGTGTCAGCCGATCCCGCGAACTATCAGGCTTGGTTTGACTTGGGGTTTGCTGAAAACGCATTGGGCAATACTCAGGAGGCGATGGCCGCATATCGGAAATCGGTGGCTGCCAAGCCCGGAGTCTTCGAATCGAACTTGAATCTTGGCCTGATGCTGGCGAAGGCGGGCCAGCCAGATGCCGAACAGTTTCTTCGCGCAGCAACCATGCTAAAGCCTACAGCCAACACAGATGAAGGTCATGCTCGTGCGTGGCTCTCGCTGGCTCATGTCCTGGAGACCAGCCGACCTGCAGAAGCCATCGAAGCTTACAAACAGGCGGCATCGCTCGAACCGAAGAATCCCGAAGCCCATCTTTCGGCAGGGCTGCTGCTGGAAAGAGAAAACCAGTTTGCCGATGCTGAACATGAGTACAGGCAGGCTCTCGAGATCGATCCAGGATCAGGTGATGCTTTGACCGAACTGGCCTATATTTACATGCGTGGTAAGCGCTTTAGTGAGGCGGCAGAGGTTCTCCGCAAACTGGTCTCTCTACATCCCGCTGACGCTGCCGCTCACATGCAACTCGGTCGGGTGCTTGCGGCTACAGGAAACAACGATGATGCCATCAGCGAATTGCAAACTGCGGCGAGTCTGGAACCAAACAATGTAGGGCTACAGCGCGATCTGGCGGATCTTTACAGCTCCGCAAAAAAGTACGATCAGGCGGAGGCGCAATATCGGTCGCTGATTGCAATAACCCCGAACGACGCCCAATTGCATCATGGGCTCGGCGTGGTGCTGCTAAAGCGGAAAAAGTTTGCTTTAGCCCAGCAGGAACTGTTGACTACGGTAAAGTTGAAACCAGATCTCGGCGCAGCCTACGGCGATCTGGCGGTAGCCGCCAACGAAAACAAGAATTACGAACTGGCGATCAAGGCAGCGGATGCGCGCGCCAAATACCTGCCAGAAATTCCGGTCAGTTATTTCCTTCGTGCCACAGCTTACGACCATTTGCGAGAGTACAAGCAGGCGGCGGAAAATTATCATAAGTTTCTGGAAGTTGCTCAAGGAGAATATCCGGATCAAGAGTGGCAGGCGCGCCATCGTCTGATCGCGATTGAGCCGAAAAAATAAGCTATGCGTAGTTGTTTGTGGGTTGTCGCTATCATTTTGACCGCAGTGAGCGTTTCTTTCGGGACCAAGGAGGAATCCCTGCAGGATCTCATCGCGCGCGCCAATTCGGCGCCGGTGAAGGATCAGCCAGCTTTGTATATCAATATTGCCGAGCGGCAGCTCAAGTCAGCGGACGAATTGTACGACCAGGGCAGGGTCGAAGAGGCGCGCGCCGCGGTTGCAGACGTGGTCACATACTCCGAGAGAGCCCATGATGCGGCTATTCAATCGGGTAAAAGGCTTAAACCGACCGAGATGGCGTCACGCAAGATGTCGCATCGCCTGCGGGATCTCAAGCACACGTTGAATTTTGAAGATCAGGCTCCAGTCCAGGCCGCGGCAGATCGTCTCGAGGGTCTCGCCCAGGACCTGCTCGCACATATGTTTGGCAAGGAAAAATGACCTATCGTGGGCGCAAGATCGAGTGTTCGCTTTGTATAGTTTCAGTCCTGCTCTCGCTGGGCTGGGGGCAATCGCGCCGCGAGCCGCTCAATCCGGTGGAGATCGATCAATTGCGGGACGCAGCCCAGGAACCCGAGGCACGCGTCAAACTTTACATTCAATTCGCGAGGGCACGCCTCCTGGCGCTTGAACAAATCCGTGCTGATCCCAAGATGACCGACCGGGCCCAGCAAACTCACGATAAACTGCAAAATTTCCTTGATGTGTACGACGAACTGAACGACAACATAGATACCTTTGTGGAACGCCGAGCCGATTTGCGCAAGCCGCTCAAAGCCATGATCGAAGCTGACACCGAATTTCAGGCCAAGCTGCGCGCTCTGAAGGCGTCGCTACAGGCAAACCCAGGCGAAGCACAGAAATATCAATTTCTGCTGGACAGTGCGGTGGATGCGGTTGATGCTGGCACGCAAGACCATCGTCAACTGCTTTCTGAGCAGGAACAGGCAGCCAAGCACAAAAAGAAATCTTTTTGAGCTTGGTCGTCACTTGAGAAACTGGCTCTTTATGTCGAGTGAGAACCTGTGGAAGAAGACCTCTACTCATGGTTGATATTCATTGCCACATCCTCGCTGAAGTGGATGATGGTCCCAAGTCATGGGACATATCCGAACAGATGTGCCGGATTGCGAAGGCCGATGGTATCGAGCACATCGTGGCCACGCCTCACGCCAACCATCGTTATCCATACGACCGAGAGCACCTGAGTGAGGTGCTGGATTCATTAAGGCAGCGAATCGGGGAGGCTCCACGCCTGAGCCTGGGTTGCGATTTCCATCTCTCGTACGAAAACCTGCAGGATGCTCTGATTCATCCCGAACGTTACGTAATTGGAAATAGCCGTTATTTGCTGGTGGAATTGAGCAATTACGGTATTCCAGTCCAGATTGCGGACAGCTACACGAAGCTGATCGGAATTGGCATAACGCCGATTATCACCCACCCTGAGCGCAATCCGATCCTGCAACGAGCACCCAAACAAATCCTGCAATGGGTAGAGTTAGGTTGTGCGGTGCAGGTGACGGCCTCGGCGCTTACCGGAGCATGGGGAGAAATGGTGTGGCAGTCCGCGCAATGGCTGCTCAAGCGGGATGCGGTACATTTTCTGGCGAGTGATGCTCACGACACCAAGCGGCGTCCGCCGGTGATGTCCGAAGCGCGCAAGGCCTTGGCGGAACTCCGCGGCGATGCCGTGGCAAACGCCTTGGTCAACGAAAATCCGCAGGCGGTAATTCAGGGACAAGCGCTGCCATACTTCCCACGGCCCGTGACGAAGTTATAGTTAAGTTTTCGTCGGAGAAGATAAGATTAGTTTTGCGGCATGGGAGTTGAAGAACTGTTGGGGTTGGGACTAGAGGATGAGACAGGAACGTCATGCTGTTGTGGTTGAGTAGTCATCGCGCTGTCCGGATTCAGCAAATGTTCATGGTCGGGCCCCAAACCGAGTTTGATCAAAGCGCGTGAATCCGGCGTTGTTTTGGTTTGCCAACCGTTATTGGCTTGGTACTTCTGCATGGCCGTCTGCGTCGCATGGTCCCAAACACCGGAAGGCTTTCCACTGAGATAGTGCTCACGAATGAGGGCTGCCTGTATTTGCTGGGCACGTTGTGAATCAATTTTTTGCTGCCCGCGATGAGCGCGCTTGCGTGACTTCCTATGAGCGCCGTTCTTTTGGCTGCTCTTGACGCTGGCCTGATGCGTGGAGGTGCTCCCGGTTTGCAGGTTCGATGGGTTGCTGGTCTGGGCGTGGGAAGGTTTGGCCGTTGTTAACAACGCGCAGGACAAAATAAAGACCCTTCTCAGGCTGGAATTCACCAGAGTTCACCTATGGGAGGAAGACCGGCACAGATATGATGATGGATTCGCACTCCTTGACGCCAGTCTCCAAAGTACAGGGTTACGGAAGTGTACCGGCCAGGAAAATGGTACCATCCTGCCTGCCGGCCCCCCGCTGTCGCACCAGGAAAACCACATCCTGCCCGCTCTTCAAAGCCGAGGCAGCGCGAGTGAAATCGTCTTCCGAATTCACCGGCTGCTTGTTGATTTCCAGGATCACGTCGCCGCGTGTGAGACCAACGTCGTCGGCGAATGAACCCGGTTTGACATCCTGCACGATTACACCTTTGCCGGCTGGAATATCGAGACGATCAGCCATGTCGTTGGTCAGACCTCGGACCGAAAGTCCCAGCTTGCTGGCTTTTGGCGCGGCTTCCTCGCCACCTTCCTCTTCCTCGCCGAGACGAGAAGCGAACAATTTTGCGCGGTCGGCGACCGTCACAGTGGCTTCTTCTTTCTTCCCGTTGCGAACAAAGCCGAGGGTCACCTTGCTGCCGGGCTTGCGACTGGCAATATCGGCAACTAATTCATCCCCATTCTTTACCGGCTTGCCGTCAACCGAGGTGATGGTATCGCCAACTTTCAGCCCCGCACTCTCTGCAGGGGTACCGGGGATGACATTGGCGATGGTCACGCCATTGCCCGAACCATACACCCGAGCGATGGCGGGATTTTCCTGGGCTGGAAATTCGATTCCAATCGAGCCGCGCGACACCCTGTGCTCGGGGCTGATGAGCTGGTTGTAAACGGTCACCACCGTGTTCGAAGGCAAGGCAAAACCGACGCCTGCGTAGGCATTCGTGTCCGTGAGAATCGCAGTGTTGATGCCGATGACCTCGCCTGCCATGTTAACCAGAGGCCCGCCGGAATTGCCCGGGTTGATGGCCGCATCCGTCTGGATGAATGATTGGAATTGCCGGTTGGGAACGATATTCCGACCCTTTGCAGAAACAATCCCGGCCGTAACCGTTTCTTGTAATCCGAAGGGGCTGCCGACGGCCAGCACCCAGTCCCCTACCTGCATACTGTCGGAATTACCGAGCTTGGCGATCGGCAGTGGCTTGTCCGTGTCGATCTTGATCACGGCCAAATCAGTCTCTTGATCTGTACCAACTACCTTGGCATCGTGCAGCACGTTGGGCGGATCATCCTGAAGTTTTACCTTGATGCGATCGGCCTTCTCAACGACGTGACGGTTGGTCAAAATGTAGCCTTTGGCGTCGACAATAACTCCGGAACCCAAAGAGTGTTCACGGATCGGTCCCTGATTTTGTGGCCCACCGAAAAAACGATCAAAAAAGTCATCAAAAGGATTCTGATCTTCCCCTTCACCGTGGTCAGGAGACATGCCGCGGCGACGGTGTGGGTTCTTGATGGTTGATTCCGTGTTGACGTTCACCACCGAGGGTTCCAACTGTTTTGCGATCTGAGTGAACTGGTTCGACAGCTGTGTCGGTGAGGGCACAGTCAGCGGCGTCGGAGAATCCGAATTCTTCTTGCTTTCCTGTCCCCTGACGCCTTTTGAAATGACCGTCCCGATTAGAATACCGACCGTCAAAGTAGCCAGAACGGTTAACGTGTAGGTTGCTCGACGGGTTTTCGGACGCAACCACAGGCCGCTTGCGTGCGGGTCCATACGCTTCACTTCCTCCAAGAATTCTTCAGCCACTTGGATTATACCGTTTTGGCACATTGGGAAGAAAATGCCGGGAAATCAGCGAGAAGGTTGCAGCGGCCGGTTGATCTGCAAGTGGCAAGTTCTCGAAGAGGATTTTGGTAGTTCCGGCCGCTCACAATTCTACGGAGCAGGGGGGGCTGTGACCGAGGCTCGTTGCACTCTCGCTGCACGCTCTCGCTCGATGCGCTGGATGGTTTCACGCAGCCAGTTTTTCAAAGCCTCTTCCAATTCAGCCTGCTCCCGCTGTCGCTCCATCGTGTAGACGGTCTCACCTTGGGGGTTCAGAGGAATGTGGTGGCATGGAACCTTTTCGTCGCGACTTCTCAGGGGAACGAAGTCCGTGAGCAGGCACTCCGTACAAGGATGCGGACTGGATGAGTCGTTGAAGTTAATACAAGCCGGAGAGTCCAGGAAAATGGAAGTCGGTTTCCAAGGAGTGCGGACTGAGCGGCCATAGCCCCCCTGCTCCAGAAAATTCAGTTCAAACTTGAGTACTTCCAGGACATCACGTTTGTCGTCAGACATAGTCCGCCTCCCCCGAGCGGGTCAACACAGGACCGCACTGATCATGGCCTGTATTCTCGGTCGCGATTGCACAGTCCTGCCGTGATTGCTCTCACGAGCCTTGGTGATGCTGATCACACCATCGTTCTCCCTAGTTGCAGCATGCTGAAAACAAGGACCCTGGGAGGTAACCATGGAAGGCACATATTACTATCATGCGAACGCACAATTTCATCAGCACGATCGCAGCTTCGTCGCACTTGAGCAGGGAGTCCCTCGCCTCCTGCATTTTTCAGCCCCTCCTGAGTTTGGGGGCGAACCCGGTGTCTGGACTCCGGAGCACTTTTTTCTCGCCGCAGTGGCCTCTTGCTTTATCGAGACCTTCAAGGTTGTGGCAAAGGCGTCGAAACTGGAGTTTCAGGGAATTGAAGTAGGCGTCGATGGGTTGATCGAAAAAGACGCCGGGGGCCTGCGTTTCACCAAGATCACCATTCGGCCCACACTGATAGCTTACAGCGACGATGCGCATGAACTTGGATTGCGCGTGCTAACGAAAACGGAACGGAATTGCTTGATTGTTCGCTCGCTCTCTTCCCACATTGAGCTGGAACCAAAAATCCTAGTGGAAAAACCTGTGATGGCGTAGATGGGAGCTTTGTGGCGGCGAATCTCCTCAATAAACAACCAGAAATGAATACCAGCTGATTCTCGAGGGGAATCGGCGATCACGAGGAGAACAAACCGCTCCATAGACGCAGTGCAGGTGCGTCATGGTGAGCAGGAGGAGAACTTCTGAGTACCTCCGATTCGTCAAGGCGACTCATAACTGAAAGTCCCGCGCCGGGCGTTTTGCTGTGCCTACCTTGGAGAAGAACTAAGGTGAACTTCTGGAATTTCCGTTCAGCGCATGCATGACAGGTGTAAAATCGAAAAGTGAGGAACCGGAAATCTTCACAGGATCTGCTCCTGTGATCCGAGGCCTGGAATGAACGTCCACTTTAGTTATAAAAACTGCAAAACTCCTGATGTCGAAAAAGAAATCAACCACCTGATTGAAAAGTTACGAAAAAGGCTGCAGGTCTTTCGCCCGGAGTTAGTGCATCTGAAAGGTCTAATTGAGCAGAACTCGGCGCGCGAGGGAATCGTAGTGTCGCTTAATCTTCGTTTGCCCTCCGGCCAAATGGCGGTGCAAAAGTCCGCGTCCACTGCGGCGGCGGCTGTGAAAGCGGCGGCAGAGGATTTGCTTCAACAGATCAGCAAGCACAAAGACATTTTGCGCAACTCGCATAAATGGCAACGCCGCCGAGTTGCGGATTTCCGTCCACTGTCCCAGGTGCCTTTCGAACAGACGGTCGCGGCCGTGCCAGTACCGACTGCATCCTCCGAGGACATCCGGTTTTATGTGAACGCGAATCTGGGGCGGCTCGAACGATTTGTGGAACGGGAATTGTATTTCCGCGAAACAGCCGAGGAGATTCCACCCGACTCGCTCACCAAAGAGGAAGTTGTCGATGAGGCCATTGCGCGTGCTCTGGGGGACGGCCTGGAAAAGCCCGAACGCCTTGCTCTGGAGCCCTGGCTGTACCGGCTTGCGATACGTGCCATTGACGATCTGTCGGTCAGCGTACCCGAGGGCGCATCGGTGCACCTTGAAGACTCGGCCCGGAAGCCAAATGTTAGAGCTTCCGACGAAGCTGAATTGCAGTTCCATCAACCCGATGAAACACTGACGGGCGAGAATGTGATCGCTGACCGGCGCACAGCGACGCCCGAAGACATTGCTTCCTCGGACGAGATGATCACCCTGGTGCAATTTGCGTTAAACGGAGCGCGCCGGGCGGATCGCGAGGCATTCATACTGCACGCAGTGGAAGGATTCTCAGAGCAAGAGATCGCTGCCATTACCGATCGCAAGCCAGAGGAGGTGCGGTTGTCCATCGTCAAGGCACGCGAGCACCTGCGCCGCACGGGTCCGATAGCCAACCGCTTTAAAGATAAGCTGATCCAAGCGTCCAAATAATCCTCGATAACACTCAGGAGAAATCGTGATGATTACGCGCGAAGACATCCGTGAGTTGGCGCAATTCAACGCCGATAGTGATCACGCCTGCGCATTAAGCTTCTATTTTGAGCCGCGCACTCCCCAGAATAAATCCCATCGCGAGGAAGCCATTCTGGTTAAAGATCTGGTTCGCAATGCGCTGCGAGAGAGCGAAAAGGAGGCGAAGAATGGTTGCGCGCGAGCCGATCTGGAACGCATTCTTTCCCTCGCCGAGAGATTGCATGGAAACCAGGCGCGCGCCAAAGCGATATTTGCGTGCAGTCAGCGGAATTTCTGGCGTGAGTTCGATTTGCCTGCCCTGTTGCCGGGAACGCAGCTTTTCGTGAATCGGCTATTTCATCTAAAGCCGCTGGCCCAGTTGTTGGGTGCACAACCTCGGTTGTGGGTGGCTCTGGTGGATCGCCAGAGGGCTCGCTTTTTCGATTTGCGTTTGGATGAACTCAAAGAACGTGAGGGTCTGTTCCGCACGCCTCCTCTACGTCAGGGTCGCGGCGATGGCTTTGCCGGTTATCAGGGCGGCCATTCGCAGCGCCGAGTGGAAGATGAGGCCCTGCATCATTTCAAGGATGTGGCCGAGCATTTGAAGCGTGCCTTGGAAGCCGGAAGCTTCGAAAAGCTGATCATTGGATGTCACGACACCCAATGGCACGAGCTCGAAGCTCAGTTGCATCCCTACGTCAGAAAACGGCTGCTCGGCCACTTCTCGGCCGAAGTCGCCAAGCTCGGCGGCGAGCAAATTCGCGAACATGCAACCCGCATTCTCCGCGAGTCGGTCGATGAACGCCGCCGTATGCTCGTGCGCGAAGCGCTGGACCAGGCGAAAAGCAACAGCCGCGGGGTAACGGGGCTTCGCCGTGTGCTGCGTTCTCTCGAACTCGGCGAGGTACAAACCCTGCTGATCGGTGACACTTTCCATCACCCCGCTGCCGAGTGCCCATCTTGTGGTCACCTTGACGCGCATGTTGTTCGTCAATGTCCAGCTTGTGGTCGTGAGACGCGCCAGCTTGCAGACGTCTGTGACGCGATCATTCCTGTGGCTATCCGGCGCGATATCGAGCTGTTTTATGTGAAAGATGACGAGGAGTTCGATCGTGCCGGCAACATCGCCGCATTGCTTCGCTTCCGCACCGACCAGAGCAAAGGCAACATCATCCAGGCTGCGTCATAAGATCCTGCAACACATGGCACCACCTGTCAGGAGCAGGCTGCCGCGTTGCAGAGCATTTCCGGGTCGCCACAAATGCTGGTATGAGCATTCCTAGTGGCCGCTCCCTCCATGTTATGCTGACCTGCTTCGTGGAGGATTGGCATGACCTTCTCGCGCCGCGATTTTCTCAATACAGCGGTTGTCGGCTCGCTGTCCCTGGGGCTGTTAAAAGACGAAATCAGCGGCCAATCCACGGGCAAGCGGTCCATCATCATCTGTGCCCACAACGGCTTCAACTACCTTGATGATGCGTATGCTTTCCTGGCGGGTGGCGGAGATACGTTGGATGCCGCTTTAAAGGTCGTCAAAGGTCCCGAGGACGATCCCAATGATATCAACGTGGGGCTCGGCGGTCTGCCCAACGAAGAAGGGGTGGTCGAGCTTGATGCTTGCTGCATGCATGGACCGACGCGCCGCGCCGGCTCGGTCGGCGGCGTGCGCAATATTAAGAACGTTTCGCTGGTCTCAAAAGCAGTCATGACCAACACTGCCCATGTGATGCTGGTGGGCGAAGGCGCGGAGCGGTTCGCCGTCGCCATGGGCTTTCCCCGCGAGAATCTGCTGACTGACCATTCCCGAAAAATATGGCTGCTATGGAAGGAATACCACTCCGGGCCGGGCTGGTGGGGACCGGGACTGGCCGATCCGCATTGGAAGCCCCCTGACACTCGGTCCGAATCCAAATTCTTCGAGGAGCGGCTTCAGCATTTGCAAGAACAAGCAGGCGATCTTGGAATTGCCCCTGAATTTCGTGCGCAGGCCGCGCGCGCCGTCCTCTTTCCGCCTCATGGCACAATCCATTGCTCCGCACTTAACGAAAAAGGTGAGATTTCCGGCTGCACAACCACCAGCGGCCTGGCCTGGAAGCTTCCCGGACGCTGCGGCGATTCGCCCATCATTGGCGCAGGCTGCTATACCGACCAGGATGTCGGCTCTGCTGGCGCGACCGGCAGCGGGGAAGAAAACATTAAAGTTGCCGGAGCGCACACGATTGTTGAAAACATGCGCCGTGGCATGTCGCCGCAAGAGGCCGGCATGGATGCGCTCAAACGCATTGTCCGCAATTACAACAATGACATGACTCGCCTGCGCTACGTAGATATGGTTTATTACGTGCTACGCAAAGATGGCGCCTACGCCGGGCTTTCCCTGTGGGAGAGCTATCACGGTTCCAGGCCCCACACAATCGCGGTGCATGACGGCAGCAAGCGCTCGGAACAGACGACAGCGTTGTTCAAAGGCGCCTCGGAAGACTATCCTCCCCCGCCGCGCGTCTCGCCCGAGGTGATGAAGCAATTCCAGTGAAGGATTTAGCGCGCAGCTCAGCCAATGTTGAGGGATTCGCTGCTCGCAACGTGTACCGGACGCTGGCCGACAGCAGCGGCGGCAATTACCGCTTGCCCCAGGCTTAAGCCGCCGTCTCCGGCCGGGACCTCGTGATGCGTGAATACGTCGAATCCGGCCTGGCGTAGATGCAATTCGAGTTGCTGCGAAAGATATACATTTTGAAAAGTACCCCCGCTCAGACAGACGCGGCTCAAGGCAGTTTCTTGGCGCGATAAGTCGGCAATCCGCACCAGTACGTTGACCAAGCCATTGTGGAAGCGTCGGCTGATTTCTCCGGCGGCCGCTTTTCGCCGCAGATCGCCGATAATTGCCTTGAACAAGGGACGCGTGCCGATGATCCAGCCGTCGCCGTCATTGGTGAGATCCAGAGGATAGCCGCCATCCTCTTCCGCTGACGGGATCGCCATTTCCAACTCGATTGCGGCTTGAGCCTCGTAGTTCACCTGCTCCCGAATTCCTATCAGTGCGGCTACCGCGTCGAATAAGCGTCCGCAGCTGGAAGTCAATGGCGAATTGATTCTCTGTTCGATCATGCGCAGTACAACGTTAGCCTTCGCCATATCCAGCTCGCCGACGAACGGAATGTCGAGCTTGAGGAAATCCCGTCCGAAATGATGTGCCAGATAGCTCAGCGCCATCCGCCAGGGTTCGCGGATCGCCATAGCCCCGCCGGGCAGAGGAACATATTCAAAATGCGCAGCCCGTTCGAAACCCTCATAGTCGGCGACCAGCACCTCTCCACCCCAAATATGCCCATCAGTGCCGTAGCCGGTTCCATCGAGCGCGAATCCAAGCACTTTATCTTCGAGATGATTCTCCGCCATGCAGCTTGCGATGTGCGCATGATGATGCTGCACGCCCACAAGCCTCGTTTCGTTCTGTTGCAAGGCCCATTTTGTCGAGAAATAATCCGGGTGCAAGTCGTATGCAATGATCACAGGATGTATCTGGAGAATTTTCTGCAGGTGTTCGATTGCCTCATTGAAGAAGCTGTAACTCTCCGCGTTCTCCAAATCGCCAATGTGCTGGCTCAGAAATGCATGCTTGTCCTTAGTGAGGCAAATCGTGTTCTTCAACTCGCCGCCAACTGCCAAGACTGATGGTTGTGCGTCTTTCAGAAAAACCGGGACAGGAACGAATCCGCGTGAGCGGCGCAACTGACGCGTAACTCCGCCGGTTACTCGCAGCACAGAATCGTCACAGCGCAGCAGGATTTCGCGGTTGTGAACCAGGAAGTAATCGGCAAGTCTGTTGAGCCGTTTGACGGCTTCGTGATTGTCGATCACAATCGGTTCTTCGCTAAGGTTCCCACTGGTCATGACCAGCGCTTTGAAATTCCCCTCGCGAATCAACAAGTGGTGCAGCGGCGTATATGGAAGAAAAATGCCGAGATAACGATTGAACGGCGCAACTTCGCTGGGAATAGAACACGAGGCCTTCCTCGGAAGCAGAACAATGGGACGCTGGATCGATTCGAGAGCAGCGCGCGCCGCATTGTCGAGTTCGCAGATATCCTGTGCTGCTGCTGAATCTGGCACCATGAGGGCAAACGGCTTCTCAACTCGCCGCTTGCGCTCGCGAAGCAGTGCGACAGCCGCGGCATTGTTGGCATCAGCGGCCAGATGGAACCCGCCGAGTCCTTTCACGGCGACAATCAATCCAGCATGCAAGCCCGAAGCGGCTTCCGCGACCGGATCGCGGCAAGGAATCTTCTGACCAGATCTATCCCAGAGTTCCAGTTGTGGCCCACAGTGCCAGCACGCATTGGGCTGTGCGTGAAATCTGCGGTTGAGCGGGTCTTCGTATTCCGCCTGGCATCTTTGGCACATGGGAAAGATCGCCATGGAAGTGCTGGGACGGTCATAAGGAATATCACGCACAATGGTGAAACGCGGGCCGCAGTTTGTGCAGTTGATGAAGGGATAACGGTATCGGCGGTCTGCCGGGTCAAATAATTCACGCAGACAATCCGGACAGATCGCCACATCCGGTGAGATCAGCGTGCGCACCTCTTCGCCGGCGTGGCTGTGCACAATGCGGAAATCAGCATCGCCGTTGCATGCCAGTTCCCGCACGACGAAGCTGGTGATACGCGAGAGCGGAGGCGCATCAGCGGGCAAGTGCTCGACAAAGTCCGCGACCGTCTCCGCCGGCCCCTGCACCTCAATGGTGACACCCGCCGGGGTGTTGCGAATGTTGCCGCACAATTTCCGGGAAGTGGCCAAACGATATATATAAGGGCGGAATCCAACGCCCTGGACGATGCCCGAGACTTCGATTTGTCGGCGGACTTCCATACCGCTAGCCTGCAACTGAAAGCGATTTAACAGTTCGGCGTCGTTGCGCTAACCACATCAACCACTCATGCAGACCGTTTCCGGTCAGGCAAGACACTTTTACGATTTCGATTCCCGGATGTACACGGCGCGCATTTTCCGCTGCCGTGTTGATGTCGAAAGGCACATAGGGAAGGAGATCAGTCTTGGTGAGGATCATCAGGTCAGACTTGAAGAATATCGAAGGATACTTCAGCGGTTTGTCCTCGCCCTCAGTAACGCTGAGCAGCACGATTTTCGCAGCCTCGCCAAGGTCATAACTGGAGGGGCATACAAGGTTACCGACGTTTTCAATCAACAAAAGGTCCAAATCCTCGAGCCGCCAGTCCGCCAGGTGGCGCTCGATCATACGCGCATCCAGATGGCAGGTTCCGCCTGTCGTGATCTGTTTAACAGGGAAGTGGAATCTGCGCAGGCGAGCGGCATCGTTATCGGTTTGAATATCGCCGGTGAGTACGGCAATGCGGTCATCGTGGGGCAGGTTCTCCAAGGTCCGCTCGAGAAGGCTGGTCTTGCCTGAACCCGGAGAGCTGATGATATTCAGGCACAAGACACCGTGTTCCTGAAATCGTGCGCGCAACTCAGCTGCCAGACGATCGTTTTCACTAAGTACTTTGCGTTGCAACGGTACTCGTTCCATGCTCGTCCACCTCCAGGTACGCCAATTCCAACTCGTCTCCGCCGACGCACTCGGTTTCCAGGCTGGCGCAATCCGGACACCGGAATATGTAGTCCTGCACCACGAAATCTCGCCCACAGCGCCGGCAGTGATAGCGCAAAGGACAGACCTCAATTTCTAACGCCAGCGTTTCCAGATCAGTTTCGCGAGTGATCGCTTCAAAACAGAAACGCAACGCGTCTTGATCAATCGCGGCCATCTGACCGATCCGTACGCATACTTTGCACGGATAAGCCCCAGGGTAGCGTTGCATCTCTCTTCGCACCGCGTGGAGCACCGAGTTTGCGATTCCCATCTCGTGCATAGTTCCTTAGCAAATGCGCGGCAACTGATCGCCGGCCAGCATGTCAACAATTCGCGTGGTACCTAACGGTGTTCGCATTGTCACCAGGCCCGGATGATCCTGCTTTACCGTTCCGATGATTCGCGCTTCGCGTCCCAGTGGATGCCGACGCATTACGTTCAGCAGTTGTTCGGCAGCTTCGCTGCCTACGATCGCGATCAGCTTGCCTTCGTTAGCCACGTAGAGAGGATCCAGGCCCAACAGTTCGCAAGCTCCGCGAACCTCTTCGCGCACGGGAATCGAACGTTCCTCTAATTCCATTCCAACCTGCGATTGTTGTGCTATTTCGTTCAACGTACTGGAAACTCCGCCCCGCGTTGGATCTCGCATGCAGCGAATTTCGCGAGTGGTCTGAAGCATCTCACCGACCAGCGTGTGCAGCGCAGCGCTGTCACTTCGAATCGCCGTTTCAAACTCCAGCCCCTCTCGCTGTGCCAGGATCGCGATGCCGTGCTCGCCGATCGAACCGCTCAGCAGCACCTTGTCGCCGGGCCGGGCGCGGTCAGCGGAGAGTTCGACGCCGTCGGGCACAATGCCAATGCCCGTCGTATTTATGAAAAGGCCGTCTCCCTTGCCTTTTTCCACCACCTTTGTGTCGCCGGTCACCACCTGAACTCCCGCAGCAATTGCCGCCTGGTGCATGGAATCCACCACGCGCCGCAGATCTGCGATTGAGAAGCCCTCTTCCAGGATGAATGCGGCAGTTAAAAACAGCGGAACAGCCCCTCCCACTGCGAGGTCGTTTATGGTGCCGTGGACAGCCAGGGAACCAATATCTCCGCCAGGGAAAAACAACGGTTTCACAACGAACGAATCTGTAGTGAGCGCAAGGCGCTGCCCGTTGATATTCACGATTGCCTGATCGTCAAGCCGGGCGAGAACCGGATTGCTTAGGCGAGGAAGAAAAACCTCTGTGATGAGTTCCGCACTCAATTTGCCGCCACTGCCGTGTCCGAGCAGGACAGTGTCTTTGGCGGGTAGCGGCGTCGGGCAACTCAGTTCGGCAATGGACTTAGTGGCAGACACCAACTCCTCCTAACTCGCAACTGCGTGGCGGCGATAGTGGTAATAAGCGGCACACGCGCCCTCAGCAGATACCATGGGCGCACCCAAAGGGTTTTCTGGCGTGCAGCGCATGCCAAAAGCCGGGCACTGGGTAGGCTTTCTTAGCCCTTGAAGCACTTGGGCACTGATGCACTCGGCGGGCTCCTCGACGGTGAGCTCATCGAGTTCAAAAATCCGATTTGCGTCGTAGGCAGAGTATTCCTTCCGCAACCGTAACCCGCTTCGCGGAATCATGCCAATGCCGCGCCACTTCTGGTCAGCCACCTCGAACACCTCAGACATTATTTGTTGTGCTGCGACATTGCCTTTGTAGCTCACCGAGCGAACATACTGGTTCTCAAGCTTCGCGTGGCCGGCTTCAAGTTGATTCACCAGCATCAGGATGGCTTCCAAAAGATCGACCGGCTCAAAGCCCCCGACCACAATGGGTACGCGGAAGTCTTTGACCAGGGCCTCGTATTCCCCGCATCCCATCACTGTGCACACATGCCCGGGCGCGATGAAGGCTTGTACGCGATTGTTCTCGGATACCATCAACGCGCGTATTGCCGGCGGAACAAGCACATGAGAAACCAGCACGGAAAAGTTCCTGAGGCCTTCACGCTGGGCTTGCCAGACGGCCATCGCGTTGGCGGGAGCCGTAGTCTCGAAGCCAATGGCGAGAAAAACAACGTTTTGATCCGGATGGGAGCGGGCGATCTTCAGCGCTTCCAGGGGTGAATATGCAATCCGTACATCGCCACCCTGGGCTTTAGCGCGAAACAAATCAGAATCGGAACCTGGTACCCGCAGCATATCGCCGTACGAGACCACAATCACATCCCGGCGTGATGCGAGCGCAATCGCTTTGTTGATGGTCTCAAGTGGCGTGACGCAGACAGGGCATCCAGGGCCGTGCACCAACTCGATTCCATGGGGAAGCAACTCATCGATTCCATAGCGCATGATGGTATGAGTCTGGCCGCCACAGATCTCCATCAGGACACATGGGCGAGTGGCACGCTGGGCGATTTCTGCAGCCAAGGCACGCGCAATGCGTTCATCGCGATATTCATCAAGGTATTTCATGCCAAGCGCTGTGCACCGGGCTCCCGATTAACTACCGAGCCCGCGTCCACAAAGCAACTCTAATCAGGAATGAACATCTCCTCGGTGATGAGGGTCACATTGAGCTGTGAGGCCGGATAGAGTGGTGGAGATGCCGTGAGGCCTGCAGCGGGATTCTAGGAGTCGGTGGGCGCCATTTCCTGCTCCAGCATCCCCATTTCCTGAAGAAGTTTGTAGGTTCGTTCTGCCTCCACGGGGTCGACTCGGCTGATGGCAAATCCCACATGCACCATCACGTAGTCGCCCACCCCGGCTTCAGGCACAAAATCCAACGAGACTTGCCGCACGATGCCGCCGAACTGCACCCGCGCGGCGCGTAAACCACCCTGCTGCTGAATTTCGAGAATTTTTCCCGGAATCGCTAGGCACATGCTTGCTTGCCTCGACTGCAGTACAACATCGGGGGATGCACTCGTTCTGTGATGTAGGACACACCCTCAAGTGACCACTTTCGCTGCGAGTCCCTTCATCGCGCTCTTTGGCCTCTCGCTCGGAACCGGGCTCCGGGCGGTCAAGAATCTTTTCGGGCAAGTCACAACCGCAGATTCCGTCACACTACTGCTCGAAATGACGGCGCTGGCGGGAACTGAATGTGAGCCTGCAGTACAATCTGCCTACTTCGTTACGGCATCGTTTACGATGGCTTCCACAATGCTGTCAATTGCGTCCAGGACGCGCTTATTGGGCAGATTCAAATTGTTAGACAAGATGGCGAATGCGACCTGTTGTCCTTTCACCGTGGTTGCGTAGCCCGAGAGCGTCTTAACTCCTCCCAGGGCGCCAGTCTTGGCAGAGATGTGGGCGCGGGGGTCAAGATTGGAAAAGCGATCGGCCAGCGAGCCGTCCACGCCGGCTACTGGTAAAGTGTCTCGAAAACTGTTGCCCCAGGGTTGCGATACGGCGTAACACAATAACTGCACGATGGCATGGGGAGTAGCCAGATTTTGCCGGGACAGTCCGGAGCCGTCATAAAACAAGTATTGTTCTGGCGGCACGCCTGCCTGATTGAGAAAGCCGCGCAGCACCTCAAGGCCACCTTCAACCGTTCCAGACGTGCCTTTTTCCCGTCCCAGAAGTCGCAGCAGAATCTCGGCGTGCAGATTCTGGCTCACCTTATTGATAACGCGCACATCTTCGATCAGAGGCTTGGACTCGTTAGTGGCCAGAATCATGGCCTGGCTTAAAGACATTTGTGAAGACTCGTCGCCGCCGCGGGCGGGGGCGGTCGCGGTCACCGTCAAGGTTGACAGGCTGGCCAATTCGGTGTGGCGGCTCCGCTGTTTGCCATAAATTACGATGCCACGCTTCTCCAGAAGCTGCCGGAAGAGTGCCGCCGCGAACTCTGCTGGATTGTCGATCGCCAACTCTTCATTCGCCCCAGCGTCGTCCACTGGCATATTTCCCCATAGAGTAAGCACGGTGGCTCCTGGCTCGCGATTGATGAAGATTTTGCGGCCCGTGCCTGCGGGGGTGGTGATGATGCGATTGTCAACCTGATAATAATCAGCAAAGGGAGTGATGCCCACGAACGCCCGCTCGCCGGCGCGGTCTGCCGGCAGTATATTTACGAAAACCACGTTGTCGTTAATGGTGAGCGCGGAAACCGGTGCCCCATCGGCTAAGACGAGATCGTCCTGGCTCCAACCTTCCCCATAACGCTCAAATGCAAAGTAGGAATCGTCGGCAACGATGTCGCCATCTACGTATTTCACGCCCTTTTGCGCCAACGCATCGGCCAATTGTTCGAGCACCTGAATAGGGTGATCGTTACGCTGCGTGTGCAATTGGTATGGCAACTCTCGCCCTGAGAGATTGGGGTCTCCCCGCCCCACGAGCACGAGATCCCCATTGAGTCGTCCATATTTGTCCAGAGTCCCGCTGGTCTCGACCGTCGTCCGGCAGGTGTAATTCGGTCCGATCAAGGCCAGTGCAGCGGCCGTTGTGAACAGCTTGGTGTTGGAGGCTGGCGTAAAGAGCTTGTCGGCGTTCTGCGAATAGAGACTCTGGCCCGTTTCGAGTGAGGCCACTTCGATGCCCCAAAATCCGCGCTCCAGATCCGGGCTAGCCAGGACAGCTGCAATTCGTTTTGAGAGCGAATGACGGGGCGCAGCGGCGGCTTGCACTGCCAAAATCAGGCAAAAAGTTGCCGCGAGGTATGCGCGCAGTCTCTGCATCCGGCTGCTCGATTGTAGCACTGCAAGCTACAACAGACGGAGCGCACATTCCTTAAGCACATGCTCTCGCTCTAGGTCACTCGCGCAAAACTGAATCGCCGAAGGTAAAATCAGCGGAGTGCGCCCGGTCTTCGAATGGAATCTCGGTAAACGGCCTTTGCAGCTGGGCACGCGGACGCTGATTATGGGGGTGTTGAATGTGACCCCCGATTCATTCTCCGATGGCGGACTCTATGTTGACCCTGAACGTGCCGTCGAATATGCCTTGCAGTTGCTGCATTTTGGCGCTGACATCATTGATGTCGGTGGGGAATCGACCCGGCCGGGGGCTCGCGTTGCGGCGGATGAGACCGCTTCTGCGACTACCCCGAAAAAAGAGTCAACGAAATCTCCAGTCAGCGAACCGGAAGAGTTGCAGCGCGTTCTTCCAGTGATCCGATTGCTGAAAGAGAAGTCTCCAAATGCCGTGGTTTCGGTTGATACGTACAGATCCTCTGTGGCGCGGGCAGCAGTGGAGGCGGGAGCAGAGATTGTCAACGATGTAAGCGGATTCCGATGGGACCGGCAAATGGTAAAAACTGTGGCCGCGCTGAACTGTGGGGCCGTGCTGATGCATATGCGGGGCAGACCGGAAGAATGGCGCAGTCTGCCGGCGGTTGGGGATATGGTTACGCTCGTAAAACGTGAATTGCGCGAGTGGGCGGACTTTGCGCTGCGGGCAGGAGTGAAGCGGGAACGCCTGGTCCTCGATCCTGGATTTGGATTTGGCAAGAGCTTTGAGGAAAACTATCCCCTGCTCCGGCGCTTCGAGGAGTTTCATGATCTCGGCTATCCTTTGCTGGCGGGAGTTTCGCGTAAATCATTTATCGGACGCGCTCTGGCAGGGCACGGCAAGGACGCCCCAATTTCAGAGCGTACTTTCGGAACTGTGGCAATGGAGACCTTGCTGATTCTTAGGGGTGTACATGTCCTTCGTACTCACGACGTCCGCGCCTGCAGGGATGCGGTAAAGATTGCCGATATTGTGGTGAGCTGATCCATCGATGTGGTGAACTATGCCATTCGAAATCCTGCGTTCGCCTTCCTCCTTCGTGCGCACTCTTATTGGACCCAACCAGTACGATTCGGTGCTGCAGGATTATGAGGAGTGGTGGAAGCGGGAAGGGCAAGCAATTTCCGATGGGGTGGATCGCGCCGGCACACCCTGGATCAAGATGTTCGACAGCGCCGGCAAGCGCGTCGACGAGATTCTTTATCCGCCTGAATACTGGCGGATGCTGCAACAGGGCTACCGGACCGGAGTGTTGTGGCGCGCATTCCAGGATAGGTCACTGTTACCTTCATTCCTGCTTATCTATCTCACCTCGTTTTACGACAGCGGTCTCTCTTGCCCATATACCGTCTCTCTTTCAACTGCCCTGCCGCTGAGCAAGTACGGCGATGCTGCACTGAAGGAACGCTTCCTGCGCCAGCTTCTACGCGATGACACCAAGACATGGCAAGGTGCAACTTGGATGACTGAGATCAAAGGTGGTTCCGATCTCGGCAGCAACGTAGAGACCGTTGCCGTGCAACAGGGCGATGCCTGGAAGCTGACCGGAGACAAATATTTTTCCAGCAATGTGGGCGCAGAGCTCGCCGTGGTGGCGGCCAGGCCGAAGGGTGCACCAAGCGGAGTTCGAGGATTAGCTTTGTTCCTGTTGCCACGCCTGCGGCAAAACGGTGACCTGAACTACACCATTCGCCGCCTCAAAGACAAGATCGCAACCCGATCCGTCCCCACTGGCGAAGTCGAATTGCGCGACAGCGAAGCTTATCTTTTGGGAAAACCGGATGAAGGGATCTATCTGATTTTAGAAGTGCTCAATGTCTCGCGCATCGCCAACAGCATCGGCAGTGTGGCTCTGGCGCAGCGCGCGATCGCCGATGCCGTGGAGTTCGCCGAACTGCGGGTCGCTTTTGGCCGTCGCATCATTGAACACCCCTTGCTGCGCCGCCAATTCGACCAGCGAATAAATGATCTCCGCTCGGCCTTTGCCCTTGCCTGGCAAGCCGGGAAACTACTCAACGAAGTCTGGGAAGAACGCCGTCCCTACTCCGCGCGTTATCACCTCTTTCGCTTGCTCGCTCATCTGGCCAAATACTGGACAGCCGAATTTGCAATCCAGACTGCAAAGTGGTGTATGGAGGTGCACGCCGGCTTGGGCATTTTGGAAGAATTCCGCGTAGAACGCTGGCTGCGCGAGGCGATGATTCTTGCCATTTGGGAGGGTACTGCGCATCGCCAGTTGCTGGACGCGCTTGAAGTCATTGAGCGCAAGCAGGCACATCACACGCTGCTTCAAGATGTGGAGCAGGGAAGAGAAATACCGGAGTTAAGGGAGACCGTAAAGAGTGTCGATGCGCACCTGCGGCTTCCGGTCGAGCAACGCGAGGCCGACTGGGAGCCAATTGCCTCCAAGCTCGCAAAAGAGACCGCTGAAGCACTTGCGAGGAGATTACCGGACCTGAACTTCGAGGCGCGTTAAAACTCCGGTATCATCGCCGGAATGCAGAATCGCTCCAATTTGCCGTACAGCTGACGGGCCGTTTGATTGAAAGCACCTGGATAGTATTAGAGTCGACTCCTCGCTGAGCTCGCACCGCGGCCTGCTTTCCCTCGTACCCTTTCAGCATTTCCGGGTTGGTCACCAGCCACACCCGCTGATCCGTGTCCACAAATCTGGCTCCGTCATCACTGACTTTGCCTGAGATTCGTATGGCCTTAGCATGCTGCCGTGGTGAAGTTTTCTGCAGATTGGCCGCATCCTGGGCCGCCAGGCTCAAAGATCCCAATAAAACAACGCCCGTAATGGCCAGCAATGGCAATTTCTTCATACCACCCCCTAGGTTAAGGAAACACACCCCAATACCCGGCACTTTAGCCGCGAACCGGCGGTTGTGGAAATTGAAAATATTTATAGCTCGTATCAGAAGTTACGATTCAGCAGGTATCCGGCGAATTGGGCGAAAAGGAAATCAGCAAGTCAGTCCGAATCGCCTGCCTTGCAGGGCCAGGCTTGGCGGCGTTCTTCCGATTGGCGAGCTTTCAGGTCAAATTCGAGCTGCGCATTATCCGAGCGAAGCCCAACCGGACCATCGAGCCGGGCGGCGTCTTCTCCGATGTCGCCCTCCCAAACCTCGCGGTTATCAGCGAACACGCGCAGTTCTTGGTTCTTCAGTTCAGCCCGCAAGGTGTGGGACTCGCCGGGCTGTAATCGCGGAACAGGCAATGACTTTCGAGGCTTGATGTTGACGTAACCGTGATTGCTACATTGCGCGCTGGTGTGCTCGGATGGATTGTGCTTCAGGGAGACGACCAATTTCGGCTCGGGATCGATACGCCACATCGCGTAAACCAGGTTGCACGAGTCCTGTGCCCGCAGCTTCAGCCCGACCTGGCGGCGCATCTGGCCCGAACCCAGCGCGGATTCTTTACGCGTGGGGCCGGCATAGCGGAAGCGCAGTCCGATCGATTGCTCGCTTGCCCTGGTGGCATAGGCGCGCATCTTCGGGACATCCACCGACATACGGTCGTTGCCCGCGTTTTCGATCGTGCCTTCGGTCACACAGAGATCGCTGCGGCTAACTGTAAACCAGTCACCGGCCACAGCCGGGGCGGATGCGATACTCAGTGCGACCGCGACGAATCCGGATGTGAGGAGGGATTTCGCCACAATTTCCGTGAACGATCTCAGGGCCTTGCGGAGTGCTGGAGCCGACGATCGGACTTGAACCGATGACCTGCCGATTACGAATCGGCTGCTCTACCAACTGAGCTACGTCGGCCTGTTCTTGATTCTAAACTAGTTCGGAGCGCTTGCTATCGCAGCTTGCTCCATTTTTGCTCCATAATTCGCAAACTCACGTTCCAAAGCAGCCATTGCTGCTATGGTTTCGGCGGGAACCGTCTGGATGTAGTTGCGATCTGTCGTTGCCAACTGCGAATGCCGGAGCAAACCCTTCGCAGCCAGACCGTTGTCCTTCGCTAGAGCCGTCGTAATCGTGCTGATGCCCGTGCGATTCGGTCTGAATCCGTGCCACGCAATACCGGCGGTCTTGAGTGCCGGAGCAATTACACGACGATTCAGGTTGTCGAGATTCAACGGCTTACCTCTTTTTCCTCGCAAAATCGGCCCTGATGTGGGATTTCCGTCAGCCGCTCTCAATTCTGCGAGGATACCACGCAGCGGCTCGACAATCGGAATGGGTGCCTCACGCGTTTCCGTCTTAACTGGCCCAGCGTGACGGCCCCAGATACTCTGCGTGATCCTCAACGTATTGCTATCATAGTTCTCCCATAGCGTGCCTCGCGCTTCGGATGGCACTAAACCACCAAAGAATGTGAGTGCGATTGCAGCGCGGGCCTTAACGTCCTTCAATACGCGGAGCATTGCCCAAACATCCTGGATCGTGCTCTGCGGTTTCGCTGCCCTCTTGCCCTCGCGCTTCGGCAGTTCTGCCACGGCGAACGGATTCTGACCGGTAATGATACTGTAGGCCAACGCTCGTGAGCAGATTGCAGAGCCGATGGCCTTGGCGTATTTGATTGTGCGATGGCCTACTCGCTGACGCCGTAGGTTGTGGAGCAGTTCGGTAGCGGTCACGGCTTGAATGTCGCGCAACCTCATCTCACCAATGTACGGTTTGACGTGCCGTGTCCAAACATCTTTATAACCGCGAACTGTGGCCGGACGTAACTCCCGCTCACAGTGCGGAATCCAATCTTGTTCCACGAATTGAGTGAGTGACATCGTAGAGCGGACATCCACTTTGCCCTTGTTCAACGGCTCTAATATCTCTCTGAGCGAGTCGCGGACATCTTTCTTACAACGATGACGGTCATCGCAGTCCGCTAATTTGCGGCATGCCTGGACCCGCTTGACAGCTCCATTGATGATGCGGTCTTCGTACCAGACACCGTACCACGCTCCGTGTGATTTCCGGATGTAACCTTCTTGTTGTCGCATGATTGTGTTGTTCCTCCTTGTTCGTGTCGAGTTAACCAAGCGCAGACTTCGCGCCAACTAAACAGAAGATACTTTCCAGGTTTGGTGAATGGCAGCGGGTCTGAGTTCCGAACTCTCGCCCGCGTCCGTGTTTGCTCTCGAACCCATGAAACGCTGACGTGCAACCGTTCTGCCAGTTGTTCCGGTGTCAACAGTTCATCGGTCGTGAGAATGAAGCAGTGGCCTT
>Ga0187781_10000565_pt1 | contig 26471 bp, 25 predicted proteins | sample 0715_SJ02_MP02_2_FD_132447 | JGI IMG/M metagenome (GOLD analysis project Ga0187781, IMG submission 132447) | Tropical peat soil microbial communities from peatlands in Department of Meta, Colombia - 0715_SJ02_MP02_20_MG | ecosystem: Environmental > Terrestrial > Soil > Wetlands > Peat | place... | reverse complement strand
TTGAGCACACTCCTGTTTGCACTCGTAGAAGAGCGCCATTTCGCTCTCGTGGATGGTTTGCGCTTTCCAACCTGGGCTCGCTCCTAATCGTTAGGGTCAAGAACTCAGTCCGACCCAGCCATCAATCATTACGTCGCGATCTGCGGCAACTGTGACCTATGATTCATGCCCTGAATCGGAGCGAGTCGCAAACTTCCAAACCTTCGCGGAGGAACGAGCCATGAAGACAACTCTATGCGGGGTAATGGCGATTGTCGCGCTGGTGCTCGCCGTCCCGGGCGGCAGGTCCATCTCCGCGCAGGACAAGCAGGACAAGTACACTCTGCAGGTGCCGGGCGGGCTTGCGTTCTCTGAAATTAGGGGATACGAACAATGGCAGGTCGTCGGCCCCAGCCTCACCGAAGCCGCAAACGTGATCCGAGTGATCCTCGCCAATCCCGTGATGATCCAAGCCTACCAGGACGGCATCCCCGGCAATGGCAAGCCCTTCCCCGACGGTTCCAAGATTGTGAAGCTTGAGTGGAGACCGAAAAAGATAACCGATGCCCCTTTTTCCGAGAAGACCCCGGACACAGTGCCCGGCGACCTGGCGGAGGTCGAGTTCATCGTGAAGGACAGCAAGAGATTCTCGGACACGCACGGCTGGGGATACGCCATGTTCGACTATGACGCGGCATCCGGGACCTTCGCGCCAGCCACGCTGGCCAGTAAGCCTCCGGTGGGGCACGACGCTAAGTGCGGCGCCGCATGCCACACGCTAGCGGCCTCTAAGGATTACATTTTCACCGCATACCCCAAAAGGTGAACCCCACTAGACGCTCTCCAAGTCTAGATTCGTCGGCTACTCGGAAGTTATCGTCAGTTGATGATAGATCCCAATGACATTCGCCGATCTTCGTTTGACCACTCGGATGAGTGCTCTTTTCACTAATCTGCCACTATTCGCAAGGCCTATGGCTGGCACTACGGGGCGTAATGGGTATAGACGAAGTCGTGATCTTTGGCTGGCTGATGGCAGGGGAAGCATGTTTTGTGCAGCGCCTCGTCACCAGGTTTGCCGTCCTTGAAGTCAGCGAACCCCCAACCGCCGGTGGCCGCGTACTTTTTCGAGTCCTTCACCATGAATTGGACGTTTATGAACGACCCCGGAATGAAGGATTTCGGGCTGTTGAGACCGGCGACCATTGGAATGAGGCTCAGTACTTTGTCGTTTTCAGGTGATGATTCCTTCGTCCAGTGCTGTGCGACGACGATAGCGCCGTCCGGGAATGGAAGCTTCCCTTCCTTGAACGACTTAATGGCGATGTCGTTACCGAATTCGGCGCGTAACTGGCTCTTGTCACCCGCTGCGATTTCACTGACGGCGATCAACTTCCAATCGCGGTACCCGGGCGGAATTGTGACGCCGTAGATCGGGGAGGCCTGTTCATCGGCATGCCCACCGGTGGGTGCCACAGATGCGACAACGCCAGCCACGGCCATCACTGCGACCAGCAGAAAAGTAATTCGTTTCATAGTTTCTCCTTTCAACTCCATGGGCCGCCGAATTAAGCCACATATTTTATATTGACGAGCGCGGACAACGGACCTCTCCCGCGCCCTTCCCTTCTCGCGAAGGCGATCTGGTCGGACTATGCTCCAGCAATCGTCTTGGCGGTGTCCACGTGCATGCGCGTCGTTATTTGCAGCGCCGACCGCAAGGTCGAGCTCAGCACCTTATTTCAGCCTCGGAACTTCGTGTCTTAAAAGTTTGGTCTTCCCTTCTGCGAGCGACTCCAACTTACTGCTTTGCTTCTGAGACGATCCCCTCTAGAATCCGGCTAAAGATAATTGAAAAGGGGATTCCATTGGCGTTGCTTGCGTTTCTGCTTGTGCTCGTACTGGTCCTGAACGGCGTGCTGATTGCCCTGGCATTAAGTTTCCAGAAGAAAATTAACAATTCTCCTCAACTACAAGAGCTCACTAAGCTTGCGTCGGGTGCTGAATCGCTTCAGCGCACTCTCTCAAGTCAGTTCAGTTCGGCGACCGCCGATATGGCCCAACGCCTGGAGCAAACCAAGGGCGATCTCCGCCAGCAGGTCGCGGATCGGTTGCTGGCTGGCTTTTCCGAGATTCGCGGCGCGGTCGAGTCGCAGCTCCAGGCCGGGCGTAACGAGCAGTCTGAAAGGTTGGCGGAGGCGCGCACCGAGCTCACCTCTTCGCTTGCGCTGACTACCGCGCAATTAAAATCCGAATTCGATTGCTTAAACCAAAAAACCGCGCAGAGCCTGGATTCGATTCGCGACCGCGTGGATGCCAAGCTCTTGGCGATCACCGACCAGGTGCAGCAAAAACTCGATCAAAATATCAAGGAGGGGTTCGCACAATTCGAGAAAGTACAGCAACACCTGAGAGCGGCCGAAGAACAGCTCCGGGAAGTAGGTGCCCTGGGCCATTCCATCAATGATTTGAATAATCTCCTCAAGCTGCCACATTTGCGCGGGCAATTCGGCGAAGCCAGCCTGGAGCGTTTGCTGGCTGATTTTCTTCCGGCGCATATGTTCGAGATGCAGGCCTCCCTGCCCGAAGGCGGCGGCCGTCCCGATGCCATCATCCACTTCCCCGATCAACGCTTGCCGATCGACGCGAAATTTCCGCGTGAGCAAGTGCTGGCGCTTTTCGAAAGCACGGACGAGAGCGAAATCGAAGAAGCCCGCGGCGAATTCGTACGCGTGATGAAGGCAGAAGCCAAGCGTATCAAGGCTTACATTCAGCCCGAGCATGGCACGACCGACATCGCGCTGATGTATCTGCCTAGCGAAACGCTCTACATGGAAGCCATCCGCAACCGCGACTTGGCCGACTGGCTCAATCAGCAGCACGTTTTTCCGGTATCGCCGAATACCCTGCTAATGACGTTGAAGACCATCGCACTGGTACACAAGTGGTACGAAATGGCCGGACGCTTTGAAAAGAGCCGGATGGAATTAGCTAAAGCCCAGAAATCGTTTGATTTCTTCCAGAGCCAGTTTGAAAACGTCGGCAGGAGTTTAACCAAGGCGCAAGAGGCTTTCGACAAAGCTTCCACGCATCTGAAATCCTACCGCGGACGCGTCTCCGCCCTCAGCGGACAGGAACAACTGGATCTGGACCCGGCGGCGAGTGCTGCCGAGCCGCTGCCGCTCACCGATAAAGCCAGCGCGTAATTCTCAACCTCCTGTTTGTCATCCCGAGCGATGCATGACGATTGGCAAAGCCAATCGCCATGCCAGTCGAGGGACCCGTCGTTCCGGCGTCTCCCACCCCTCGAAAACCGCGAAGAGCCTGCCCCGGGCAAGCCGAAGGGGCGGGCCGGCCCGCCCCCAAGTAGAATGCTTTCATGCCCATTCCGCCTGAGATTAGCGGCCAGAGATACATCAGCCTTATCACCTTCCGGAAGAGCGGCGTTGCGGTTCCCACTCCCGTTTGGTTCGGAGAAGCCGGCGGCAAGCTCTACGTGAAAACCCGCAACGATTCGGGAAAATACAAGCGAATTCGCAACAATCCTCGAGTGCGGATTGCACCTTGCACCATGCGTGGCGCAATTAGCGGCCCGCAATTCGAAGCCACGGCGCGCATCCTGCCGCCGGAAGAATGGCCTGCCGCTCGAGACGCCGTGAAGCGCAAATACTGGCTTGCCCGAGTTCCCTTTCTCTGGAGCAAGAACAACGTGTACGTGGAGATTTCAATGGCGTGACTCTCGACCACGGCAGGTCCCCTTCGACTCGCTTCGCTCGCTCAGGGCAGGCTCTCGACTGCCAAGACCGTTCGCAAGCGAACGATCTTCTCCGCTCAGGATGACAAACCTCATTTCTTCGTCCACAGATCCACCCAATCGTTCACCGTCTTGTACCAGAGCTGGCTGTTCTGTGGCTTGAGCACCCAATGGCCTTCGTCAGGGAAATAAAGCATCTTCGATGGCACGCCCAAGCGCTGCAACGTGGTAAAGAGCTGAAATCCTTCCGAGATGTCCAGCCGGTAATCGAGCTGTCCGTGAATGATTAGAGTTGGAGTCTTGAAACTGGTGGCGCTCAGGTGCGGCGACCATTTGTCATACATCGCGCGGTTGGTGTAGGGAGTGCCTTTGAACTCCCATTCGTTGAACCAGAGTTCTTCAGTGGTGCCCCAGGCGGAAGTCGAATTGAACATGCCGTCATGCGAGACGATGCATTTGAAGCGATTGGTATGGCCGAGAATCCAATTGGCCATGTATCCGCCGTAGCTCGCCCCCAGCGCGCATTCGCGGTCTTTATCGATAAACGAATAATGCTCTTGGGCGTAGTCGAGGCCTTTCATCAGGTCTTCAAATGGAGCCCCACCCCAGTCACCGTTGATCTCATCGATGAATTTCTGGCCATAGCCGGTAGAGCCGTGGAAGTTGATCATGACCACCACGTAGCCGTTGGCTGCGAACAACTCGGGATTCCAGCGATAGCTCCAGTCATCTCCCCACGCGCCCTGCGGCCCGCCGTGGACGAGGAATTTCACGGGATATTTCTTGTTGGGATCGAAATTCGGCGGCTTGACCAGAAAGCCCTGGACCTTGTCGCCATGGGCGCCGACGAACCAGAAAGATTCGAGCGGGGACATGGAAATTTGAGAGAAAAGCGCGTCATTCACGTGGGCAAGGGTCATCGACGAGCCCTCGCTCAAGGGGAAGTGGGGAAATCCCGTCCCGTCACACAGCGGTGGAGCATAAAAACAGGAATCTATAGGCAGCGAGTGAATCTCGGCGGGCCGTTGAAGAGACATACTAGTGAAAAACAGAGTTTGGCTGGTGGCAGATACTGCCAGGTCATCATTGAACCCGCGTGCCAACTCGAGAACGTCGCTGTCCGGATGGTAGCCAGGAGTTTTCTTCCAATTCGTCCCATCCAGCATCTTTTGATAAATCCAGGACTGGCCGGCATTTTCGGCAACGAAGTAGATGGAAGACGACCGAAGACCCCAAGCGAAAGATCCCGCCCAATGGTCAAAGTTTTCCGTGAGGTTCCTTTTCTCCCCTGTCTTCCGGTCGTACAGCATCAGCCGGAACCGGTCGCTCTCGTATCCAGGCCGCTGCTGCGCACGATAGGCGATGTATTTTCCATCCGGAGAATAAAGCGGCGTGGAATCACTGGCCTTGTTCTCGGCAGTAATGTCTTTCGTCTGTGACAAGACCTGAGTCGAGGTGGCGTCAACCGGAAAATTCACCGGCACGGTGAATAAGTCGTTGTTGGTGGAAATCGCCGGCTCGGGATCGTGGTTCGAGGCGTAGCAAATCTCCTGGCCATCGGGAGAAAACACATAGTCATCCTGCCCTTCGAGGCTGAACACCGGCGCGTCGTAGTCGCCGGGAGTCAGATCGCGGCTCGGACCGCCTTCCGTAGAAACGACCAGCAGATGAGTTCGCTTCCCTTCCTTGTAGGCGTCCCAATGGCGATAGAGCAGGTGGGTAAAGATCTGTGCCTTGACCTTGGAATCTCTTGCGCTTTGCAGTCTTTTTTCATTACAAGACAGCTCTGCCGCAGGTGCTCCGTCGCATTCGGGATAGACGTCCGATTTGAACAGAATCTTCTCGCCATCGGGAGACCAAAGCTCGCCCTCCGCCTCGGTGGCGATGGAAGTCAGCTTGTGAACACGGGTGACAGTGCCCGCGGCATCGTCAAAATCGGCAATCCAGATTTGCGATCCGCCTTCTTTGATTGAAACGAAGGCGAACCGTTTGCCGTCCGGTGCCCAGCGGGGACGGTCGGCGTACTGATCAGAGATGATTTCCCGCTCTTTTCCGCCCGCAGTGGGCACAACCCAAATGTGAGGTGTTTTCGAGTTGGCTGCGAGATCCACATCGACCACGCTGAAAATAACCCATTTCCCATCCGGCGACACAATCGGCTCGCCCACTCGCTTGAGAGCCATCATGTCTTCGAAAGTGAAAGGACGCCTGTTCTGAGGGAATGCTGGCGCAAGAAGCGACAAAACCACGATGAGAAACCAAAAATGACGCATGGCGTATCTCCAGATGAATGGGCAAGTGTAACTCACCGAATGCTCCTTAGATGTGCGCTATGCACCGCTGCCGGTGTGACGGAGAAGAGTGTCCGGCCCCACACAAACTCTTATCACCGGAAAGAATTTTCTGTGCTAGCATTTGGCTTCCTCATGGCCTCAAACCCCCAGCCCCCGCCCGAACCTACGCCAGAACCGCTGTATTGCCCCAAGTGCGCAGTTGAGGTAGCTGATCCCCTGATTTGTGGCGATTGCTCGGCGATCATTTGCCGGCGCTGCGGAACGCCGCTCGAATCGCCCGATGAATTGGGAATCGGATAACCGGGAAAGATGCCAACCATAGCTCAAGCTCCGGAGAGCACGAAATCTGAAGCTCAGCCCGCCCTGGTTCGCGGCTTGTCGCTGCTGGATTCGGTCCTGCTGTTGGTGAGCGGCATCATTGGCTCGTCAATTTTCCTCACGGCGAAAGACATCGCTGGCCCGCTGCCCCAGCCTGTCCTGTTTCTCGGCGTCTGGGTCCTGGGTGGGGTGATTTCGCTGTTCGGCTGCGTTGCCTTCGCCGAGCTGGGATCGATGTTCCCCGATTCCGGTGGCCAGTACGTCTATCTCCGAGAGGTCTACGGCGACCTCGTGGCATTTTTGTACGGCTGGATGCTGTTCAGCGTTGCCAATGGCGGAAGCATTGCCGCTCTGGCTGTTGCTGCGGCTGCCTATACGGGCGAGGTCGTGCCAGTGATTTCGCAACAGCACGTTGTGCTCTCGCTGCTGGGCATCACACTCACTCGCGCTCATCTGGTTGCCCTGGTTCTCATCGCGGTGCTGACCTATGTCAATGTTGTCGGGCTTCGCTGGGGAGCGCTGCTGCAGAATGTCTCCACCTGGACGAAGTTCGGGGCGATGGCGGCATTCGTCGCTCTTGGTGTGGTAATTGGCAAAGGCGACTGGGGCAACTTCAATCCGCACGGCTCCAGCATCACGGCGGGTTTGAACCCAGCGCACTTCATCTCAGCAATGGGCATCGCTCTGATCGCGGTTTTTTGGGCCTACGATGGATGGGTTTACATCACCTGGGTGGCCGGCGAAGTCAAGGAGCCGCGACGGAATGTGCCTTTGGCCATGGTGCTCGGCATCATCGCAGTGGGCGCGATCTACATCGCCATGAACGTCACCTACGTTTACGCCATGCCGCTCTCTGAAGTCGCCAAACATGAAACTATCGCGCACGCAGCCGCCGCGGCGTTGTTTTCGCCACCGGCTGCGGTCTTGCTGTCCGCCACCATCGCGATCTCCTGCTTTAGCGCAGCCGCTACCTGCACACTGGCCGGGGCGCGCGTGTATCTGGCGATGGCGCAGGACGGCGTTTTCTTCAAGCGCATGGCGGTCATCCATCCCAAGTGGCGTACTCCGGCCTTCAGCCTCATCGGACAGGGAGTCTGGGCAGCGGTTCTGACCGTAAGCGGGCGCTACGATCAGCTCTATACCTACGTGATCTATGGCATGGTGCTGTCGTACACGCTAACGGTGATTGGACTTTTTATCCTTCGCTGGAAGCGGCCTGACATACCGCGCCCCTACCGCTGCACCGGGTATCCGTGGCTGCCGGGGATTTACGTTCTGGTTGGCGCCGCCTGGACGCTAAACACGATCATCACCCGGCCCAGCGAAGCGTTCTGGGGAACGGCGATTGTGCTGCTCGGCGTGCCAGGGTATTTGTACTGGAAGCGGAGCGGCAAGGCTGTGGAGTAAAGAAGATGTTTGAACGCTACACGGAGGGAGCCCGACGAACCATCTTCTTCGCTCGTTACGAGGCAAGTCAGGTTAGCTCCTCTTATATCGAGACCGAGCACTTACTCTTGGGACTTTTGCGTGAAGACAAAGCTCTGTTCAGGCGAGTGCTGCCCGAAGTCAGCTACGAATCCATTCACCAGGAAGTAATCAAACATACAAAAACCTCTTCTTCGGCCTCAACTAGCGGGGACTTGCCGCTCAGCGACGAGGGCAAGCGAGCCCTTTCATTCGCTGCCGAAGAGGCAGACCGTCTGTCTCATCGACACATAGGCACAGAACATCTTCTGCTTGGATTACTCCGCGAAGGAAAGCATCCCGCTGCCGAGCTTTTGGCACAGCGCGGAGCCAACATCGAAAAGTTACGTGAGGAAATTTCAAAACTACCGACGCCTTGGTTCTCTGGTAAAAGCTACCCCGTTCCTGGCGCAGTTCAACCGGGCAAGACAATCGGAGCTGTTGAGATTCACGGCTACCGCTGGAATGCTGACTATGTCCACGACGCCGTCAAACAGTGTCGGGAGTACAACTGGCATTGGCACAAGAGCGCTTGGAAGCCACGCGACATTGCAGTGGACATCAGAAGCGGTTGCGTCTCCTTCGATTTGGATCTCGCCAAGGATTCCGCGAACTTCCGGTTGGTCAAAGAAGGGTGGAAGAAAGATCACTGCATCATCTGCCGTTGGGAATTGTCCGAGTCGCCAGCCGATCCCGAGCGCGGCATCGGCTACACCAACGGCCGCGACTGGCTTTGCTCCGAATGCTACGAAAAGTTCGTCGCGCCGGGTGCCCAGGGTTTGGCACCCTCAGAAAATTGACACTCGGCCGTCCACGCTACACGTTACACCGGCACTGCCGTCTTTCTCTTGGGGTTGAAAAAGGGCATGGGCACGATCTTGGCCGTGACCTTCTGACGTATGGCTTCAATCGTAATTTCCATCTGCAGTCGCGTGCCCAGCTTTGAGTGATCGCTATCAACGCTGGCGAGGGCGATCATTTTCTTCAAGACCGGCGACCAGGTGGTGGTTGTAGCCTTGCCAACCTGCTTCTCCCCACAATAGACCGGAACCGCCACACGCGAGGCCTGGGTGGGCGCGGCCGGTGTGAGACCAAATTTGTCGTAGCGCTGTTCGACTTCAGTCCAATCGACTTCCAGACCGGCATACTGTCGCGCGACGCCTTGCTTCTGGTCGCGCTCCAGCGCGCTCTTCCCCACGAAATTCTCTTTGTTGAGGTGCACCATTTTTCCGAAGCCTAACTCGTAGGGCGAATACTTCTGGGATGGAATCAGCGCCTTCTTACTACTGATGTAATCAACGTCGATCAACAATAAGCCAGCCTCAACTCGCGCGACATCCAAGGCCAGCATGCCGGCGGCGTGAATGTCGAACTCCTTGCCTTTTTCCATCAGCGCATCCCAGACTTTTACGGCATCATTCCACGGCACCCAGATTTCATAGCCAAGGTCGCCGGTATATCCGGTGCGCGAGATGTCCAGCGGCACGCCGGCGATTTTGCCGCGCGTCATACGGAAGTATTTCAGGTTGGCAATATCGGCTTCGGCTGCGGATTTCAGCAGTTTGCCCGACGTCGGGCCCTGCAAGGCCAAGGCCGCAACTTTCTCCGAAATATCTTCGATTTGGACATCCATGTTGTTGCCGTTCTGGCGAAACCAGCGCAGGCTGGGATCGGCGGCGGTCCAGCGATATTTATTTTCTTCAAGACGGGTGATGGTGCCATCGTCGATGACCCTGCCATCTTCATCGCACCAGCAGCAATAGATGACCTGGCCGACGGCAACCCTGTTGATGTCCCGTGTGATCACTCGGTTCACGAGCTTCGTGGCGTCTTTGCCTGTGACGAGATATTTGTAGAGCGGCGTAATGTCAATCAGCGCCGCGGCATTGCGAATGGCATTGTATTCGTGCTCGTGATGCACCTCGTAGACGCTGACCGTGTAATACCCGGACCATTCGCGGTAGTTGAGGCTCTGGCAAAGCGCGAAAGTTCGTTCGTGAAATGCGGTTCCGATGGGCAAGGGATGACCTCTTTTTTGCTTCCTCTGTTTCTATGCGGTTAAAGAGTTCTCAAACCACAGAGAGCACAGAGGAACAGCTCGAAGGCGGATTATATTCAGCGGCACGCATCAGGAGCAACCGGGCAGGGTAGTGAACAAGCCCGGGCCGGTCGCAAAATAGCGGTGAGATCCCTCGCCCCGCTGGTGAAAGTGCGGGGGCTTCGGGATGACGCCGAGTGAGATATTGGCTATATATGGCATTATGGGTTTCGCGTCTTGGAGGTGAGCCATGCAGTGGGCGCACTTGCTTGTGGTCTTCGTTATCGTACTCAGCGCACCAGCTTGGTGCGAGGATCTCAACGGACTGCTGGCTGGCAACGTGAGGGACTCGGAAGGAGCGGCAATAAGGGATGCCCACGTTTCCATCTACTGGAATCATGCACGTGCTGGGGACTTCTCGACACCTGAAGTGTTCGAGTTTGCTGTTAAGACGGATGCAAAAGGGGAATATTCGATGGAACTGATACCAGGCTTTTACGACGTCTGCGTGCACGCAATGGCATTTTCCCCGACGTGCCAAACGGTGGCCATTACGACCGGACAGACCGCCAAGTACGAACCCCGTCTGAACGCGAACGCCCTGATTGTACGAGAAATTGGCGAGGAGCTTATTCCCAATCCAGTTCCTACAATTCATTCAACACTTCCAAATTCGGTCGTGCCCCGTAAATCGGACAAGGACAAGTAAGGCCTGTCAGAGTACAATTACGTTTCGCTTGGATGAATATCTAACTATGCCATCACCCTGGAGCGCTATCCGCCGCTGGACCGTCCTGCCCAGCGGACTCTGATCCCTGCCTGGCGCTAGTACCTGTCGGACAAGAGTGTCCGACCCACGCAAGCATTCTCACCTACAGGCTAGGAGCTCATGGCGAATACATACGACGTGATCGTGATTGGCGGAGGCCACAACGGCCTGGTCAACGCCGCTTATCTGGCGCGCGCTGGTAAAAAAGTTCTCGTCCTCGAACGCCGTCACGTGCTGGGCGGTGCGGCTTGCACGGAAGAAGTGTTTCCCGGTTTCAAGTTTTCGGTTTGCTCGTATGTCGTATCGCTTCTTCGGCCGGAAATCATTCGCGATCTCGACCTCCCGCGCCACGGCCTCGAAATTCTTCCGCTCGACGGAACCTTCACCCCGATGCCCAACGGCGATTACTTGTGGCGAGTGAACGATCACGGCAAGACGCACCGGGAAATTGCCCGTCATTCGAAGCTGGATGCCGAAGCCTACGACGAGTTCGGCAAAGCCATGCAGGCGATGTGCCGATTTGTAAAGCCCATCCTCGGCATGGTGCCGCCTGATCCGGCCACTCTGAATCCCAGAGAGCTGATGAAGCTGCTGTTCATCGGGCGGCGCTTTCAAGGCCTGGCGAGCGATGACAAATATAACCAGGTGCAGTTGATGACCATGAGCGCCGTGGACTTTCTCGATCAATGGTTCGAGACCGACGTGCTCAAAGCCACGATGTCAGCCTCCGGGATCATCGGAACGTTTCTGGGAGTGCGCTCACCGGGCACGGCCTATGTTCTGCTGCACCACTACATGGGAGAGATCGACGGCGCATTTCGCTCCTGGGGATTTGCTCGCGGCGGGACGGGAGCGATTTCCAATGCAATCGCCGATGCGGCACGCGAGGCGGGAGTGGAAATTCGCACCCAATCCGGAATCGCGAAAATCATCGTGAAAGGCGGCCGGGCCAGAGGCGTGGTGCTGGCGAACGGCGATGAGATTCGTGCAAAGGTGATCTCCTCAAGCGTCGATCCGCGACAGACGTTTATTAATTTGATGGACAATGGGCACCTCCCGCCTGAATTTCTTGAAGAAGTGAGGCGATACAAGTTTCGCGGCTCGTCCGGAAAAGTAAATCTGGCGCTGGACGCTTTGCCCAACTTCAAGTGCATGCCGGGAGTAGGCGCTCATTTGCGCGGCGCCATTTCTATCTCGCCCAGCGTCGAGTACATGGAGCGGGCCTACGATGACGCCAAGTACGGAAACTTCTCCCGTCGCCCATATATTGACATGGTGATTCCCACATTGACTGATCCATCAGTTGCGCCACCGGGCAAGCACATTCTTTCGTGCTTCGTGCAGTACGCGCCTTATAAGTTGCGGCCCGGGCTTAACTGGGACAGTGAGAAAGAAGCGTTTGGCAACAACGTGATTAATACGATCGCGGAGTACGCGCCGAACATAAAGGACATTATTCTTCACAAACAGGTGTTGACCCCCCTGGATCTGGAGCGCGAATGGGGTTTGAGCGAGGGAAACATTTTTCAGGGTGAGCTTTCGCTCGAACAGCTTTTCTTCCTTCGGCCAGTTCCCGGATACGCGCAGTTCCGCACTCCGGTCAAGAATCTTTACCTGTGCGGCTCGGCAACGCATCCGGGCGGCGGAATTATGGGTGCGCCCGGTCGTCTGGCCGCGCTAGAGATACTGAAAGACGTTAAGGGGGCTGCGTGAGTATGGCCGTCACTCGCGACGTCGTCATCATCGGGGGCGGTCACAACGGGCTGGTTACGGCTTTCTATCTCGCGCGCGCGGGATTCAAGCCGCTGGTGCTGGAGCGGCGTCTGCAAATCGGTGGTGCCGCCATTACGGAGGAATTTCACCCCGGTTTTCGCTGCTCGATTCTGGCCCACGCTGCGGGACCGCTGAGGCCCGATGTAGTCCGCGACATGGCGCTTGAGAGCCATGGGTTGAAGCTGATCACGCCAGAAGTGGCTGTAGTTGCGTTGTCGCCGGATGGCCGGGCCCTCACCCTGTATAACGATCTGAAGAGATCCACGCAGGAGGTTGCGAAATTCTCGCAAAAGGATGCGTCCAAGTATCCCGAGTTTCAGCGATCGCTGGAAAAGATCAGCAAAGTAATCGCTGAAGCCCTGGCGATGGCCCCTCCTGATATCGATCACCCGAGCCGCAATGATCTGTGGAGCATGCTGCAGACCGGGCGCTCCATGCGCAAGCTGGGCAAGAAAGACATGTATCGCTTGCTGCGCTGGGGGCCAATGGCAGTGGCGGATCTGGTCGGCGAATATTTTGAAACTGAGTTGCTACGCGCCACGGTTGCAGCTCGCGGGATTTTCGGCACATTCCTGGGACCGTGGTCGGCGGGCAGCAGCCTGGTTCTTCTGATGCGTGCCGCCGCCGATGCGCACCCTGCCGGTGCGGCATGCTTCGCGGAAGGTGGTTTAGGTGCGGTCACGCAGGCCATGGCGTCTGCCGCCCAGCGCGCCGGGGCCGAGATTCGCAGCAATGCCGAGGTCATCGAAGTTTCTGTCTCGAATGGCGCAGCCACCGGGGTCGTGCTTTCGACAGGGGATGAGATCAAGGCCAGGACGATCATCTCCAATGCCGATCCCAAGCGCACCCTCCTGAAGCTGGTCGATCCAATTCACCTTTCACCCGACTTTGTAACCAAGCTGCAGCACTATCGCATGCCCGGCACCGTCGCCAAGGTGAATCTTGCATTGTCCGGATTGCCCCATTTCACCGGGATCAATGGCAATTCCGAGGCTTTGCGCGGGCGCATTCACATGGGCCCTGAAATCGACTACCTGGAGCGCGCTTTCGACGAATCGAAGTACGGAAATTTCTCTCGCCAACCATACCTGGAAGCGACAATTCCCTCTCTGACTGATCCGTCGCTCGCACCTCCCGGCAAGCATGTGATGTCGATTTATGCGCAGTATGCGCCTTTCCATCTGAAGAATAGTGACTGGGAAGCCGAACGCGTGCCCTTGGGAGACACCGTCGTGAAGACCTTGGCGCAATATGCGCCGAATTTGCCGGAACTGATTCTCACGCATCAGATCGTTACGCCCCAGGATTTGGAAGACACGTACGGCTTAACTGGCGGCCATATTTTCCATGGCGAGTTGGCGCTGGATCAGTTTTTCACTATGCGGCCTTTGCTCGACTGGGCGCGCTATCGTACGCCGATACAAAACCTGTTTTTGTGCGGATCCGGAACGCATCCCGGCTCGGGTTTGACTGGCGCCTCCGGTGCGAATGCCGCCCGCGAGATCCTGAAAGAATTGAAGAAGTAGAATCACTTTTCAGCAACGCCAACGGAGTCGGGCTCTGCGAAATGAAAAACTCTGCTGTATTGCTGATCTCCTGCCCCGATACCCGAGGCATCGTGGCAAGCATCGCCGATTTCATCTTGCGGCATAACGGCAATATCCTGCACGCCGATGAACACGCGGATGAAGAATCCAATCTCTTCCTCATGCGTGTGGAATTCGATGCCACCGACTTCAACTTCGATCTCTCGGATTTCTCGCGCTACTTCTCTCCGATTGCGGAAAAGTTCAGCATGCAGTGGCGCCTGGCACGTTCAAATTACCGGCCCAAGATGGTGATTCTGGTTTCCAGGTACGATCATTGCCTGGTGGATTTGCTTTATCGCCACAAAATTGGCGAACTGGCCTGCGATATTCCGCTGATCATTTCCAATCACCCCGACAACCAGCCCGTCGCAGATTTTTACGCTATTCCATTCGTCGTGGTTCCGGTTACGAAGGACAACAAGGCTGAAGCGGAGAAGAAAATTCTTGAACTGGTGACCACCCGCAGTTTTGATTTCATGGTGCTGGCGCGTTACATGCAGATTCTTTCGAATGAGTTTGTTAATCGCTTTCCGCTGCGTATCATCAATATTCATCACTCGTTTCTGCCCGCCTTTGTCGGCGCGAAGCCCTATCATCAGGCATTTAATCGAGGTGTGAAGCTGATCGGGGCGACCAGTCATTACGTGACCGAAGTGCTCGACGATGGCCCGATTATCGAGCAGGATGTCGCGCGCATCTCGCATCGCGATTCTCTGCAGGACCTGTTGCAGAAAGGCCGCGATCTGGAAAAAGTGGTGCTCTCCCGTGCTGTGCGCTGGCACATCGAGAACCGGATTTTGCCTTACGGAAATAAGACCGTAGTTTTCGATTAGACGCTTTTCTCCGATTCATCACAAGCTGGAATGACGAAGGTCACTGCAGCGCTCTATCTCCAACCTGTATGCTGTCGCAAGCGGTACGTGTATCGTGTCTGACAGTTTACTCTTCCTGATTTCCGGTACACCACACGGCCAAGAGCCGCAGTGTTGCTCCCTGTGCAGCCTCAAACCGGCATGGTTGGAATACGAAATCGACAGCGATGAACCCAGTTTCCGGCAACTTAGCGGTTCCTGTTGCCTGGGCTGTGCCGATAATTTGTTGGCTGGCTTCGAAGAACTGTCCCGGGCCCGTCATGAGAAGAACCCCTCGCAAGAAGCGAACCTTTCCACCAATTAGATTAGTTCGTCGGTTACATTGACTTGCACGGCGGGCCGTGTGAAAATCCGTGAAAATCGGTACTTCGCAACCGCAAATCCCATGAACATCGGGGTAATACGAAAGCTGTTGGGCAACGACCGCGCGTCGGAGATCGCGGAAGCCGCTTTGGTGTTGCCCATCGCGCTGATGGTCCTGTTAGGGATTTATTGGTTTGGCCGGGCGTTCAATATCTACGCGACCATCAATCACGCAGCCCGCGAAGGAGCCCGGGCTTATGTGGCACAAACTTGCGGCACTTGCGGCAACACCGCGCAGAGCAGCGCTACTGTCGCGAACGTGGTTACCCAGACTTTGCAGGCTTCCAGCGTGGATCCCGGGCAGATTAAGTCCTACACGCCGAGCCTCAATTTCTGCAGCGGGACCAGAGCATCCAATTGCAACTCAAGTAACAACATAAATATCTGCAGCAACGTGCAGCTCGCCACAGCTCCCGCCAATGGAGGCGCTGCTGCCTGCGGAGTTTCCGTCGCCTTTCAATATCCCTATCAGTTCTGGCTGCCCTTTACCTCGTTGAACAATCAGCAAATCATCCTCACTGCCGACGTGCAGATGACCGGGGAATACTGATGCGGGCGGCAATCAAATGGCCGGCCGTTCGACGCGCTCTCGCAGTAATTGAGCCTGCAAGCGGCGCCGCAATTGTAGAGTTCGCTGTGGCGCTTCCCCTGCTGATTGTGCTGGTGGTGGGCATCTTCGATTTCGGCGGCGCATTCAACCTTAAGCAGGAACTCAACAACGCAGCCCGCGAAGGCGCCCGCTTTGGCGCGGCGCAACCAACCAACGATCTCTGCACCACGTGCGGAGCTCCACCTTCGGTGGATGCAATCCGTTATCTGGTGGACTCCTATCTGCTGGCTGCAAGGATCAATGATTGCGGTTTGAACGGCGCCGCAATCCCCGGCTCGGGTCCGCCATGGTCTTACACTGCGGCAGGCAATGGCTGCGCAGGAACCCTGACGCTAACCATTGCGCGTGATGCGACCGGAGGCCTCCCGACACCATCCTGCTCATTGACCCTGAACAATTACGGCGGAATTACTCCTGTCTATGCGCCGTGCACAAGAGTTACTATTCAGTATCCCTACCAGTGGCACTTCAACAATGTGCTCCAACTGATTTCGCCAGGCAGCAGTTTTCTCTTGAGCACGATCCAGACCAATGCCACGGTTGCCAATCTCGATTAAGGGTCGCTAACTTCTGAGGATTTCTGTCAGCCTTCCACAATTCCGCTAGGGCGGCGTGATCAGGCGAACCGGAATGGGGGATGAGGCATTTCCCCCTTGGATCACTGGAGCTCCGTTGCTGGTCTGGCTGCAGCCCACCACATTCATGACCTTGATTTGGATGTCGTTGGGGTTGAACTGGGTATTTATCTGTTCGACGAATGCTTGCAGGAATCCAATGACGGTCACAGGACCTGCGGGGCTAAATGCGCCAGGTGTGGTAACGTCGATGATCGGAATCGCTACGATTGAGCTGCTTGTGGTCACCTGGTTTGCAGTGACCGAGGAGTTTACTTGCAGGGGGTTCGTGGGCCATGACCCAAAGACTATCGTGTCTTGTCCCTGACCTGTCCCTGTTCCTGTTGCATGTATGAGGCATTCCACCCCATCAGTGGTCTGCGCAGCTGAACTGGCTGGACCGTTCGGGTTAACGGGGTCCGTCATATCCCACTGCGCGTTTGGGCTACCGCCCCCGCAAGTGTAGGGATTCATATCAGAACACGCAATGCTGTTCTCATAATCGTTGCCTGACCCGCAAGAGGACTGGCAGACATTGGCTGCGTTCGCCGTAACCACCGCTGGAAGATACTGGAGCTCCTTTGGGGAACCAATCAGGCCCGGCGGGTTTGGGTTGCTTGCCAGGTGACACCTGTGATGAAAACCAACCTGACAATCCGCGGTTAACCAGAAATCTGGGTTCGCTATGACCCCCGACTCGACCGCGCCGGTGGCCGGGTTCACAAAAGGCTGCGATGTGTTCGGGTCGATATTTGCCACTAGCCATGGCTTAACGCTCTTCGGCGCCACCGGTGTGAAGCTCGATGTGTTGGCGGGGTTATAAGCCTCAGCCGTCGCACTGGCAGTTGCTGTCGCCGACCTCGTGCCGAAAATGTGAGCAAAAAACGTCGGAAGTCCGGTTTGCTGCAGCGTGACCGTCACGTGAGGGTCGTTGACGGGAGTTGAGCCGGGCGCTGTGGAGAAATTGAAGGCCGGGCTTCCGGGAGCCACGCTGAATCCCTCGACCGAATTGTTGGGGGAGGCAAGCACCGCTGTGATGGCGGCAGTTGCCATGCTCTGAGCCAGAGTCTGGACGCTCCCCGAAGTGAATGCAGGGTCTGAGGTCGGAAGGGTGGTTATCCCCGAATCAGCCATTGCTTTGGCGCCCGCCAAGGCTGCAGCATCGGCGGCGCGCTGAATCTCCGAACGGGCAACGTAGAGAGTCACCACGTCAATCGCGAGTGCGGCCATCGCCAGCAGGCTCACGATCGAGACGGCCACCAGAATGATGGTTTGGCCGCGTTCACCCCGGCGTCCAACAAAACCAGCTCTTTTCTGCATACGGGAATTCAATCTAGAAGCTTCGCTCTGGTCACTCACTGACGAAATTGGCCGTGGGCCAGTATCGGGGCTACGGCCCTGACATTGAGTGAATCTTACGTCGGAGTATTTGCGGGGTCAATGGGGACGAACGTTACAGAAGGTTCGCACAAGGGAGGTCAAGAGTGTGGCTGAACATCCGGACTGGTTGGGGCCTCATCTGATATGAGATTTAGTGCCCGTTTTATGGTTCCGCGCTCTTTCTGAATCTTCTCTTGCAGCAAGGTAATGGCGTAGATCAATTGCTCCGGGCGTGGCGGGCAACCGGGGACATAAACATCGACGGGAATAACCTGGTTCACGCTCTGTACCAGGGCATAGTTGTTGAATACGCCGCCCGAGGTTGCACAAGCCCCCATCGAGATTACCCACTTCGGCTCCGGCATCTGCTCCCACAACTGGCGGATAACCGGGGCCATCTTGTTCGAGACCCTCCCGGCGATAATGATCAGGTCGGATTGCCGTGGAGACGGACGGAAGACTTCAGCGCCGAAGCGCGCGATGTCGAAGCGCGACGCACCCATCGACATCATTTCGATGGCGCAGCAGGCCAAGCCGAAAGTCATCGGCCAGATAGAACTCTTGCGCATCCAGTTCACCGCGTTGTCCAGCGTGGTCAGCACAACACCTTCCGGCGCGGGATTGCCGTAGGTAAGCTCCTTCACCACGCGCTTGCCGTTTTCGATAGTGACGTATGGCCCGAAGCTGACGCCCTTGCCATTCATGCTGGTTCTATTCTAACGGTCGAGACCCAGGACTCTCAAATCAGCGGCAGCGCCTCTCCGCCAAACGGTGAAGGCGCTTGACAACCCACAATGTTCCGGTAAACTGTCTGCGATTTTTCCCCCCGGGTGTTTCTGGGTTCCCTTCCTAATTAGGTGCAAGCACAAAGACTGCGGCGTTAGCCCGCGAAATTTCAGTTTGAGCCGCTGGTGGGTGCCTCTGAGCATTGACACAATTCTTTCTGGCCCTGCCCGACGGCTCACAGCAAAGAAGTTCTTCCAAGGAGATTTCTATGAGTACATTGCAGGTCTTCAACACAGGGATCGGCGCCAGCCGACGGCAAAGTTACCATCCACCCATCGCACCATCAAAGTTGACGGTTCAAACGGACCAGGAGAAGTTGCCGCACTATCCGTTTCAACCGCTGCCGCCACCGAACGGCAATCCTCCTTTCCGCTTCGACTTGTCTCAACTGCTCACCGCGGCCGACGTTCAGCAGATCAAGAACGATGGCGTCCTCGTCCTGCATACGGTGGGAGACACCGGCGACTTTCGCGGCCGCCAGCAAGACTTCGTCGCGGCGATGATGACCACCGACGCCAACAACTCGCCGGACAACAAGAAACCTGCTTTCCTCTACCACCTTGGCGACGTGGTCTACTTTGCCGGCGACATCGACATGTATGGCAATAACTTTTACGAAACGTATCAAGACTATCCCTGTTTCATCGTCGCCATTCCCGGCAATCACGACTGCCAGCCTGACGATCCTCAGGATGGGCCCGTCGACCCTAACAAATATCCGTTGGACGGCTGGGTCAAGAACTTTATGTCGAAAAACCCGGCGCAACTGGGATCACTGAAGACAAATTCCGAGCGTACGCAAATGAACTTGCCCAATGTTTATTGGACCTTCACCATGCCGTTCGCCACGATTCTGGGACTGTTTTCAAATGTCGGCGAAGACCAAGGAGAATTTCATCCAGACCAAATCAACTGGTTCCAGGGTGAATTGAAGGCGGCTGATCCCAACCTTGCCTTGATCGTTACGGTTCACCACCCCGCATTTTCGGGAGATGACGAACATTCCGGCAGCACCGTGGTAGACAAGGTATTGCTGGAGAGCTTCCAGGCGACTAATCGCTATCCAAATCTGGTGCTCTCCGGGCACGTGCACAATTATCAGCGGTTCACGAAGACGCTCAAAGGCCCGAAGGGCATTCTTCAAGTCCCTTACGTTGTGGCCGGAGCCGGCGGCTACACCAATCTCGGCAAACTGCAGAAGATCAACGGCAACTACCCGAAGGCACCCCTGCCGCTCGGCAACGGCCTAACCCTGGAGCAATACGACCAGGACAACTTTGGTTTTCTGCGTCTGGAGGTGAGTAAGAACCAGATCGCGGGAACGTATTTCTCGGCTCCCTACGCTGTCAGCGGTGCGCCCGCAACCAAGCGCGTAGATGGTTTCGTAGTTGACTTGGTCAAGAATACGGTGCAGACAGTGTCATCCAAAGCAGGAGGAGGTTCGGGCAAGGGGAAAAAATAAAGGATTCCTACGGCGTGAGCACGATTTTGCCGAACATCTGGCTGGCTTCCATGTACTCATGGGCGGCGCGTGCTTCTTTGAGGGGAAATGTGCGGTCCACGACCGGCTTCAATCGGCCGGCAAAAACGTGGCCAAGAACTTCATACAGTTCCCCCATTGTCCCCATGTAAGAACCGAGAAAGGAAAGCTGACGCGAAAAAACGAAGCGCAGGTTGAACGCCGCATTCGGTCCGGTGGTCGCGCCGCAGGTCACGATGATGCCGCCGGGCTTAAGCGATTTCATGCTTTCTTCCCAGGTCGCCGCGCCGACGTGCTCCACCACGATGTCGACGCCTTCTTCGTTGGTGATCTTGCGCACTTCTTGCGAGATTTTCTGCTTGTAGTGGTCAATGCCATGGTCGGCGCCCAGCGCGCGGGCTTTCTCCAGCTTTTTTTCATCGCCGGCGGTGGTGATCACCCGGGCGTGGAAGAGCTGGGCAATCTGAATGGCGGCGATTCCGACACCGGAACCGCCTCCCAGCACCAGCACTGTTTGCCCTTGGCGAATTCCGGCGCGGCCCACCAGCATGTGCCAGGCAGTCAGGAAAACCAGCGGTACGCTCGCTGCCTGATTGAAATCGAAACCGTCGGGGATGGGAATCACATTTACCGCAGGCACGGCCATCAGCTCGCAGTTACCGCCATCAACCAGATTGCCGAGAACCGTGAATTCCCTGCACTGGTTCTGCAACCCCGCTACGCATTTGGCACAGTGATTACAGAAATGCATTGGCGCCAGTAGCACGCGTTGCCCGGATTTGAAGCCGCTTACATATTCGCCGATTTCGACGACCTCGCCAGCAACGTCGCTGCCCAGAATGTGCGGCAGCTTGACTCCGGGAAGCCCTTTACGGACCCAGAGATCGAGATGGTTCATGGCGCAGGCTCGGACGCGAACCAGAACCTGGTCTTTCCTCGGCTGCGGGTCGGGAACGTCTTCGTAACGCAGGACCTCCGGACCGCCAAACTCGTGAAGCCGAACGGCCTTCATGACATCGTCTCCAGGCGGAAGATCGACATGGTTTAACCTTTCACGTAAGCAAGCTTTGCGGCCACTTTTCCATCATGCACGGTGAAGACATCGACGCCGCGAAGGTGCCACGGCTGTCCATTGCGCACCTTGCGATAAACCCAGAGCACCACAGCCCGATTCCCACTAACGATAACGTCCTCAGCCTCAAAGCGTGCGTCGGGGTTGCGCGCGAACCATCCACGCCAAAAGTCAACGACTGCGGACTTGCCCTCGATGCGGCGGCCATCCGGGGCGGGCGACGTGTCCTCAAAAACCGTATCTTCGGTCAACAGGGTCGCCAACGCATCAGAATCGTGCCGGTTAAACACCTCATTGAACTGGTCAATCGTCTTCCGTGTCGATCGACCCTCTACATCTTGCTCGTGCCCCACGGGAACCTCTTGTGTCTCACCAGGAGACCATAAGCCGCAAAACAGGAACACAGCACAGGCTACTACGATGACGCGGCGATTTGCAGACCAGGAGCGCATTTTATCCTCCGGCAGAGATGGTACCGCTTAGCTCGCGTCAGGGACGAGAGTATATACCGGGTAGGGCTTTGCCCAAGAAGTGCTGGGCTCTCGGTCCACTCCCGGCATGTCATCCCGAAACCACGTTAGCCGGTGGGGATCCTACGGCGGCTTGCACTGTAAGTGGCGTAAACAGAACCGTCAGTCCCGCGTGCGCCTGTAATGGTTCTGCGCTTTTCGTAAGATCCCTCGCGCACGGCGCATCGGGATGACATCTTCGCCAGGGACTACTATTTACTAGGCCAAGCTACCGACTAGTATCTTTCGCAGTCGCAACCTCCAGTAACACCGGGCCGTTCCACTCCGTTGACTTGCCCCGGCGAGAACCTAATAATCTACCTAATGGATATTTACGAGGAGATCGTCAAATTACGGCTGGAAGGGCGGCGGGGCGCGGTGGCAACCATCGTCAATGTGCGCGGCTCGATCCCTTCGTTTGAGACCGCCAAGATGTTGGTGCGCGACGATGGTTCGATCGCTGGCACCATCGGCGGCGGCTGCGTCGAGGCCGAGGTGTGGCAGACTGCCCGCGAAGTGATGGAGACCGAGAAGCCTCGCAGCCTGACGTTTAATCTGAATCAAGATCCCAAGTACGATACCGGTTTGGTCTGCGGTGGAACGCTGGACATCTTTATCGAACCGGTCTTGCCTCCAGCGTTACTTTATGTTTTCGGTGCAGGTCATGTATCTGTAAACCTTTACAAGGTTGCCAGAAACGCCGGCTTCGACGTGATCGTGGTGGATGACCGCAAAGCATACGCCAATCGCGAGCACTTTCCAGACGCGAAGGATGTGATTGCCGAGGATTTTGACCAGGCCATGGCGAAGCTGGCGCCGAACGAGTCGTCCTATATCGTGATTGTCACGCGGGGTCATCGTGATGACATGCGCGTCCTGCGTTGGGCGGTGCAAACCCAGGCCCGCTATGTGGGAATGATTGGCTCGAAACGAAAAACCATCACCATTTTTCGAGAGCTTGTCAAAGAAGGTCTGAAACCGGAATTGTTCGAGCGCGTGCACGCGCCTGTCGGTTTGGATATCGGTGCCATCACTCCGGAAGAAATCGCGGTAGCCATTACTGCTGAGTTGATTGCGGTACGCCGGCACGCGGAACGCGCCTTGCCTCACATGAGCTGGTTCAAATCACACCCGTCCACCGCCGATACTGTGCCCGGTGATCTCGAAATGCCGGAAAACCCCAAACGCTAATGGCGTAGCCAGCGTCAGGACCGCGAGCGCCGTGGAATGCGTGGCGCGATCGCGTAGTTGAGCTGCACCAGTACAATGAATGCAATGCTCCAGTAAGTGCTCACCACACACAGTAACGCCCCGAATGCGTACAAGGATTGCGCAATCACGATGCGGCGCATGACAGCACGAGGGACATCGGCCGGCATGTCCTGCTTCACCAGCCCTGTTCCGGTGGCACATACCCAACTGAAATAGAGAGCAGCGCCCAAGAGCACAATGTTGAGCCAATAAATGAGCAGCGCCACACGGTAGGCGGGAAACTCGGCCAGCAGCCGCGTGGAAAATGGTGTGAGCGTAACCGCAAACAAAAATACCAGGTGAATCCAGGACAGACTGCGGTCGGAGCGGGCAAGGTGGTTTAGTTGTGTCTGCTGGCCAACCCAGAAAATGCCCAGTGTGAGGAAGCTCATCATGTACATCAACAACTGCGGCGACATCGTGAGAAGGGCGCGCCACAAGTCGTGCTCACTGTGGACGGCTTCGGTCGCGGGAATGCGCAAATCCAGCACCAGAAGGGTGAGCGCCACGGCAAAAATACCGTCGCTCAGCGCGGCCAGCCGTTCTACGCTTCGTCCCGCAATTTGGTTGTATTCCGTGACATGGGCAGCGAGTTTATCAGCTATACCGGCGCCTCCCCTATCGCGCTCGAAGGTTGCCCCGTTAGCCCGCACTGACTTCAACTCGGGTTTCTGCTATCTTCGCTTCATGTTCGGCGTGCCCAGTATGTGTGGAGTAATTCTGGCAGCGGGAGAATCCTCACGTATGGGCAAGGACAAGGCGCTACTGCCATGGCCCCCGGGAAGCGGAACTGGAGGTTCGGGACAGACCTTTCTTTCCGCAGCCATCGAGTCTCTGAATGCTTTTTCGGAGATGGTCATCGTGGTCGCGGGCAGCAACGCGTCCAATATTGCTCCGGTGGTTTACGCACAGGGAGCAGCCGTGGCAAGAAATCCGGCGCCGGACCGTGGCCAGTTCAGTTCCCTTCAGGTCGGGTTGCAGGAAGTGCTGAATCGCGGCCGGGACGCCGCCATTATCACGCTGGTCGATCGCCCGCCAGTAAACCCGCTTACCCTGCAAACACTGTGCGACGCGTTTGCCACCAGAGCGCACGATAAGTGGTCAGTCGTGCCGGAATATCAAGGGAAACACGGACATCCATTTCTGGTGGCGCGGGAAATGATGGAAGCGTTCTTGAAAGCCGAACCCACAGCAAGCGCGCGTGACATTGAGCACCAACATCAGCAACATATTGAATACATCGTACTAAACGATCCTGCTGTTACTCTGAATGTGGACACGCCGCAGGATTATGCAGCGTTGTCATCAAACACTCCGGCACGGTGAAAAACATCGGAACGGACCGCTCGTGACCACACCAGTTTCTGTAAAAGCCAGCGACTTTATGCAATCGGTTCTGCGTCTTAAACCCAAAATTGCCGTCTTTGACTGCGACGGCACGTTATGGGCCGGCGACGCCGGCGAAGGATTTTTTGACTGGGAGTTAAAGCGCGGCCTGGTGTCACCGGAGATCGTACGCTGGGCGCGTTCGCGCTATGCGGAGTACAAGGCAGGCAAAGTGGATGAAGACACCATGTGCGCCGAGATGGTGACGCTGCATCGCGGGCTGCCGGAAGTCCAGGTACAAAGCGCTGCTACGGAATACTTCGATGAGAATTTTGTAAACCAGATTTTTTCCGAGATGCGGGAGCTGATACAGCTCCTAAAAGCCTCGGGCACAGACGTGTGGGCGGTCTCCTCGACTAACGTATGGGTGATTCGCGCTGGCATGAGGCACTGCGGAATTGCGGAAAACAAAATTCTTGCGGCGGCGGTAGAAGTTGAAAATGGCGTGGTTACGGACCATTTACTGCGCGTGCCCAGCGGAGATGGCAAGCCCAAGGCAATACGAGATGTAATTGGAAAAATTCCTGATGCGGCTTTCGGCAACTCGCGTTGGGATGTGGAAATGCTTCTCGTAGCCGGGCATGCCTTTGCTGTGAATCCGAATCCCGACCTGGAGCAGACCGCCCGCCAGCACGGCTGGACGATTTACTGGCCGGATGGGATTCGTCCCACCTGAAGATCTCGCCCGCACGCCGGGCCCACAGCTCATGCTATAGGCCGCGGTCAACGAGTGTGATGGCGATATTACGCCAAGCATCAAGGGTGCTATGATCTCGAAGCGGCTGGCGCATCTTCGTTCCAAGCCACAGCAGAAGGAGTGGGGATGCCAATGAGAACTGCTCTACTCTTGTTTCTTTTCTGTACGTCACAGGTACTCTTCGCACAACCGCCTCAACTGCCTCCTCCTTCCGACATGAAGGTACTCGGTTTGATCGGCGGAACCTCGTGGTATTCCACAGTGGAGTATTACGGGTATCTAAACCGAGCAGTCAATGAGGCCTACCGGAACAGCACGGGTCCGCCTTTAATTCTGTACAACATGAATCTACAGCAGATTCATGATCTTCAGAGGGCGAATGATTGGGAAGGCATAGCCGCGCTGTACACGCAAGCGGCAATACAGCTGCGCCGAAGTGGCGCTCAGGGGATTGTGTTCTGCGCTAATACTCCCCACAAGGTCTATGCCAAGGTCGCACGGAACGTAGACATACCCATTCTCCATATTGGCGATGCAACCGGAGCTGCGATTAAGAAAGCCGGCCTGAAGAGAGTGGGGCTCATCGGAACCCTTTATACGATGCGGGACGGCTTCATAGGTGAATGGCTGAAGGAGCACTACGCGGTCGAGACGATTGTGCCGAGTTCTCCGGTGACGCAGCGCGAACTCCAACGCATCATTCAGGAAGAGTTGGATCTGGGAATCTTCAAGCCTGAGAGCAAGACCTACGTGCTTCAACAGATTGAAGAACTACGGAAGCGCGGTGCCGAAGGCATTGTTCTGGCATGTACCGAATTTCCCCTGATCATCCGGCCAGAAGACGTGAGCATGCCGGTATTCGACACTACGTTACTGCACTCGCAAATGGCTGTGGACTGGATTTTAGGCAAACCAGGAATCGCACAAGTCCGCCGTCCCTCAACGAGATAGGTGTCGAAATCAGGCGTTATCGCTCAAAACCCCTGGCGAAAGCCATTTTGAGTGATATGGAGATTTCTCAACAGTTATCCGTGTACGGTCAGACGTTCTCTCTCGGACATCCGTGTTGCGGAACCGAACACCTTGCAAGCCAGTTCATCCTCCTAGCACCGCCATTCTCCTTTGTTATTCAGCTACTTGTGCACTCATCTTTTCGGTACACCAGCTGCATTAGGTGGGAATACGGGCCGAAGCAATTTCGCAAGAAGTTCCAAAACGGAGGACGGTATGAAACGTGAGCGCGCCTTACAGGTAGTGTTGGTGTTGGTGGGCTTGTTTTATTGCTTTTGGGGCTATCTCCTGTTCGACGATCTGTGGCACTCTAGGTGGCTTAGCGGGCATAGTGACGTCATGCCGATGTTCCTGAGCCTTAACACGGCGCTTGGGGTCTGTCTGTTGGTGGCCGTTAAGCAGCCGGCCAAGCATCGCTTGATGATCGCCTATGGGGCGTGGTCAAGCCTTGCCCATGGGTTC
>Ga0187781_10000564_pt1 | contig 26480 bp, 21 predicted proteins | sample 0715_SJ02_MP02_2_FD_132447 | JGI IMG/M metagenome (GOLD analysis project Ga0187781, IMG submission 132447) | Tropical peat soil microbial communities from peatlands in Department of Meta, Colombia - 0715_SJ02_MP02_20_MG | ecosystem: Environmental > Terrestrial > Soil > Wetlands > Peat | place... | reverse complement strand
ATCTAGGCGACCGGGGAAGAGCTCTCCGCCGGGTCCGGCCACTCGAGCGGGGCCACCTTCGGGATCATGAACACCCAACCTGCCACCCCGAGGCAGCTGACGACGGCCGCGACCAGGAAAGCCGAAGTGAAGTGCTGGCTCTGTCCGACCAGAAATCCGGTCAGCGCCGGGGCGATCACGCCGGCAAAATTTCCGATGCCGTTCTGGATCCCGACCCAGCGTCCGGCGGCGCGGGGCCCGGCGAGAATCTGCGGTATGCCGAACACCCCGGGTGAGTTGGCGCCGTCGAGGACCTGGTAGGCGAAGATTGCCGCCAGCGCCCACGGGGCGGGCGCCAGCGCGATGCACACCATGCAGGCGACGAAGCCGATGTGGGTCGCGCCCATCACGGACTTGTAGGCGAGATTGGCGCGCCCGCGGCGCGCGACCACGCGGTCGATGAGCCAGCCGGCGACCAGCCCGCTCACCGCATGCACGCAGTAGGCGAGGAAAGTGAAGCTCGCCATCTGCTCGGTGGAGAAGCCGTGCTCGCGCACCACGTAGAACGGCAGCCAGGTCAGCGTGAAATAGAACGTGTAGTTGACCGAGAACAGCCCGAGGCTCGTCCCCCAGAGCTCGGGGCGCGCGAGCAGCGAGCGCAGGGGCGGATCGACGGCTGTGCGCGCCGTCAGCGGCTGCGCCGGCAGCCGCACCCGCGACCAGGGCAGCAGCCACAGCAGCGACAGCGCTCCGAAGACCCAGAAGCTGCTGCGCCAGCCGTAGCGCGCCATCAGCATGCCGCCGACCCCTGAGCCGACCGCGGGCCCGAACAGGTAGCCGAACGCCACGATGCCGTTGGCGAACCCGATGCTCCTCACCGGCACGACCGTAGCCAGCAGCTTCGACACCGAGGGAAAGCCGACGCTCTCGCCGACGCCGAGCAGCAGGCGCAGCGCGAGCAAGGCGCCGAAGGAATGGACCACGCCGACCAGCATGGTGGCGCAGGCCCACAGCGCGAGCCCACCGGCGAGCAGGCGCTGCGCGCCAAAGCGCTCGACCAGCCACCCGACCGGGAACTGCAGCAGCGTGTACAGCCACCAGAACGCCGACATGAGGAGGCCGAGCTGTTGCGGCGTGAAGCCGAGATCGTCCTGAATCAGAGTCGCGGCCGTCGGCACCGCACCCCGGTCGATGTAGTTGATGAAGAGCGCAGTGGCGAGCAGGACGACGATCGTCCAGCGCGAGCGGACGCTCAACCTGCGTAGTCCGCGAGCTGCCGATCCAGCAGGCGCTTGAGTGCCTCGAAGTGCAGTTGCGCGCGATCCTGGCCGCCGACGCTGCCGCAGCCGGCGAACTGAGCGAGCGTCGCGCGCACCACCGGCTCGGGCAGCACGCCCAGCGGGCGCCCGGTCGCGAGCGCCAGGATCTGGACCTGACAGGCGCGCTCGAGGAAGTACAGCCGCTCGAACGCCTGGGGCACCGATTCTCCCGTCACCAGCACGCCGTGATTGCGCAGCATCCCCACCGGCTTGCCGCCGAGCGCGCGCGCCAGCCGCTCGCCCTCGGCGAAGTCGAGGGCGAGGCCGTTATAGTCGACATAGGCGATCTCGCCGTGGAAGCCGATGGCGCTCTGCGAGGCGGTCTCGAGACGCCCGTCGGCCAGCATGCCGAGCGCGGTGGCGTAGGGCATGTGGGTATGCAGCACGCAGCGCGGCTGGGGGCTCAGCCTGTGGGCCGAGGCGTGAATATAGAGTGCGGTGTCCTCGACCAGCCCGCGGCCGGCGAGGAGCTTGCCGGTGAAGTCGACCTCGAGCAGATCGCTCGCCTTCACTTCCGACCACAGCAGCCCAAAGGGCGCGAGATAGAAGCGGTCGGTAAAGCCGGGCACGAGCATCGTCATGTGGTTGTCGATGCCCTCGTTGAAGCCGAAGTGCGCCGCCAGGCGATGACAGGCGGCCAGATCGACGCGCGCGCGGCGCTGGGTCTCGCCCTGCACCGATGCAACCTGCGCTGAGGCGCTCATTTCGACTCGAACTTTATCGCAAGCCGCGCACAACCGGTAAGAGAGGTCGCGCCGGAACGGGCGATTCTGAGCGCCGCCTCGTCGAGGCCCGGGTTGCCGGATGAGCGGGTGATGACCGGCTCCTGGGTGAGCTTGCCGGCCTCATCGGCGCAGACGCGTACCTCGGCGCTACCCGCCGCCGGGGCAGCAGCCGCGCCGGCCGCAACACCCACAGCCGCGGTCGCGGCGGCGGGCGCCGTGCCCGCCTGCGCAAAGTGCTCACGGCCCCACTTCCATGCGATCTCCTGCCAGGACGCCATCGCCGAGCCCTCACCGGCGCGTACCGCCGGGAGAAAGCGCAGCTTCATGACGCAGCTCAAGGCCGCGGCGTCGAGGCCATCGGAGCCGGAGGACGTCTTGATCGAAGGCTGCGAAGGCACGCCGCTCGGGCCCACTACCAGAACGATGAGCGCCGCCGAGGGTTCCTGGATATTCGTCTGGATCAGACCCGGACAGCGTCCCTTGGGGTCGTAGCCGACCGCCACACTGGCCTCGCGCAACTCCGCCCCGGCGGGCGGCGCGGACCTGACCGGGGCCGGTGAGGTGAGGAGAAACGCCGCGCAGGCGAAGAATGCAGACTGCCGGATATCCATCGATCGACCCCCCTGGTTGCCCATTCTACGGCCCGCACCCCGGGGTCTCACAGTCGCCTTCCTCCTCGATCTGCACCGTCGTGTGCTCCACCCTCAGGCGCTTCTCGAGGCGGGAGTGGATCGCGGCGATCGCATCGCCGTGGCGGCTGCCGGCCGCCAGATTGGCGTGCAGCGTCACCGTCGGGCGCTCGCCGGTCATCGACCACACGTGCACGTGGTGCACGCCGATGAGGCCGGGTACGTGCCCGACGAGCTCGGCCTCGATGGCCTCGACGTCGCAACCGGCGGGGGCGCCTTCGAGCAGCACGTGGGCCGACTCGCGCGTCAGCGTCCAGGCCGAGCGCAGGATGAGCGCCGAGACGACCAGGGAGAGCAGCGGATCGGCGAGCGTCCAGCCGCTCGCGAGGATCACGATCGCGGCCAGGCTCGCGGCCGCGGAGCCCAAGAGATCACTCAGCACATGCGCGCGCGCTCCGCGCTCGTTGAGCGAGCGCCCACCCGAGAGGGCGAGGAAGGCGGTGAGGTTGGCGGCCCCACCGACCAGCGCGATGCCGAGCATCAGGCGGCCGTTGACCCCGGGCCGGGCCACGATGCGCAACAGCGCCTCGTACACCACCCAGGCCGTGAGCACCAGCAGCAGCTGACCGTTCATGAAGGCAGCCAGCGGCTGGTAGCGGCGGTGGCCGTAGGTGCGCCGCACGCTGGCCGGCCGCCGGCCGACGCGAATGGCGATGATCGCGAGCAGCAGCGAGGCCGAGTCGGCCAGCATGTGGGCCGCTTCGGCGAGCAGCGCGATCGAGTTGGCGAAGTATCCGCCGGCCGCCTCGACCACTGTGAAGCTGCCGAGCAGGACGAGCGCGATGGTCAGCCGCCGCTCGCCGGCCTGGTCACCATGGCTGTGCGCGTGCCCGTGATGATGTCCGTGGTCGCCGTCGTGCGTGTGATGCTGATGCGCCTGCCCCATGCGGTGCGCACGATACGACGGCGCGCCGTCACCGGGCAAGTGCGCCCGGCCCGGGGGTAATACGGTAGGGGGGTATGGGATTTGACTGTATGGACCCCGGGCGGCGCGCGCTCGTATGCTCGCGCCGGCGGTGCCGATCCCGGTTGGACCGGGTGAGCCAGGGAGAAAGTGTGATGCAGGTCATGAAACATCTCGCCATGAATGCCCGTTGCCACGGCTGCGGCGCCCGTCGCGGGCTGGTGCAGCTGCTCGGCTACGGCCGCGACGTCATGCTGGCGGTGTGGGCCATCGGCGTCCTGGCCTTCTGTGTCGCGGGTCTCGCCGAGGCGATGCTCTAGGCTATTCTTGGTGGCGTGAGCACGCCACTCGATCTGGTCGCGATCGGACGCGTCAGCGTCGACCTCTACGGGCAGCAGCTCGGCAGCCGGCTCGAGGACGTCGCCACCTTCGCCAAGGGAGTCGGCGGCTGTCCGGCCAATGTCGCTATCGGTGCCGCGCGCCTCGGACTGAAGTCCGCGCTCATCACCCGGGTGGGGGACGAGCCCATGGGGCGCTTCGTGCGCGAGCAGCTCGAGCGCGAGGGCGTCGACACCCGCGCCGTGCACCTCGACCGCGAGCGCCTCACTCCGCTGGTGCTCCTGAGCGTACGGGACCGCGACACTTTTCCGCTCATCTTCTACCGTGAGAACTGCGCCGACAGCGCGCTCAGCGCCGCGGACATCGATGCCGGGCTGATCGCGTCGGCGCGCGCGGTTCTGGTCACCGGCACCCACTTCTCCATGGCGGCGGGCGCGCGCGCCCAGCGCCGGGCGATCGAGATCGCCCGCGCGCACGGCGGCAAGGTGGTGCTCGATGTCGACTACCGCCCGAGTCTCTGGGGCATCGGCGGGCACAGCGCGGGCGCGAGCCGCTACGCCCGCTCGGCGCGGGTGACCGAGGCGCTCGCCGCCGTGCTCCCGGAGTGCGACCTCATCGTGGGGACGGAGGAGGAGCTGCACATCGCCGCCGGCCGCGAGGACACGCTCGAGGCCGTGCGCCACATCCGCGAGCGCTCGGGCGCGGTGATCGTAGCTAAGCGCGGCGCGCAGGGCTGCGTGGTATTTGCGGGCCGCATCCCCGAACGGATCGAGCGGGCGCTGGTGGTCCCCGGGATGGACGTCGAGGTCTACAACGTCCTCGGTGCCGGAGATGCGTTTCTCGCCGGCTTCCTGCTCGGCTACCTGCGCGACCAGCCGCACGAGAAGAGTGCGCGCTATGGCAACGCCTGCGGCGCGCTCGCGGTATCGCGCCTCTTGTGCTCGAGCGAGTTTCCCTCGCGCATCGAGCTCGATCACTACCTCGACCACGGCAGCGCGCAGCGCGCGCTGCGCAACGACGCGCAGCTCAGTCATCTCCACTGGGTGACCACGCAAAGGCGGGGTCCCGCCAACGTGTGGGCGCTGGCCGCGCCCGCAGAGCCGCGCCTCGGGCCGCTCGCGCTGGAGGCCGTTGCACAGGTCGCCGCGGGACGCGCGGGTTTTGGCGTGCTGCTCGATGCCGCCCCGGACCCGGTGCTGGCGCATGCGGCCCAGGCCAGCGGACTGTGGCTGGCGCGCGCGGTGGCGCAACCGCTCTCGCGGCCGCTCGAGTTCGCCGGCGCCGCAAGTCTCGCGCTGCACCTGCGCGAGTGGCCGACCGCCGTGACGGCCGTCTGCCGCTGTCAGTATCATCCGCAGGACCCGCGCGAGCTGCGCGAGGCGCAGGAGCGCAACCTCCTCAGGCTGGCCGCGGCCTGCCGGGCGCAGGGACGGGAGCTCGCCCTCGAGGTGAGCCCCGGGGGCGGAGGGGTGCTGCGTGCGGATACCGAGTCGCGCGTCCTGGCGAGGCTCTATGAGCTTGGGATCCGTCCGGACTGGTGGGTGCTCGAGCCGCGGCCGCGCGAGGCGACCTGGGAGAGTTGCGCCCGCTTGATCGGGGCGAGCGACCCCTATTGCCGTGGCGTGCTGGTCGCACTGCGTACGCCGGCCGAGCAGCAGCCGGCGCTGCTGGCCACCGCGGCGGCGAGTCCCATCGTGCGCGGCTTCATCGCGGGCGGTAGCATAATTGACCAGGTCGCGGGAATTGCGGAGCGCTTTCGCGCGCTGGTCGAGGCCTGGAGCGCGGTGCGCGATCCGCGCTTCGACCGGCCTTGAGGGGGCGGGCGTTGAGGGCAACTCGGCTCACGGTAGCGCAGGCGCTGGTGCGGGCGATGGCGGCTCAATGGACCGAGCACGGCGGCGAGCGCACGCGCGTGTTCGCGGGCGTGTGGGCCATCTTCGGACATGGCAACGTGGCGGCGCTCGGCGAGGCGCTGTACGCGGCGCGCGAGGTCCTGCCCACGTTCCGGGCTCACAACGAGCAGGCGATGGGGCATGCGGCGGTGGCCTACGCCAAGGCCTCGCAGCGGCGCCGTATGATGGCCTGCACTACCTCGATCGGTCCCGGCGCCACCAATCTGGTCACCGCGGCGGCGGTGGCGCACGTCAACCGCCTGCCGCTGCTGCTGCTGCCGGGCGATGTGTTCGCGGCCCGTGCCCCCGACCCGGTGCTGCAGCAGATCGAGGACTTCGGCGACGGGCTCATCACCGCCAACGACTGTCTGCGACCCGTGTCGCGCTACTTCGATCGCATCACGCGGCCCGAGCAGCTGGTCAACGCCTTTCAGCGGGCCATGCAGGTGCTGACGGATCCGGCGGACTGCGGCCCGGTGACGCTCGCCCTCTGCCAGGACGTGCAGGCGGAAGCCTGCGACTGGCCGCCCGGCCTCTTCGAGGAGCGCACCTGGATCCCGCGGCGCCCGCCGCCGGACGCGCGCGAGCTCGGCGAAGCCGCGCGGGCGGTGCGCGCCGCACGCCAGCCGCTCATCGTGTGCGGAGGCGGGGTGGTGTATTCGCGGGCGGAGGCGGTGCTCGGGGCTTTCTGCGAGCGACACGGCGTGCCGGGCGGCGAGACGCAGGCCGGCAAGTCGGCGCTGCCCGCGAGCCACGCGCTCAACCTCGGCGGTGTCGGCGTGACGGGCACCGCGGCCGCCAACGCGCTGGCGGCGGAGGCGGACCTGATCCTCGCCGTCGGTACGCGCCTCTCGGACTTCACCACCGGGTCGCGTGCGCTCTTTCACGGCAAGGGGCGGCGAATCGTCGCGCTCAACGTGCAGCCTTTCGATGCCGGCAAACAGGGGGCGGTTCCCCTGGTCGCCGATGCCCGCGAGGGACTCACGCGCCTCAGCGAGGCGCTCGCGGGCTGGCGCGCACCGCGCGAGTGGACCGAGCGGGCGCTCGCCGCGCGCGCCAATTGGCTCAGGACCGCGGCCGCGTTCACCGCTCCCGCTGAGCGGGCGGGGCCGCCAACGGACGCGCAGGTGATCGGCGCGGTGCAGAGGGCCGCCCGGCCTTCCGACATCGTCGTCTGCGCGGCGGGCGGTCTGCCGGGAGAGCTGCACCGGCACTGGCAGAGCGAGCAGCCGGGCGGCTACCACCTCGAGTACGGTTACTCCTGCATGGGCTATGAGATCGCCGGCGCGCTGGGCGTGAAGCTCGCGAATCCTTCGCGCGAGGTGATCGTCATGGTGGGCGACGGCTCCTACCTGATGCTCAACAGCGAGATCGCGACTTCGCTGCGGCTCAACGCCCGGCTGATCATCGTGCTGCTCGACAACGGCGGCTTCGGCTGCATCGAGCGGCTGCAGCGCTCGACCGGGAATGCGAGCTTCAACAACCTGCGCGCCGCGGGCACTCCGGCGCCCGATCTCGTGGCGCACGCCCGCAGCCTCGGAGCCTTGGCGAGCGCGGTGCAGAGCACCGCCGAGCTCGAGAGCGCCCTGGCCGCCGCCCGCCGGGCCGATCGCACCTCGGTGATCCTCATCGAGACCGACCCCGCCGCCAGCACCAGCGCCGGTGGCTGCTGGTGGGACGTCCCGGTGCCCGAGGTGTCCGAGCGGGCCGAGATCCGGGCAGCGCGCCGCGAGTACCTCGCGGCCGCCGGCGCCCGTGCGGATGAGCCTTCGAAGCCATGAACGTCCGACTCGGCGCCAATCCCATCATCTGGTCGAACGACGATCTGCGCGAGCTCGGCGCCGACATCACGCTCGAGACCTGCCTCAGTGAAGCGCGCTCGGTGGGTTTCGAGGGCATGGAGCTCGGGCACAAGTTTCCGCGCGAGCCGCGCGCACTCGGTGAGGTGCTGGGGCGCTTTGGACTCGAGTGCGTGTCGGGCTGGCATTCGGCGGAGCTCCTCACTTGGGGAGTGCGCGAGGAGCTCAGGAGGCTGCGGCCGCACCTCGAGCTCCTCAGGGCCATGGGGAGCCCGGTGCTGGTGTTCGCCGAGGTGAGCCAGGCGGTGCACGGCGACCTCAAGCGGCCGCTCTCGGAACGCCCGCTGCTCACGGCGCGCGACTGGCGCGAGCTCGGCAAGCGGCTGACCGAGGTGGCCGCGGCGACCGCGGCGCAGGGGGTGCGTCTCGCCTATCACCATCACATGGGGACCGTGGTGCAGACCGAGGAAGACATCGATGTGCTGATGGCCGCGACCGGACCGGAGGTGGGGCTGCTGCTCGATACCGGGCACGCAGCCTTTGCGGGCGCCGACCCCGCGGCGCTGGCGCGGCGCCATGCACCGCGGATCGTGCACGTGCATGCCAAGGATGTGCGCTCCGCGGTCGTGACCCAGGCGCGCGGCGCGAACTGGAGCTTCCTGCGCGCGGTGCTCGCGGGCGTGTTCACGGTGCCGGGAGACGGGGATGTCGCGTTCGAGCCGGTGTTCGCCGAGCTCGCCGACTATTCCGGCTGGGTAGTGCTCGAGGCGGAGCAGGATCCACGCATCGCCAACCCCCTGAAGTTTGCGACGCTCGGCTACCGCAACCTCAGGCGCCTGCTCGCGGAGCACGCCCGGTGACGTCGCGACTCCTCGTGAGGCCGGATCTCTCGGCCAACGCGGCGCACGTGCACCGGATCACGCCGGAGAGCGCGGGATGGCGCTACGTGGGATTCGAGGTCACCGATCTCGCCCCGGGGCAGACACTCTCGCGCGCGCTGCCCGACCGCGAGCAGTGCCTGGTGCTGCTCTCGGGCACCGCGACCGTGCGCGTGGCCGGCGAAGACTTCGGCTCCATCGGCGCACGCGCCAATCCCTTTGCCGGCAAGCCGTTCGCGCTCTACGTTCCGCCGCGCGCCGAGGTACGCCTCACGCCGCAGAGTCACTGCGAGCTCGCCGTCGGCTCGGCGCCGGCCGAGGGCCGTTACCGGGCGCGGGTGATCCGCCCGGATGAGGTGCGCGAGGAGGTCAGGGGCACGGGCACCAACACCCGCACCGTGTACGACATCCTGCCGGAGAGCGCCGAGGCCGAGTCACTGCTGGTGGTCGAGGTGCGCACGCCGGGCGGGCACTGGTCGAGCTACCCGCCCCACAAGCACGACTCGGCCGTCGGCGGGGAGAGCCAGCTCGAGGAGATCTATTATCATCGCCTGTCGCGCCCGGGCGGCTTCGCCTTCCAGCGCGTTTTTACCGACGACCGTGCACTCGATGAGACGCTGTCGGTGGAGGACCGCGACCTGGTGCTGGTGCCGCGCGGCCATCATCCGGTGAGCGCTCCGCATGGCTTCGACCTTTACTATCTGAACGTCATGGCAGGACCGGTCCGTCGCTGGCGCATCAGCTACGCGCCCGGCTACGAATTCCTGACACGGCGCTGACGGCGGACCTATGGCAATGCTCGGCATGGCGGTTCTCGGCTGCGGGCGCATCGGGCGCCTGCACGCACGCAATCTCGCGCGGCACCCGCGCGCGCGGCTGGCGATGGTGTTCGACGTCGCCGGCGAGGCGGCGCAGCAGACCGCCGGCGAGCTCGGCGTGCGGGCGGCGAGAAGCCTCGAGGAGGCGTGGGACGACCGCAACGTGCGCGCGGTCGTGATCGCCACGCCGACCGACACGCACGTGCCGCTCATCGTGGCGGCGGTGAAGGCCGGCAAGGCGGTGTTCTGCGAGAAGCCGATCGACATGAGTCTCGAGCGGGCGCGTGCCTGCTGGAGCGAGATCGCCGCCGACAACCCGAGCGTGATGATCGGCTTCAACCGGCGCTTCGACCCCTCCTACCGGGCGTTGCGCGAGCGGCTCAAGCTCGGGGAGATCGGCCGCCTCGAGCTCGCCGTCATCACCAGCCGCGATCCCTCGCCGCCGCCCGCGGGCTACATCCAGTCCTCCGGCGGCCTGTTCCGCGACATGACCATCCACGACTTCGACATGGCCCGCTACCTCGCGGGCGACATCGCCAAGGTGCATGCCTTCGGCGCGAACCTGGTCGATGCGGAGATCGGCCGGCTCGGCGACATCGACACCTGCGCGATCTCGCTGCGCGCCAGGTCCGGCGCACTCATCCAGATCAACAACAGCCGCCGCTGCGCCTATGGCTACGATCAGCGCGTCGAGGCCTTCGGGGCGGGCGGCATGCTACAGGCAGGCAACCGCCACGAGACTTCGGTCGCTTCCTGGAATGCCGAGCGCACCACCGCGCGCGATGCGGTGCTGCATTCCTTCATCGAGCGCTACGCCCAGGCCTACGAGGCCGAGATGGATGCGTTCATCACCGCGCTCGGCGAGGGCGGGCCCGTGAGCCCGGATTTCGCCGACGGCGTCGAGGCGCTGCGGCTCGCGGTGGCCGCCGGTGAGAGCCTGCGGACCGGGCGGGTGGTGGATGTAGGTACCTAGTCAAAAGCTCGCATCGGACATTGCGCTGCGCTGTCCTGCTGCGCGCAAGCCCTGGGCGCACATCCCTGTGCGCCCGCTCGGCGCGATGCGCCTCGCCCTGTCACGATGCTCGCAGCGGCGCGCCAAAAGCGGGGCTCGATGCGCGTGCACCTAGATCACCTCAGCAGCCGAGCACTTCGTGGCAAGGCTGGCGCACGGGTTTCGGCGCGCCGCTCGCCGCCTGCGGCGGCGGGCACATCCATGTGCCTATGCCGCTCGCAGCTTCAGCCGTGCGCGCGTCTCCGAGGAGGTGAGCACCCGCGCTCCGAGCAGCTCGACGATCTCACGGGCGCGCTCGACCAGCTGGGCGTTGGTCGCGAGCACGCCCTTGCCGAGATAGAGATTGTCCTCGAGGCCGACGCGCACGTTTCCGCCGAGAAGCACCGCCTGAGCGACCATCGGCATCTGCGCCCGGCCGACTCCGAACGCCGACCACGACACATCGCGCGGCAGCGCATCGCGCATCGCCAGCATGGCCTGCGCCGTCGCGGGCGCCCCGTACCTAATGCCGAGGCAGAGCTGAAACAATGCGGGCTCACTGACCAGGCCCTCGCTGATCAGCTGCCGCGCGAGCTCGATGTGTCCGAGCTCGAACACCTCGATCTCAGGAAGCACACCGCGCGCGCGGTACTCCGCGGCGATGGCGCGCAGGTAGCGCGGCGTCGTGCCGTAGAGCGCCTCGTCGAAGTTGAGTGAGCCGCAGTCGAGGCTGCCGATCTCCGGCGTGAGCTCGACGATGTGCGCGATGCGCTCGCGCGGGCCGACGAAGTCGGTCCCCTTGCCGAAGGCGAGCGGCGCCTCGTCGGGTCCCAGCAGCAGGTCACCACCCATGCCGCCGGTCAGATTGAGGATGACCTCGGTGCTCCTGGCCCGGATCCGGTCGACGACCTCGCGGTAGAGGGCTGTGGCGCGGCTCGGCGCGCCCGTTTCGGGATCGCGCACGTGGATGTGCACGATGGCGGCGCCGGCGGCATGGCTCTCGAGCGCCGCCGCCGCGATCTGCGCGGGCGTCACCGGAACGTGCGGGCTCTTCCTGACGGAATCGCCCGAGCCGGTAACGGCGCAGGTGATGAAAACCGCCTCGTTTGGCACTGCCCGGTCTCCGCCCTTGTGGAGGTGAGCAGCATAGCGCCAAAGCCCTCACAATAGACCTTGGAGGACCATGACAAAAAACCGCTCGGTCGGCTGGGGGATGGAGGCGCTGCCGCGCATCGTGCGCGGCGAGGGCAGCTACTTGCTCGACGCCGCCGGTCGTCGTTACCTCGACGGCTCAGGCGGGCCGGCCGCATTCAGCATCGGGCACGGCAACCGCGAGGTGAACGCCGCGATCGCCGCGCAGCTCGAGCAGGTCGCCTGCGCCTACCGCTATCTCTTCACCAGCGCGCCCCTCGAGGAACTGACGGGCCTGCTGCTCTCGCTGTGCGGTCCTGACTTCGGACACATCGTCTACTCGGGCAGCGGCTCGGAGGCGGTGGAGGGGGCGCTCAAGGTGGCGCTGCAGTACTGGGACGCCCGCGGGCTGCCGAAAAAGAAGCACTTCATCGCGCGCCAGCGCTCCTACCACGGCAATACGCTGGGGGCCCTGTCGGTGTCGGGGTTTCTCGAGCGCCGCCGTCCGTTCGAGGGGAGCCTGCTCGATGTGTCCTTCGTCTCCGCCGCCAACGCTTATCGGCCGTTGCGCGGCCTGGCCGGCGCTGCGCTGAGTGCGGCGCTCGCCGGCGAGCTCGAGAAGAAGATCGAGGCGCTGGGCGAGGAACGCGTCGCGGCCTTTATCTACGAGCCGGTCGTGGGAGCCGCGGGCGGCGCGGTGCCGGCCCCGGAGGGCTATGCGCGCGCGGTCGAAGCGGTGTGTGCACGCCACGGCGTGCTCGTGATCGCCGACGAGGTAATGTGCGGCTCCGGCCGCTGCGGCACCTGGCGCGCGCTCGAGCACGATGCGGCCGTCCCGGACATCATGGCGGTGGGCAAGGGGCTCGCCGGCGGCTACATCCCGCTCGCGGCGACGATTCTGAGCCGGCGGGTGGGCGAGACGATACTCGCCGGGGACGGCGCGATCCTCACGGGGCACACGTACTCCGGACACACCACCGCCTGCGCCGCGGCGCTTGCGGTCCAGCGCATCATCCAGCGCGAGCAGCTCGTGGCGCGGGTGCGCTCGCGTGGCGAGCGGCTGATCAAGGAGCTGCGCGGGGCGCTCGAGAGGTTCGCGGAGTTGGGTGACGTGCGCGGGCGCGGCTATCTCATCGGCATCGAGTTCGTGCGCGATCGTACGACCCGCGAGCCGCTGCCGCCCGAGCGCGCCTTCAGCCAGGCCCTGGGGCAGAGCGCGTTCGAGGACGGGCTCATCATCTATCCCTGCGCCGGTCACGTGGGCGGCACCGCCGGCGACACCGTGATCGTCGCGCCCCCCTACAACGCGACCGAGGACGAGCTCGCCGAGCTCGTCGCGAAGCTCACGCGCGCCGTCGGGCGCACGCTCGCGGGGGGATGAGTCCCGGGAGCGTGCGCCACGGCGCTGAATCCGGCCGACGCCGCTAGAAGCGCTGCCCGACGGTCAGGGCGATGGTGCGCGGCTGAGTCGGGATGGCGTACGGCTGCGGTCCGCAGGTCGTGGTCGCGCACTCAACGAAGCGGGTGAGCTGGGCGCGCTTGTCGGCCACGTTGGTGAGGGCGAGCTTGTACCAGAAGTTGTTGCGCTCGGATCCCGCCGACAGGTCGACCAGCGCGTAGGCCGGTATCGGCCCAAGCGCGATCTGGTCGATGAGCCGCAGCAGGGGCTCGGTCTCCGTCTGGTACATGCCCGAGGCCTGCACATTGGACTCCCAGTCGCCGCCAGATGCCCAGGTGTAGCGCAGCACCAGGTTCGCCTTGAACTTTGGCGCGACCGGGAGCTGGGTGCCCGAAGGCGCCTCGGGCCCGTTGGGCGCGGGGATGCCGTCGGCATAGGTGTTGACCTGGTTCGGACAGTCGGTCGACTGGATGGTCGTGCCGGGAATGGTCGCGCTCGGGCCGCAGTAATTGGCCGTCGTGACCGCGTGCAGGTAAGTGGCGCCGCCCGAGATCATGAGGTTGCTGCTCGCGGCCCATTCGAGCTCGGTCTCGAGGCCCTTGATCTGCGCGGAAGCTGCGTTCTGCACCACCGTGACGCTGTTGGGTCCTAAGAACAGGAACTGGAAGTTGTTCCAGTTCTCGAGGAACACCGCGCCGTTCCAGCGCAGCGTGTGATCGTCGGTGGTGGTCTTCCAGCCAACCTCCCAGTTGGTGAGGAAGTCGGCCTTGTAGGGCGGGAAGACTGCGTTGATGGCCGAGTCGAAGACTCGATTGACGCCACCCGGACGGTAACCGGTCGAGTAGGTGAAATAGAAGAGCTTGTTCGGGTCGAGCTTGTAGGTGAGGTTCGCCTTGTAGGTGCGGCCGCTGTCCGACACGTCCGAGTCCAGGTCCTGACAGGGAGCGCCGTGGAAGACGCCCGTGCCGGCGAAGCAGATATTCTGCCCCGGATAGAACCCGGTCTGATCCTGGTAGTTGGCCGAGTAGCCGTAGAAACCCTGGATCGAGTTGTCGTACTTGTAGAAGCGGATGCCGCCGGTCATCTGCCAGTTCTTGTCGATGTCCCAGGTCGCCTGGCCGAAGGCCGCCTGGTCGCGGTCGACGCGCTCCTGGTCGGTGAGCCAGATGGTGTTGCCGTTGACACCGGGGATGCTCAGGTCCGGGGCGAGGCCCTGCGGGTTCTGCGTGTAGGGATTACCGCCCGCCCCTGGGATCGTGTACTGCTCCCAGATCTCGTGCACCTGCCGCTCGGCGAACAGGCCCACGATCCCCTTGAGCGGGTTGTCCTGCGGCGTCGTGAGGCGCAGCTCATGACTCCACTTGGTGTAGTGGCCGTTGGTGATCACGTACTCCTGGGGCTCGGTGTAGTCGCCCGCGGGGTACGCGGTCCCTGTATAGCAGGCGGCGTATGCCGCCGGGTTCGCCTGCAGATACTTGTAGCCGCTCTCGTTCACCCAGTTGCAGCCCGAGGCGAAGAACTTGTCGTAGTAGTAGGAGTAGTCGCTGTAATCGGAGAGGGTGTGCGTCTCGCGCACGAACCAGCCGCCGGAGTAGGTGATGTCGAAGTCGCTCACCTTGCCTTCGATGGTGAGCGCGGTCTGGGTGACAGAGTCCTGGTTGCTCTCTGGGCCGTAGCGCACCGCGTCGAGGTCGCCGACCGCCGGATCGAAACCGAAGAAGCCGTTGGCATTGAGGGACTGCGTCAGGAAGGTCGGCGTCACGGTCCAGTTGTCGCCGAGCTTGAGCAGCGCCGCCACACGTCCGCCGAGCGTCGACACCGGGTTGTACTGATTGTCGGTCTCGCCCGAGTTGTCGATCGACAGGCCCGAGGTGGGAAAGGTGCGCACCCCGTTCAATTCGCCGCCGGTGGCATTGGTGCCGGCGACGTTGTGGATGTAGCCCGCATCGTGCTCGTCCCAGGCCACGAGGCGCACCGCGGCGATCGGCGACAGCGGGAAGTTTACATACCCCTCCGCGACCGACCCGATGCCGCCGTGATCGACCGAGTTGACACCGACGTCGTAGGCCGCCGAGAACTTACTCGTGTCCGGCTTGTTGGTGATGATGCGGATAGTGCCGGCCTCGGAGCTCGCGCCGTAGAGAGTCCCCTGCGGGCCTTCCAGCACCTCGATGCGCGCGATGTCGTAGATGTGGATGTCGGGGGTGCCGTCGATGGTCGTGATCGGCTGGTCGTCGAGGTAGGTGCCGACGCTCGGCTGTGAGCCGGAGTGGTTGCCGTCCTGGCCGCTCACCACGCCGCGCATGTACATGTGGGTGGTGCCGACGCCGTTGCCGCCCTGCCCGAGGCCTTTCACCGTTGTCACGCCCGAGAGGTACTTCACGTAGTCGTCGATGTCGGTGATGTTGAGCTGCTCGAGCTTCGCCGTGTCGAGCGCCTGGATGCTGATCGGCACATCCTGCAGGTTCTCGGTGCGCTTCTGCGCGGTGACGACGATCTCCTCGAGACCGCCGGTGGCGGCGCTGCCGGCCTGCGGGGCCGGCTGCGCCTGTTGCGCATAAGCGGCCGGAATGGCCGCGAGCACTGCGGACGCCAGAGGCAGGGCAGTACGAACCGGCGTGTGAGACTTTGGCGCACTTACGGCTGCACGCAGCAGCTTTCTGCGTCGACTACGTGTCATGGAAGCTCCCCCTCGAAAAAATTTGGCGCCGCGGCTACCACGGCTTCTGCAATTCTATTGTCACATCAGCAGGCGTTTTCGGGTAGGCCGTCAGCACCGACCCCAGCGCGGCCTTGAGCGGCTCGAGCCAGGGCTCGTAGTGTCGCCATTGTTCAAGGCCCGTCGCGAAGATCGGCTGGCGTACCTGCTCGGAGCTCGCGGTGCGAACCGCGCGCTCGTTGTCGTAGAACTTCAGGCACGCCGCCTCGAATTCGAGGCCGCAGGCGCTGAGCAGCCGCCGCACCTCGCTCTCGGTGTTGGCCACCATGTCCTCGTAGAGCACACGCTGCACTCTTCCGGGCAGCACTGCATCAAAGTGGTGCATGAGTGCCACGTAGTCCCGGTAATAGGCGCCCAGATCCTCGAGCGCGTAGGCGAAGCTCTGGCCGCGGGCGAAGTGCTGCTTGAAGCAGGAGAAGCAGCAGCCCATGGGGTGGCGCCGCGCGTCGATGATGGCGGCGTTCGGCAGAATCAGATGGATCAGGCCGACATAGAGCCAGTTGTTCGGCATCTTGTCGATGAAGAATGGGGCGGCGCTCTTGCGCAAATGGCGCGTGCCGTCGAGATAGCGCTCGCCGAGCGCGCGCAGCTCCGTGGCGCTCAGGTTTGCCACCGCCGCGAAGAAGCCCGCGCCTGGGTCGGCGCCGCCACTCTCGGCCAGATCGCGCGCGATCTGCGGCACGTCCGGCAGCTCCATGGTCCCCTCGACGCGCGAATGGCTCGCGAGTATCTGCTCGAGCAGCGTCGAGCCCGCGCGCGGCAGGCCGACGATGAAGATCGGATCACGCGCGGCCACCCCGGAGCCGGCACGGGCCGCAAAGAACTCGGGCGTGAAGAGCTCGCGCGAGCGGCGCACGAAGGCGGCGTTCTCCGCGGCGCTGTAGGGGAAGGACCTGAGGCGCAGCGCATTGCCCGCCGCGTAGTGCCGGAAGGACTCTTCGTAGGCGCCGGCGTCCTCGAGGGCCTTGCCGAGCGTGAACTCGAAGTGCAGCCGGTCGTCCTCGCCGAGGTCGGTGCGCGTGAGCGCGGCGGCGAGCGCCGCCACATCGGCCGCGGAGAAGCTGAAGGTCTTGAGGTTGGCGAGGCTCCACCACGCCTCGCCGAGTCGCGGCTCACGGGCGATCGCGGCGCGATAGGCGGGGATGGCATCGGCCGTCCGGCCGATGGTCTTCAATGAGTGTCCATAGCTCATCCAGACCTTGGGCTGGTGCGGGAACTCCCTGAGCACCCCCTCGTAGATGCCGGCCGATGCGGCGTATTCGCCGAGATTGACGAGCACCGCGGCCTTGAGATTGCGGTAGCCGGGGTTGTGCGGCTCTTTCGCGAGCAGCTGCTCGACGTGCGGCAGCGCCGCGGCTGCCTTGCCCTGCCGGTTGAGCACCAGGGCGTAGTTGTGGCGCGCCGCATCGAAGCCGGGCGCGAGCTCGAGGCAGCGCTCGAGCAGCGTCTGCGCATCGCGCCAGCGCCGCAGCCGCGCCGCGACCTCCGCCAGCATGCGCAGCGCCGCGACGTCGGTCGGGTGCGCCAGGAGGTGTGCGCGCAGCAGCGCTTCGGCCTCGGGAATACGGTTCTCGACCAGTGCGGCTGCGGGAGCCAGCAGGCGCGGATCGCGCGTCGCCGCCTTGATGTGCCGTGCCTGCGCCTCGTCCGAGCCGGCGGCATCGCCCGCGCCGGCCAGGTAGTCGGCGAGCATGCGCCAGGCATCCGGCAGCTCGGGCTTCAAGGCGACGGCGCGGCGGAGCGCGGCGATCGCGGCTTCCCCCTGTCCCGCGATCCCGAGCGTCGCGCCGAGCTCGAACTGCGCCTCCGCCCAGGCCGGCTGGCGGCGGGTGAGCTCCGCCAGGGCGGTGAGTGCGGCCGGCAGGTCACCGCAGGCGCGTTGCGCGAGCGCCCGCAGCAGCAGCGCCTGCGGCTGTCCCGGCACCACTTTCAGAATCTCGGCGGCCTGCTCGGCGGCGAGGGCCGGCTGGGAGGCAAGCAGGCGCGCGGCGTGCTTCAGCGCGACCTTGAGCGAGCCTAGGGGCTGAGGGTCGCCGCTCACGCGCGCCGGGCGGCGCCGAAGTGCCGGTCGGCGATGACGCACAGGATCTCGTACATCATCGTGGCACCGACGAGTGCGGTGTTGCCGCTCTGATCATAAGGAGGGGCCACCTCGACGACGTCGCCCCCGATCAGGTTGAGGCCCCGGAGGCCCCGCAGCAGGCGCTGCGCCTCGAGGGTCGTGATGCCGCCGACCTCCGGCGTGCCGGTGCCGGGGGCGTACACGGGATCGAGTCCATCGACGTCGAAGGAGATATAGGTCGGGCCGTCGCCGACCACCGAGCGCGCGAGCTGGATCACCTCATCGACGCCGAGCTCGGCGAACTCGTCCATGAACACCACGCGCATGCCGTGCGACTTCGAGAACTCGATGCCATCGAGGAAGTTCTGCGCGCCGCGGATTCCGATCTGGATGGTGCGCTTGGGGTCGAGCACGCCCGCCTCGACCGCCAGTCGAAACGGCGCGCCGTGCGTGAACTTCGAGCCGAAGAACTCGCCCCAGGTATCGCAGTGAGCATCGACATGCACCATGCCGACCGGCTGCCGGGCACCGAGCGCCCTGAAGATCGGGTAGGTGATCGAGTGATCGCCGCCGGCGCTCACCGGCAGGATGCCGGCCGCCTTCACCCGGCGGTAGAAAGCCTCGATGTCCTCGTTCTGCCGCTCGAGGTCGTAGCGGTGGGCGAGATGCACGTCGCCTAAGTCCGCGACGCGGCACAGCTCGTAAGGGTTGATCCCGAGCGCGACGTTATAGCCGCGCATCAGGCTGGAGGAATTGCGGATCTCGCGCGGCCCGTGGCGCGCGCCGGGGCGGTTGGTGACGGCGATGTCGGTCGGAACACCGATCAGGCCGATGTCGACATTGTCGAGCGCGTGGGCGAGCGGACAGCGCATGAAGGTCGCGATCTCGGTGAAGCGCGGCTCCTTCATCGGGTCGTAGGGCCTGCCGTCGCCGACGGCTCGCTGCTCGTAGTCTTTGCTGCTCATGGTGCACGCCGCAAGCGGTTGTCCTCGAGGATCCTATCGTGTGCGCGGCTCAGGTAGCCGTCAATCGATGCCGGCGCCGGTACTGATCGGCGACCACCGCCACCACGATGATTCCGCCCTTGACGATCTCCTGGTAGTAGGCGTCGATGCGCAGGAACGTGAAGCCGGACGTCACGACCCCGAGGATCAGAGTACCGATCACCGTGCCGGTGATGCGGCCGACGCCGCCGGAGAGCGAGGCGCCGCCGATCACCGCGGCGGCGATCGCGTCGAGCTCGTACATCAGCCCCATGCCGGCCTGGCCCGAGACGGCGCGCGCGGAGGTGAGGACGCCGGCGAGCCCCGACAGCAGCCCCGCGATGGTGTAGACCACGAGCAGGTGGCGTCCGACCCGGATCCCGGCGACGCGCGCCGCCTCGCGGTTGGCGCCGATCGCGTAGGTGAACTTGCCATAGCGGGTGTAGCGCAGCGCGACGTGAAAGACGAGCGCGGTGGCGAGAAAGATCACGACCGGAACCGCGCCGCTGCCAATGGCGGCGTAAGGGTCGGTGAGCATGCTGACCGGCGCTCCGCGCGTGTACCACTTGGCGAGTCCCCGCGCGCTCACCATCACGCCGAGCGTCGCGATGAAGGGCGGAATGCCGGTGCCGGCGATCAGCATGCCGTTGACCAGGCCGGCGGCGGCGCCGACCGCGAGGCCCGCGGCGACCGGCACGACGACCGGCAGGTCGGTGAGCGAGGGGAACACGGCGCGTACCGCCTCCGAGGACTGCGCCAGACTCGCCGCCACCATCGCGGTGAGCGCTACGACCGAGCCCGAGGAAAGATCGATGCCGCCGGTGATGATGACCTGGGTGACGCCGACCGCGATCACGCCGATCACCGAGACCTGCAGGATCATCACCACCAGGCGCTGCTGATTGGCGAGGAAGCTCTGGTGGACGAACACCCACCCGAGCAGCTCGAAGGCGAGCGCCAGGGCGAGCAGCACCAGCAGAATCCCGGCCTCGGGCGGCAGCCGGCGCACCCGCGCCGCGAGGGCGGATGGAGCGGTTCGGTCTGCTACGGCCTGTTCCATGCGTCAGTGCATCGGCTACGGTTAGCGCGCGGCCAGATCCATGATCCTCACCTGGGTGGCCGCCTCGCGCCCGAGGATCCCGGTCACCCTGCCGGCGTGCATCACCATGACGCGGTGACTCATGGCGAGGATTTCGGGCAGCTCGGAGGAGATCATGAGCACCGCGGTGCCCTCGGCAGCGAGGCGCATGATGAGCCGATGAATCTCCGCCTTGGCGCCGACGTCCACCCCGCGGGTCGGCTCATCGAGGATCAGGATCCTGGGCTTGAGCAGCAGCCAGCGGCCGAGCAGCACCTTCTGCTGGTTGCCGCCGGAGAGATTCTCGATGCGCTCACTCAAGTCGCGCGTCTTGATCTTGAGTGCGCTCACCATCCGCTCGCAGGCCCTCCGCGCCGCGCCCGAGCGCACCACCCCGCAGCGCACGAAGTCGCGGGACAGGACCGAGATCTCGAGGTTCTCGAGTACGCCGAGGCCGAGGAAGCAACCGGTTTCCTTGCGGTCCTCGGTGACGAAGCCGAGGCCGCGGGAGATAGCCGCCGCCGGCGAGTCGAGCCGCGCGGCGCTGCCCTGGATGCGAATCTCGCCGCCGCTCGGGGCCACGAGGCCGAACAGCGTCTCGGCGAGCTTGCTGCGGCCGGAGCCCACGAGGCCCGCGACGCCGAGGATCTCGCCGGCCTGCAGCTCGAAGCTGACATCGTCAAATTCGCCGGCGACGCTCAGGCCGTGTGCCGACAGCACCACCGGCCCCGCCGGCGCTGCCGGGGCGGCGGTGGGCAGCGCGAGCTCGCGCCCCACCATCATGCGAATGATGTCGTCGCGGCTCAAGTTGCGCGGGGTGCCGGTGCCGATGTGGCGCCCGTCCCGCAGCACCGAGATCTCGTCCGCGAGCGCGAACAGCTCCTCGATCCGGTGAGTGACGTAGAAGATGCCGACGCCGCGCGCGCGCAGATCGCGGATCACGGCGAACAGCCGCCCGGCCTCGCGCTCGGTGAGCGCCGAGGTCGGCTCGTCCATGATGAGTACTCGCGCGTCGTAAGACAGGGCGCGGGCAATCTCGACCATCTGCCGGGCGGCGAGCGGCAGCGTGCGCAGCTCCGCTTCCGGATCCAGGTCTACCGCCAGCCGCTCGAGCAGCACGCGCGTCCGGCGGTTGAGCTCGCGATGGCGCACCAGTCCCAGGGCATCGAGCGGCTCACGCCGGATCCAGATGTTCTCGGCGACGCTCATGGTGGGCAACAGGTTCAGTTCCTGGTGGATCATCGCGATGCCGCACTCGAGCGCCTGGCGCGGGGAATCGAGCCGCAGCGGGCGGCCCTCGAGCCGCAGCTCGCCGCTGTCCGGGGTGCATATGCCCGCGATGATCTTCATGAGGGTCGACTTGCCGGCGCCGTTCTCGCCCATGAGCGCGTGCACCGTGCCGTGCTTAAGAAGCAGCGTGACCTCCTCGAGCGCGGTGACTCCGGGGAAGGATTTCGAGACCCCGCTCACCTCGAGCAGGGCGGGCGTGACGCGGGTGGCGGCGGCGGAGCCCATCAACGACGCCAGAAGTAGCTCGAGAGGTTGTCACGCGTCACCAGCTCGAACGGTACCCACACGAACGAGGGTACCGTCTCGCCGTGCACCAGCTTGAGTGCGGTGTCGATGGCGCCGCGCCCCTGAGCCGGCGCGTTCTGGAACACCGTGAGCGTGAGCCCGCCGGCCTTCATCTCCGCGAGCGCATCCGGAGTGGCGTCGATTCCCGCGACGATGGTGCTGCTCAGCAGGTGCGCCTGCCTGAGTGCCTGGATCGCGCCGATCGCCATCTCATCGTCGTTGGCAACCACCGCCGCCGGGCGCAGGCCGGCGCTCAGCCAGTTGGTCACGAGGTCGGCCGCTTCGGTGCGTTTCCAGTTGGCGGTCTGCCGGTCGAGTATGCGAATGTCCCGGCACGCGGGGCGGGCGATCACGCTCTCTAAATCCCTGGTGCGCTGCCGGGCCGACTGGTTGCTGAGCTCGCCCATCAGCACGACGATGTCGCCCTTACCCCCCAGCAGCCGGCAAACCTCGGTCATCTCGAGCGTGCCCGACTGGGTCTCGTCGGAGCCGACGAAGGAGACGCGCGCCGGCAGCTGCTTGTCGGCCGGCATGCGGTTGACGTAGACCAGCGGGATGCGCGCGGTTACCGCGAGCTGCGTCATGCGCGGGGTCGCATCGGTGTCGACGGGATTGACGACGATGGCGTCGACATGCTGGGCGATGAAATTCTGGATCTGGTTGAGCTGGCGGCCGATGTCGTTCTCGGCATCCTCGAACTGCACTGCGACGTGCAGCTGCTCGGCGCGGTCCTTCATGCTGGTGCGCACCGAGGTGAGGAAATTATCGTCGAACAGGGCCATGGACACGCCGACCGTAACGGCCTGCGCGGCGGTAGACAGCGCCAGCAGGACACCGGTGAGCAACACCGGCGATATGCGCTTCATGCTCAGGTCCTTTGCAGCTGCAGCGGAGCGTCTGGTCCTCATTCTAATGCGGGCGCGGGGCGCTAAGCTCTAACCGCGCGGTATTAAGGTGTGGTAGCGTCCGCCGCGGGGTTTGCCAGGCCGGGAGCACCTTGCGTGGATCGGCGCGAGTTCCTCGAATCGATCGCGGGTATCTCCGCACTGTTGCCGGGGCTGTCGTTGCAACAGGCCTTCGCCGAGTCGGTGCACGCGCGCGCCCGGACGGCGGCCCTGCGCACGCTGAGCGCCGCCCAGGATGCGGCGCTCAGCTGCATCGCCGAGATTCTCCTCCCCCGGACCGAGACCGTCGGGGCTGCCGAGGTCGGCGTCAACCGCTTCATCGACCTGCTGCTCACCGAGTCGATGCTGGAGCGCGATCGCGACCGCTTCCTCGCGGGGCTCGCGGCGATCGACGCACGCAGCCGTTCCCTCTATGGCGCGCCGGTTGCTTCGGTGCGCAGGCAGGACCAGGAAGCCCTGATCCGCTCGCTCGATGAGGCGTTGCCGGCGCGCGCTCCCACCCGGGCGCAGCAGGCGGCGCTCGATCAGCAGCCGGTGACCGCGGAGCGCGGCTATGAGCTCCTGAAGCGTCTGGTGGTGTTCGCCTACTTTACCTCGGAGCCGGTCGCGAAGGATCTCATCAACGCGCCGATCATTCCCGGCAGGTACGACGGCTGTGTCAGCACCTGAGCCAACCTCGGGCAAATACGACGCGATCGTCGTCGGCTCCGGGATCTCCGGCGGCTGGGCCGCCAAGGAGCTCACCGAGAAGGGCCTGAAGACGCTGCTGCTCGAGGCCGGACCGCCGGTGGTGCCCGAGCGGGATTACGTCGAGCACGTACAGGACTACTCGCTCCCGTACCATGGCTACGGGAATCGCCGCAAGCTCGAGGCGGAGCAGCCGATTCAGTCGCAGACCGGCGGTTGCGATGAATGGGTCTCGAAGTGGTTCGTGAACGACCGCGAGAATCCCTACGTCAACGACTCCGACAAACCGTTCCTGTGGATCCGCGGGCGGCACGTCGGCGGGCGCTCGCTCATGTGGGGCCGGCAGGTCTACCGCTGGAGCGACCTCGACTTCGAGGCCAACGCCCGTGATGGAGTCGGCGTCGACTGGCCGATCCGCTATGCCGACATCGCGCCCTGGTACAGCCACGTCGAGAAGTTCATCGGCGTGAGCGGCCAGGCGGAGGGCCTGGCGCAGCTGCCGGACGGGGAGTTCCTGCCGCCGATGCAGCTCAACTGCGCGGAGCAGCACGTGCGGGACTCGATGGGCAAGCGCTGGGGGCGCGAGCGCGTGCTCACCATCGGCCGCGCGGCGATCCTCACCGAGGCGCACCTCGGGCGCGAGGCCTGCCACTACTGCGGGCCATGCTGGCGCGGCTGCATCACGCGCTCGTATTTCAACAGCATCGGCTCGACGCTGCCGGCGGCGGCGGCGACCGGGCGCTTGACGCTGCGACCAAACAGCGTGGTCGCCGAAGTGCTCCATGACCCGCGCACCAACCGCGCGAGCGGCGTGCGCGCGATCGATGCCGACACGCTCGAGACGCTCGAGTTCAGCGCGCGCGTCGTGTTCCTGTGCGCCTCGGCGCTCGAGAGTGCGCGCATCCTGCTCAACTCGAAGAGCGCCCGCTTCCCGGCGGGACTCGCGAACTCGAGCGGGGAGCTCGGGCGCAACATCATGGACCACCCGTTCGGCGCGGGCGCCGAGGCGACCATTCCGGGCATGGAGAACCACAAGACCTTCGGCCACCGGCCGAACGGTATTTACGTAGCGCGCTTCCGCAACGTGACCGACAGGCATCCGAAGTTCATCCGCGGCTACGGCTTCCAGGGCGGCGGCAGCCGCGCACGCTGGGAGCGCGGCGCGCGCGAGAAAGGCTTCGGTGCGGCGTTCAAGAACTCGCTGCTGCGCGATCTCGGGCCCTGGCACATGTGGCTGGGAGGCTGGGGCGAGTGTCTGCCGCGCGCCGACAACTACTGCACGCTCCACCCGACGCTCAAGGACAAGTGGGGCGTTCCGGCGCTGCACATCCAGTGCACCTTCGGGCCGAACGAGCGCGCGCTGCTCGAGGACATGCAGGTGACGGCGGCTGAGATCCTCGAGGCGGCGGGCGCCAGGGACATCCAGACCTTCAACGACGAGCTCGAGCCGGGACTCTGCATCCACGAGATGGGAACCGCGCGCATGGGGCGGGATCCGAAGAGCTCGGTGCTGAACGGCTGGAACCAGGCCCACGACGTCCCGAACGTGTTCGTGACGGACGGCGCCTGCATGACATCCTCCGGGAATCAGAACCCCTCGATCACCTACATGGCGCTCACTGCGCGCGCCTGCGACTACGCGGTCGAGCAGCTCAAGCGCGGACAGATCTGATGGGCCGGGTTTCCCGGCGGGGCTTCCTCGGGACCTCGGCGGCATCGGTAGCCGCGCTCGGCTCCGCCGCCGCCGTGCTCGCGAGCGGGGAAGGGCAGCCAGCGGCCCCTGCGGCCGCCGGCAGGCTCAGGCAGTCGGTGTGCCGCTGGACGCTGCCGGGAGATCTTCCCGAGGTCTGCCGGCGCGTCCGCGGGCTCGGTTTGGGAGCGATCGACCTGCTCCACGTGGACGAGTGGCAGGTGGCGCGCGACGCCGGGCTCACCTGCTCGATGGGGTACGCGAGCCGCCGCGACCACTTCATCGAGAACGGCTTCAACGACCCCGCGAACCACGCCATGCTGATCGAGGAGCTGAATGCGGCGATTCCGCTGGCGGCGAGCGCCGGCGTGCCGAACGTCATCGCGATGTTCGGTAACCGGCGGGGCCTGAGCGAGATGGAAGGGGTTGCCAACTGCGCCGCGGGACTCGCCAAGGTGGCGCCGGTGGCGGAGAAGCACGGCGTAACGGTGTGTGTCGAGCTGCTCAACAGCAAGGTGGATCACCCGGACTACCAGGGCGATCACACGGCCTTCGGGGTGGCGGTGATGGAGAAACTGGGATCGCCGCGCGTGAAGCTGCTCTACGACATCTATCACATGCAGATCATGGAAGGGGACATCATCCGCACCGTCGGCCAGCAGCGGCGGTGGATCGGACATTTTCACACCGGCGGCGTGCCCGGCCGGCACGATATCGACGACAGCCAGGAGCTCAACTATCACGCGGTGGCGCAGGCGATCGCCGACGGCGGTTTCGAGGGCTACGTCGCGCACGAGTTCACGGCCAAGGGCGAGCCCTACGCCGGGCTGGCCGCGGCGTGCCGGATCTGTCAGGTGTAGGGCTTGAAGTATCTGCCGTTGATCTGGTCCGGAATCTGGCGCAAGCCCGGCCGCACCGTGCTCATCTTTCTCCAGGTGGCCGTCGCGTTCGTGCTCTTCGGGGTGCTGCAGGGACTCAAGACCGGCGTCCAGCATGCGGTCGATGAGGCGCGCGCGGATCTGCTGCTGGTACATACCCGCGAGAACTTCTTCTCTCCCCTGCCGCTCGCGCTGGTCGAGCAGATCCGCACGGTGCCCGGGGTGAAGGTGGCCGTTCCGGTGGAGCTGGGCCCCGCCTGGTATCAAAAGACGGAGAACGGAGTGCTGATCGTGGCCGTCGGCACCGACGGAGACTGGACCGATGCCTTCACCTTCAATATCGCGCCTCAGTATCTCACCGCGTTCAACAGCCGCCGGACCGCCGCCCTGGTCACCGAGTTCGCGGCGCAGAAGTTCGGCTGGAAAATCGGGGACCACATCCCGCTCATGTCCGCGATCGCGCGCAAGGACGGCTCGAGCACCTGGGATTTCGACGTCGTCGGGACATTCTCCGACAGCGACGTCGCCGTGGGGCGCTACAAGATCCTCGCCAACTTCGCCTACTACGACGAAGGGCGTGCGAGCGGTACGGGCACGGTGAACCACATCAACGTCGGCGTCACCGATCCGGGCCAGGCCGTGCCGGTCGCCGATGCGATCGACCGGCGCTTCGCCAACTCCTCGAACGAGACTAAGACCGAGTCGCTGCGCGAGCTGGCGCAGGCCCAGGTGCAGCGGATCGGCGATCTCGACTTTCTCATCCGGGCGGTGGTGACCGCGGTACTGGGGGCGCTGCTGTTTGCGACCGCGACCATGATGATGCAGTCGGTGCGTGAGCGTACGCCGGAGCTCGCAGTCCTCAAGACCATCGGCTTCACCGATCGTGCGGTGTTCTTACTGATCCTGGTCGAGGCGGTGGCGGTGTGCCTGTTGGCGGCCGCGTGCGGGCTGGCGCTGGCGACGGCGGTCTTTCCGTTCGCCGGCCGGTTCGTGTCCGGACTCGCGATGCCGCGCGCCACCGTGGTGATCGGACTCGCGCT
>Ga0187781_10000563_pt1 | contig 26497 bp, 23 predicted proteins | sample 0715_SJ02_MP02_2_FD_132447 | JGI IMG/M metagenome (GOLD analysis project Ga0187781, IMG submission 132447) | Tropical peat soil microbial communities from peatlands in Department of Meta, Colombia - 0715_SJ02_MP02_20_MG | ecosystem: Environmental > Terrestrial > Soil > Wetlands > Peat | place... | reverse complement strand
GCTGCGGATCGCCGCGGCGGAAGTGCTCGCGCTGCGGGTGAGCTATGTCGGCGAGCTCGGCTATGAGCTGCACGCCGCGATGGCGGATCTCGCGGCCGTGCATGCGCGGCTCGTGGAGGCGGGCCGCGAGCTCTCGCTCAGGCCCTTCGGCCTCTACGCGGTCGAGAGTCTGCGGCTCGAGAAGTGCTACCGCAGCTGGAAGGCGGATCTCACCAGCGAGTACACGCCGCTCACCGCGTCCCTCGAGCGCTTCGTGCGGCTCGACAAGGCGGCGGACTTCATCGGCCGCGATGCGTTGCGCAAGGCCGCCGCCGCCGGCGTGGCGGAGCGCTTCGTGCCGCTGCTCGTCGAGGCGCGCACTGCCGACGCGGCGCCCGTCTGCATTGTGTATCGGGGCGCCGAGGGCGTCGGCCTCGTCACCTCGGGCGGCTACGGCTATCGGCTGAAACAGAGCATCGCGCTCGCTTACCTGCGCAGCGAGCTCGCCGTGCCGGGCACCGAGCTCGAGGTCGGGATCCTCGGGGAGCGCTGCCGCGCGCTGGTCGCGCGGGAGCCGCTCTACGATCCGCAGAATCTCCGCTTGCGCGCGTGAGGAGGGCAGCAGCTCTAGCGTGCAGCGGCGCCGAGCACGCGCGCTACGCCGCGGCCGCGCGGGTCGGCGACGGCGACCGTGCCGGAGGAACCGATGGCGATCGCCTCGACGTCGCCGTTCCAACCCTGGTTCACGAACACATAGCCCCGCTGGACCAGGGCGGCCCGCGTCGGCGCGTCGAGGGTCGCGTAGGGCTCTTCGAACAGGGTGTTGGGCGGCAGCAGCTGGTGGTGGATGCGCGGCGCGGCGACCGCGGCCGCCAGCGGCATGTGGAAGTCATGCCAGTCGCTGATCACCTGGAAGATCCAGGTGGCGATGCGCGAGCCGCCGGGCGTGCCGATGATGAGCGCGGCGTGCCCGTGCTCGGTGAGGATCGTCGGCGTCATGGTCGAGAGCGGCCGCTTGCCGGGCGCGATTGCGTTGGCATCCCCGCCCACGACTCCATAGATATTGGCGGCCCCGGGCTTGGCCGAGAAGTCATCCATCTCGTTGTTGAGAAGGAAGCCTGCACCGGTCACGACCTGGCCGGAGCCGAAATCATCGTTCAGCGTATAGGTGTTGGACACGGCATTGCCGGCAGAGTCGACGATCGAGAAGTGCGTGGTGTCGTGGTGGGCGCCGCTCGGCGCACCCAAGCCGGGCCGCACGGCGGCGGCCGGAGTCGGCGCACCCGTGCTCACTTCGCGCGCGCGTCCGGCGAGGTAGGCGGGATCGAGCAGCTGCGCCACGGGAGCGGCGGTGAAATCGGGATCGCCGAGATAGGAGGCCCGGTCGGCGAATACGCGCTTTTCGATCTCCGCGAGCAGATGCACGTATTGGGCGGAGTTGAGCGGTACGCCGGCAAACGCCCGGGCCAGATCGGCCTTCATCGTGAGTAGCGACAGCAGCGCAATGCCGCCCGAGCTCGGCAACGGCGCGGTGATCACATGGTAACCGGCCCAGTCGCCCTCGAGCGGCTCGCGCCACACGGGCTTGTAGGTGGCGAGGTCCTTCGCCGAGATGTGGCCGTGGCTGCGCGCCATCTCCGCCACGATGAGCTCGGCGGTATGCCCGGAGTAGAACGCCGGCGGACCGTCCGTGGCGATCGCCCTGAGCGTGCGCTCGAGCTGCGGCTGGCGAAAGGTGGCCTCCGGGGCGAGCGCGCCGAAGTAGTCGAGGAAGTTGGTGCGCCCGCGGAGCTCGCGCACGCGCGTGTCACGCAGCGCGGCGAGCAGCGGGCTCACGCGAAAGCCCTCGTGGGCGTAACGGATCGCGGGCTCGAGATCGGTGCGCCACGGGAGTCTGCCGAAACGGCGGTGCAGCTCCCAAAGCCCCGCCACGGTGCCGGGCACGGCGGCGGCGCCGGCACCCACCGTGCTCGCGTCCGGGACCACGTTGCCGGCGGCGTCCAGATACATGCCGGCGCTGGCCGAACCGGGGGCGCGCTCGCGGTAGTCGAGGAAGTAGGCCTTGCCATCGATCCAGAGCGTGGCGAATCCGCCGCCGCCGAGGTTGCCGGCCTCAGGTCCCGTCACCGCGAGCGTGAAGGCGGTGGCGATCGCGGCGTCGACCGCATTGCCGCCGGCGCCGAGAATGCGCGCGGCGGTCTCGGCACCATAGCGATCGGGCGCGGCGACCGCGGCGCTGACCGCGGGCACCGGCGGCTCCGCCGCGTGCGTCGCGGCACCCCAGCAGCCGAGCGCCAGGGCGCATATCGCAGTGGTGCGGGTCACGACGGGCATGATGCCATATGAGCCCGAGCCCGCTCGTGATCGTCCTGCCGCTGTGCGCGGCGGTGTTGCACGCGACCTGGAACGCCGCGCTGCGCTCGAGCGCCGACCGCCTGTGGTTCGTCACGGTGATGAGCTTTTCTTCGACGGTCGCCGCAATCCCGCTGGTGCTGGTGCTGCCGCCGCCGCTCAGGGAGAGCTGGGGATACTTGAGCGTCTCCGCGCTCCTGCAGGTCATCTACAGCTTCCTGCTCGCCTATGCCTATGCCCTCGGCGAGCTGGGGCTGGTCTACCCGATCGTCAGGGGCAGCGTGCCGCTGCTCGTGACGGTCGGTGGCTTCCTGCTTGCGGGCCAGCGCCTCGGAGGCCTGGCGCTGCTCGGTATCGTGCTCATCTCCGTTGCGATCGTCAGCCAGGCGTTTGGGAGCGCGCGCACCGAGCGCAAGGCGATCACGCACGCCATCGTGACGGCGCTGTTCGTGGCCGGCTACGTGATCGCCGATGCGCTCGGCGTGCGGCGCGCGGGCAACCCCCAGTCGTATGCCGCCTGGATCTGGGTGATCTATGGGGCGCTCATGCCAGCGGGCTTCGTGCTGCTGCGCGGACCGATCAGATTACGGCGCGAGCCGCGCGACACCTGGAAAGCGCTCGCCGGGGGACTGCTCTCCTTTGGCAGCTATGGCGCGATCATTGCGGCACTCGCCTTGGGCAACGTGGGTGCCGTCTCGGCGCTGCGCGAGACCAGCATCGTGTTCTCCGCCCTGATCGGCCGGACATTTCTCGGCGAGACGCTGAGCGTGCGCCGCGCGCTGGTGTGCCTGGCGGTCACCGCCGGGGCGGTGCTGATCGGCTACGCAGGCTGAGGAGCGGTTCGCTAAAATAGCGCCGCCGGGACCAAGCGCGCCTGAAGACCGCGCCCCCCTCTACCACATTCCGGAGACATTCATGGCAGCCAGGGCCAAATCGAAGGCAAAGTCCGCCAGGGCGAAGTCCTCCAAAGCCAGGTCAGTGCGCGTGAGGTCCGCGGGCCCACTGAAGCGCGCCGGCCAGGGCAACGGCGCCGAGCGCGGTCTCCTGGCGCGCCTCGAGGAAGGCGCGGTGATCTGCGCCGAGGGCTATGTGTTCGAGCTCGAGCGGCGCGGCTATCTGCAGGCGGGCGCTTTCGTCCCCGAGGTGCTGTTCGAGCATCCGGAGGTGGTCGAGCAGCTGCACCTGGACTTCGTGCACGCCGGGTCGGATGTGACGCAGGCGCTCACCTACTACGTGCACCGGGAGAAGCTGCGCCTGATAGGGCGCGAGAAGGACCTGGCGCCGATGAACCGCGCGGCCTTGAGGATCGCGAAGAAGGTGGCGCGCAAGACCGGCACGCTGTTCGCCGGCGATATCTGCAATACCAACATCTACGATCCGAACGACCCAAAGGCGATCAAGGAGGTCGAGAGGATCTTCGAGGAGCAGGTCGGCTGGGCGGTCGAGGCGGGCGTCGATTATTTCGTCGCCGAGACTCTGGCGTGGGTGGGGGAGGCGGAGCTGGCGCTCAAGGCCATCAAGCGGCAGTCCAGGGTGCCGGCGGTCGTCACCTTCGCGATGCACCAGGAGCCGATCCTGCGCGACGGCCTCACGCCGGCGGAAGCCTGCCGGCGCATGGAGGCGGCGGGCGCGGACGTGGTCGGGCTCAACTGCCACCGTGGACCTGCGACCATGATGCCGATGATCCGCGACATCCGGCAGGCGGTGAAGTGTCACGTCGCGGCGCTGCCGGTGCCTTACCGCACGACCCCGCAGCAGCCCTCGTTCATGTCGCTCACCGACCCGTGCTGCAACAACCAGCGCGCCTTCCCCGTGGGACTCGATCCCTTCATGGCGACGCGCTCGGAGATCTTCGCCTTCGGGCGCGAGGCGTACGCGCTCGGCGTCCGCTATCTCGGCGTCTGCTGTGGCGCCGGGCCGCATCACATCCGCGCACTCGCCGAGGCGCTCGGGCGCCATCCGCCGGCGAGCCGCTACAGCGTCGACATGTCGAAGCACTCTTTCTTCGGCACCGACAAGATGATCCGCAAGATCCAGACCGACTATCGCGACAAGGCTTGAGAACGCGCAAGCGGTGAAGTACTCGGCCCTGGCGCTGCTGCGCGGCGCGCTGACCTCGCACCGCCACTGGCAGCCGGCGTGGAGCTCGCCCCAGCCGAAGGCCGCCTACGATGTGGTGATCGTCGGCGGGGGAGGCCACGGGCTCGCCGCGGCGTACTACCTGGCGAAGAACCACGGCATCGCGCGCGTCGCGGTGATCGAGCGCGGCTGGCTCGGCGGCGGCAACACCGGGCGCAACACCACCGTGGTGCGCTCGAACTACCTGTTTGCCGAGAGCGCGCGGCTCTACGACTTCTCGCTCAGGCTCTACGAGGGACTGTCGCGCGAGCTCAACTTCAACATCATGTTGAGCCAGCGGGGCCAGGTGACGCTCGCGCACAGCCGCCACGACCTCGAGTCGATGTCGCGCTGGGTCAATACTCTGCACATGCACGGCATCGACGCCGAGCTGCTCGGCCGCGAGCAGGTCGGCGCGCTCGCGCCGGCGCTCGACCTGTCGCCCCGGGCGCGCGTCCCGGTGCTGGGCGGATTTCTGCAGCCGCGTGCCGGCACGGCACGCCACGACGCGGTCGCCTGGGGTTACGCACGTGCGGCCTCCGCGCTCGGTGTCGACATCATCCAGGAGTGCGAGGTCACCGGCTTCGTGCGCGGCGCCGCGGGCCGTGTCGCGGGCGTCGAGACCAGCCGCGGCCGCATCCGTGCCGAGCGCGTCGCGATCGCGGCGGCGGGGCACAGCTCGCTGCTTGCCGCACTTGCGGGCCTGCGGCTGCCGGTGACGAGCTACGCGCTCCAGGCGATGGTGACCGAGCCCCTGAAGCCCCGGCTCGATACCGTCGTGATCTCGCCCGGCACCGGCGTCTACGTCAGCCAGTCGGACAAGGGCGAGATGGTGATCGGCGGCAGCCTCGATCTGTACGCCTCGTACGCGCAGCGCGGCAGCTTCGCCGTGATGCAGAGCGTGCTCGCCGGAACGCTGGCGATGTTCCCTTCCTTCAGCCGCCTGCGCCTGATGCGTCAGTGGGCCGGCATCGTCGACGTGGTGCACGACTCGAGCCCCATCATCGGGCCGACGCCGGTCCCCGGGCTCTTCATCAACTGCGGCTGGGGGACCGGCGGCTTCAAGGCCATCCCGGCCGGCGGCTGGACGCTGGCGCACGTGCTCGCGACCGGCAGAAATCACGAGCTGGCCGAGCCCTTCCAGCTCGAGCGCTTCGTGAGCGGCCGCTTCATCGACGAGGCGGCTGCCGCCGGCATCGCGCACTGAGACTGAAGCCCATGATGCTCCTCGGCTGTCCTTACTGCGGGCCGCGCGACGAGTCGGAGTTCGTCTGCGGCGGCACTACGCACATCGCGCGCCCGCCGCTCACGGCGAGCGACGGCGAATGGGGCGAATATCTCTTCTTCCGCGACAATCCCAAGGGGCTGCATCGCGAGCGCTGGCGCCACGCGTTCGGCTGCGGGCAGTGGTTCAACGTCGCGCGCCACACGGTCACGCACGAGATCGTGGCGGTATACGCGATGGGCGAGGCCCCGCGGTGAGCGGTTTTCGCCTGGCGGCGCCGGCGGGCCTGTGGGTCGAGCGCGCGCAGCCGGTGACCTTCACTTTCAACGGCCGGCGCCTGACCGGCTACCGCGGGGATACGCTGGCCTCGGCACTGCTCGCCAACGGCGTCGCGCTGGTCGGCCGCAGCTTCAAGCTCCACCGCCCGCGTGGCATCTGGTCCTGCGGGCTCGAGGAGCCGGGCAGCCTCGTCGACGTGGGTGCGGACGGGCGCTATACGCCGAACGTGCGCGCCACGATGCTGCCGATCGACGCGGGCCTCACCGCCCGCAGCGTCAACTGCTGGCCGAGCGTTGGATTCGACGTGGGCGCGCTGGCCGGCGCCTGCGCGGCGCTCCTGCCCGCCGGCTTCTACTACAAGACCTTCAAGTGGCCGGGCTGGCACTGGTACGAGCCGGCGATCCGCCGCATGGCGGGCATGGGCCGCGCGCCACTCGAGCCGGATGCCGACACCTACGAGGAAGCCGCCGAGCGCGCCGACGTGCTGGTCGTCGGCGGCGGCATCACGGGACTCACGGCCGCGCTGGCCGCCGTGCGCGCCGGCGCCGCGACCCTGCTGCTCTCGGGCAGCGCGCGGCTCGGCGGCGGGCTCGCCTGGCGCGACAACGCCGAGGTGCGCGAGCTCGCATCCGCGGCTGCGGCGGCGGGCGTGCGCATTCTCACGCGCACGATCGCTTTCGGGATCTACGACCACAACCTGGTGTGCGCGTGCGAGACCGTAACGGGTGAGCGGCCGCGCGAGCGCCTGTGGAAGATCCGCGCGCGCGCGGTGATCGCCGCGGCGGGCGCGTTCGAGCGGCCCCTGGTGTTCCCGGACAACGATCGTCCGGGCATCATGCTGGCAGGAGCCGCGGAGAAATACGCGCGAGCCTTCGGCGTCGCCTGCGGGCAGCGGGCGGTGATCGCCGCCGCGAGCGACAACGCCTATGCGATCGCCGCGGGCCTGCGCTCGGCCGGAATCGAGATCGCAGCGCTGATCGATGCGCGCCAACCGTCGCCCGTCAGCGAGGCGGCGCGTGACTTTCAGGTCGTGACAGCGGCGCGGATCGCATCGGTAGCGGGGGCGCGCGGCGTGCGCGGCTTGAGGATCGCAGCGGGCTTCGGCCGGCGCGCGTTCCCGCTCGAGTGCGATCTCATTCTCAACTCGGGGGGCTATGCCCCGGCGGTGCACCTGCATTCCCAGGCGGGCGGTAAGCTCCGCTGGCTCGCCGAGGAGGCGATGTTCGTGCCCGACGGCAGTGCGCCGGGCGTGGCGAGCGTGGGTGCCTGCGCGGGAGCCTTTGCGCGTGCCGCGGCGGTGAGCCACGCCGCCGAGGTCGGTGAGACGCTCGCGCGGGGCCAGCCCGCTCCGCCTGCGCCGGTGGGGGGCGTCGGCAGGGTGGCGGCTAACGTGCGCGCGAGCTCGCGCTCGCGCTCTCGCTCTCGCGGCAAGTCTTTCGTCGACCTGCAGAACGACGTGTCGGTGGACGACGTGGCGCTCGCGGCCCGGGAGAACTATCGCTCGGTCGAGCACCTGAAGCGCTACACCACGACCGGCATGGGGACCGATCAGGGCAAGACCAGCAACGTCAATGCGCTCGCGCTCCTCGGGGAGCTCACCGGGCGCGCGGCTGCCGAGGTGGGCACGACGCGCTTTCGGCCGCCGTTCGCTCCCGTGACGCTGGGGGCGATCGTCGGCCGCCGCGTCGGCGCGCTCTACCGGCCGCTCAAACACCTGCCCGCGGAGGCCTGGCACCTGGCGCGCGGGGCGTTGCTCGAGAACTTCGGCGACTGGTGCCGCCCGGCAGCCTATCCGCGCAGCGGCGAATCGCTCGAGGCGGCGGCGCAGCGCGAGGCGCGTGCAGTGCGCACGAGCGCGGGACTCCTCGACGGCTCGCCGCTCGGCAAGCTCGAGGTCTTTGGCCCCGATGCGGCGCGCTTTCTCGATCTCATGTACGTCGGCACGATGTCGACGCTGGCGATCGGCCAGGCCCGCTACGGCGTGCTGCTCAACGAGAACGGCACGCTGGTCGACGACGGCATCGTCGCGCGCCTGGGACCCGAGCACTTCTGGGTCAACACGACCAGCGCCGGAGTCGAGCGCACCGCGGCGGCTTTCGAAGAGTGGCTGCAGTGCGAGTTCACCGGCCTCAAGGTACTCGTGACACCCGTGACCTCGCGCTGGGCCAACGTGACGGTCGCAGGCCCGCGCGCCTGGGAATGGCTGGCGCGGGCCGGCTTCGACGCGGCGCTCGCCCCGGCGGCGATGAAGCACATGACACTGCGCGAGAGCGCGCTCGGGAGCATCCCGCTGCGGGTACTGCGGGCGAGCTTCAGCGGCGAGCTCGGCTACGAGGTGAATCTTCCGGCCGATGAGGCGGCGGGGCTCTTCGAGCGTCTCTGGGCGCACGCCGATACCGTCGGCGGCGTGCTCTACGGCATCGAGGCGCTGCAGGTGTTGCGCGTCGAGAAGGGCTTCGTTCACGTCGGAACCGACACCGACGGCACGACGCTCCCCGGCGACGTAGGCCTCGCGCGCGGCGTCGAGCGCAAGGCGGAGAATTTCGTCGGCCGCCGCTCGCTGACGCGGCCGGCGGCGGTCGCTCCGGACCGGCAGCAGCTCGTCGGGCTGACGCCCGTCGATGGCCGCACGGTGCTGCCGGTGGGTGCCCAGATTGCGCGGGCGCCGGCGCCGGCTCCGATCGAGGGCCGGGTCACGTCGAGCTTCATGAGCCCTGAGCTCGGATACCCGGTGGCCCTCGGCCTGCTGGCGCGCGGCCGGGAGCGCCTGGGCGAGCAGCTGCGCGTGTACCACCTGGGCGCCGGGATTGCGGCGCGGGTGGTGGCGCTTCCCTTCGTCGATCCACAGGGAGCGCGACCGCATGGTTGAGTCCCTTACCGAGGTACCGCTCCATGCCGCGACGTTGCGCTATTTCGATGCCAGCGGTCCGTTCGCCGCCGCCGTGCCGTCGCCGGGGCCGCTGAAGGCCACGGTCATGCAGGGGGGCTTGGTGCTGGCGTGGCTGCGGCCGACGGAGACGCTGGCGTTGAGCGAAGAGGCCGCGCTGATCGCCGAGCTGAGCGAGCGGCTCGCGCGGGCCACAGGCGGTCACGTCGTGGAGCTGACCGGGGGGCTCAAGGCGCTCCGGCTGCGCGGGAGCCGTGTCGCTGAGCTGTTGAGCCGGCTGGGCAGCGCGGCGCTCGGACTGCGGGTGGGCGAGGCCCGCCGCGGGCGCTTTGCGGACGTGCCGGTGCTGGTCGTGTGCGTGCGCGCCGAGGAGGCGCTGCTGGTCGTCGAGCGCGCCTATGGGGAGCACCTGAGGGACTGGATCCAGGCGACGCTCGCGGACTGGAGACAGGGGTGAGGTATCGAATTCGGTCATGTTCAATAGCCGTTGAACTTGCCCTCGTTAAGCTCCTCCAGAGGGGTTCCAGCAGGCTAAGTTCTACGGGCGTTGAACTTGCACTCGTTGAGCCTCTCCAGAGGGTCTCCAGCGAGCTAAGTTCTACAGTTATTGAACATGGCTCCTGAGGCACCCTCGCATGCCTCCCCCTAAAAAAGGCATTGCCGGGCCGCCGGCGCGAGGCGAGGATGCGAAAAAGGGTGGGTCCATGGACAAGAAAGCAATCGACCGCCGCTGGCTGCCGCTCAATGCCTTGCGAGCCTTTGAAGGGGTCGCCAAGCACGGCAGCTTCACCGCGGCAGCCAATGCGCTTCTGATCTCTCAGAGCGCTCTGTCGCGCCACGTGATCGCGCTCGAGCGGCTCACGGGGGTGCAGCTGTTCGAGCGGCGCCCGCACGCGCTCACCCTCACCAAGGCGGGTCAGCATCTGCTGCCGGCCGTGGTCAAATCCTTCGACCGGCTCGAGTACGCGCTCGATGACATCCGCAACGAGGGTGCCCCGGCGCAGCGCACGCTGCGCGTGCAGATGCCGCCGAGTTTCGCGGTGCAGCTCGCAGTCCCCATCCTGCGTGACTTCCGCCGCGCCTGCTCCGACGTCGACGTCGATCTCATCAGTCCCTATGGCGTAGGCCCCCCGCTGGGAGACGTCGACGTCGCGGTCGTGTACTCCCAGCCGACGGTCAGCGATCTCGTGACCGACCTTCTTTGGTCGGTGCGCCAATCGATCGTCTGCCATCCCAACATCGCGGCGACGCATCGCGGCAAGGACCTGGCGGCCTTCATCGAGGCGAACGAGCTGATCCACGTCAGGATCGCGGACGCACCCCGGCATCACTTCTGGACGCAGTTTGCCCGGCAGAACGGTCTCGCCGGCGTCGACGTCGAGCGGGGCATGGTGTTCGACACCGCGGTGCTCGCAGCCCAGTACGCCCTCGGCGGGCAGGGGATCGCGGTGCTCGACACCAACCTGTTCGCAGACGAGCTGCGTCACGGGAGACTGGTGAGGCCCTTCGATGCGACGCTCGACGACGGCTACGGCTACTACCTGATCACACATCCCGAGGGACTGTCGGACACGGCGATCGCGCTGTTCCGCTCCTGGCTGATCGAGCGCTTCGGCAGCGCCGCTCCGGCGCCGCCGGTACAGCTGGCGGTGTCAAACGAATGAAGAACGACGTGCGGGTGGTGGTGATCGGCGGCGGAGTGGTCGGCGTGAGCGTGCTCTACCACCTGACGAAGGCGGGGTGGCAGGACGTGCTGCTGATCGAGCGGGGCGAGCTCACCTGCGGCTCGACCTGGCATGCGGCCGGCGGCATGCATACCATCAACGGCGATCCCAACGTCGCCAAGCTCCAGCAGTACACCATCAACCTCTACAAGGAGATCGAGCAGATCTCCGGGCAGTCCTGCGGCATGCACGTCACCGGCGGCATCATGCTGGCCGGCACGCGCGCGCGGCTCGACTGGCTGAAGATGGCCAAGGCGCGCGGCCGCTACCTCGGCATGGAGCTCGAGATCATCTCGGTGGACGAGGCCGCGCGGATTTTCCCGCTCATGAACAAGCAGCACTTCGTCGGCGCGCTCTACGACCCGATCGAAGGCCACGTCGATCCCTACGGCGTGACGCATGCCTACGCCAAGGCGGCGCAGATCGGTGGCGCGCAGGTGGTGCGCCACACGCGCGTCACCGACCTGAAGGCGCGCGCCGACGGCAGCTGGGACGTGATCACGGATCACGGCAACGTGCACGCCGAGCACGTGGTGAACGCCGGCGGGCTGTGGGCGCGCGAGGTCGGCCGCATGGTCGGGCTCGAGCTGCCGATCCTCGCCATGGAGCACCAGTACCTCATCACCGAGGACATTCCGGCGCTCAAGGGGCAGAAGGAGCAGCTGCATTGCATCGACTTCGAGGGCGAGATCTACACCCGCCAGGAACGCGGCGGCATGCTGCTCGGCACCTACGAGCGTGCCGGCGTGCCGTGGTCGCCGCGCGAGACGCCGTGGGATTTCACCCAGAGCCTGCTGCCCAATGACCTGGAGCGCATCGCGCCGAGCCTCGAAGTGGGATTCGAGCACTTCCCGGCACTCGGCGAGGCCGGCATCCGCAAGGTCGTCAACGGGCCCTTCACCTTCGCCCCCGACGGCAATCCGCTGGTCGGCCCGATCCGGGGCCTGCGGAACTTCTGGGTGGCCTGCGGCGTGATGGCCGGATTCAGTCAGGGCGGCGGGGTGGGGCTGGCGTTGTCACATTGGATGGTGGACGGCGACCCGGGCGCCGACATCTGGGGCATGGACGTCGCGCGCTACGGCGACTGGGCGACGCTCGCCTACACCAACGCCAAGGTGCGCGAGAACTACTCGCGGCGCTTTCGCATCCGCTTCCCCAACGAGGAGCTGACCGCGGCGCGGCCGCTGCGCACCACGCCGATCTACGAGCGGCTCGAGGCGAAGCACGCCGTCTTCGGCGACTACTGTGGACTCGAGCACCCGCTGTGGTTCGCGCCCAACGCCGCGGAAGCCAACGAGGTCATCACCTTTCACCGCTCGAACGCACACCCGCACGTCGCCGCGGAGTGCCGCGCGGTTCGTGACTCGGTGGGACTCCTCGAGATCTCCAACTACGGCAAGTTCGACGTGACCGGAGCCGGCGCGGAGGAATGGCTGTCGCACGTGATGGCCAACCGGGTGCCGAAGGTCGGCCGTATCGCGCTCACGCCGATGCTGAACGAGCGCGGCAAGCTGATCGGCGATTTCACCATGGCGCGGATCTCGCCGGAGCGGGTGTTCCTGGTGTGCACCTACGCGGCCGAGGATTACTACCGGCGCTGGTTCGAGCGTCACGCGCCGCCCGCAGGTGTCAGCGTGCGCCCCTGTGCCATGCAGTACGTGGGCCTGTCGGTCGCGGGCCCGCACTCGCGCGCGCTGCTGCAGAGCCTGACGCACGAGGATCTCTCCAGCGCGGCGTTCCCGTTCCTCACTTTCCGCCGCATGGACGTCGGCATGATTCCGGCGCTGGTCGGGCGCATCAGCTTCACCGGCGATCTCGGTTACGAGATCTGGGTGACGAGCGAATACCAGCGCGCGCTCTATGATCTGCTGCTCGGGGCGGGCGCCGAGTTCGATCTCAAGCTCTTCGGCGGCCGGGCGCTGAATGCCATGCGGCTCGAGAAGAGTTTCGGCACCTGGGCGCGTGAATACCGGCCCATCTATGGTCCATACGAGGCCGGGCTCGGCCGCTTCGTGGACCTGAGGAAAGACAGCTTCGTCGGCCGCGCCGCGGCGCTCGAGGAGAAGCAGAGCGGCGGGAAGCTGCGCCTGGTGACCTTCACGATCGAGGCGCGCGATGCCGATCCTTGCGGAGATGAGCCGATCTGGTACGAGGGCCGGGTCATCGGCTGGGTGACCTCGGGTGGCTACGGCCACAGCGTGCAGCAGTCGCTCGCGCTCGGCTACGTGCCGAAGGAGTACGCCGAGGTGGCGGGCGGATTCGAGATCGAGATCCTCGGGGAGCGCTGCCAGGCGACGCGGCAGGCGCAGGCAGTATTCGACCCCGACGGCAGCCGCATGCGCGGCTGATGCTCAGGCGATGAACATGGCGAGCGCACTCGCGGTGAGCGCGGGCCTGCTCTCTCCCTCGATCTCGATGGTGTTCTCGGTCATCACCAGGTAGCGCCCGGTGCCCTTGTTCTCGACCGAGGCGATCGTGATGTGGTTACGCACCCGCTTGCCGGAGCGTACCGGGGCCACGAACCGCACCTTCTCCAGCCCGTAGTTCACGACCGACTTCGGTGAGATGCGCTCGAGCATCACCTCGAAGCTCGTCGGCGCGATCAGCGACAGGGTTAGAAAGCCGTGGGCGATCGTCCCGCCGAACGGTCCCTCGCGCGCCGCGCGCTCCGCGTCGAGATGAATCCACTGGTGATCGCCGGTGCAATGGGCGAACTCGTTGATGCGGTTCTGGTCCAGAAGAATCCAGGAGGAGACGCCGATCTCCTCGCCGACGTGCTTCGCCAGGTCCGCCACGGGCATCTTGTTCGCGGGCATCCGAGAATCTTACCAAGGGAGAGGGCGCGCTCGCCGACAGGTTATAACCGGTATGCATTGCACAATTACTCTGCGTTATGAGTGTATTAAATCTTTATTAAATACCGTGATATCAGATATATAGATCACCACCTGACAAGGCGTATGGTCTTCTTGCAACGCATACAAAATGGCGTAGAATGCGCACAACCAACCCCCAACCGCCTCGCAAGGAGCTGTCATGACCGACCGTACTTACGACCTCAATACCTGGCTCGAGACCTACAAGGAGACCTTCGCCGCCTTCGGCAAGGCCCAGCAGGACGGCTTCAGGGCGCTCGAGCGCTTTGCGCGCTTCAACTACGCCGTCGCCGGCGACTACCTCGAGGCGGGCCTCGCGCACGCCAAAGCGGCCCTGACCGCGCGCGCCGCGGTTGGCACCCAGGCGGTGGCCGACCTGCTCGCGAAGCAGGCCGAGCTCAGCAATCAGCTGAGCGAGAAGCTGCGCAGCCGCGCGCAGGAGTTCTCGACCCTGGCTTCCGAAGTGCAGGAGTCGGTCAGCAACTTCGCCGCCGAGGCCGCGACCCGCGCCGCCGGCACGAAGAAGGCTGCTTAACAGATACTGCTGACAGATCAAGAGGGCGATCCCTTTCGGGGTCGCCCTTTTTTTTGGCAGCATGCGTCCGGATGCGTACGCGCGCTCGCTGCCTGCTGCGATCTCTCCTGCCCGCGCTCGTGGTATTACACGAGCCGGCACTGCGTGCGCAGGATGCATCGGCCATGAGCGGCCTCTACGGCCGCTATGACATGACTCGGGAATCCTCCGGCACGAGCTGGCAGCCCGATTCCACACCGATGGCGGGCATGCACTTCATCCAGGGCGCCTGGATGACGATGGTGCATGGGTACCTGGACGCGATCTACGACGATCAGGGCGGCCCGCGCGGCGACTCGCAGACCTTCTCGACCAGCATGCTGATGCTCATGGCGCGCCGCGAGCTCGACGATGGAGCCTTCGGCATCCACCTCATGGTTTCAGCCGAGCCGCTCATGGGCGCGAGCGGCTACCCACTCCTTTTTCAGACGGGCGAGACCGCCGACGGGCGCACGCCGCTCATCGACCGCCAGCATCCGCACAACCTGCTGATGGAAGCCGCCGCAAGCTACAGCCGGGACCTCGCGCCCGGGAACAGCGTGTTCGCGTACGCGGGACCAGCGGGCGAACCGGCGCTCGGGCCCGACGCTTTCATGCATCGCCTCTCCGGGATGGACAATCCGGAAGCGCCGATCACTCATCACTGGCTCGACTCGACCCACGTGACCTTCGGCGTGGCGACGGTGGGCTACGTCTGGCAGCAGTGGAAGCTCGACGCCTCGGCGTTCAACGGGCGCGAGCCCGACCAGCATCGCTACGACGTCGAGCTGCGGCCGCTCGATTCCTATGCGGCGCGCCTCAGCTGGAATCCGTCGCACGACTGGTCGATGCAGGTGAGCACCGGCCGCCTCGCCAGTCCCGAGCAGCTCGAGCCGGGCGTCGCCGTGCACCGCACGACGGCCTCGATGAGCTACAACGCGCCGTCGCCGGGGGATTGGTGGCAGACGACGTTCGCCTGGGGTCGCAACACCCCGTCGCAGGGGACGGCGAGCAGCGCCTGGCTGCTCGAGTCGGCGCTCAAGCTCACGGTCGCGCAGACCGTGTTCGGGCGCGCCGAACATGTGGCGAAGGACGAGCTGTTCCTCCCGGGGAGCGCGCTCGCCGGCGAGAGCTTCATGATCAACAAGCTCTCGCTCGGCTATATCTTCGACTTCGCTCGCGTGCAGGCGCTGACGCTGGGAGTCGGCGGGCTCGCGAGCACTTACGAGTATCCGGCGACGCTCAATCCTGCCTACGGCTATCGGCCGGTGTCATTCATGCTGTTCGTGCGTGCGCGGCTTTAGTGAATTGGCCCGGGTTCGGACATTGGGCGCACATTGCGCTGCGCTCTCCTGCTCCGCGCAAGCCCGGGGCGCACATCCCTGTGCGCCCGCTCGGCGCTGCGCGCCTCGCCCCTGTGTACCCGCTTGGCGCTGCGCGCCGCGCCCCATGTCCTCACTTCAGGGCGCGTTCCTCAGCCGTGCCGCAGGCGTTCGGCGTACACCGAGGCCAGCATCGGGCTGTTGACGTCGCGCACCGCCTGCGCGATTGCCTGCTCGCGGCAGGTCTTGGACGCGGCGACGGCCCGCAGGTCGCGGATGCTTTCAACCGTGCACACCTGGCGCGCCGCGTCCACGATGCGCCCGTAGAGAACGAGCGATCCCTGCTCGGTCGAAAGATTGAGATCCGAATAACGGACCTTGAGCGCCGGGGAATCGGCGCTGGCGGCATGTGCGCTGCCGACGGCCCCGATGGCGGTGCCAGTGGCGAGAGCGGTGAAAGCCATGGCGGCGCGCAGGCGCCCGCCGAGATTGAACGTTGCAGAGGTCATGGGCTTCTCCTTGCGAGTGCGTCACGACCTTCGCGACGCTGATGATCAGATTCCCAAGTTGGCCGATTCGTTTAAAGCGGCGCGCGACGCGCTGGTCCCGCGGAACGACGAGCTCGTACCCGGCGCCCGCAGCTACTCATTTGCTCGCCGCGCGCGGCGCGCAGGGCGCGGCGGGTGACGCGAATTCGTCCCGCGGATCAACGGGATCGTCCCAGCGCGCTGGCAGGCGGCACTTTCGCCGGCTTGGGGGTAGGCTATGCTCCCGCGAATGAGCGTCTCGCCACTCGAACGAATCACTCCGGCGTTCCTCGGCGTCGCCCGCTCTGGCGATGCCGCGGGCGAGCGCCGCGCCGCGCGCGCACGCCGCAACTTCTGGCCACAGCTCGCGGTGCTCACCGGGTTCTGGACCTACGTCGCGCTCTCGAACCTCATGTACGCCAACACCATGGGCGAGAGCCTGAAGTCGTTCAGCGTCACCGACTTCTTCGCCCCCTGGGACGCACGCCTGGTGCAGCACCTGATCCTCTATCCCATCTTCATCCTGTGCGCCTGGACGTCGCTGCGCATCGGCTGGCGGCCACTGTGGCGCACGCTCCCCATCCAGCTCTCCTGCGCGCTCGGCTTCGCGGTGCTGGCCGCCCCGGCGCTGGTGCTCGGCGAGATGGTGATGGGTGAATGGCACGGCACGCTCGGCGTCACGCATCCGAACGGGCAGAGCTACGAGAACTGGGCCGAGTTCCTCGCCGGTCCCGCGGTGCCGACCTGGATCGCGAGCGCCACCAGCTTCCTGGTCACTTACGGTTTCGGCCTGGCGCTCATCACCAGCTTCGGTTTCTATCAGCGTCTGCGCGACTCGCAGCTGCGCTCCTCCGCGCTCGAGCGCGCGCTGACCGCGGCGCACCTCGCGGCGCTGCGCATGCAGCTCTCGCCGCACACGCTCTTCAACCTGCTGCACACCATCCGCGGCCAGATCGCCTGGGATCCGCCGGCCGCACAGTCGATGGTGGTGCAGCTCGGCGACCTGCTGCGCCGGCTGCTGACGGCGGGGGAGCAGGAGTTCTCGCGCCTCGGCGACGAGCTGCAGTTCGTGCAGCTGTACCTGCAGCTGCAGCAGCGGCGGTTCGCCGACCGGCTGAGCGTCGCGGTGCCGCCGCGCGATGCGGCGCCGCTCGCCTGGGTGCCGAGCCTGATCCTGCAGCCGCTGGTCGAGAACGCGGTGGTGCACGGGCTCGGCGGCCACGAAGGGCCGGTCAGCGTGCGGGTGGAGGCGAGCGTCGTGGGCGAGACGCTGGTGCTGCGGGTTCTCAACAACCTCGCCGCATCGTGGCACGGCCTGCACGGGCCGGGGATCGGCCTCGCCAACGTGCGCGAGCGGCTCGCGGTGCAGTTCGGCGAGCGCGCCAGCTTCACGGCCGGGCCCGGCGATGATCACCAGTGGGTGGCGGAGATCCGCATGCCGCTGCTGCGCGACGGGCCGGATGCGGCGCTGCGCGGGCCACCGGACGCCGATCAGTGATGGATGTCATCATCGTCGACGACGAGCCGGCGGCGCGGCGCACGGTGCGCGAGTGCTGCGAGCGCGAAGGCGACCTGAACGTCGTCGGGGAATTCGGCGACAGCCGCACGGCGCTCGAGGCGATCCGCGCGCACCCGCCGCAGGTGCTGTTCCTCGATATCCAGATGGACTCGATGACCGGGATGGCGCTGGCGCGCGCTCTCGATCCGGCCACGCTGCCGCTGATCGTGTTCGTGACCGCCTACGACCACTATGCGCTCGAGGCCTTCGAGGTGAGCGCGGTCGACTACCTGCTCAAGCCCTTCGACGACGCGCGCTTTCGGGCCACCGCGGCGCGCGTACGCCGCCGGCGCGAGGAGAGCAGCGCCGACCGCCAGCACGCGCTCGAATCGCTGCTCGAGCAGCTGGAGCGCGGCGCGCGCGCCCGCGACCTGCAGCCGCGCGTGCTGGCCGAGGCGGGCAGCCGCATGCACATGCTGGACGTGGCGCAGGTGGAGGTGGTCGAAGCCGACCGCAACTACGTGCGCCTCACCATCGGCCGTGAGGTGTTCCACGCGCGCAGCACGCTGCAGCAGGCCGAGCGTTCCTTCCAGGCGCAGCCGATGCTGCGCATCAGCCGCTCCTGTCTCGTCAACATGAGCCACGTGAAGGAGATCAGCCGCACGCCGCGCGGCGACTTCATCCTGGTGTGCGGCGGCGGCACGACGGTCACCAGCAGCGAGGGCTTCCGGGATCCGGTGCGGCAGTACCTCGAGCGCCTCAAGCTCGCGCCGGCCTGATACGCTAGCGTGCATGATCCCGACCCGGCGAGCGGCGCTCTGGGCGCTCGGCGTATTGACCGCGATCAATCTGGTCAACTACCTCGACCGCTACGTGGTGTCGGCGATCGCGCCGAGCCTGAAGTCCGCGATGGCGTTGAGCGACGCACAGCTCGGCTGGCTCATGCCGGCGTTCCTGCTGGTGTACATGGTAGCGGCGCCGGCCTTCGGCTCGTGGGGCGATCTCGGCTCGCGCACCCGCCCAATGGCGATCGGCGTGCTGGTGTGGAGCCTGGCGACCTTTCTCTCGGGGTTCGCGCAAAGCTATCCGCAGCTGCTCGCCGGGCGCGCGGTGGTGGGGGTCGGCGAGGCCGCCTACGTCGCGATCGCGCCGGCACTGCTGGCGGACTGCTTCCCGAGCGAGCGGCGCGGCCGGGTGCTCGCGGTGCTCAACATGGCGATCTACGTCGGCACCGCGCTCGGCTACATCGTCGGCGGGCAGGTGAGCGCGCACTTCGGCTGGCGCGCGGCATTCTTCGTCGGCGGAGTGCCGGGGCTGCTGCTTGCGCTGCTGGTGCTGCGCCTGCCCGATCCCCCGCGCGGCGTACAGGACGAGGCCACGCGCCGCGGTCCGGTGCCCGAGCCGGGGCAGGGGCCGTTGGCGCTCTACCTCGCGTTGCTGCGCCGCTGGCCGTTCATGGTGGTGGTGCTGGGGTACGCGGCTTACACCTTTGCGCTCGGCGGACTCGCCTTCTGGATGCCATCCTTCCTCGAGCGGGTGCGGCACGTGCCGCTCGACAAGGCCACCACCGGCTTCGGCGAGATCGTGATCGCGACCGGCTTCATCGGCACCTTCGCCGGTGGCTGGCTCGGAGACTACCTGCTCAAGTACTCGCGCCAGGCCTATCTGTGGTTCTCGGGCCTCAGCACGCTGCTCGCCGTGCCGTGCGCCTTGCTGGCGCTCACCGCGCCGGCGCCCGCGGTCTACTACCCGGCGATCATCCTCGCGGAGCTGCTGCTCTTCATGTCGACCGGGCCGATCAACGCGGCGATCGTCAACCTGGCCGCACCGTTCGAGCGCGCCTCTGCGGTGGCACTCAGCATGTTCGCGATTCACCTGCTGGGCGATGTCCCCTCGCCGGTGATCATCGGCCGCATCTCGGACCTGAGCTCGCTCGGCCAGGCGGTGCTCATCGTGCCGGCGGCGATCGCGGTCAGCGGCCTCATCTGGCTGCTCGCCGCGCGCGTCAACGCGCGGGCGTCACGGCCGGCGCCCGCGTGACAGGCGGCGGGCGCGCCTTCGATGCGGGACTGCCTCCGGCGGCTCGACCGCTGGCGACGGCGACCGTCACCGAGGTTGCGGCGCTGCTCGAGGCGGCGCTGCGCTCGCGCGACGGCCTGATGGGGGCGCACTGCATTCACGAGCTGTGGATGCGCGGGGAGTTCGCGGCGCGGATCGAGGCGGCGCTCGAGGCGCTGTGGCGGCGCGCGGCCGCTTCGGTGCCCGAGTGGCTGCCGATGCGCTACATCGAGTGGCTGCCGGCCGCTTATGAGGCGGCACTCGGCTTTCGCCCCGCCCGCCGCGGCCGCAGCAACCTCTACCTGGTCCTGCTCGACTTCGCCGACCGGAACAGGGGGCCGTACGGGGTGTACGTGGGGATGAGCCATTACACGCCCGCAGAGCGCTTCGACCAGCACAAGGCCGGGATACATGCCGCCGGCAGCGTGCTGAAGCGCGGTCTCGAAGTGCTCACCGGCCCGACGCTGCACTTGCAGCACCTGGCGCGCGCGGAGGCGGCGCGCATCGAGGCGGCGCTGGCACAGGCGCTCGCCGATGCCGGGCTACTGGTGGAGGGCGGTCATTAGCGGGTGACGAAGGCGCGCTCGATGACGTAATCGCCCGGCTCGCCGCTCCGCGGCGAGATGTGAAAGCCGCGCGCGTCGAGGAGTTTGGAGGTGTCGCTCAGCATCGCGGCACTGCCGCAGACCATCACGCGGTCGGTCGCCGGATCGAGCGGCGGCAGATCGAGGTCGCGCGTCAGCCGCCCGGACTCGAGCAGCGTCGTCAGGCGGCCGCGGTGCACGTAGGGCTCGCGGGTGACGGTCGGGTAGTAGCGCAGCTGCGCGCTCACCAGCGGCCCGAGGTGCTCGTGCCTCTTGAGTCTCTCGATGCGACTGCGCACCACGTCGGTCTCGCGCGCCCAGCGCACCCCGTGGACCAGCACCACGGTCTCGAAACGCTCGTAGGTCTCCGGGTCGCCGATCAGGCTCAGGAACGGTGCGGCGCCGGTGCCGGTGCTGAGGAGGTAGAGGCGCTTGCCCGGATTCAGGTCCGGCAGCACCAGGGTTCCGGTGGGCTTGCGGCTCACGAGCACGATGTCGCCCGGACGCACGTGCTGCAGCTTGGAGGTGAGCGGCCCGTCGGGGACCTTGATGCTGAGAAAGTCGAGGTGTTCCTCGTAGTTGGGGCTGGCAATGCTGTAGGCGCGCAGTAACGGCCGCCCCTCGACCGGCAGGCCCACCATGACGAACTGGCCGTTCTCGAAACGCAGCCCGCGATCACGCGTGGTGGTGAAGGAGAATTGCGTATCGGTCCAGTGATGCACGGCGAGCACGCGCTCGCTGCCGATGACTGCTGCCAAGACTCTCTACCTCCACATGTTGCCAGGCGCAGCAGATGTTAGCCGGCCCCGGCGCGCGCGCTCTGCGTATTTATACTCATGGCCTCAGAAGCGCGGGTTATGAGCGTCAGTATCCGAGTCGCGCCTGCGTGAGCGCCCAGGCGCACACCCACACGCACAGCAGGCCGAGCGCGAAGTAGAGCCATGCCATGCGCCGCTCGCGCTTCTCCATGCGCTCGGGGCCGAGCGGCGAGATGAGAAATGGCCGGCCGTCGGCCGGCTCGGAGACCACGCTGATGCGTGCGATGTTGGATTGCAGCTCCTGCTGCTCGCATTCGCGGGCGGCCGCCTGGCGCGCCTGTTCCCACTCCACGGCGCTCAAGTGCCCGTCGTGGTCGGCATCGAAGCGCGCCAGCAGCCCTTGCTGATCCTGCTTCCATTCGTGCAGCCTGGCGGCGGTGGCGGCCGCCACATCGCCGGTCTCGGAGTGCGAGCGCAGCTCGCCCAGCACGCAGACCTGCGCACCCACGTCGAGCAGCTGCTCGGTGTAGCGGTAAGGACCCATGAGGAGCGCGGTGTTGACCGGCGGCGGCCCTGACATCGGACGTGAGGTGTTGCCGTACCAGGTGTTGGCCCGCGAGGGGGTGACCTCGGCCCTCACCGGCCCGACCAGGCACGAGGCATCGTCGTCGGCGAGCACGAACAGCTCGACGCTGGCCGCGCTCTCGACCGTCCGCCACTCGACGCGGCCGCGCGAGTCGCGCTGCTGCTCGGCCACCTTGAAGTTCCACCACACGCACGCGCGTCCGCTGAGCGGCGCCACCGTGGGCACCGCGGTCGCGGGCTGAGCGTGCCCGGCCAGCTTCACGTAGCCCTGCGCGGCGGAGCGGATGTGCACCAGCGGCGTGTCGGCGAGCAGCCGGTCGCGACGCAGGCGACGGAAGAACCCCCACAGGCACAGTACCGCGCCCGCGCCGGCGATGGCGGCGATCACCGCCGGGTTCTGCACGTGGGTGACCACGCGGGCAGCGTGCCGCTCAGCGCGAGAACGCCGCCTTCAGGTCGACGTCCGACTTCTCGTCCGTCTGGAAGTGCAGCAGCTGTGCTTCCGGGAAATTGCCGAGGCCGGCGATCAACACACCCGGGAACGAGGCGATGCGCACGTTGTTGGTGTTGACGGCGTCGTTGTAGACCTCGCGGCGGTCCGCGATCGCGGTCTCGAGGCCGCTGATGCGGTCCTGCAGGTGGCGGAACGCCTCGTTGGCCTTGAGCTCGGGGTAGTTCTCGGCGACCGCGTACAGTCCCGAGAGGCCGGTCCGCAGCTCACGCTCCGCCGGCCCGAGTGAGGCGACGTTGCCGGAGCTGCGCGCGGCGTCGACGCCGGCGCGGGCGCGCATGACGCGCTCCAGCGCGCCCGGCTCGTACTGCATGTACTGCTTGCAGACTTCGACCAGCTTCGGCAGCTCGTCGTGGCGCTGCACCAGCAGCACGTCGATGTTGGACCAGGCGAGCTTCACCGCGGCGCGCACCTGCACCAGGCCGTTGTAGGCGCCGATGAAGTAGCCGATCACGGCGATGAAGAGAAACGACACGACCAGTAAGGCGAGCATCGGACGACTCCTTGGGACGAGGAGGGCGTTGGTGCGCAAGGTCGGGGCGCAGCATACCCGTTGCAAGCTTCTGGCAATGTGAAGGTTTCGGCACCCGGCGAGGACGTGAAGTGCGTCACATGCCCGGCGTAGCGGCCCGGCCGCACCGAGGCTCAGGCCGCCGTTACCCGCAGCTCGAGGTCGATCCCGGCGAGCTCATAGCCCTTCCTGAAATCGCGGATGTGCCGCGCCATCCACTGGTGCGCCGCCTCCGGCGCTCGTGCCGCGAGCGCCTCGGCGAGGCGCCGCTGCGCGGTGGCGATGCGCGCGCGCGCCTGCGGCACCTTGTCGATCATGACACCGAGCGAGGGCTCGAGCAGCTGCAGCAGCGGCTCCTGCGCCAGCCCCAGCACCGGGTTGTGAGTGGCGCGGCCGATGCAGCGGAAGAACTCGGCGGTTGAGTGCACCGCCTGGCTCGCGCTGGCGTGCTGCGCGCCGAAGGCGTCCGCGGCGGCCGTGATGCACTCGAGGTCGGAGGCCGAGCGGTTGCGCGCGGCTGCCTCGGCGAGCGGCGGCTCGAGGATGGTGAGCGCCTCCCAGACGTTGCGCACCGTCACGTCGTGCAGCAGCAGCGCGTGGCTCACGCCGGCGGCCACCGCCTCGTGGTGCGGGCGGCTCACCGACATGAGCTTCGAGCCGGGCCGTCGCTGCACCAGGCCGCGGCTCTCGAGCTCGCGCAGCGCCTCGCGCACCGTCGAGCGGTTGACGCCGAACTGCCGCGCCAGCTCGGTCTCGGACGGCAGCCGCTCGCCCTCGCGCAGCTCGCGCGCCAGGATGCGCTCGCCGATCCGCGCCGCGACCTTGCGGTAGGCGGGCTCGAGGTTGAGCGGCGCGAACTCGACGCTCACGCCGCCGCCTCGAACAGCTCGCGGCCGATCAGCATGCGGCGGATCTCCTGGGTGCCGGCGCCGATTTCGTAGAGCTTGGCATCGCGCAGCAGCCTCCCGGCCGGGTAGTCGTTGATATAGCCGTTGCCGCCCAGGGCCTGAATGGCGTCGAGGCCGGCCGCCGTGGCGCGCTCGGCGGCAAACAGGATGCAGCTCGCGGCATCCCGCCGCCGCACGGTGCGCGCATCGCAGGCGCGCGCCACCGAGTAGACATAGGCACGCGCGGCATTGAGCGAGGCGTACATGTCGGCGATCTTGCCCTGCATGAGCTCGAAGCTGCCGATCGGCTGCCCGAACTGCCGGCGCTCGCGCACATAGGGCAGCACCACATCGAGCGCCGCGGCGTGCAGGCCGAGCGAGCCGCCGGCGAGCACCACGCGCTCGTAGTCGAGTCCGCTCATCAGGACGCGCACACCGCCGTTCTCGGCGCCGACCAGATTGGCGGCGGGGATGCGGCAGTCATCGAACACCAGCTCCGAGGTGCTGGAGCCGCGCATGCCGAGCTTGTCGAGCTTTTGGGCGCTGCTGAAGCCCGGGGTGCCGCGCTCGACGATGAAGGCGGTGATGCCGCGGGAGCCGGCCGCCGGGTTGGTCTTGGCGTACACCATGACGACGTCGGCATCCGGGCCGTTGGTGATCCACATCTTGCGGCCGTTCAGCACCCAGGAATCGCCGCGCCTCTCGGCGCGCAGCTGCATCGAGACCACGTCCGAGCCCGAGCCGGGCTCCGACATGGCGAGCGCGCCGACGTGCTCACCGGAAACGAGCCTGGGGAGATAGCGCTGGCATTGCTCCTCGCTGGCATTGAGGCGCAGCTGGTTCACGCACAGGTTCGAGTGGGCGCCGTAGGAGAGGCCCACGGCCCCCGAGGCGCGCGAGATCTCCTCCATGACGATGACGTGGGCGAGGTACCCTAAGTTCGCGCCGCCGAAGCGCTCGGCCACGGTGATGCCGAGCAGCCCCTGCGCGCCGAGGGCGGGCCACAGGTCGCGGGGGAATTCGTTGCTGCGGTCGATGTCGGCGGCGCGCGGGGCGATCTGCTCCGTGGCGAAGCGCCGCACCTCGCGGCGGATCTCCTCGAGCTCGGCCCCCAGGCCGAAGTCGCTGTCGGTGCAGTCGAGCGGGTTCATGTGGGCTTGCCTTCTCCTCGGACCAGATCGTATGATTGTCGGACAAACCGGCAATCATGGCAAGTACCCATGCCCCGCATCGCCACCCGGGTCGACCCCCAATCCCAGGAATTCCATGACAACGAGCGCGCCATGCGCGCTCTGAGTGAGGACCTGCGCCGCGAGGTGGCGCGCGCCGCCCGCGGGGGCTCGAAGGCCGCCGTCGACAAGCACCGGGCGGCGGGCAAACTCTCGGCGCGCGAGCGGGTGCGCGTGCTGCTCGACACCGGCAGCCCCTTTCTCGAGCTCTCGCAGCTCGCCGCGCACGGCATGTACGGCGGCGACATCGCCTGCGCCGGGATCGTCACCGGCATCGGCCGGGTAGGGGGGCGCGAATGCGTGATCGTCGCCAATGACCCGACCGTCAAGGGCGGCACCTACTACCCCATCACCGTGAAGAAGCACCTGCGCGCCCAGCAGATCGCGCGCGACAACCGACTGCCCTGCGTCTACCTGGTCGAATCCGGCGGGGCGTTCCTGCCGGCGCAGGACGAGGTGTTCCCGGACCGCGAGCACTTCGGCCGCATCTTCTACAACCAGGCGACGCTCTCGGGGCTCGGCATCGCGCAGATCTCCGTGGTGCACGGCTCGTGCACCGCCGGCGGCGCTTACGTGCCGGCGATGTCGGACGAGAACGTCATCGTGCGCAACCAGGGGCGGGTGTTTCTCGGCGGCCCGCCGCTGGTCAAGGCCGCGACCGGCGAGGATATCGACGCCGAGACCTTGGGGGGAGCCGACGTCCATTGCCGCGAGTCCGGGGTGTGCGATCACTACGCCGAGAACGATACCCACGCGCTCGCCATCGCGCGGCGCATCGTGGCGCGGCTCAAGCCCGCCGCCGCCAGCGCGCCGCCCCAGGCCGCGCGCGAGCCGCGCTACGACCCCGCCGAGCTCTACGGGGTGGTGCCGGCGAGCCTGCGTAAGCCCTACGACGTGCGCGAGGTGATCGCGCGGCTCACTGACGACTCCGAGCTCGATGAGTTCAAGGAGCTGTACGGCACGACGCTGGTCTGCGGCTTCGCGCACCTCGGCGGCTTTCCCGTAGGCATCCTCGCCAACAACGGCGTGCTGTTCTCCGAGAGCGCGCTCAAGGGCACGCACTTCATCGAGCTGTGCTCACGCGAGGGGATCCCGCTGCTCTTCCTGCAGAACATCACCGGCTTCATGGTGGGGCGGCGGGCGGAAGCCGGCGGCATCGCCAAGGACGGCGCCAAGCTCGTCACCGCCGTCGCCTGCGCGCCGGTGCCCAAGCTCACGGTGATCGTCGGCGGCAGCTACGGGGCCGGCAACTACGCCATGTGCGGCCGCGCCTACGAGCCCCGGCTGCTGTTTCAGTGGCCGAACGCGCGCATCTCGGTCATGGGCGGGGAGCAGGCGGCCAGCGTGCTCGCCACCGTGAAGCGCGATCAGATGGCGCGTGCCGGCGAGCAGTGGCCCACGGCGGCGGAGGATTCGTTTAAAACGCCGATCCGCGAGCAGTACGAGCGCCAGGGGCACCCGTACTATTCCTCGGCGCGGCTGTGGGACGACGGGGTGATCGATCCCGCCGACACGCGCCGGGTGCTGGCGCTGTCGCTCGCCGCGGTGCGCCACGCGCCGCTCGAGGCGGCGCGTTTTGGCGTGTACCGGATGTGACCGAAGTGAAGACGCTGCTGGTCGCAAATCGCGGCGAGATCGCCTGCCGCATCTTCCGCAGCGCGCGCCGTCTCGGCTGGCGCACGGTCGCGGTGTTCTCGGATGCGGACGCGCGCGCGCGTCATGTGCGCGAGGCGGACGAGGCGCTGTGGATCGGCCCGGCGCCGGCGCGCGAGAGCTACCTCGACATCGAGCGGATCATCGGCGCAGCGCACGCCTGCGGCGCCGACGCGATTCACCCCGGTTACGGCTTTCTCTCCGAGAATGCCCAGTTCGCCCAGGCCTGCTCGGACGTCGGTATCACCTTCGTCGGCCCGCCGGCGGCGGCGATCGCCGCGATGGGCTCGAAGATCGTCGCCAAGAACCGCATGCGTGAGGCGGGCGTCCCGGTACTGCCGGGCTATGCGGGACCGGACCAGGACCTGAAGCAGCTCGCCG
>Ga0187781_10000561_pt1 | contig 26512 bp, 21 predicted proteins | sample 0715_SJ02_MP02_2_FD_132447 | JGI IMG/M metagenome (GOLD analysis project Ga0187781, IMG submission 132447) | Tropical peat soil microbial communities from peatlands in Department of Meta, Colombia - 0715_SJ02_MP02_20_MG | ecosystem: Environmental > Terrestrial > Soil > Wetlands > Peat | place... | reverse complement strand
CCACCAGGCCGTCGGTGTATAGCACGAACAGGCTGCCGTCCTCCACCTTGAACTGGCGGCTCTCCACCTCGCCGTCACCGATGCCCAGCGGCGGCGCGGGCGGGACGTCCAGCAGCTCGTTGCTGCCGTCCGGGTGCACCAGAAGCGGCGGCAGGTGGCCGGCCACCGCGACCTCGCAGTCGCCACTCACCGCGTCGAAGACCGCGTAGGCGCACGTCGCGAAGTGCGGCTCGCGCTCGCCGAGGGTGTGCATGAGCTCGTCGAGTTGCTGCAGCGACTCGGCGGGCGGCAGCTCCAGCATGGCCAGGGTGTGGATGGCGGTGCGCAGCCGGCCCATGGTGACGGCGGCGCGCACGCCGTGTCCGGCCACGTCCCCGACCACGAGCGCGACCCGCCCGCCGGGCAGCGCGATGGACTCGTACCAGTCGCCGCCGACCTCGATGAGCTTGCTGCCGGGCAGGTAGCGGTGCCGGACCTCGACCGAGGACGGCGCCGAGAGCCCGGTCGGGAGCATGCTCCGCTGCAAGGTCAGCGCGGTGGCGTGTTCCCGGCTGTAGCGGCGCGCGTTGTCGATGAAGACGGCGGCGCGGGACGCGAAGTCCATGCCGATCTCCATGTCGTACGCGTCGAACCGCCGGAATCCCTCCTGCCTGGTGCAGGCGAAGAAGCCCAGCATGGTGCCGCGTGCGATGAGCGGCAGCATCAGCATGGAGGCGCCCGACAGCAGCTTGGCGACCGGCTTGCGCCGCCAGGCTCTGGCGATCTCGCTCGCCTGGCTCTTGCTGACCGTCGCCTCGAGCACCGGCTTGGCCGTGTCCATGCAGTTGTAGTACGGCGTGTTCGCCGGGTAGCGCAGGATCTCGCCGGTCGGGAAGACCGCCTCCCAGGCGGGATCCTTCCGGTCGTGCATCAGCGCGATCCGGCGCACCGGCAGCGATCCCTCCGGCCCATGCGAGGGCAGCTCGTCGTCCCCGGCCAGGCTCTCCAGCAGCAGCAGGCCGGCCGCGTTGCAGAAGTGCGGGACTATCGCGTCGATCAGCTCGCGCGCCAGGTGCTCGATGTCGAGCGTGTCGCCGATCCTGGTGAAGGCGTCATCCAGCATCTGCTTGCGCATCACCGCCGGGTCGACGAACCGCTCGGCCCGCGGTACGGGGATGCGGAGCAGGGCGAGCGCGGCCAGACTGGTGCCTCCCGCGCGCATCGGGTGCACCGTCACCACGGCCTCGGCCGGACGCCCGTCGCGGGTCTGGATGGTCAGCATCGCGCTGCCCTCGCGATCGGACCGGATCGCCTCGAGCAGCCCGCTGACCGCGGCCACGCCGTCCGTCGGCCGGGTCGCGTGCGAGTTCGGCTCGGCGCCGCGGACGGTCAGGTCGCTCAGCTGGGTACCGAGCAGCTCTTCCGCGTCGCGCGCGAGAATCCGCGGCACGTTGCGGTCGTACTGCACAATGCGCCCGTCGTAATCGATGCCGAGAATGAGGGTACGTACCGACGAGGAGAGCACGGGCGGGACGCCCTCGTCGCCGATGCTTCCGGCGAAGGTGCCCTCGGTTTCGCCGATGCCACCCTCCTGGGAGTCCGCGGGGTCGGTGGCGATCCGGGGTTCGCGGCCTGGCCCGGCGCCATTGCCTGCGCTTTCCGGGGTCCGCGGGGCCGGGGCGCGATTCGGCGGGGCATCGCTCTCGGGGACGCTCCCCCCGGGCGCGCTGCCCTTCGCCGACCTGCCCGATCTCATCTGCGCTCTCCTGAGAGCATCGCTGGCTGCGCTCTTGTCAATTATGGGCCACGGACGGCACGTTCAGACAGGAGTTCCGATGACTCACCTTAATCCGTAAAAGTGAGGTTTATGCCCGATTGCCGTAATTCGTCGAAGTAGTGGGGAACGTGACCGCGAGGCCGAGAACCTCACGTTGCATTGAGGTCAGCCGATGACACAGGCTCCCTCGCCAGCCGGCCGATCCCGGCGACACGCCCCGCGCCTCCCGTGTCGGGCCCGGGCGGCGGTCAGCTCAGCCGGGCCACGGCCATGGCGGCGGCCAGCAGGACGATGGCCCATGACGCGGCCCGCAGGGCCCGCTCCAGCGGCTCGAGCAGGCCGTCGGCGGTGATCGGCATGATCCGGCCGTCGCCGAAGGTGATGCTGCCCTGGACCCGTACCGCCCGGCGCCGGATGTTCCGGGCCGAGGTGCTCAGCCGCCGCTGCGCCGCGGACAGGGCGAACGCGCCGACCGCGGCCAGCACCGGAGCCAGAGCCAGCGAGCCGGCCTGCGCCACGTAGCCGGTCAGCACGGGGAAGGCCCCCCAGGCGGCGGCGAAGCCGAAGTCGGTGTGCATCGCGCCGCCGAACAGCTCCGCGTTGTAGGCGATGACCAGGATGGGGCCGGCCACCATGAACGGGATCAGGGTCCAGCCGACCCGGTACACCCCGGCCACGCCCAGGGCCAGCGCCCCGGCCAGGCCCGCGATGACCACCGCGATCAGGACCGGAGACGGGATCCGGGTCCGCAGTGGCCGGCCGCGCAGTTCGTCGAGCGCATGCGCGGCGAGCCCCACCGCGAGGAAGAACGCCAGCACGGTCGCGATCAGGCGGCTGGCCTGCACCCTCGGCGCGAGCGCCGCTCCGATGACCGCGTAGGACAGATGCCAGGCCGAGTACGGGGGATGCAGCAGCGTCCACCAGTCCCGCCATCCCCCCGGCCGGGCCGCATAGTACGCCGGCCGCGCAGGCGACCCGTCCTCCGCATCGTCAGCCGGAGGCACGTGTGCCCCACATGACCAGGCCGCCGCCGAGGCTCATGATGCGGGTGCCCACCTCGGTGAACCCCGCCTTCTGCCAGGCCTGCACAGTCCAGGAGACCGGGTACCGGCGGTAGTGGGCGGAGATGTTCGGGCCGAGGAAACGCCCGACCCGGTACCACTCCGGCCCGCCCAGGAGCAGGCCGCCGGCCGGCAGCGCCAGCCTGGTGTACGCCCACCAGGCCGGCCCCCACAGCGCCCCGGTCGGCACGCAGAATTCCAGGCTGGCCATGGTCCCCCCGGGCTTGAGCACACGGGCCAGCTCGGCCAGCGTCGCCTGCGGATCCCGCACGTACCTGAGCAGGTAGGTGAACGTCAGCGCGTCGAAGTGGGCGTCGGGGAAGGGCAGCTGCTCGGCGCGCCCGGCCACCAGCACGACCCGGTCGCTCATCCCGGCCGCCGCCACCCGGCGCTGTCCCTGGCGCAGCATCTCCTCGGTCAGGTCCACGCCCACCACCCGGGCCCGGCTGCGCGACGCCAGCTGGAGCGCCACGCCCGCGGTGCCGGACGCGACGTCGAGGACCACGCCGTCCGCCGGGACGACACGGCCGACCATGGCCATCCGCCACTGCCCGTTCTGGCCGAACGACAGCAACTCGGCCAGGCGGTCATACCGGGCGGGCAGCGGAGCGAACAGGTCACGCGCGAAGCGGTTCGGCCCCGGAACGTCGTCGGGCATGGGGGTTCTCCCGGTTCTCCTCGGCTCCAGCGTGACACGGTGCCTTCCCCAACCGTAACGCCAAGCGCAGGCGCGCGGTTCAGCGCGCCGGGAGCGCCGCCCTGATCTTCTCCGCGTAGGCCTCGGCCGGGTGGGTGTCGTCGTACCGCTGCCGCGGGCCGAGCCAGAACCGCAGGCCGTCGCGTTTGTTCCGGGGAATGACGTGCAGGTGCAGGTGCGGTACCGACTGGCTGACCACGTTGTTGATCAGGATCATCGAGCCGTCGGACGGCAGGCCGTCCTCGACCGCGCGCTCCAGCCGCTGAGCCGTTCCGAAGAACTCCGGCACCTGATCGGCCGGGAGGTCGCTGAGCAGGACCACGTGCTGCTTGGGCAAGAGCAGGATGTGGCCGAGGAACAGCGGCCTGTTATCCAGGAACGCGATCACGCACTCCGTCTCGAGGATGATCGCCGCCTTCTCCTGGCCGCGGATGATGGCGCAGAACGCACACGTCGATGGCATCAGGCGTGAGCCTATCCGGTGCCCGTCACGCCCGGGCCGGTCAGCGGTTCACTCATGCGCGGGCGAGCCCGGGTTACGAACTCGGGCTCAGCGTGGTGTTCTGGCCGACGATAGTGACCATGAGGCCCTGCTGGGTGACGCTGACGCTCTGGATCGTCACCCCGGCGGGCAGATTGGGGATGCTGAAGGTGAAGTCGGCGAAGTTCCCGAGCGCGTCCGCCGGTATCCCGCCGAAGTCGGTGACATGGACGTGGATCTGGTTCGGCCCGGACTGGGTGACCTGGGCCGTGGCCGAGAGGTTGATCCCGAGGACGCTGAGCGTCGCCGTGACCTGGTTCGGCCCGTCGGCGGCGATGGTGACGCCCTGCGGGACGCCGCCGACGTCTCCCAGCGCCGTGAACGTGATCAGCGCCGTGGCGTTGAACTGGTCGACGGTCGCGCTGCTGCTGCTGCTGAAGCCGTGAAAATGCAGCCCGTGCAGGGTGGCGTTCAGGCTGGCGATCTCCAGCGCCCCGCCGCCCGCGCTGGCCGAGTTGATGGTCTCGTTGCTGGCCGTGATGGTCACGGTCTTGAAGTCGTGCGCGATCAGCTGGGTCCAGAACGGGAACCCGTGGATGGTCACGTCCGGCTTGCCCGACAGGCCCAGCGACGACTGGATCTGGCTGGCCATCTGGTTCTCGGCGTACGCGTTGGCCACCCGGTCGCTGACCACCAGCAGGATCAGGATCACGATCACCGTGATCAGGGCGATGAGCGGCCCCCTCCGGCGCCGCCTCTTGACCACCAGGGTCGGCGGCTCCGTGGGGCCCTGCGGCTGCTGCCACTGCGGCGGCTGCTGCCAGTCGGGCGTCCGCTGCCACTCGGGCAGGGGATGGGTGGGATCACTGCTCATGGCCGGCCTGCCGACGTCGAGGCCACGGTAGCCACATCCTCACGATGCGTATCCACGAGGATCATTTTTCCCACCCTTGCGTGTCGTCGGCCGACGGTGGATGACGGTGAGTCACAAGTCCGCGGTGAGCCGACGTGTGGCCGGATCGATGGTGCTGGACGTCCCAGTATCAAGGGTGTCCGCGACCCACTATGCCAAAACACCGATCCGGCCCGAAAGGTGCGGCCGATTCCCGTTTACGGCGTGCGGCCCTACACTCTGAGACATGCCACCCGAGCACTCTGATTGGCCCGGTCAACAGCAGCCTCAGGCGGGATCAATAGGCCCGGGCCCGGCCGGGTTTGCCCAGGCCGGACTCGCCGATGCGCCGGCGCCGGCCGGACCGGTCGGGCCCTCCGCCGTGCCCACCCTCGTGGTGCGCACCCGGAGCGCCGAGCACACCCTGCACGGCGGGAAGATCTACCGCATCGGCCGCGACCCCAAGTCCGACATCCTGGTGGACGACTCGCGCGTCTCGTGGCGGCATGGAGTTCTGCGGGCCGAGGGTGGCCGGTGGTTCCTGGAGGACGTCGGCAGCACCAACGGCACGTTTGTCGAGCTGCAGCGGATCGACCGGATCTCGATCGCCGCCGACTGCGTGGTACACCTGGGTAATCCCGACGACGGGCCGGTCCTGCGCTGCATCCCCCAGCCCGGCCCGCCCGCGCCCGCGGAGCGGCAGGCCCCGCCGCCGGTTCCCGTGGCGGCCGCCGCGGCCCGTGCTCCGGCGGCACCCGTCGAGCCCGTCGCGGCCCCGCCCTTCGAGCCGGTCGCGCCCTTCGAGGTCGCCCCGCCCTTCGAGCCGTCCCTGCCCAGTCGGCCAGAACCGGCTCGTCAGGCTCCCGCGTCGGCCCCGCCTCGCTATTTCCCGCCGTCCCAGGCTCCGCCGGCATCGTCCCGGCCTGCGGCCGCTGCGGCCGCCGCCGGTGTCGCCGTCCCCGAGCTCCTGCCCAGCGTCGACCGCCGTCCGACGTCGCGGATGCCGCTGCCGGCCAAGGCTTTGCGCATCGGCCGGATCCCCGACAACGACCTGGTCCTCCCCGACCTCGACGTGTCGCGGCACCATGCCGAACTCCGCAAGTCACCCACCGGCACCTACGAGATCGTCGACCTCGGCAGTCACAACGGCACCTACGTCAACGGCCGCCGGGTCTCCGCCGCGGTCATCGGCGAGGACGACATCGTCAGCATCGGGCGCTCCACGTTCCGGCTGGCCGGCGGTGAGCTGCGGCAGTACGTCGACGAGGGCCTGATCACCTTCAGCGCGCAGGACCTGATGGTGCGGGTCGGCGGCGGCAAGGTGCTGCTCAACCACGTCACGTTCCCGATCCCGGAAAAGAGCCTCGTCGGCGTCATCGGCCCCAGCGGCGCGGGCAAGTCGACCCTGCTCGGCGCGCTGACCGGGATGCGCCCCGCGGACACCGGCACCGTGCTGTACGACAATCGTGACCTGTACCGCAACTATGCCGAGCTGCGGTACCGCATCGGCCTGGTCCCGCAGGAGAGCGTCCTGCACACCCAGCTCACCGCTCGGCGTGCGCTGCAGTACTCCGCCGAGCTCCGCTTCCCGGCCGACACCAGCGCCCACGAACGCGACGCCCGGGTCGACGAGGTCATGGATGAGCTCGGCCTGACCAAGCACGCCAACACCCGCGCGGACCGCCTGTCCGGCGGCCAGCTCAAGCGGGTCAACGTCGCGCAGGAACTGCTGACCAAGCCGTCCCTTCTCTTCCTCGACGAGCCGACCTCGGGCCTGGACCCCGGCCTGGACAAGTCGGTCATGGAGCAGATGCGCGACCTGGCCCACGACGGCCGCACGGTCATCGTCGTCACGCACAGCGTCGCCAACCTGGACACCTGCGACCGGCTGCTGGTTCTGGTGCCGGGCGGGAGGGTCGCCTATTACGGCCCGCCCGACGAGGGGCTGAACTACTTCGGCCTGACCGGCTGGGCCGAGGTGTTCCAGGCCTTCGAGGCCTACCCGGATCGCGACTGGGCCGCCGAGTACGCCGCCTCCAAGGCTCATGCCCAGTACGTCCTGGGCCAGCGGCCGAAGCAGGAGCCCGGCGCCCAGGGCCGGGACGACATGCCCGACGCGGTGCCCGAGCCGAGCGGCGCGCTACGGCAGTTCGGCACGCTGACCCGGCGGTACATCCGGGTGATCGCGTCGGATCGCGGCTACCTGATCTTCATGGCGCTGCTGCCCGTCATCCTCGGCATCCTGATCTACTTCGTCGGCAACAAGCAGGGCCTGCGGGGCCCGCCGGGCCCCAATTCGGACGGGAGCACGGTGCTCCTGATGCTGGTCATCTGCGCCTGCCTGGCCGGAGCCGCGCTCTCGGTCAGGGAGCTGGTCAAGGAACGCGCGATCTACATCAGGGAACGGGCGGCAGGCCTGTCGCCGGGCGCCTACCTGTCCTCCAAGCTGGTGGTGCTCGGCGTCATCGCCGTCGTGCAGGCCTTCGTCCTGGTCCTGCTGGGCGTGGGGCTCTGGCCGGTGCCGAAGTCCGGATCCTTCCTGACCGGCGCGCCGCTGGCCGAGCTGCTGGTCGGCATCGCCGTGCTCTGTGTCACCTCGATGTGCCTCGGGCTGCTGGTGTCGGCCCTGGTGAGCACGTCGGAGAAGGCGATGCCCTTCCTGGTTATCCTCACCATGGTCCAGGTCATCTTGTCCGGCGCCGTCCCGGTGTCGCTGTACTTCCCGATCACGGCGATCGCGCCGGCCCGCTGGGGGTTCGGCGCGGTCGCCTCGACTGCGGACCTCAACCAGACCAGCCCGATCCAGCCCGGCAAGACAGACGCGCTGTGGGACCATACCTCTTCGCAGTGGCTGACCGACATAGCGGTCACGATCGGGCTGGGCCTGCTCTTCGTGCTGGTCACCTATGTCATCCTGCGCCGCATGGGGCCGCGCCGCCGCAAGGGCTGAGTGGGAGGTTTACGATACCGGCTCGGGCGGCCCAGAAGGCCTGTCCTCGCGAGCCGGTTCTGCATAACGCTCCGGGTCGCCGAGCAGGGCGCGCCGCAGCTCGCCCACCATCGCTTCGCTGACCTCCAGTGCGTACGTCACGAACCGGCCGAACGAGGAGTACCTCCGCTCCGCCTCCTCGAAGGCCGTGCTTAGGTACGTGGCGCTCAGCTCCATGATCGGCCTCAGCAGCTCGGGATCGGCCACGATCCCGGTCTTGACCAGGTCGTACCGGAGCTTCTGGTAATCCGTGCGGTGGAAGTCGTTGGACAGCAGGTAGTCCCGCAGCACGAGCTCGCGCGGCACGCCGAGCGTGGTGAGCACGATGGCGGTCATCCACCCGGTCCGGTCCTTCCCGCCCGAGCAGTGATACAGCAGCGGCAGCCGCCCGGCCGAGCACACCAGCCGCAGCGCGGCGCCGAACGTCTCGCGCTGCCGCGGGTCGGTCACGAACCCGCGGTTGATCTGCACCATGATCTCCGCCGCGCGCCCGCCGCCGAGTTCCCGCCGCTGCCGTGTGTGGTCGCCGCCGGCGATCAGCTCGTAGATCGAGCCGAGTTCGCCGCCGCCCACGGGCAGGCTGACGAACTCGGTACCGAATGGCAGCCGGTCCGCGCCGGCCAGCAGGACCTCGCCCGGCGTCCGGAAATCGATGACCGTGCGCAGCCCCAGCCGGTCAAGACGTTCGACATCGGGGTCGGTCAGCTGGCTGAGGGCGTCGCCGCGGAACAGCAGCCCGCGCGTGACCTGCAGCCCGTAGCTGGTCCGGTAGCCGCCGATGTCCCGGACGTTCACCGCGCCGTCGAGCATGACATGGCGAGCTGGGGCCCAGTGTGCCGTCATCGGACCAGGCTCATCGCGTACCGCCCATCGTCCCTCGCCACGATAAGCGTAACTCGGCAGGCCGTTAACCAGCGCGAATAGGGGAAAATCATTAATTCGACGGAACGGGCCGTACGGCCCGCTCCCGGCCTCGCCGCGCGCCCCCCTAGGCTGGCGGGGTGAGCGAGACAACGATTGCGGCCCGGGACCTGTTGCGACGGTTCCCGCTGATCGACGGGCACAACGACCTGCCCTGGGTGTTGCGCGAGCGGGGCGAGGTCAACCTGGCCGATCCGGTCGCCGGCACCCACACCGACCTGCCGCGGCTCGCGGCGGGCGGCGTCGGCGCCCAGTTCTGGTCGGTCTTCGTGCCGGCCTCGATCGCCGGCGATGCCGCCGTCACCACGGTGCTCGAGCAGATCGACCTGGCCCGCCGGATGATCGCGGCGTACCCCCACGCTCTGGAGCTCGCGCTGACCGCCGACGACGTCGAGCGGATCTTCGCCACCGGCCGGGTGGCCTCGCTGCTCGGCGCCGAAGGCGGCCACGCGATCGCCGGGTCCCTCGGCGTGCTGCGCATGCTGTACGCGCTCGGCGTGCGGTACATGACCCTGACCCATAACGCCAACGTCGGCTGGGCCGACTCGGCCACCGATACCCCGGCGGCGGGCGGCCTGACCGATTTCGGCCGGGACGTGGTCCGCGAGATGCAGCGGCTGGGCATGCTGGTCGACCTGTCGCATGTCTCGGTTTCCACGATGAACGACGCCCTGAATCTGGCCCAGGCGCCAGTGATCTTCTCCCACTCGAGCGCCCGCGCGCTCACCGACAGCCTGCGCAACGTCCCCGATGAGGTCCTGGAAAGGCTCAGGGCCAATGGCGGTGTCTGCATGGTGACGTTCGTGCCGGCGTTCGTGTCCCAGGAGTGCGCGGACTGGTTCGCCCGGCTGAAGGAGTTCACCGCGAGCAAAGGGCTGGACCCGCGAAGCTTCACCGACATCAGGAGCGTCGAACCCGAGTGGACGGCCGCCCATCCCGCTCCGCGTGCCACGCTCAGCCAGGTCGCCGACCACATCGAGCACGTTCGATCCGTCGCCGGGATCGAGCATGTCGGCATCGGCGGTGACTTCGACGGCACCACCGAAGTCACCGAGGGCCTGGAGGACGTCAGCACCTATCCGGCCCTGTTCGCCGAACTGCTGTGCCGCGGCTGGTCCGAGTCTGACTGCCGCGCCCTCGCCGGCCGCAACATCCTCCGCGTCCTGCACGCCGCCGAATCATACGCCGCGCGCTGACCACGCCGCGTGGCTAGGTCCCGGTCATACAGGGAGCGCTCTTCTTCAGTGGAGTGCGTCTTGGCGCAAACCCGGCGCGCGCGAAGCATAATCCTCAAGCGAAGCAAGCGATGGCCAGTTCGCTTCGCCGGTCTGGTGAGCCATCCTGATCTCGGCGCGCAGCTCATCCAGGCTGGACGCTGAAACCAGCGGAAACGGCCGGGCCTAACGCGCTGTAGTTCGCGCAGGCTAACGCTTGACACGCGATGTTCGATATGAGCAGCTTTGCCGCGGTGGTCCCGGCCCGTCGCCGCAGCTCGCTGGGGTCCTCGGCTGCGGTGATGGCCGTTTAGCGTCGTATCGGCTGGTCCGGGGATGTTTGCGCCGCGGCGGCTGACGGAACGGGCATGCTTATGGATTACCAGCGCGCACTCACGCACGTAACTGGGACGGTCCTCAACAGCACCGAGCCGGCGAGCAGGTCGCTCGCGCTGTTCTGCGGTAGTGACCTGATTGCCGCACGGCGTGGATGAGGTGAGCTGAACTGGCTGATCTGGCCGCGCAGAGTCGCGGCGTCTTCCGGGACTCGGCGGTGTCCCGGCCGTAGATCGGTTGCTGGATAATGGCGTAGGCAAGCCACGATGCTGGCGGCGGACGGGACAGTGTTCGCGTGGAGACCTTCTGGGAGTCGTTCCGTCTTGACCCGCGGCAGCCGGGGCACGCGTCGATGCGCGCTTCGGACGCCGACCGGGAGGTCGTCCGCGCCGTGCTCGCCGGTGCTTACGCGGACGGGCGCCTGACCCGTGAGGAGTACGACGACCGGCTGGATACCCTGTACGGCAGCCGGACCCTGGGTGAAATGCCCGCCCTCGTCGTCGATCTCGTGCCGCCTGACAGCCCGTCTATGGCGCCCGCGCCGCTCCTGAGCGCAGATCTGAGGACACGTGGCGCGCGCAAGTGGCGCCGGGACGTAGAGGAGTCGTTCGCGGCGTTCCTGGTCCCCAGCGTCATCTGTACGGTGATCTGGATCGCGTTCACCAGGGGCGCGTTCTTCTGGCCCGTGTTCCCCATGCTGTTCCTCGGGCTCAACCTCGTTAAGACCGTCGTGCAGCGCGAATCGGTCATCGAGCGCGAGGTCCGGCGGCTGGAAAAGCAGGCGGCCAAGGACACCGCTGCCGAACTCCCCGCCGGACGGGGCGACCCGGACGAGGCAAGGGAAGGGTGATGGAGTCGCGGCAGAGATACGGCATTTCGCATCTAACCGGTAGCAGCTCAGGCCCGGGAGACCATGAAACGGCGATCTGCGCGCCGTCGACAGCTAAGCGGGAGTGGGAGGCCGCCCATCCGCGACCCCGGGCCACCCTGGCCCAGGTCGCCGACCACATCGATCACGTCCGCCAGGTGGCCGGCGTCGAGCACGTCGGCCTCGGCGGCGATTCGACGGCAGGCCCGACGTGAGCGTCGGCCTGGAGGACGTGTCCGCCTACCCGGCCCTCTTCGCCGAACTCCTGAACCGTGGCTGGACCGCGCCCGACTGCGCCGCCCTGGCCGGCGGCAACCTCCTGCGCGGCCCTGCACGCCGCAGAACGGTTCGCCGCGGACGGCTAACCCGCCTGGACAGCCGTCATGAGCCGCGACGCGGCGAGCAGCGCCGACCGGATCTCCTGCAGATAGCTGCGCCCGCTGAAGGAAAGGCCGGGAACGAAGGAGTTCTCCGCGTCCACCCCGCAGCACCGCACCGCGCACCCCCGCTCGATGCCCAGTACCTGCAGTCCGCTGAACTGCTGGAACGGTACGTAGATCTGGGTCGTGAGCAGCAGTACCCGGTCATTCCGGCCGATCCCGTTCCGGTTGGCCCAGCAGCGCAGCTGGTCCGCGGTGTTGACCCGTCTGCCCGGCTCGCCGGACGGCACGATCAGCACCTCCACGCCCGGCCACCGGTATCGGGCCCACGCCGACCAGAGCTCGTCGTCCCAGTCCGTGCGGCACGGCCCCGTCGCCTCGAACTCCTCCGGTGAGCCGAGCCCGAAAGCCTGCCGGGTCGCGGCCAGCACCACGTCGGCCTCGTCAAACAGGTCACCGAACCCCTGCTCCTTGGCCAGCACCAGTTCGTCGCCGCGAAGTTCCCGGTGCCCGCCGAGCACCGTCACCGACCCGGCCCGGACACCCTCGTCCAGCAGCGCCCGGGCGTACCTGGTCCGGTTGACGCACGCTCGGACCAGCCCCGACAGCACCACTAGCGAGGTGAAGCGCTCCGTCGGCACCGGCGTGGCGCTGACCAGCCCCAGGGACCGGGCGGCGGAAACGATCAGCTCCTCGGGCACCACCCGGCCGTTGACGTCGGCCGGCTCGGCCCCGATGAAGTTCCTTTCCACGCCGCCGCCGCGGCCGCGGAAGTCCCAGTCCGCGGACAGCCCGGCCAGCCGCCCCAGCAGCTCGCCGGTGTCCGGGTCGGACGGCCAGTCCCAGCCTGACGCCTCGGCGAGCGCCCGCATCGGCGCCGAGAACGCCCAGTCCCGCAGTACCAGGCCCAGCCGCCCCGCGGTGAGTTCCCCCGGTGGCAACGACGGCAGCGCCACGGGCTCGAACTTCATGCCCTCTGCGGGTACCCGGTTCTCGTTCATGCCTTCCCTCGGGGGGCTCTCTTCGCTACTGACGGCTGAACGACCCGATGGTACCGGCACGGTGTCGGGCCGGCCGCCCCCGGGCGCTCACGGCGACAGCCGGGGCGGATATGGTTGACCTTCGTTCTGAATTTCTCCGGCCAGCGGGGTGGGCTGGCGACGCGCTCCAGGGCGGAAAAGGGGAGGCCTGAGGCTGGTGTCGCTTGTCGGCGCGCGGGTGAGCGGCCCGTGATCCCGGAACCCATAACAGCAGACGCCGCGGTACGGCAGATGCAGAAGTCACTCGATCGTGGTCGCGGGCTTTGCCTGCTGGTCGGAACCGGGCTCACGATCGCTGCGACCGGAGATCCGGCCAACTCGTGGCCGGAACTGATCAAGCGCGGCGCGGCCGCCTGCGAGGAGAACGGCCGCCGCGATCACGCCTGGGTCGAGCGGGTGGCCGCCGACGTGGACACCGAAGAGCTCGGCGACCTGCTCGCCGCGGCGGAGAAGGTCACCTACGGCCTCGGCGGGCGGCGCAGCGGGCCCTTCTACGAGTGGCTCAGCGAAACCGTCGGTTCTCTCCAGCCGAAACACCTGAAGTTGCTCGACCAGGTGAAGCGGGTTGCCAGCCACGAACGCGTGACCGTCCTTACTACCAACTACGACAGCCTGCTGAGCGACCACCTGGGCATCCGTGCTGTGACGTGGCGGGCCGAGCCGCCCGTGCTCGAAGACGCCTACGTTGACCATAACCGGCGGGCCGTCATCCACATCCACGGCCACTGGCCTGAGCCGTCCTCGGTCGTGTTCGGCGCCGCCTCTTATGAGTCGCTGCGGACCGACCCGCATGCGCTGGTGTTCCTGCAGCAAGCATTCCTCGCGAATACGGTGGCGACGGTCGGAGTGGGCGCCGGGCTGACCGATCCCACCTTCCGGTTCCTGCTGGACTGGGCCGCCACGGCCCTCGGGCAGACCCGCACGATCTTGTACTTCCACGTCGCTAGCGCCGTGGTGCCGACGCACCCGAACGTCACTCCTGTGCCGCTGTCCTCGCACGACGAACTCGTCGAGTGCCTCGGCCAGCTCAAGGTGACACCTGCCCGGCCCGCTCGCGGACTCGACTCGGCCGCTGCCGAGGAAGCGCTTTCGACCGCGACCCTGCAGCGGGTACGCAAGCTGGCGCATTCCGATAGCCCGGCCAGGGAGGCTGACCGGGCGCGGCTGTTCATCAGCATCTACAGGGACGAGGTCGACCGCGTCCTGGACGCCTCGGCCAGCTCAGACCACCTGGCCTGGGCGTGGGCCAACCGGCTGAACGCGACGTGGCAGGCCCTGAACGAACCGTGAACACCAGAGCCCGAACGACCGCATCGAGGGGGAGACAGTGCCAGATGCCGTAACCGGCTGGCCCGACTGGGACAGTGACGCGCTGTCCGGAGACGATGAGACGGCCATCTATCAGGCGCTCCGCGACCTGGCTAGATACGCCAACCCAGGCATGCTCGCCATGCTCGGCATCGGTCCCGGAGTCGCCCGGCGGTCGGCCGCCGACGTTGACGCCGCTGGCTCGTGGTCGGGCGAGATCGCCCGGGATCTCGCCCGGCAGCTACGCGAGGTCCGAGGCATCGGATACACGATCGAGCCCTTCCGTCCCGGTGGTCCGCGAGGCCAGATCATCCGGACGGCGAGCGAGCTGCTCGAAGGCCAGGGCACCTGCATTGACTTCGCCGTGTCGGTCGCGGCAGGATGCGTCCGCGAGCAGGCCCCCGTCTACCTGTGCGTCATGACCGTAGCCGACCTGCCGGCCGTCCACGCCTTCCTGGCCATCCCGCCGCTACCCAACCCACGCCTCCCAGTGGGTAAGGACGACCCTCGGTTCAATTGGCAGGGATGGGAGCTACCGGCTTTCGCCAGCGTCGAATTCGATCAGTTCGTCGACGAAATGCTCGGCCGCTACCGCTGCGAGATCGTCGACCCGACGCCGCCGCAGCCTGGTGGTGAGTCCCGCACGCCCATGCAGCTGGGGGAAGATCATCCCGACGCGAAGGTACGCATGGTGCTGGTACAAAGGGCCGTGACCGACGAGTACCCGCCTTACCAGCCCGACCGGCCCCGGTCGCTGGGCATTACGGCCCTCCTGCCGGATCTCCCCGCCGATGTCCGCGAGTTCCCCAGCCGCGCCGACGCCATCCGTCGGCTTAACGGCGCTACCGGCACCGTGGTCGTCCTGGGCGACACGGGCGTCGGCAAGAGCACGCTCGCTCTGGTCCGCGCGCACGCGGCGGCTGGAAGCCGAGGCTGGTTCCTCGATGCCAGCGACCGGGATTCGCTGCGGGCATCCTTCGCAGCGGCCGAGGCCCAGTGCACCGGAAGGCCCCTGGACAACGTGCAGAAGGAAAACCTCGACAGCCTCATTGCCTCTGCCCGTCACCGGCTGGCGGCGACGGACCGGCCATGGGTCGTCGTCATCGACAACGCCGACGGCGAGCCGAAGCCCGTGGCCGACCTGCTGCCGCGCCCCGGCCCTGAGCAGCTCGTCATCATCACCTCTACCAACCGGGAGTGGGAATCGTACGGCAAGGGCGCCGGCTATGAAGTCATCGACGTGGGGCTGCTCGAGAGCCGCGACCTAACCGCCGCCGAGCGGGCGCTGCGGCTACCCGCCACGCTGCTGTGCCCGGGGCTGGTGCGCCTGGGCCTGGCCGCCGCGACGGAGGGGCTGAACGCCGACGGTGATGACGTGGACGTGCCGCGACTGCTCCGCGGCTTGTTCGGCGATCCCGCGAGCTTCGCCGCCCGGCTCCCGCACGACGCGGTGGCGGCTTGCCTGGTCGCGGCCGCGGTCATGCCGCCCGAGGAAGTACGGCAGGACTGGCTCACCACTTGCCTGGCCAGGCCGGATGAGACAGCAGCGGCGATCGGGTGCCTGGTGGACGTCGGCGTGCTCGAGACCAGCCGTCGCATCCGCGACGTCAGGACGCCGGGGCGGCGCACCTTCTGGCTGCACCGACTGGTCCGCGCGGCTGTGCTCCAGACCTTCGTCGACGTCTCCGAGCCCGAAGTGGCACGGCTGGTCTGCCGGGTACTGGGCCCGGAACTAGGCCTGACGCCCCGCGTCGTCAGAAGCCGGAAGGACCTGTCCACGCTGTCGGCTCTGCTGCAGGAAGCCGCCGTCACGTCGGCCGAGCCCTCGCTGCCCGCCGCGAGCCTTACCGTGCTGGACTCACTCGAACCGTTGGGCAATGAAGGGGTGAAGCAGGCGGCCGTGCTGGCCGAGGCCGTCCTGCCCACCTTCCCCGACCGCAGCGACGCTGACTGGCGCCTGCGTGCCACGCCCATGCTCGCGATGGCGCGCCGAGCCGTCCAGGAGAAGGAGGCCACCGAGAAGGACCTGACCAAGGCGCTCGCCTGGTGTGAGGAGCTGAGCGGCAGGCTCGCCGCCGATCGGTCGGTCGACGGCAGGCTGGTCCGCGGGCGCGCCGAAGCCGTACAGGCGCTGGTGCTGAGGAAGCGCGCTAGCCGGATCCTCGAAGCAGGCGACGAGGCCGCCGCGCTGCCCTTGCTAGAGCAGGTCGTCAAGCTACTGACCAGTTCGTTTATCGAACGTTCCAAAGCGCTCGGCTGGAACCCTCCGCTGCGGGAGCCCGGCGTGCCCGCTCAGGGCAGCCCGCCGGTCGATGATCCCGATCACCACATCGACCGTGCTTGGTTCAATCTGGGCGGCGCCTACAACGCCCTGGCCAAGGTAGCGCTGGGCTGGCCGACGAGTGACGCGAGGACAGCGACACTCGCGGGGCAGTGGAGCGGCGGCCTGTGGGGCTACGCCGGATCGCTGTCGCTCCGACCGGACGACAACATGTACCGGGCGGCGAGCCTGTGGGGGGTGGCCCTCATCCTCTACATGGCCGCCTTGAATGGCGCCTATCCGCTCGACCTTAGCGGCATCCCCCGGTCCGAGGCGATCGACGCCCTGTGGGGTCGGCAAGACCGTGATGTCCTGCTGACTGTGGCCGAGGAATGTGCCAGCCGCGCGCATGCGATCAGGTCCGACATCGCGGGCCCGCTCGACCCGGACACGCAGAAGACCAGGGAGATGATGCTCAAGGTCGGCGTGGCGTGGCTCGTCGAGAAGCCCACGGCAGACCTATCCGACGGGGCGGTCCGCTTCGTCGCGAAGTTCCTGCGGGAGGATCTCGGTCTCCCTCCCGCAGCCGAGGAGTGAGGCCCTAACCGCCACTCCTGACTGGCCAGCCCGTGTACCCTTGCGGCGTGGAAGCGGTGTGTTCACGGTTCCCTGGGGAGCTGAGCTGATGACGGCACCGGCGGCCGCGGCGTCGGCGCTGCGTCTGCGGGCAGGCCTGGAGGTGCTCACCTGGCCTGCCTTCGACGCGTTCGACGTCGACGTGATGGTGACGACACGGCACGGTGGCGTCTCCTCCGGGACCTACGCCTCGCTCAACCTGGGCCTGCACGTGGGTGACGCAGCCGGGGACGTCCTGGAGAACAGGCGCCGGGCGGCGGCCGCCCTGGGCGCCGACCCCGGCGACTTCGTCTTCTGCGTCCAGGCCCACGGCCCGAGCGTCCAGGTCGTCACGGTCGGCGATCGGGGGAGGGGCGCGCTGACCCAGCAGGATGCCATCCCGGGCACGGACGCGCTGGTCACCCGGGATCCCGGCGTGGCGCTGACCGTCATGGTGGCCGACTGCGTGCCGATCGTCTTGTACGACCCAGCGGCGCACGTGCTGGCCTGCGTGCACGCGGGCTGGCGCGGTACGGTGACGCGAGTCAGCGAGGCCGCGGTGGCGGCGATGCGCTCGCTCGGCAGCACACCGGAGAACGTCATCGCCGGGCTGGGGCCCGCCATCCCGCCGGATCGGTACCAGGTGGGCGAGGACGTCTACCAGGCGGCCGGACGGGGCCTGGGTCCGAGCGCCGCGCAAGTCATCGTCGAGGACGGCACCGGCAAATGGCGGTTCGACCTCTGGACGGCCAACCGCATCGTGCTGCGAGAAGCGGGCGTGCCCGACGCCAACGTGCACCTGGCGCGGATTCCGACCGGGTCAGATCCCGGCCTGTTCTTCAGCGACCGTGAGGTCCGGCCCTGCGGCCGGTTCGCGGCCATGGCGCGCCTGCGGCCCCGGAGCCCCAGGATACGCGGTGGACGCTGAACGTCCTCGCGGCGACGTGTTCCGCTACGAGGCATACCAGACCGACCCCGCGGCGGGCCTGCTCACCTGCCGGTACAGCGTCGGCGGGCGCGGGTTCGAAGAGCGGATCACGCTGAGCCGCGACGGCCGGTGGGATTCACCCGCCGCCCGCGCCTCCGCCCGGCTGGTCTTCCTGCTCGCCGGGGTTTCTTACTACAAGACGGCCGCGCCCGGGATCATCGACCTCGGCCAGACCGCGATCACCGATACCGAGCGTGACTTCCTGTACGAGTACTACCTCCAGGGCCTGGGCGAGTTCGCCTACCGGAACGAGATCGACCTGACTGGTCTGCGTATCGTGGGCCCGTCGCTTTCCGCTCGGCCCCCCGTGCCCGCTCCGGCCTCGGCCACCAGAGCGCTCGTGCCGTTCGGCGGAGGCATCGACTCGATCGTGACCGTGGAGCTGGTACGGCATCACGCCGATGCAGCGCTGTTCGTCGTGAGCCGACCCGGTGACCGCTTCGCCGCCATTGAGCGCCCAGCCGCCGTCGCCGGGCTGCCGGTGATCCGCGCCGACCGCGAGATCGATCCTCAGCTGCTGCGATCGAACGAACTGGGCTTCTTCAACGGGCACGTGCCGGTAACCGGCATCCTGTCCGCGATCGCTGTCCTCGCGGCGGCGCTCGACGGCCGTGAGGCCGTGGTGATGTCCAACGAATGGTCGTCGTCGGTTCCCACGCTCGACCTGGGCGACCGGTCGATCAACCATCAGTACTCGAAGAGCCTCTCGTTCGAGGCCAGGTTCAGGGATGTCCTGGCCAGCTCCGATGCCACCCTGCCGGACTACTTCTCGCTGCTGCGGCCGCGAACGGAACTATGGGTGGCCAAGAGGTTCGCCGGCCTGACCAAGTACCACGGCACGTTCCGCAGCTGTAATCGTGCCTTTCACATCGACCGGACCCTGCGCCTGGGTCACTGGTGCGGGCATTGCGACAAGTGCTGCTTCATCGACCTCATCCTGGCGCCGTTCATGTCCGCCGCCGATCTGGAGCGGATCTTCGCCGGCGGAGACCTGCCGCCCGGCGAGGCCAGCCGCGAACCGCTGGCCGACTCGGCTCAGGCGGACCGGTTCCGCACCCTGCTCGGGACCTCAGAGACCGGGAAGCCCTTCGAGTGCGTCGGCGAGGTCACCGAGTGCCGGGCGGCGGCGCTGCTCGCGGCGCGACGCGCCGATCGCGCCGACAGCAAACTGCTCCAGGAACTGGCCGCGGAAGTGGCCGATATGCCGGACGCGCCCTCGGCCGCTACGCCGGTGGATCTGCTCCGGCCCGTCGGCGGGCACTTCATCCCGGCCCGATTCGCGTCCGAGGATCTGGCCGCCCGATGATGCGATCCAAGCTTTCCTGGTCCGACCTGCGCGGCGTCCGGGCCGGCGTGTGGGGCCTCGGCCGCGAGGGCATGGCCAACTGGCGCAAGCTCGGCGTGCTGGGAGCCGAGCGGATCGCGGTGGATGACCAGCCCGCGGCGGCGGACATCGACGGCGTTCCGCTGCTGCCCACCAGGGAGGGCGGGCTCGAGGCTCTCGAGCGGTGCGACGTGGTGGTCAAGACGCCGGGCATCAGCCGCTACATCCCCGAGGTGGCCCGGCTCGAACAGCGGGGGATCCCGGTGGTCGGCGGTCTCGGGCTGTGGCTCCAGGAGGCGTCGGCCGAGCGGGTCGTCTGTGTCACGGGCACCAAGGGCAAGAGCAGCGTGGTGTCCATCGCCGGTCACCTGCTCGCTGGCCTGGGGCATCGCGGCATGGTCGGCGGTAACATCGGCGATCCGCCGTACGATCCCGAACTCGGCGCGCAGCCCTGGGACTACTGGGTGATCGAGGTATCCAGCTACCAGGCCATGGATCTGGCGTCGTCGCCGCCGGTCGTGGGCGTCACGTCGCTGCATCCCGACCACCTGCCCTGGCACGGCGGGGAGGTGGAGAACTACTACCGGGACAAGCTGTCGGCGTGTTCCCAGCCGGGCGCGGACCTGACCGTGGCGAACGGCGACAGCGACCTGATCCGGGCGCGCTCTGGCCTGCTCGGCCCGCGGGTGGACTGGGTCAGCGCACGCGATGAACCCGGCGCGACCTGGATGGATCCGCTCGGATTGCTCGGTGATCACAATCGCCGCAACGCCTTGATCGCCCGGCACTGCCTGCTGGCCCTCGGCGTGCCGGAGGCGACGGACGATGCGGCCCTATGCCAGGCGGCTCAGGGCTACCGGCCGCTGCGCAGCCGGCTCCAGGTCATCGGCGACATCGAGGGCGTCACGTTCGTCGACGACAGCCTGTCCACCAACGTGCTGCCGACCGTCGCGGCGGTCGAGGCGTTCGGCTGCCGCCGTGTGGCCCTGATCGTCGGCGGGCAGGACCGTGGCATCGACTACGCGCCGCTGGCCTCGGCGCTGCGCCAGCGCCAGGCTCCGACGTACGTGCTGACCCTCCCCGACAGCGGCCCTCGGATCAGCGCCGCGATCCAGGCCGCGGACGGCGAGCCGGGCACCGGCCTGGTCGGCGTGACCGACTGCCCCGGCCTGGAAGCGGCCGTCACGGCGGGGTTCCGCTGGGCCCGCCCGGACGGGGTGGTGCTGCTGTCGCCGGCCGCGCCGAGCTTCGGGCACTTCCGGGATTACCGCGACCGCGGTGACGCCTTCGCCCGGGCCGTGCACGCGTTTTCCTGACTGCCGGACCCAACCGAGCCGCCGCTGCACCGTCTCAGTGCTTAGCGACGAGGAGAGGGTGGGAATGCTGATGTCTCGCTGGGTTGGCGTGCTGGCGGCGGTGGGCGTCCTGGGCCTCGCCGGGTGCGGCACCGCTCATGAACCGGCCGTGGCGGGGTCGGCAAGCACCCCGGTCCGTTCGGTATCGGGCTCGTCCACACCTACCAGGCCCTCGGCCGGCCCGACGGCCGGAACCCCGGCCGGCCAGGTGCCCGCCGGGTTTGCCGCCACGTCGGTCACGTGGGTCTCGCCGGATGAGGCGTTCGTGCTTGGCACCGCGCCGTGCGCGCACGCGCCCTGTACCTCGATCGCCCGCACCCTGGACCGGGGCGCGGGCTGGACCGCCCTGCCCGCCCCGGCGGTGCCGGTCGGGGCGCCGGGACTGGGCAGCGCACCAGTCGTGTGGGGTATCCGCTTCGCCACTCCGGAGCACGGATTCGTGTTCGGCGACGGGTTGTGGGAGACCACCGACGGCGGCCAGCGGTGGGGCCGCGTCACCGCGCCGTTCGGTTCGGTCCTGTCCCTGGCCATCGTCCCCGGGCGGGTGCTCGCGCTGGTCGCGCGGTGTACCCCGGGCGGTGGCTGCGGTCAATACGGCCTCCTGGTCAGCCGGCCGCTGAGCGGCGGCATCTGGACCGGCATCGCGAAGGCCGCCGTCACCAACCTGATCGACCCCGACGACCTGATCGCCACCCAGGCCGGGGTCGCCGCCGCCGTGGTGGGCACCGACGTCATCGTCATCCGCCCCGGCGCCCCCGGGTTCACCCTGCAGCCCATCCCGTGCCCGTCGCCCGCCCGGCCCTCGTCGGTCGCGGTGATCTCGGCGAGCCGGCTGGCCATCCTGTGCACCGGCCAGGGGTACACCGGGCACACGATCAAGCACGTGTACGTCAGCGAGGACGACGGGGCGCACTGGGCGCTGGCTGGCCAGCCCAGCCCGGCCGGCGACGCGGGCACCCTCGCCGCCACCACGGCCGGCCAGCTGGCCATCGCCACCGCGAGCGCGGCGAGCTGGCTGTTCTACTCACCAGACGCCGGGGCCAGCTGGCAGGTGGTGAACCAGCAGGACGACGGCGGCGCCGGGTGGGCCGACCTGGGCTTCACCACTGCCACCGACGGGGTGGTGGTGCACGGGCCCGCGGACAGCGAGGGCAATTCCACCCAGCGGCCCGGTCAGCTGTTCCTGACCGACGATGCCGGGGCGACCTGGTACCAGGTCACCTTCTGACGCCCGTCACGGCCCGCATCCCGGGCGGGAGCTCGGCGGCCCCGAACGACGTCCCCACCGTGGCCGTCACGCCATGCGACTCGAGCAGCGCCGGGATCGCAGAGGTATCGACGAGCACGTTCTCGTGCCGTTCGCTGCTCCGCCGCCACGCTCCGGCCCCGTCCGGGACGAACGTGGTGATGTCCCGGACGAACACCTCCGGGGCCGGGGCCGAGAACTCGGTGATGACGGCCCAGTCCGGGCCGACCCGCCCGGCGCTCCCCTCGCCGGCGCGGACCCGCCCGAACTCCAGGTCGCAGAGGTCGATGGCCAGCACCCCGCCCGGCCGCAGTCCCCCGGCCATGCGGACCAGGGCCCGGTCGACGGCCGCGGCGTCCGGCAGGTAGCTGACCACGTGGCCGACCGAGACGATCGCGTCCGCGGCCGGCAGCGGATCGTCGGGCAGGGCCAGCCGCCGCAGCTCGACTCCCTCGCCGAGCGCGGCGGCGGCCAGCTTCACCATGGCGGCCGACGCGTCGGTGGCGATGACCCGGTGACCGGCGGCCAGCAGGTGCCGGGTCAGGGCCCCGGCGCCGCAGCCGAGCTCGAGGACCAGGCCGCCCTTGACCGGAGCCAGCAGGCCCAGGATGCCGGGCGCGCAGCGGTCGGCGTGCTGGCCGAAGCCGCGCGCGTGCACCAGGGCCAGGTCGTGCTGGTAGTAGTCCACGTCAGTCCGCCACGGTGATGCCGAGGTGGCGCGCGAGGTACGGGGCGAGGCCGACGAGCTGGACGCTGTCGATGGTGACGCCGCGCAGCGACTCGTATCCGGCGGTGATGCCGAGCTGAGCGCCACGCAGGTCCACCTCCGTGCAGGTCGCCTTCGTGAAGTCCGTCCCGGTCAGGGTGCAGCCGGGGAAGCTGACCCGCAGCAGGGTGGCGTCGCCGAAATCCGCGTCGCGCAGCACGCAGTCCTCGAAGGTCACGTCGGTGAAGGAGGCCTGGCGGAAGTTCACCGAGTCGAGCTTGGCGTCGCGGAACACCACGCGCCGCAGCGCGGCCGAGAAGGCCTGCACGCCGGCCAGCGCGCATCCGGTCAGGGCGGTGTCCTGCCAGCTGGTTTCGGCCAGGTCGGTGGCCACGAACCGGACCCGGAGCAGCGTGACGTCGGTGAACCGGCTCTTGCGCAGCCGACCACGGCTGAACGAGGTGCCGACGAAGGAACAGTCCAGGAAGTGGCAGCCGCCCGCGGCGGCCTCGTCGAACGTGGCCTCGGCGAAGCGCAGGCCCTCGTAGTCCTCGTCCGGCTCCAGATCGCCCTCGAACGGGATGAGCCGGCCGCCTGTCATGCGGTTGACTGTACCTGCCGGCTACCACGCCAGCCGCAAGCGCGCGGACAAAGGGGAGCACATGGACATCACCGAGCCCGTCGTCCGCACGGCCGGCGGCCTGGTCCGCGGTCGCCGCGATCCCGGCCGGCCCGGCATCGCTGCCTTCCGCGGGATCCCGTTCGCCCAGCCGCCCGTGGGCGACCTGCGGTTCGCCGCGCCGCGCCCGGCGCGGCCCTGGGACGGCGTGCGGGACGCGGCGGAGTTCGGCCCGCCGCCGCCGCAGTCCGCCTACGCGGTGACGCCGGCCCCGGCGCCGCTGCCGGGCGCCGACCCGGACGACTGGCTGACCGTCAACGTGTTCACCCCCGACCCGGGCGCAGCCGGGCTGCCGGTCATGGTGTGGATCTACGGCGGCGCGTACCGGGCCGGCGCGTCCAGCCTGCCCGGCTACGACGGGACGCCGCTGGCCCGGCAGAACATCGTCCTGGTCACCTTCAATCACCGGGTCGGCGTGGAGGGCTATACCCACCTGCCCGGCATACCGGCCAACCGCGGGCTGCTGGACCAGATCGCGGCGCTGCGCTGGGTCCGGGAGAACGTCGCCGCGTTCGGCGGCGACCCGGAGCGCGTGACCATCTTCGGCGAGTCGGCCGGGGCCGGCGCCATCGCGGCCCTGCTGGTCATGCCGGGCGCGGCCGGGCTGTTCCGCCGGGCCATCGCGCAGAGCGTGCCCGGGACGTTCTTCGCGCCCGGGCTGGCCGCCGACATCACCGCGGCGATCGCCGCCCGGGCCGGGCTGCCGCCGACCGCGGAAGCCTTCAAGACCGCCGACCCGGGCCGGCTGACCGCCGCCGCCGACGCGGTGCGGCCCTGCGACCACACCGGCCGCTGGGGACCGGTCGCCTACACCCCCACACCGTTCTCGCCGGTGGTCGACGGCGACGTGCTGCCCGTCGCGCCATGGCCGGCCGTGGCCGCCGGAGCCGCCCGGGACGTCGACCTGGTCACCGGGCACACCCGCGACGAGTACCGGCTGTTCGTGCACGTCTACGGGCTGCACGGCCAGGTGACCGCCGAGATGGCCAGCCACGCGCTCACCGCCCTCGGGCCCGGCGGCCCCGCGGACGGCGAGGCGGCGTACCGGGCCGCCTACCCGGGCGCGGACCCGGAGACGCTGTTCGAGCTGGTTCACTCCGACTGGCTGTTCCGGATGCCGAGCCTGCACCTGGCCCAGGCGCACGCCGCGGGCGGCGGCCGGACCTTCTTGTACGAGGTCCGCTACCCGGCCGCCGTCGCGAACCTCGGGTCCTGCCACGCCCTCGACGTCCCGCTGGTGTTCGGGTCTTTCCAGGGGCTCGGGCAGATGCTGTTCGGTCCCGAGCCGCCCGCTGGCGCCGTGGCCCTCGGCGGCCTGATGCGCGAGCAGTGGGCGGCGTTCGCGGCCGACGGTGACCCCGGCTGGCCCGCCTACGCGCCCGGCCGTCGGCTGACCCGGATCTTCGATGACCCGCCAGACGTCGCCAGCTACCCGGAGGAGGCGTCGCTGCACCTGTGGGACCAGCACCGCTTCGGTGCCATCGACCTGGCCGCCGAGGCCGCGCCGCGCTTATCCACGGACCTGCCGTGGTCCTGGCCGCACTGCCGGTACTGAAGAACACGTGCTGTAAGGTTTGCTGGTGCCGATCTACGCCCTGGGTGACAACGAGCCGGAGATCGACGAGGCCGCGTTCGTCCACCCCGACGCCGTGATCATCGGGCGGGTGCGGATCGGCCCCGAGGCCTCGGTGTGGCCCGGCGCGGTGCTGCGCGGCGACCACGGCCGGATCGAGATCGGGGCGCGGACCTCGGTCCAGGACGGGACCGTCATCCACTGCACGCACGACTTTCCTACGCTGATCGGGGCCGACTGCGTGATCGGGCACCTCGCGCACCTGGAAGGCTGCGTGGTAGCGGACAGGTGCCTGATCGGCTCCGGGTCCGTCACCTTGAACCGGGTCCGGGTCGGGACCGGCGCGATCGTGGCCGCCGCCGCGCTGATCCCCGAGGGCTTCGAGGTGCCGCCCGGCGCCCTGGCCGCCGGCGTCCCGGCCACCATTCGCAGGACCGGAGTGTCCGGCGACGTGGCTGACAGGGCGGTGAAGACCTACCTCGAGTCAGCCCGCCGTTACCGGTCCGAGCTGCGGCGCCTGGAACCCCGGAACCCTTGACCGGGGCGCGGGCGCGATGATCGACGGCCTGACCGTGGTGGACGCCCACATGCACGTGCCGAGGCTGAGCACCACTTCGCCCGCGTGGATGGAGTGGGCGGTCACGTTCGGCCAGGAATCCGGCTGGCGGGACGTGTTCGACGCCGAAGGCGTTCCGGACCCGGCCCGGCTGGATGCGCTGCTCGACGCCGAGGGCACCGACGCCGCGCTGCTGTTCGCCGAGTACAGCCCCGGAGCGACCGGCATCCAGCCGGTCGAGGACCTGCTGCCGATCATCGCGTACAACCCCGGGCGGTACCGCCTGGTGGCCAACGTGAACCCCCACCTGCACACCCCGCCCGTCGCCGAGGCCGAACGCCAGCTGGGCTTGGGCGCCGTCGCGGTCAAGCTGCACCCGGTGCACGGCGCCTTCCGGGTCGACCGCGACGACATGTACCCGGTCTATGACCTGTGCGCCGAGCGCGGCGTGCCGGTGATCGTGCACACCGGGCCGAGCATCTTCCCGGGTTCGCAGGCCGACGCGGGGGACCCAAAGCTCATGGACGCGATCGCCGCCGCCTATCCCCGCGTCCAGTTCGTGCTGGCCCACGGCGGCCGCGGCCACTGGTACGCCGACGCCGCCCGGATGGCGCTGGCCCGGGACAACGTCTGGCTGGAGCTGGCCGGGCTGCCGCCCAAGCGGCTGCCGGACTACTACGCCGGCTTCGACCTCCCCGCCCTGGCCCGCAAGTGGATCTTCGGCACCGACTGGCCCGGCGTCCCCGGCGTGGCCAGGAACGCGCGCGCCGTGGCGGCCCTCGGCCTGCCCGACGACATCCTCGCCGCCGCCCTGGCCCGCAACGCCTATCACGTCTTCCCCACCCTGCCCGTCCCGTGACGAGGCTCATTGGATCATGGCGCAATAGATAGGTCGCGGCTCACGTCAGTCGGCGCGAAGAGGAGAAGCGATGGAGCCGGAGGCTGTTCCACACGACGAAGACCGAGGACAGGGTCATGGTGGCGGCCGCGACCAGCGGGTTGAGGTAGCCGAGGGCGGCGAGCGGAATCGCGACCAGGTGGTAGCCCGACGCCCAGGCGAGGTTGCCGCGGATGACGGTCATGGTGGCGCGGGCCAGCTCGATGGCCGAGACGATGCTCAGCGGGTCGCCGCTGACCAGGGTCAGGTCGGCGGCTCCGATGGCAGCGTCGGCACCGGCGCCGATGGCCATGCCGAGGTCGGCCTGGGCCAGCGCGGCGGCGTCGTTGACCCCGTCGCCGACCAGGGCGGCCGCTTCCCCCTCTGACT
>Ga0187781_10000560_pt1 | contig 26539 bp, 14 predicted proteins | sample 0715_SJ02_MP02_2_FD_132447 | JGI IMG/M metagenome (GOLD analysis project Ga0187781, IMG submission 132447) | Tropical peat soil microbial communities from peatlands in Department of Meta, Colombia - 0715_SJ02_MP02_20_MG | ecosystem: Environmental > Terrestrial > Soil > Wetlands > Peat | place... | reverse complement strand
GCGCACGGCCGCGTAGTGACAAGCGAATACTCGGAAAAGTACTGGCTGATCCGGGATTCCATCCACCTCCATCGCAGTGATGGCGCTCTGATCCGCCTCATTACTCCGATGTATGAAGGCGAGCCGGCGGACGCGGCGCAAGCCCGCCTCATGAAGCTCGGCAGCCAGTTCCTCCCCTATCTCGACACATCGATTCCGCGCTGACAATGCTCCCACGCAAAGCCAGTTTTCACGAGTGCATTTCGAATTCGGAAGGATTCGATTTCGTAGTGCGCAGGAAAGCGTCCGGCAGGAACCGCACCAGGTCCATGGCTACGAGCGAGCGCTCGCCGCAGACATCGACGGCCAGATCGCCCGCCAGTCCATGCAGGTAAACGGCGAGTGCCGCCGCTTCCAACACTTGGCCGGGATGCTGTGCGATCAAGCCCGAAACCATCCCCGTCAAAATGTCGCCGGTACCACCCGTCGCCATCCCCGGGTTGCCGGTGGGATTCACCCAGACCGTACCGTCCGGTGCCGTCGTCAGCGTTCTGTGCCCTTTCAGCACGACAATCACTTCATGCTCGCGAGCAAACCGCTGCGCGACTTCCAGGCGTTTCGCCTGAACCTCGGCAATCGGCAGCCCCGTCAGGCGAGACATCTCACCGGGATGCGGCGTGATGACAATGCTTCGCCCATGCCCCTGCAGTTGTTCCGCTGCTCCTTCGAACGCGTTCAGCCCGTCCGCATCGAGGACAATCACGCTGTTCTCCGGCAAACCTCCCGGTTGGATCAGCGCGCGCACGAATTCGGCAGTTTCGCGATTTCGTGAGATCCCCGGCCCAATGGCAAATACCGTCTTTCGTTCCGCAAGCGATGGCACGACGGCATCCCGGGCCCGCAGACTAATTGTTCCTTCGCCGGTTTCCGGCAGCGGCTCGGTCATCACCTCGGCATGAAAACCCGCAACCGTTGTGAGCACGGACTTCGGCGTTGCGACCGTCGAAAGCCCTGCGCCTGCCCGGAGCGCTGCAAACGCCGCCATCGCTGGCGCCCCCGCCTTGCCGACGGACCCGCCAATGACCAGCACATGCCCGTAACTGCCCTTGTTCGCTTCGCGAACCCGTGGGGCCAGCAAAGCCGAGAAATCTGCGGGCGTGCTCAGGTTCAGCTTCAGGTCGGAAGCAATTGCCTCGTCGGGCGAACCAATTGGCGCGATGACGGTTGGCCCTGCTGTCAGCCTGGCAAATACATGCGCTGGCCGTGGAGCCGTGAACGTGACCACCGCGTCGGAACGAGCGATGGCTCCCTGTAACGACGGTGTGGCGCCACTACTCCTGTCAACGCTCGCCCCGAGCTGCATGGCATCGGCGTCGGCGCCGGAAGGAATATCCACGGCCACAATCGGCGCCGCGCTCGCGTTCATACTGGCAACGACAGCCGCGTAAAGCGGACTGACAGGTGGGCGAAAACCTGTGCCCAGAACGGCGTCGATGATCAGCTCGGAAGCGAAGACCTCAGCCGCTTCGCGCCGATTGATTTCCGTCGCTTCGCGCACGACGACCACCACGACCTTGTTGCCGGAACTGGTTCGGTCGGAAATCATCCGCTCAAACATCGCGGCGGCGTCGCCCTGAAGTTCGGAAGGCTCGCACAACAGCAGGACTCGCACCGCGCGGCCGGTTTCAGCCAGTTTGCGCGCTACCACAAAGCCGTCTCCGCCGTTGTTACCTTTCCCGCACACCACTCCGACCCGTTCGGCCTTGGGGTAATAACTGAGAATGAAGCGCGCCACCGCGGAGCCCGCGTTCTCCATCAACGTCGGGGAAGGAACTCGAAAACGCTCCGAGGTAGCGCGGTCGATGGCGCGCATTTCCGCCGCGCTTACGATTTTCATGATTGCGATCCTGCCGAAATCTCCAGTTCGCGCAATTGCTGCGGCTCGCCCATGGCAATCAGGAAGTCTCCCGCCTCGATGCGGTCGTCCGGCGCCGGGCTGAAACGCATGCCCTCGGTCTTCTTGATGGCGAGAATAATTACGCCCCGATCCTGCCGAATCCGCGAACTTTCTACGGTCTTGCCCGCAAACACGCTTCCGGCGGAAATCGGCACTTCCTCAATCTCCAGATCCATCCCGAGATGTGTGGTCGCCGCGTCCAGGAAACTGACCACGTGCGGCCGCAAAAAAGACTGCGCGATGCGCTGCCCCGCGAAAACGTAAGGTGAAACCACCGAATCCGCGCCCGCTTTCAACAGATGTTTCTCCGAAGTCTCCTCACTGGCCCGCGCCATGATCCGCAGGTTGGGATTTAGACTGCGCGCAGTGAGCACAATGTACAGATTCGTCGCATCCGTCGTGGTCGCGGCCACCAACCCGCGCGCACTTTCGATGCGCGCCTCGCGCAGGGTCTGTTCCTGAGTAGCGTCGCCCAGGAGCAGCAGCCAGTTCTCGCCGGTAAACTTCCGGGCCTTGGCCTCGTTGCTCTCGATGATGACAAACGGTGCGGGCCGCCGCGCCAATTCGCGGGCCACGCTCCGGCCTACGCGTCCAGCGCCGCAAAGTATGTAGTGATCTGTGAGACGGCCAATCTCGCGCTCCATGCGCCGCCTTCCGAAGAAGCTCTGCAGCTCGAATTCTAGCAAAGCCTGGGTCAGCGATCCGATGGCGAGAAACAACAGCGATACGCCTCCCAAAATAATGAAGACGTTGAATACTCGTCCCGCGTGAGAAAGGGGATGCACTTCCTGGTAGCCGATTGTGGTCAGTGTGGTAACCACCATGTAAAACCCGTCAAACCATGGCCATCCCTCGATGTAGTGAAACCCCGCCGTGCCGAGCGCAACCACAAGCGCCAGCGCTGCCGCCAGGAATTTCACATTGCGTAACGTCTTCATCGTCCCCTGCTCGCCAGGGGCTCCTCGGCCTTGCTGACCGCAGCTCTATGCACCCGTCAGGACCATTCCTAACAGGAAACGCGAGTATATAGCGGCCAAAGCCCAACGTGCCGTGGGTAAGGTTCCGGCTAAATGCGGGTTGCCATCATTTTAGACAGAGTTGCGCTCTGAATTCGTTGCCGGCGCATCAGTTTCGTGGTTTTGACTTTCCGGCACCACCGCCGCGAATTCGGGTGTTTCAATCGGCGCACAGGTTTGCCAGTTCTTCTCATGGGCAAAAAGAACAAAAGGCCAGCTTAGCCGTTCGCAACGGCAAAGCCAGCCCAGCTTTGATTCCTCTCCGGTGCGCTAATTCGCGATCACCGGTAATGTCCTTCGCTCAGTGACGCGGACCTTTCTGCTTCAGCCTCCCTTGATAAGGATCTGCCGCCTTCCGATTGAGCTGGCTCTTGCGAGGGTTATTTGTGGCGAAATTGATCTTGGACGCGGGCCTCTGCTTGTCTTGCAGCTGCGGCCCTGGCAATCTCTTCGTTGTGGAGGCCTTCTTCGGGTGCTCCGCCTCAATACGACGCAGCTGTTGCACCGACGCGCTGGATGTCCGACCGGTGGGACTACTCGCACCTGCGGGTTTGGCCGACTCACGTGCCCTCACTTTGAACTCAGTCGAAGGGTGAGGTTTAAGCGGCTTTGCTTCTTTAATGTCCTGCGCCCAGCCAGTTAGCGCAATTCCGACGACCACTGTCCCTAGCACGAAAGGTAATTTCATTGCTTCTCCCGCCTTTATACAACCAGCTGGATTTGAAGGAGGCACGCCCCGTGCCATTCACTTCCTCTGCCTGCTTCATTTTAACCCCGTTCCGGGGCAAAGCACTCGCCGGAATCGAAAAGAGTTACTCGGCCCCCGAGCCTATGCCAGCATCCTCCCGATCCTGGACTGAAGATCACCAGGCGCAAACTATTGCACACTCGGCCCCGACGCTGAGCTCTTCGGCGGATCATCCTCCACCACACAAATTCTCCCTGAGCGCCCCCAATGAAAAGGAACTCCTTCGGACAAGTATATGTAGTTTCAATATGCTACAAGTAGTTCTCGTACTTGCTCAAGGAATGGCTGCGCGGACAGCCCCCGACAGGCGGCTCTCGCGGCCTGAGATGTCGACCGCCGTCACGGAATAGTAGTAGACGTCGCCGCTCACCACGAGACGATCCTCGTACGGGGGGTGGGCAACAGGACCAGCAACCTTTATGTACTGCGTTTGGCCCTCCGTCCGCCTGTACACGTTGTAGCCGGCGAGGGGCGATCCTGGCCGCGGCTTCGACTCCTGCCACCTCAGTGTCACGCTGTGCGGACCCTTGCTTCGGCAAGCCAACGCGACCCCTACAGCCAGCACGAGTAAAAGCAACAAAGCCCGGCGCTTCGTCATTTTGCGGGTCAGCCTATCTCCGTTTCTAACTAAGTGTGACCATGCTGAAGCGGCCAGAGACCTATCTTCCATGGCACGGCTGGGCCAGATGCACGCCGCTGCATGTAGATGCAAAAACTATCATCTTGACTATTAGTTGCAGGCACGTTTAAATATAAGTGGATTATTGCCTCGGTCTATTATCCCCTCCGTGGTAGTTCTACCCAAGACAACTAAGGAGCTGGCTATGAAGGGCTTGTCTGGGAAATTCATCTTGACAGTGTTGCTGGTGCTTTGCTGCGTGCCAGTGTCATTCGCACATGATACGGGCTGCGGCAAGGATAGACGTGAGAAATGCCCGCACTCGGTTCCGGAAGGCGGTTCGTCGGCAACTTACCTGGCAGGCGCCGGACTGATCTGCGCGAGTGCGCTCCTAGTGCGCTCGCGCCAGAAGCGCTCGGAAGCGAAGTAATTCCCAACTCATCGAAGAACGCTAAAACACTCGTCCGGCTGCTCATGAACTGCTTGCGCTAAAAGCGCGAAAGGGGCGGGGGAGAGTCATGGATTGGCTCATTTCGCCCAAGCAGCCAGGCCGCTCCCGTGATCACCACAAGGGCCACCAGCAGAAATACGATCCCGCCATGGCGATGGAAATTACCGCTTATATAGCTGGGATCCACCCGCGTCGTTAATTCGCTAATAACAAAAATGCGCAAACCGTTCTTCACAACGGAAAGCGGAATAGCCACAATTATCAAGACGAGGCGCCGCCCCTTAGAACGCAAAAAAAGATGAGCCAGGATCATGGTTGTGATGATCAGAATCAGACTGGAACGGATGCTGCTGCACTCGCGCGCCACTTCGAGGTCAAGCCCCGGAATTGAGAGAGCGATCCCGTTCTGAGTAACTGGAACGCGCGCCAACTGAAATAGCAAGCGCGCACTAACAGCGGAGCCGGTCTGCAGTAATTCGACGATCCAATTCAACAAAAGGCCGGGCCATGGAACCAGCCAAAGCAGGAAACATATTGGAAAGAGAAACGCCCCAAACACCCGAATACCGTAACAACAGATAACGCCGGCCATCCACCCCGACACCAGAGCAAACATGCTCAGTGCAAGCTTCTCATCGGATGCCAGGAAGTTGCCCCATCGTCCCAAGCAGCCGAGTACGGTCGCCAGTGCGAAAAAAAAGAGGCCGCCCACACGCTTGGGCTCAACCGCGAGCGGAACCGTTTTCGAGTTAAAGTAAATGAGGGCAACGCTCAGAGGAACGATTAGAAGGATGTGCGTATAGGCGTCGTTGGACCAAGCCAGCCGAAACGTCTGTGTCAGAGTTTCCCGCCAGAAAACCAGGGAAAAGGCAACGAGGAGCGTGAACTCGCTGTGCTTGCGGAAGTCCATCCGGCATTGATTTTCACGTTTGCGAACGAGGCCCTTCAAGTGACGAACGTACCGCCTCCCTGTTCGACAGTTGCCCGGGCGGTTTGCGAGGAGTCAACGGGTCCAGTCAAACGTGGCCACAGTCGCGTCAGGATGCTCGACCGCGACGGCCGCGCGGAACCCTTCGGCCGCATGGAGGTCAATCATTGACCAGCGTCGCACAGCCTTTCGATCGCCTTTGATTTCCTCCAAGCGCGCTTCCTTCCCTGGATCGACCGAAACCGAGAAATCCGAGAGTGGGAACCCAAGCCCTTCTCCACTGGCCTTCAGGAATGCCTCCTTGCGTGTCCAGCAAGCGTAGAAGGCGGCAATGCGAACGTCTTTAGGGAGCGAACAGAGGCCTTCCCGCTCTCTCGCCGAAAAGAAGCGCTCCGCCAAATCGGCAGTATTCACATTGGTGCGTATTTGCTCGATGTCCACTCCAATCGCGGATCCAATGCCAACTGCAAGGAGGGCCCTGTTGTCGGAATGGGACAGGTTAAAGCGGAGGCTCCTTGGATTCTCATCCTCCGACACCTCCGGCTTGCCTTTTGCCGTATAGGAGAACCGAATCTTCTCAGGAGCAAGATCCAGGAAGCGGGCCAGCAGGAGGCGTAAGGCACTCCGGCAGAGGGTAAAACGGATGCGATCTTTTTCGAAATGAAAGCGCTGGGCTCGGATCAGTTCATCGGCAGAAAGCAGGCCGCCCCTCGCGGCAGAAATCTCCGAAATTGCCTGGATGACCGCGCGGTCATCCAAGCGGAGCTGCCAAACCTGGATGTGGGACATGGATAAAGCCGGCCCTTCATGGGCTCGGCTCGACATTGCCGGTTCACCATCCACGGTGATCGCCAAAGTTGAAGTTCCTTTCTTTCTTCGAAAGGATCGCGCCCCGGATCTATATATGTGGCTTATCTTGACTTACCCAACTTACCGTTCCGAGTCCCTTGACCCATTACGCGGCCACGACGGCCGCGATGCGTTCGCCAGCGTGGCCATCCCACAAAGGAGGAATTGTTCCCTTTTTGTGTTTGCCCGACAGAATGGTGGATAGCTCGACCCGCAGTTTTTCCGGATCGCGTCCGACCAGAACGTTCGTTCCGAGTGTGACCGTGATGGGTCGTTCCGTGTTCTCGCGAAGTGTGAGACAAGGCACGCCGAGGTATGTGGTCTCTTCCTGGATGCCACCCGAATCGGTAATCACGACTTGGGCGCGGGACTGAAGCCCGAGGAAATCCACATAGGGCAGCGGATCGAGCAAGCGCAGTTGATCGGTTTTGAGGCCAAAATCGGAAATGCGCTGCCGCGTGCGCGGGTGAGCGGGAAAAACAACGGCGACGTCGCGATTCACCGCCAGCAACGATTCCAGGATGCTCTTGAGGGCCGCGCTGTCGTCAACGTTGGAGGGGCGATGGAGAGTGACGAGCGCATAGCGCTCTTCACCCCAGCACTCCAAACCCGGGCGTGCCGGGGACCCCGCGGGCCAACCGTTCCGGTTGTGGCGCTCGGCGATCGGCAGAAGCCGCACGAGCGAATCGATCATGGCATTGCCGACGCGGAATATCTTGTGCGGGGGAATCCCCTCTTTGAGCAAGTTCGCGTCCCCGTCCTCGGAGGGCGTAAAGAGCGCATCGGCCAGCTGGTCGGTCAGCAAACGGTTGATTTCCTCCGGCATGCTGCGGTCAAAAGAACGCAGGCCAGCCTCGACGTGTCCCACGCGAATGCCGAGTTTCGCGCATACCAGAGCGGCAGCGACGGTGGAGTTCACGTCGCCATAGACGAGCACGAGATCGGGTTTGGCCTCCACCACAACCGGCTCAAAGCGGGTCATGATTTCGGCCGTCTGCCGGGCATGCGTTCCCGAACCAACCGCCAGGTTCACGTCCGGCGCAGGGATACCAAGCTGCTCAAAGAACACATCCGACATGTTGGCGTCATAGTGCTGGCCGGTGTGAACCAGAACCTGTTGAATGCTGGGGTAAGCCTTCAATGCTTGCAGAACGGGCGCGACCTTCATGAAGTTGGGGCGCGCGCCCACAATGTGAAATACCTTCACCGGACTCGAAATCCTCCATTTCCATATGCGCTCGAACGAGAAGACGGAGTTACTGCGCAGCCTACTAACATCTCATAAAGAGTCGCGGTGAATCGAGTTACTCAATATAACTTCCGTTTCCCAGGCAGAAATGGCTTCCCGTGGTTCTGTTGTACAGGCGCAGAAACCACAAGAAGGCCGCCGCTTCCATGGGAAGGCCAAAATAGCCGGTCTTGAAGCGAAGCCAGGCCAAGGGAAAGAATATCTTATTCACAAGGAATACGACGGGGCGTATTTTGCGGGATCGCACCAGCCGATAGAACTGAGGATCGACGAGGGGAAGATAGAAATTCGCGAAATACTCGAGCTGCCATTGGATTCCTTTGGGGGCCCATGGGGCCTTGAAGCGGCGCAAGGTGTGGTGGGCCCACCCTTCCAGGTGCTGCGGCGGAAGGAAACCTTTATCCGTGGCCCGCTCATAGAGCCGGGTGCCAGGATAGGGCGTAAACAGAAAAATGCTGGCGCGCAGGCTAGGATGGTCGAGCTTGGCGCGGCAGAGCATGTCGACGGTCATCTTGAAGTCCCGCCCTGTGTCGGTGGGGAGACACACCATGGTGGAGAAGCGCGGGAGGATGCCATGCCGCGTCAGCATTTCGACGAATCGCAGGTTCTCCTCGACGGTCGCCTGCTTGTTGAGAATGTCGAGCGCCTCCTGGTCGCCCGATTCCGCGCCAATGTAAATCTGCTGGCACCCGGATTCGGCAAACAGGCGAACGTCGTCGTCCGTGTAGGCCTTTGTGAAGATGTGAGCGTGGGCGCTGGTCTCCCACTTGAGATTGAGCTTGGCGTCAATCATTGCCTGCGCGAGTTCACGGGCAAATTTCGCGCGCACGAAAAAATTGTCGTCCTCGAACAACAGGCTGTCGACACCGACTTTCTCCTTGAGGAAGCGGAGTTCGTCGATGATCTGCGCGACCGGCTTCGGGAACCAGCGGCGCTGGTAAATCTCCCCGATGCAGCAGAAACTGCAGTCGAGCGGGCAACCGTGGCTGGCAAAATATCCGAGAAAGCGCTCGGGTTGGCGGCTTGTATTGAGATACTCTCTCAGGTCAAGGCGCGCCAAGTCGATGGGAGGAAATGCGGTAATGTTTTCTACCGACGCAGGCGGGTTCAAGCTTACGGCCTCGCCCTGCTTGGAGGCGAGACCGGGAATATCGCAAGGATCCTTTCCCGCAAGCAAACGCTCGACCAGTTCTCGCAGAGGCCGTTCCCCCTGCCCGACGACGACGTAGTCGATATAGGGCTCGCGCAGGGTCTGCTCCGGCAAGAGCGTTGCGTGCCAGCCACCCCAAACCACCGGCGCTCGAGAAAGATCGCGGACTCTCCTGGAAAATGCGATGCCGCTGGTAATCTGCTCGCCCGTCAACGAACTGACTCCCGCGAGCAAGAGGCGATCCCGTTTCGCGGCCAGAATCGGCATGTAGTCGGGCTGCCGCTGCTCATCGAGGAGGACCACTTCGATGTCTAGGTCGCGGATCGCGCGCTCAAGGTAAAGCAGCGCATAAGGAACACGGCGCTGAGTGGGATCGCCCGGAGTGGGATTGGGGAAGAAAAGAACGACGACTTTCCGGCCGTTCGCCTGCGTCGACGCATTTACTGCTTCCGGCAAAACGCTTGCTTGCTGTCTCGGCGGGGTTTCCAGGCAAATCTGGCTCATACTAGCGGCTCCCCTTGGAAGCGGGCGTGGGTCCAGATCGGCCCGAGAATCGGGACCTTTCCCAGCCAGTTATAACTCAGTTCGGAAAACCCGAGCGCGGCCCCGAAGATTGTGCCCACGGTGTTCGTCAGCCAGTCCATGCTGTCAGAGTCGCGCATGGGAAGAAAATATTGAAGGCTTTCGAGAGACAGGCTAAGGAGGGTACCGAATAAGATTGCCAACCAAAAGGCGCGCCGGTTTTGTCCGTGGCGGGCAAACCAGCAACAGGTCAGGAAACCGAGCGGGATAAAGGCGATGACGTTGCTCGCCATATCCTGCAGCCTCGACCGGTTGATATAGAAATCCTTCCAGAACGGATGCAGGAACGTGGGGTAGAGGATCCGATAATGATCGGGAATCCACAAGTCCGGTTGTTGCGAGCGGCCCAAGTTATGAATGTTTTTCCCCCAGCCTTCCCGAAACAGGTAGAGGGCATCGGCCTCCGCGCGCATCAGGTTTGCGGCATCTCCCGCAGACCAGAACTGGTAGCGAGCGGCGACATCCTGCGCAGAGAGTTGGGAACCATAAACAGCAATCCCTTGAAACAATCCTGACCAGGAGTTGTTTCCCGTTGGAGAGTTGCCCACAACCACCGGGCCGGCAAAATCGCCGGGCGTCAGGCCAAAGTCGGTACGGCTGACGGCGAGCTTTCCGTCAATGTAGACGAGCGTCGCGTGTTTTCCGCCGGTGAGCGTGATCAGGATTGGAGTGCCCTGGTGAAACACGTGCGAAATGCTGATATAGGGTGCCACGACGGAGTGGCCGCCCACAATTTGGCGGCGAATGTAAAGGGCATCCCCGATTTGTCCGACCCGTAACTGTTCGGGGTTCTCTCGCGGCGCATACGCCAGAATTACATTGCTATCGTCGGTCAGGGCGGGTGTAAGCCAGATTTCCAGACTGCAATCAGCGTCAGCGCTGCGTGGTTGAACCGCGTCGCCGGAGCTGAAGAGCGTGCCGTAGTCTCCAAAGCGCAGCCCCGAACCGCTCGACGCCCAGCTAACCTCATTCTTAGGGAAGGGATCAAACGGCCAAAGCGCCGCCACCAGGATCCCGAGCACGACCAATGCACAGACACCGCCGAGAGCGTAACGTTTCACGCCACCTCGAGAACATCTGGGCTAACCGCGCGACCAGTCATTTTGCGCGAAGAGAAGTAGAAACCGGAATAGGCGCGCACATGGTGCCCGGGGAACAATGGCATTCTCAGCGCAAGTTCGGGCGCCTGCCAGCGATCCACTAACGCATAGCCGGCGCTGCGAAAATCCGCGACCAGCTCGTCCGAATTACGGACAAAGCACGGATGCGCGAACGTTTTCTTGTATTGCACCGTGATGAACGATCCCTGCTTCTCATGCACCGGAATGCGGTTGATGATGACATCGCGAGGGCGGGCAGGAAATTGCTCTATGAAATCGGCGACGCTCTTTTCCCAGTAGTGAAAGGCGCTTGAGACGAGGATGACGCATTCTCCTTCGATCTTGTCCAGCGAAGTAGTGAAGTGTAATTCACTTTCGCCGCGTTCGTGCGCCATCTTAAGACCAGCTTCGACGGTCTTAGGCAGGTCGAAAACTACCCAATCCAACCTATCTGTAAACGTATGCAGGTGGTTCGCGTAAGTGTAGAAAAGATTTCCGACGTTACCTCCAAAGTCGAGGATTCGGAGTGGACTGGATGGAATACGAGAAAGCCAGTAGAGGACAGCATAGTCACTGACTCTCATGCGGCCCGCCAGCTTCGTATGGTAGCGGAGATAGTCAGGATGATCATGACCCGCGTATGTAACACCGTTACAAGCGCGCCAGGCTTCTGGAAAAGAATCGAACAGGCAGCGAGGATAACTTACCGTATTGAGCACTTTCCTTCCCAGTCGCGTGCTTTCCAGAGACGCCAATACGTTCCGGCAAGGTGTTGTGGCTAGGATGTCAATTGCGAGTTCCTTGTAACTCATGCCCGACTGCCGACATGCGCTCCAATCTAAGGCGGCAAAAATCGACTTAGTATTGGATGTTTAGGACTTAGCCTTTGCCGCCCATGGCGCCGTTCGAAGCTGGAGCCACGCGCCCGTGGTCAGCTTGCTTTCGGTTTCGCAATCCCTTCACGCTCGTGACGAGACGTTTCACCGGAGCCTTGGTCCACATGACTGGGGTCATCACGCACGATTTAACGGCATCGAGCGCGGGAGACCGTCCGGGCGGAGTTGGGTGCAGGCCCAGTTTGCGAAGCAAGAAATTGGTGCGATAGGCGTTGCCTCGAAGCGAGTCCTTGAACTGAAAATTTACGCTGAGCGAGACGGACACGTTGTCATCGTTCTCCAGCCAGTGCGGACAGTTCACCGGGATGTGGACGGCTGTGCCCGGCACGAGCTTGTAGGATCGGGCGCGGTGCTGCAAGTGCGGCTTGTAGACCGCCGCATTGAAGTCGACAGCCCAGAAACGCTCAATTTCTTCTTCCGAGAGTACCTCGCGGTCTTCGCGGTCAAATACGTGGATCGTCTTTGTTCCCTGAATCTGCAAAAGAAAGTTGCATTCCCGATCGATGTGATAGGTGGTGACCCGTTTCGGGGAAGTCACGAAAATGATGATGTCCTCGACCAGGATTTTGGAGTCGATTCCTGGACCGATTGCGGCCTTGACCTCTGCCAAGCCATGGTCGAGAAAAAACCGGTATTTTGCGTCGTGCTGCGCAGATTTGAAAACGAACCAGGCGCCACAGTTCTCAACACGACGTAACGCTTCCGTTGCCGACAGTTCGCTCGGAGCAATTTCATCCCAGCGTTGGCCGACGCGAATGCTACCAACATCATAGTGAAGTAGATCCGGACGGGTCTTGAGCGTCCGTTCGGCAAGCTGCATCAGCTCCGGAAGCTGAAGAAGAGGATGCGAGGCAAGGTTGTGTCGCAGCGCGAAGCTCTCCCGGTTGAACTTTTGCCGAAACTCGTCTGGATCAACAACGATCCAAGAAGCGGATGTGATTGGGTCTGAATGAACGTTTGTTGTCATCGCCCGGCTCACTTTCGGTGGACAATCATCGAATGGTGCGAGAGATTGTCAGTTTCAAGGCTTCGGCGAGGTGTTTGACAAAGGGCTCGAGCAGCATCCCTGCCGGATACACGGGCAGCGTGACGATTTCGTGGCCGCGCAGGGCGAGGCGATCCCAATCGTTGGCCGCAGGGCCGTACTTCGTGTACTGCCGCATGGGACGAAAATCGGTGACCACGCCCTCATAGGGCTGGGCTTGGTAAGCCACGCACGCACGGTCGTTGATCTGCCAGATCTCGGCCAAGATTCGGGACTCCGACTTCCGGCCGGATTTTGTTCGAGACAGCTTCCCGGCTATGATGCCACGCCAAATCTGCGCGCGATTGCGCAGGACCTTCGTCTTTTCGGTGAAGAATTTCCATTTTTCTCCAGCGTCAAGGAGAAGGAAGTTTTTGAGGTGGTACTCGAGTCTCTGGCTAATTTGCCGAATTTTGCGCCAGGCGTTGTCGGGCGGTATGGAACACCAGTTCATGGTATCGAAGAGCGCGAGCAGCGCCACCGGTTCGCCCTGGGCCTGCAAGCGCTGCGCCATCTCGTAAGCGACCGTGCCGCCCATGCAGTAACCGCCGAGATAGTACGGTCCGTGCGGCTGAAGACGTTGCAGCTCTCTCACGTACAGGGCGGCCATTTCCTCGATTGTCCGCATTAATGGGCGTTCGCCGTCGAGGCCCTGGGCCTCTAAGCCATAAAAGGGCTGTTCCAGCCCCAGGCGCCGCGACAAGTCGCGGTAAATAAGCACGCTCCCACCGCCGCCGTGGATACAGAAAAATGGGGGCCGCGCACCTTCGGGTTGAATCGCAACCAGTGGCGACCATTTGGCGCTGTCCTGATCTTGGCGCAGAATCGCCGCCAACCGGGCGACGGTCGGAGCTTCGAACAAAATTGAGAGCGGAAGCTTGCGCTGGAATTCCCGGGCGATTTGCGCGAACAGGCGGACAGCAAGCACGGACGTTCCACCCAGCTCAAAATAATTCTGATTGAGCCCGATGGGAGAAACGCCAAGCAAGCCCTCCCAGATTTTCTGCAGTTTGCGCTCCGTTTCGTCTGCCGGGCGCCGGGGCGCTGCATCTTTCTCCCGCGGAAAACGTTCCGGGCTAGAAGAAGAGTGTGCACGGTGGGCGCGCTGAGAGGTCTGTAATTGCCGTAAACGCGTCTCCGGCACGTCCCGGATATGTTCGAGGATGTTGCGGTAATCCTCGAGGACCTGACGGATGGTCGCGGCGTCGAACAGATCGGGGTTGTACTCAAGCTGCGCCCGCAAACCTTCGCGGCGATCGAGCAGCCCCATCTGCAATTCGAAGTGCGTGCCCAGGCCGAAATCCGGAAGAGGCGTGACCGTGAGTTTGTCCAGTTCGCGCGGGCGGAGAAAGGCCATCTGGTAAAAGAAGTAGCACTGGGAGAGTGGGTTTCTTCCGTGCACCGAACGGACTTCGAGTTGATCGATTAAGACTTCGAATGGCAAGTCGGCATTGTTAAGCGCATCCATGGTCACGTCGCGAACACGCGCCAGCAAGTCCTTCAGCGTCGGATCACCGGAGAGATTGAGGCGCAACATCACCGGGCTCGCGAACGGTCCGATGATTCCTTCGGTCTCCGGCTTGCGATTGGCCACAGGAGAGCCGATGATCACCTCTTCCTGTCCGGCGTAACGGCAGAGCAGCGCGGCATAACCGGCAAGCAAAACTGTAAATACAGTCATTCCTTCGGCTTGACTCAGATTCTTCAAGGAATTTACCAGATCTGCAGGCAAGAGTAAGGTTTCCATCGCACCGCGGGAGGGCGGCCGGTTCCGGGGAGGACGGTCGGTAGGGAATTCGAGCAGCAGCAGCGGGGGATGGAGTTGGTTTTTCCAGAAGTTCAGTTGCTGCGCCGCGTCATCCGAGTTCAGCCACTCCGCCTGCCAATGCGCGAAATCGCCGTATTGGATGGTCAAAGGCGACAAACCCGGCTGCATTGCCTTGCAGACGGCATCGTAGATCTTCCAGAGATCCTCCTGGATCACGTTCTGCGACCAGCCGTCGACGACGATGTGGTGGGTTGTGATCATGAGGACGTACTCTTCGGTCCCCAGCCGGAACAAACGAGCACGCACGAGCGGCCCCAGCCCAAGATCAAAAGGCGCGCTGGCCTCGGCGCGGATTGCCTCCCAGAGCTTCCGCTCGCGATCTGCTTCAGAACCCGAATCCAGCGCGGTGATCGGCAGTTCCATCGGCCGGGCGGGGTGGATAAGCTGAAGGAGTTCGTCATTTTCCTTGTGGAACGTGGTGCGCAGGGTCTCATGGCGTTCCAGAAGGAGTGCCAGGCTTTTCCTGAGCTGCGGTATGTCGATTCTGCCAGTAAGGCGGACGCAGGCCCGCATGTGAAGAGCGGGGTTTCCCGGGACAATTTCCTCGAGCGTGAAGAAACGTCGCTGGGTCACGCTCGCCAGCAATCCGAATGATTCGGGGCGGGTGCTAACTTCGGTTTCATCCGTTGCCGGGGGAACATCAACCGTCTGTGCAACCGCAACCGCGGGAGCCACTGCAGCCGCCGCCCCAAGGGAACGAGGCGTCAAATCCACGCCTTGAGCCGAGGACGCCCGGAGACTGCCGGTGCGCCGTTTTCTCGCTGCACTTTCCGAGACCGGGAGTTCAGAGAGGGGTCGATTCGGGTTCTGAACGATATTCTCCAGCAGACTCTTGAAGTCGCCGAGCAGAGCAGTAATCGTACCGGCGTCATAGAGATCCGTGTTGTATTCACAGGCCAGGCGCCAGCCTTCGTTGCGCAGGACAAGGAAAATGTTCAGGTCATAAAGCGCGCCCTGCGATTTCGAAGGAATCACGGTCAGCTTGATTCCAGCAAACTCCTGCGGCTTGACCGGGTCGCGCTGACAAATGAAGTTCAGGCGGAACAGAGTATGCGCACTCGGATAATCCGTCGGGCGCAGTTCCCTGAGTACCTGTTCGAATCGCACATTCTGATTGGCAAGCGACTCCAGCCCAATCTCCTGAACGCGAGCCATCCATTCAGAGAAGGACGGATTGCCCGCGAGATTGAGGCGCAGGACCACCGTGTTGATAAACGGACCGATCAGCGGTTCGATTTCGACGCTGGTCCGTCCCGCAACCTGCGTGCCCGCGCCAAAATCGGTTTGGCCCGTGTACTGACACATCAGAACGCCGAGGGCTGCGAGCAGCGTATTAAAGAAGGTGACGCCCTCGCGGTTCCCGATGTCTCTTACGCGGTCGGTGAGCGCAACCGGGAGCAACAGTGAGGTAATCGTGGCATCAAACGTCGGCGAAGCCGCCCTGGGGCGGTCGGTGGGAAACTCGAGGAGCGGCAGATCTTTGAGCTGCTCTTTCCAGTAGGCGAGCTCTTTCTGAACGGTGGGGGTTTCCGACTGCTCGCGCTGCCAAATTGCGTAGTCGCCGTACTGAATCTTGAGCTCGGGCAGAACCGGCTCCACGCCGCGGCCATCGGCTTCGTAAATCAAGCCCAGCTCGTTGGAGGTCAGGCCAATCGAGATGTAGTCGACGATGGAATGATGCGGCGTTACCAGCATCACATGTTCGTTGTCTTCGACCCGCAGCAAGGTGACGCGGAAGAGCGGACCTGTCGCGAGATCGAAGCGCCAGCGGGCTTCTTTGAAAGACAGCTTGTCGACTTCGGCATCCCGGTCCGGTTTCGGAAGGTGGCGCAGATCGATCACCGGCACCTGGATGTGGAGCGTTGGCTTGATGACTTGTGCCGGACGCTCATCTACCACCGTGAACGTTGTGCGCAAGACCTCGTGGCGCCCGACGATATGATTGAAAGCGCGCTCGAGACGAGAAGGATCAAGCGGGCCCTGCAAGCGAAACCGCACCGGCACACTCCAGGTGGGGTTGCCTGGATTGAGGCGATCCAGTCCCCAGAACCGCTCCTGGCCGAATGAGGTGGGGAGAACAAAAACCTCTTCGGAATCAGGAGTGGCCGGAGCAGCCGGTTTTGCGGTTTCGGAGGTCATTTCACTGGTTCTTCTTCGGACCTATCCTTTTCGGGCACATGGAGAACAGTTTTGATGCGATAACGGTCGCGGGAAACCGCAACGATCGGCGGAGCCGCTTTGGCCGGAGCGCTGGCCGCGCTGTCGAGCTGCGCCAGAACCGAGGCGATGGTCCGGTGCTTCAGAATAAGCGCGGGAGCGATCTTCATTCCCACCTTTCCGGCGCGGGCAACGATCTGGAAAATGTGCAGCGAGTCGGCGCCCAACTCGAACAGGTTGTCCTGAATACCCACTCGTTCAAGATGCAGTACCTCAGCCCATATGGCGGCAAGTGTTTTCTCTTGCTCCGTGCGCGGAGCTACATAATCTCGTTGGCGCGCGGTGCGCCCGGTATCGGGAGCGGGCAGCGCTTTGCGATCGATTTTTCCGTTGGGGGTAAGCGGCATCGCATCCATGCGCACTACGGCCGACGGCAGCATGTAGTTCGGCAGTTTCCCGGTCAGCGCTTCGCGCACAGCGGTGATGGTGAGCGCCTGCTGATCGGTGGTTACGTAGGCGACCAGACGTTTATCACCCGGCGTGTCCTCGCGCACGATCACGACTGCCTCGCGTACACCGGGATAGCGCGCCAGAGCGCATTCGATCTCTCCCAGTTCGATACGGAATCCCCGCAGTTTAACCTGGTGATCGAGCCGCCCCAGAAACTCGATCGTGCCGTCGGGGCGTTGGCGGACGAGATCCCCCGTCCGGTACATGCGCGCGCTCGACTCGTCTGCGAACGGATCGGACAGGAATTTTTCCCTCGTCAGCTCGGGACGATGGAAATAGCCGTGGGCCACGCCATCGCCGCCGATATAAAGTTCACCGGCAACGCCGATGGGCGCCGGCAGCTTGTTCGCATCGAGCACATAAAACCGGGTATTGTCGATCGGAGGCCCGATCGGAACTGCGCCTTCTCCCGCTTCGACGCGCACTGTAGAGGACCAGATTGTGGTTTCGGTTGGACCGTACATGTTCCAGACCGACGTTGCCCGCCGCACCAGTTCGTTTGCCAGATCGCGCGGGAAAGCCTCGCCGCCGCAAAGCGCCTTGAGGGCCGGCTTGCCATCCCATCCGGCTTCGATCAGGAGTTTCCAGGTAACCGGCGTGGCCTGCATCGCGGTGGCTTGACAACTGGTGAGCCGGGCCAGCAGCAGGCTGCCGTCCGCTGCCGTCTCGCGGCTGGCGATTACCAGCTTCGCTCCGACGATGAGCGGCAGGAACATTTCCAGGGCCGCGATGTCAAAGGAGAGCGTGGTTACTGCGAGTAGTGTATCGCCTGCTTTCAATCCCGGTTTCCTGGCCATCGATAACAGCAGATTGACCACGGCGCCGTGCGGAATTTCTACGCCTTTCGGCTGACCGGTTGATCCTGAGGTGTAAATGACGTAGGCCAGATCGTCGGCAGTCGCGCCGGCTGCCGGGGCATCTGTCGAATGCCGTGCGATGCTGGCCCACTCCTTGTCGAGAAAAACGTGTTTTGCGCTTCCGACATTGACGGTCCGATAGAGGCTTTCCTGCGTCAAGAGAACAGGCACGCTGGCATCGTTGAGCACGAACGAAATACGTTCTGCCGGATAGGTCGGATCCATGGGGACGTACACACCGCCCGACTTCATCACACCAAGAAGGGCAACAATCATGTCGAGCGAACGCTCGACAAACACGCCGACCATCACCCCGCGCTTGACACCGGCGTTGCGCAGGAAATTGGCCACTTGATTGGAGCGCCGGTCGAGTTCGCGATACGACAACTGCTCGCCTTCAAACACCGCCGCAATCGCGTCTGGAGTTTTACGTACCTGGGCTTCGAACAACTGATGAACACAGAGGTTGCGTGGGTAGTCGGCAGCCGTCCGATTCCAATCCACCAGAACCTGCTGCCGGCTCGCTGCATTCAGCAGTGGAAGCTGTGACACCGCCTGCTCGGGATTTTCTACCATGCCCAGCAGCAGCGTTTCATAGCAGCTCAGCCAACGGGCAATGGTCGTTTCGTCGAACAGCCCTGTGTTGTAGTCGCAGTCGAGCATGAGCCCGTCTTTCGACTCGACGATATTCAGGAAAATGTCGAAGTTGACAAAGCTCTTGGGATTTGGATCCGCTTCGGCCTCGAGGCCGTCGAAGTGCATGTCGCCGCCGACGCGTTCGAGGTTGAACTGCACTTCGGTCAGGGGCAAACGGCTCGGGTCGCGCGGAATTTGCAGCTTCCGCACCAGCCGGCCATAAGTGTAGTTCTGGTGCTCGTAGCCGGCGAGGAGCGTCTGTCTCACTTGCGTCAGGAATTGCGCGGCCGTCTCTCCGGACGCCAGGCGTCCACGCAGAGGAATGAAGTTGACGCAGTGCCCGACGAGGATCTCGTCTTCGAGCAATGACTGGCCGGCGGTCGGGATGCCGACCACGATGTCGTCCTGTCCGCTGAGCCGGTTCAGCAGAATCTGGAAGCCGGAGAGAAGCGTGACGAACAATGTGCACTTCTGCCGCGCGCCGAGTTTCTTGATGGCGCTGTAGGCATCGGCTCCGATTCTGGTGCGGTACGTGGCGCCCTTGAATTCTTTAACAGCGGGTCGCGGCCGGTCGGTGGGCAGATCGAGCAGCGGGACCGGAGTCACAAACTGCTCCAGCCAGTATTTCTCGGTTTCCCTGCCTTCGGGCCCATCGAGGAATTCGCGCTGCGATTTTGCATAGGTGGCGAAGCTCATTGGCGCCGAGAGCGTCCAGGACTTGCCTGCATTCAGCGCGTTGTAGACCTGCGCAAGCTCGTCGAGTAGGACGTTGGTGGACCAACCATCGCAAACGATGTGGTGCGCGGTGAACACGAGGCTGGCATGGTCCGGCTCCATTCTTACGAGTTGCGCGCGCACCATCGGTCCCTCGGTAAGGCGGAACGGCGTGTGCGCGTCATCGCGGATCATCTTCTGCCAGCGCTCTTCCCTTTCCGACGAACTCAGGGCTGTTAAATCCACGGTCGGGATGTTGAGATCGAGTTGCTTGGCAAATTTTTCGATCTGGCCTTCGTGGACAAACGTGGCGCGCAGCGCGTCATGACGATTGACGATCTGACGGACTGCTTCCTTGAGCGCCGCTTCGTTCAGTTTTCCGCGCAGGTGCAACGTGAAGGACTCGTTATAGCTGCAGGATGCATCGTCGCCCAGGTGATCGGAGAGCCACACTTCGAGCTGTGGCTCGGTAACCGGGACTTCTTCTGCCGCCGATGCCGGGGTCGAGGACGTCGCCGCGGCTGCGATCGATTCGATCACATGGTCAGGCTTCGGGAAGAAACCCGCGTCTTGCATATCGCGGACGCTTTCCCGGAACGCCGCAACGATCTTTTCGATGTCGGCGTCAGAGTGCGTCGTGGTGAGGAAGCAGGGAAATCCTTCCAGCAGGTGAATACCTTTGGCCCGCAGGAGGTAATAGAAGAGGCTGGCAAACCGCTCCTCGGTGGGGAAAGCGAAATAGAAAATGCTGGCGAAATGCTCGACGCGCGTTGGCACCTGCTCGCGCTCGAAAATCTCGTTCAGTCTGTTTACCAGTTGCGTGGTGCGCTCACTCAATCGCTCCTGCAAGCCCGGCCCTTGCTGCTGGAAGTGCAGCAACACGGATTTCATAGCGGCGAGAGTCAGGGGGTGGCGAACAAAGGTTCCGGCGAAGAACGTTACGCCGACCTCGGGATAAGAGTCGTCTCCGAACTGCCACTTACCGCCGTCAAGCGCGTCCATGAACGCGGCTTTGCCTGCCAGGATGCCTATCGGCATTCCGCCGGCAACAACTTTTCCATAGGTAGCGAGATCGGCACGGATTCCAAACAATGCCTGGCATCCGCCGGGGTGAACGCGGAAGCCGGTAACGACTTCGTCGAAGATCAGGGCAGCACCGGCTTGCTCGGTAATCTTGCGGATTTCTTCCAGGAACTGGCGCGGTTGAAGATGCGGATGGCGGCTCTGCACAGGCTCGACCAGCACGGCAGCCAGATCTTTGGCGTTCTGACGAATCCACTCGAGCGATTCCGAGGTGCCGTAATCGAGCACGACCATGTTCGCAAGGTTCTCGCGCGGGATGCCGGGAGCGACCGGTGCAGCATGCGGAACACCCGCCTTCTTGATGCCTTTGATCAACACCTCATCAAACATGCCATGGTAGGCCCCGGCGAATAGCACGACCTTGTTCCGTCCGGTCGCCGTTCGCGCCACTCGCATCGCCGCCATCACGGCTTCCGAACCTGTATTGCAATACGTCATGCGCTCATTGCCGGTCATTTCGCAAAACATCTTCGCGACCTCGCCTGCAAGCTGCGTTTGCGGGCCAAGCTCGAAGCCTTCATGCAGTTGCTTGGCGACTGCCTGCTCGACGAAGTCTGGACGATGGCCCAGCATGATGGGCCCGAATCCGTTGAGTATGTCGATGTACTCATTGCCATCGAGATCCCACAGCTCCGATCCCTGTGAGCGCACGGTGACAATCGGATAGACAATTTCTTTCCATTGCGCCCGGAACCCGGAAACCACGCGCGGGTCGGCGAGTTCAGCGCGGTGCTCCTGAGTAAAGCTCTTCGATTTTGCGGTCCTCCGCGTGTAAAGATCGATCAGCTTGCGCAAGCCTTCCTCCTGCTGCGCCGTCACATCGCCATGGATGCCCTTCTGCGGAGGCTTATAGGGACCGAACGGCTTGAACTCTTCTTTTGCCAGCAAGTCTGCGATGGGCGTTGCTACCGGCAATGCCGCTGAGGTTGCCGCCGGAGCCGGGGATGGCACAGGTATGCTGGGCGCAGTCGCGACAGGCGCGGGAGGAGCCGCCGCCGGCCTCGGTGGAGCTGGCGCAGTCGCCGCTCCGGAGCTTCGCAGCACTTCAAGCTGCTGCGCGAAGATCTGATTCATCGCCTGGAGTTGCTCACGCATCAGGCGTTCGAGGGGGGATTCACAACCGGGCATGACACTATCTCCATTTCCTGCGGAAACAGGCGTGGACTGGATGGCGGGCGCGGGCATGGCCTGGATCTTGGGCACTGGCATCTGAGCCGGCAGGGTCGCCACGGGCGCCGGGACGGCGATGGGCACTGGCACTGGTTCCGCCAGCACATCGGCGGGCAGTTGCTTATCCAGGAATTCGGAAAGAGCGCTCATCGAGGAAAGATCGCCGAGCAATTGCCGGAAAGTGACTTTCACAGCGAACTTGGCCGACAGAGCTTGTGTAACCTGCGTCAGAAAAAGCGAATCGAACCCCAATTCGAGAAAACTTGTTGAGCCATCAACTTTGGAGACATCGACACCAGAGAGATCCTCGAAAATCTCGCAAAGTATCTTGGCAATCTTGGTCGAGCGGGGTTCAACCGATGCGGTAGGCGTTGGCAAAGCTACATTCACGTTCGTGTTTTCCTCCACAGCAGGCACTCCTGCCATGTGTTGGGTGAGGGCGGCCGTTGCTGCTATTTGCTCGGCCGCAGAGTGAATCGACATCGGAGCATCGATCCAATAGCGTTTGCGTTCGAATGGATAGGTGGGAAGTGAGACGCGATAACGTTTTTCTTCGCCGTAGAGCTTGCGCCAATCCGGTTGAGCTCCGGCGAGCCAGAGTGCACCGACAGCGTTCATCAGACTTACGGCGTCGCCTTCGCCACAAAATCCGTCCGACAGCGAAGACACAATGAGTTGGTCGGTGGAACTGCCAGCCTGCTGGCGGGATAGCGTGGCGAGCACGTTACCAGGCCCCACTTCCAGCAGAATGGGGTTCAGCCGTTTGCGCAGTTCGGCCACTCCCGCAGCAAACTGCACCGGCTGGCGGAAATGCCGCGCCCAGTAGGCCGGATCCGTCGCTTCTTTCTCCGTAATCCATTTCCCGGTCACCCCGGAGATGAACGGAATCTTCGGCGCGCGAAGCCGCAATTCGGTCAGGCGCCGCCTGAAGGGCTCGATGATGGGATCCATCATCGCGGAGTGAAAGGCGTGAGATGTGACCAAGCGGCGCGAAGCCACGTTATCGGCAGCGAGCTTCCGCTCAAACTCTTCAAGCGCATCGAATGGACCGGACACAACGCAAAGCGAAGGCGCGTTGATGGCGGCAATGGACAGTTTCTCTGGCAGTTGCGGCCGAACCTCAGCCTCTGGCAAGCGCACCGAGAGCATGCCTCCTTGCGACAGCTCTTGCATCATCCGTCCACGAGCAGCGACCACGGCCAGAGCATCTTCAAGCGAAAAGACGCCCGCTAAACACGCAGCGGCGAACTCGCCGATGCTGTGCCCCAGCATGCCCGCCGGCTGGATTCCCCAGTTCATCCATAACTGCGCCAACGCATATTCGATGGTGAAGATGGCAGGCTGAGCGACGATTGTGTCCGTGACCTTGCGCTTCGCTTCTTCCGAGGCGCCATCCGGCGGATAAAGCAACGTGCGCAAATCAGCGTTAAGGTACCGGCGGAGAATCTCGGCACAGCGATCCACCGTAAGCCGGAAGACGGGTTCCGTCTCATATAATTCGCGCCCCATGTTCGGGTGCTGCGATCCTTGTCCGGGGAATAGGAAACACACTTCCGGGTTTTCCAGAGGCCGCAGGCGAGTCTGAACTCGGCTCCGGTCGCCCTGAGATATGTTATTCACCGCCTCGGCAAGATCACGCGCGACGATCGTGCGGCGGCACGCGAAGGAATGGCGTCCGGTTTGGAGAGTCCAAGCAACGTCCGCCAGGCAAGGCTCAGGATGGGTCTTCAAGTATTCCCCGAGATTCGCCGTCGCCTCATCGAGCGCCGCCTCGGAGCGAGCCGAGAGAACCAATAACTTCATGGCCCGGGAGGAAATCGCACTGGGCCGCGCCAGCGCTTCTTCCAGAATAACGTGAGCATTGCTTCCCCCCACGCCAAATGCGCTTACGCCCGCGCGGCGAGGTCCATTGTTCGAGCGCCACTCTTTACAACTGGCATTGACGTAGAACGGACTGTTCTCAAGATCAAGCTCCGGGCTCGGCCTCTTGAAATGCAGCGTAGCTGGATAGATCCCATTGCGAACCACGTGAACAGCGTGGATAAATCCCGTCACGCCAGCCGCAATGTCTAAATGACCAATGTTCGTCTTGGCCGTGCCCACCGCGCAGAACTGTTTTGCCTTGGTGTGTGCGCGAAAAGCCTGCGTCAGCGCGGCTATCTCGATCGGGTCCCCGAGTGGGGTTCCTGTGCCATGCGCCTCGATATAGCCGATTGACTCCGGCGCAACTCCCGCTACCGCCTGCGCCATGGCGATGACCTGCGCCTGGCCCGCGACGCTCGGGGCCGTGTAGCCCACCTTGGCAGAACCATCATTATTAACCGCGAATCCGCGAATCACCGCGTAGATCTGGTCGCCATCGGCCATTGCCTCTTCATATCTCTTGAGCAGCACGACTCCGGCTCCGCCGCCAAAAACGGTGCCATTCGCGTTCTCGTCGAACGCGCGGCAGTGGCCATCGGGCGACGCCATTCCGCCATCCTGATAGAGGTATCCGCGCTTTTGCGGGAAGGTGATGGAGACGCCGCCCGCCAGAGCCATATCACATTGGTAAGTCTGTAGGGCCTGTGCGGCCTGACAAATGGCCAGCAGCGAGGTCGAGCAGCCCGCGACCATCGTGAAGGCTGGCCCTTTCAAATTGAACTTGTAAGCGACTCGCGTGGCCAGAAAATCAATGTTGCTGCCTAGAAGGACCGGATAGTTGGCCACCTGGTATCCGCCGACGTAGTCTTCGACAAACCGCCGGTCCCGGCAAACATGATTCAGGAAGTAAGTACTGGTACTGCACCCTGCATACACGCCGGTCATGCCCGGCGTCTTCATTGGGTCGTAACCGGCATCTTCGAGCGCTTGCCAGCAGATTTCGAGGAACACGCGATGTTGCGGATCCATGATCTCGGCTTCTTTCGGAAGCACGCCAAAGAACGCGGCATCGAACTGGTCGACCTCGGCGACGATGGGGCGCGCCGACACATAGGCCGGATTTTTCACTGCTTGCGCGGCGTTTGCCACTTCAAGCTCTTCTACGCGGAAGTGCGAGACCGACTCGATGCCGGCCAGCTGGTTACGCCAGAACTCGGCCACACTGCGGGCGCCCGGAAAACGGCCCGACATACCAATGACTGCAATCGCGTTACTGAGGTCCGGCTTTTGTTGATTACTCATGAAAGTTGTTTGATTCGGCGCTGGTTGGCAAGCGCACCTCGGCGCTTGTGAACTCGGTCGGCTATGTCAGTCTCAGGAAGCTGCTGACTGGGTTGCCCGGCAAGATATTTGCCGAGCGACCGGATACAGCAATACTGAAATAAGTCTGTAACTGAAAATGTGCGGCCCAAAGCTTCTTGTAACTCGGCATGGGCTTGAACGAGGAGGATCGAATCTCCGCCTAAGTCAAAGAACGTATCTGTCAAACTGATTTGCTCAACTCCCAACACCCGCCGCCACACGGAAGCAATAATCGCTTCAATGCCGTTCATCTCCGGACTTGCGCCACGCGCGGGTTCGCTGCGAGCCGGGGCAGGAAGCAGGCTGCGATCCACCTTCCCATTCCCATTCAACGGAAGGGAGTCTAACAGTACGAACGAGAAAGGCACCATGTGCGCCGGGAGGAGAGCCTGTAACCCGGCGCGCAGTCCGGCGGACTCCAACGCGGCTCCAATCTCCGGCACGACATAAGCAACCAGCTTCTCGTGACCTTCTAACTCGAAGGCTTCGACCACCGCTTGCTTCACGCCAGGCCGCCGGATCAATGCCGCTTCGATTTCGCCCAGTTCGATTCTCTGGCCGTTGATTTTGACCTGCCGGTCGGTTCGGCCGAGAAATTCGATCTCACCATCCGGCATCAGCCGGCCCCGATCGCCCGTCCGGTAGATTCTTTCGCCGGTGCGCGGATGGATTCCACTGCACGCGGCGGTTTGCTCCGGGTTACGCCAGTAGCCCTTCAACAGTCCGACGCCCGCGCAGCAAAGCTCACCCGGTTCGCCATTGGGCACCTCCTGCCGGCTTTCGTCGCATACGTAGTAGCGCGTGTTGGCGATCGGATGACCGTAGGGAATGCTCTTCCAGTCGCACTTCACCTCTTTGATCGGATACCAGATATTCCAAACCGTGGTCTCCGTCGGCCCGCCAACACTGACGACCTGCACCTCTCCAAAGTGCTCCCGGATCCGCGCCGGCGCACTCAGTGGAACCCAGTCGCCCCCCAGGAAGGCCAGGCGCAGCCGGCCCCGCAGCACAAGTTTTCGAGCCGCGGCATAAACCAGCAGCATTTCCATGAACGCCGGAACTGAATTCCATACCGTCACGCCCATGCGGCGGATCAGATCGACCCAATGGTCAGGAGAGCGAGCCGCGCCGCGGTCCGCTATGACGATGGCACCTCCTGCCGCCAGCATCCCGAAAATGTCATAAACTGACATATCATGGTGCAATGCCGTCACGGCCAGTGCGCGGTCATCGGCTGTTACGTCAAACGTGCGATTCGTTTCCAGAATGCAATTGACCAATCCGCGATGCCCGATCATCACTCCCTTGGGTTTGCCCGTGGAACCAGACGTGTAAAGAACATAGGCAACGTCATCGGGAGACTGCGCGCGAGGCAGCGGCCCTGCAGGCCCACTCAAATCTTCCTGATCCACGGAAATCCGCAGGACATTTTCTGGCCACGCTAACTTCTCATCCAGCCACGACTGTGTGAGGACCACCTTAACATCCCCGTCCTCGAGTAAATAGCGCAAACGCTCGGGCGGAACATTCGCATCAATCGGCAGATAGGCCGCTCCCGCCTCGAGGACCCCGAGTACTCCCGCTATCTGCTCCCAGCCTTTGTCCATGACGATTGCCACCAGCGTGTTGGGTTCTACGCCGAGGCGGCGCAAGCGATGCCCCAGGACGCGCTCGGCCGAAAGCAGCTCCCCGTAAGAGAGATCGCGGCAAAAGGAAATAACAGCAGGCCGCTCCGGCGCTCGAGCCGCTTGGCTGGCGAACAGGTCTTGGATTAGGCAGGCCGACATATCGAGATCCAGAGGGAGCGGCGT
>Ga0187781_10000559_pt1 | contig 26542 bp, 26 predicted proteins | sample 0715_SJ02_MP02_2_FD_132447 | JGI IMG/M metagenome (GOLD analysis project Ga0187781, IMG submission 132447) | Tropical peat soil microbial communities from peatlands in Department of Meta, Colombia - 0715_SJ02_MP02_20_MG | ecosystem: Environmental > Terrestrial > Soil > Wetlands > Peat | place... | reverse complement strand
GCGGGACCCTAATCCGTCGAAAACGTGGGGGTAGGCACTGGTGCTGAGCGCTTCATTCATCGCGTAGCGCCACCATGGGGTGGATGCACGCGGCACGGGCAGCGGGGATCATGGCCGCCGCCAGCGCTACCAAACCGAGCACCACAAATGAAGCGAGCAGGGCCGCGGGGTCAGCCGCACTGACGCCGTAGAGAAACCCGTGGAGCAGGCGGCCGGAGAACAATCCGCCGATCAGGCCGAAAGCGGCGCCGAAGGCCAGCAGCCTGGCGGCGTGCCGCACCACCATCGCCAGCACCGCGGCGCGCGACGCACCCAGCGCCATGCGGATGCCGATCTCGTGCGTGCGCTGCCGCACGTTATACGAGATCACCCCGAAGACGCCGAGGGCCGCAAGCAGTAGCGCCACGGCGCCGAACGCACTTAACACGATGGTGAAGAAGCGAGGCTGCGCCAGGGTTTGTTGCACCTGGCGCTCGAGCGGTTCGATATTGGAAATGGCCTGGTCGGGCGCGAAATTGCGGATGGTTTGCCGCACCGCCCCCGCCACTGACAACGGACTGCCGCTCGTGCGCACAAACAGGTCCAGCTTTGAGCGCGGGGCCATGCTGGCGGGGATGTAAAGTGCGGTGCCGCTGCCCACGTTCAGTCCTTCATTGTGTACGTCGCCGACCACTCCGATCACCTCCAGCTTGATCTTGCCAAAGTCCAGAACTCGGCCGATGGCGTATTCTCCTGGCCAGTAGGTCTCGGCCAGACCGCGGTTGACCACAGCCACCAAACGATCTTGCGCCAGGTCGGTGGCGGTAAAGACTCGTCCAGCCAGGACGGGAATCGAAAGCGCCTCGAAATATCCCTGCGTGACGATGAAGGCGCCGGCCGTGGGCATGACCGTTTGAGTTTGTCCCCTCGAGTCGACGACCTTGAAATCGTATGGCTCGCCCCCGCCGTAGAGCGGCAGCGTCTTGCTTCCGCCTACGGCGAGCACCCCAGGGACCGCCGCCACGCGCCGCAACAGTTCGTTCCGGTAGGCGTCCATCTTCGGCGTGCTCGGCTCTGGAAACTTATACAAGGGGAGCGGCAACTCGACGCTGAGCACGTGGCGGGGATTGAAGCCGGGACTCACGTTCACGAGCTTCCACAAGCTCTCGAGCACCAGCGAACTGGCCGCCAGGAGAACGCACGCAAGCGCCACTTCGGATACGATCAAGGCATCCCGGCCGCGCCGATGTCCCGCGTCTGCACTGGCGGAGACGGCGGTCGCCTTGAGCGACTCCCAAACGCGGCCGGCGCTAGCGATCATGGCCGGAATCAGCCCAATCAGCACGCCGGCGGCGAAACTTAGCGCCACTCCGAACAGGACCACCCGCGTGCCCATGCGAATCTCATCCGGTCGCGGGATGCTCGAGCCGCTCAGCGCCAGCAACGCCGAGCACATCCATCTTGCAACTAGGAAAGAGGCCAGACCACCAAGCAGCGCCAGCACCACGGTTTCAGTCAGCGCTTGGCGGCGCAACCGCGCGCGGCCGGCGCCCAAGGCGCTGCGAATGGCGAATTCGCGGCCGCGTGCCGTGCCCCGCGCCAACAACAAGTTGGCAAGATTAACGCATGCCATGAATAGCACCAACGCCACCGCCGCGAAGAGCGCCAGCAAGATGGGCTTCACCTCGCCGACGATGGTCCCGCGCAAGTCCACAACTGCCGCGGCCCCCGAGCTTTCGTTGCTTTGCGGATACTGCTCGGCGAGGCGCTTCATAATGAGCGTCGCGGCGCTCGCCGCCTCCTGAACGGACACCGCGGGCTTCAGCCGCGCCACCACGCCAATCCAGCGCAGCGAGCGAATATGTGGGATTTCGTTGTCGGTGATTTGCGCCAGGGGCAGCCACACGTCCACTTGCGGTGAGGGAAAAACGAACGATGGCGGCATAACCCCCAGCACCACGGTCGGCGCGCCGTCGAGGGATACGCTTTTGCCCACGATGCGGGGATCGGCGTTGAACTGCCGGCGCCACAGGTGATCACTGAGCAAGGCCACCTGATCATTGCCATGGATGTCTTCGGGCGCAATGAACGCGCGTCCCAGCGCCGGAGCAACGCCTAACGTGCCGAAGAATGACGAGTCGACGAAGGCCGTTTCCAAGTGTTGTGGCTCGCCCGCGCCCGTCAGCGTCTTGCCCGACGAGGCTGACGCATACCAGTAGGCGCCGACGCTCGCGAACGCTTGCTGCTGGCGGCGAAAATCGTCGAGGTCCTGCGGCGAAAATGGACCGCGCTGCGCAGGCCGGGACGGATCAACGGTAAAAACCCCGACCAGCCGGCTGGGATTGTGGTAAGGCAAAGGGCGCAGCAGCACGCCGTTCACCACGTTGAAAATCGCCGTGTTGGCGCCGATGCCAAATGCCAGGGTCAGTATCACCAAGGCGGCAAAACCGGGGCTCTTCCGCAATTGCCGCAGCGTATAAGCGGCGTCCTGCGCGAGGTCATAAAGCCAATTTACCTTGCGCATGTCGCGGCAGTTTTCTTTCGCCTGCTCGATTCCGCCAAACTCGCGCCGCGCTGCGTAACGGGCCTCCTCCGGCGAGAGACCTCGAGCGATGTAGTCTGCGGTTTTTCGCTCCAGGTGGTCGCGGATTTCTTCCTCCAAATCCTGATCCACTTGTTGCCGGTGGAAAAGTGAACGGATCCGCAACGGCAGGGTGTAAATCCAGTGTTCTGGACGCATGGTCTTCTCCTCGCGCTACCCGTTGCCGTGCTCAGGCTTCCTTCAGTCTCACGACGTGTGAAATTGCCGCGGAGAGACGGCGCCAGTTGCTCGCTTCCTTCTCCAATTGTTTGCGGCCGAGGCGCGTCAGTGCATAGTACTTCGCGCGGCGGTTATTCTCGCTCGCTCGCCACTCGGCCGCGATCCAGCCTTCTTGCTCAAGCTTGTGCAATGCCGGGTAGAGCGAGCCGTCGCTGACATGGAGCACGTCGCCGGAAACCTGCTTGAGCCGCTGGCTGACGGAGTAGCCGTTCAACGGTTCCAGCGCCAGCACCTTCAGGATCAGCAGGTCCAGGGTACCCTGGACCAAATCGGAGGGTCTGCTCATGTGCCTCCTCGGTTACCGAGGGCAGAATACAACAACTTCTCTCGGTAAGCAAGGGGAAAAAGCAACGTAAATCCGGCACGCAAGCGGGTTAGTTTTAACCGCGGAAAGGGAAAGGCAATGCCCAGGTGACGAAACGGCGGTCCAAGCATAAGTCCTCCCTTGCCGGCAAGGAGTCCGGCAATGCATTGGGAGGAGCGTTTTTCACCGGCCTGAAGGAGCTACTTGACGCAAAGTTCTAAGACCCGATCCGTGCCGGAAGCGCCTGGCGGGACGCCATCTGCTGAATCTGAAATCCGAAATTAAAATCTAAAATTCCCAAACCCTGCCTCGGTAATCGAGAGGGTTTTAACTTCCGGTGCGTATTTGCGGACGACGGGACCAATTTCACTCGCCTTCCCGATGACGACCAAGACCAGGTTGTCGAGGGGGAAGTATTGACGAATCACGCGTTGCGCGTCCGCCAAGGTCATGGCATCGATCTTTGGGTAGAGCTGGTTGATTTCCCGTTCGTCGAGGCCGTAGAACTCCAGTTGTGCCAGTTGCGAGGCGAGTTGGCCGGAAGTCTCGATGGTAGGTGGAAACTGGCCTTTGATATAGCTCTTCGCCAAATCCAGCTCTTCCTGCGTAATGCCCTTTTCATGGAGGTGCCTGATCACTTCGAGGGTCAGGTCCATGGCTTTCTCCGTGGTCGCGGTGCGCGTGTAAGTGGAGATAACAAAGGGTCCGCGTGATTTGCGTTCGTCAAAGCTGGAGCCAGCGCCGTAGGTCAGACCGGTCTTGATGCGGAGTTCAGTATTGAGCATCGAGGCGAAGCGCCCGCCGAACACGGTATTGACCACCCGAATGGGAACGCGGTCAGGATTTGTCCGCGCGACGCCGACGTTTCCAATGCTGTAATACGTCTGCGTGGCATCCGGCTTATCCACCAAGAGCAGCCTTTTGCCCACAACATCCACCTGATCCGGAATAGCGCTGGCCGACGCCGGTTGAGTGGGCCAGGGCCCAAATCTCTGATCAAGCATCCTCGCCATTTCCGATTGCTCGAAGTCCCCAACGACCGCCAGGATGGTGTTGGCCGGTGCGTATTCGGCCCGGTAGAACTTCACGATGGCGTCGCGGGTGATGGTCGGCAGCGACTTCTCATCGCCGTCGCTGGGCCGTGCATAAGGGTGCTTGCCATAAAGGAAGGCGTTGAAGTAAAGCGGCAGAACGGCCAAGGCCTGATCCTTGTCGGCCTTGATGGCGTCCACACGCTGCTGTACAAGTTTATCCACCTCCTCCTGCGGGAACGTGGCATTGAGCAACGCGTCAGCCAGCAGGTCCAGACCGGTGCCGAGGTCCTTCTTCATGAACTGAGCCGAAATGGTGGCATAATCGGCTGCAACATTGGTATTGAATTCCCCGCCCACGAAGTCCAGTTGCTCGGAAAACTGGTTGGCCGTGCGCGTTTTGGTGCCCTTGCGCAATAGGTCCGCAACCAGTGAGGCAAGGCCTTCCTGCCCAGCAGGATCGGCAACCGGTCCGGCGTTGACGATGACCTGGAAACTGACCAGCGGCAACTCATGGCGTTCCATCAGCAGGAGCGTCATCCTGTTGGGCAGCTTGCTGCGCTCGTGCGGCGGCAGCTTCAATCCGCCTGTCTGCGCCTGCAACGTGGTTGCGCCTGTGGCCGCTGCCACAACGATCATGGCAATAAGCAGCAATCGCTTCATGGGCTTCCTCCGATCCCCGTGTGGTGCGTGAAAGCTGTCATCCTGAGCGCAGCGAAGGATCTCGCTCGGGTTCGTGACGGAGCGAGAACGAAAAATCAGGGTGAGATTCTTCGCTGCGCTCAGAATGACAGCACAGAGGGTTTTCCCGTAACCTGTAAAGCCCGGCGCGGCATGTCGAACTAGGGCGCTACCGATTGCTTCCTGTCCGGCGGACTACTATTTCTCGGTTTTCTGCGGCTTCGGCGCAAAATAACCTCGACGCGCCTGCAAGTGCAGGCCTTCCCGATCTATCTTTACCTTCAGCCGATGGTACCTGCCGTCCGGTTTCACGTCGCCTAGAGAAACTTGTAGTACGTAGAGAAATTCCGGGGCCGCTGTCAGGCTCTCGAGTCCCCCTTTTAAATCATTGCTGTTGTGGAAGAAGGAGCCGCCGGTTCCGTCCGCCAGTTCCGCCATGATGTCCTCTTGGAGCATCATCGTTTCTTGGCGGGCTCGCGCTTCAAGCCTATCAAGCCCCGGCGCCAGCATCGCGGCGGAGTCCGAACCCGGCGCTTCCGCATGCGGTTCGTCCGTGAAGAGTCCGCGGGCATTGAGAGCGCTGATGGTCACGTCCGAGTGCGCCGCGAGATCCAGAATTCCGGAGATGTCGGTTTGCGACGGCGGCGTCATGGTGAGGAACCCGGGCGACACGAGAATGAGCGTCCGTTGTCCTGGCAAGGACCCCATTTTCCCCACATATCCTCTGATGACGGCTAAGGTTGCCTGGGCATCACGATCGCCCATCTCCAAAGCGAAGTCCGCCGCGGAGTTCGTCTTTGCCTCGAGCACACTACGCCATCTTCCAAAATCCATATGCAAACAAATCGAGGCATCCCTCACCGCCAACTCGAAAGCCTCGAAATTGCGCTTGTTCTTGATCTGATCTGCTTGGTAATAGTCGACATTCGGGCAGGCGTGCTCGTCATGCCGGTAGAGCTGCCGTGGTACGAGCTTCGCCAACGTCCCTTCTAACTTGGCGTGATCGCGCGTCAGACCGCTGCTGACCCCAGAGGTTGAAACCACGGCGGCCACATCGGACGCGGCAAGAGAGTCGGCGACCACGCTTGTCGCAACCACTTTCATTTGCTGCAAGTCGCTAAAGTCCAAATGCAGGTCATCAAACAAGAACACGATGAAACGTTCCGGCGGGGTTGACGCCTGTGGCCTACTGCTGGGAGTTGGTGGTGCCGCCTCCCTGGCTTCCTGTGCGCCACTCACCTGCGCGCGTTTCTCCATGGCAAATCCGGAAATGACTGCCGGCTTGTCTTGATCAAAGACGCGGAAGTCTTCCTTCTTCAGGTCGCCGACCGCTCGCCCTTTTGCATCACGAACCACGACGGGCACGGGTACGACATTGACCTTGACCTGCACTTGGAACGGTGGCTTTTGAGGCTCTTGCGCCGTCAGTTCCGCACACAAGATCAGGCTCAACCCGCAAAGGCCCGCCAGTTGCCCCCTCCCAGCTCCACTCATTGCATGGAATATTCTACTCCTCACGCACCACGCAGTCTATCAACCTACAGGGGTAACGCAGACCTGCTCTTTAGGTCTGCGGCTTGTTGGATTCATGCGCTCCCATCAGCGGCCAGACGAACGCCGGCGAAAAGCCACTGGACTCGCGAAAAACCGCAGACCTAAAGAGCAGGTCTGCGCTACTTTTTGGGAAGGACCTTGACAGTCTATGCTCAGAATGATAGCCTAGATTTGGGTGCTTAGTTCCTTTGTCATGACCGCACAGACCCTGCCAATGGGCCTGCGGTCTCTTAGCTTGCAAATGGAATAGGCGAAGGGTCCGCGCTTATGCCTGACGATCAATCCACGGCGTTAAGTCCGAACCAAGTTGCGGTGCTCGAGTCGCTCTTGCATGCGGGCTTCAAGTTTGTGACGTTCGAGCGTTATGCCCGCTACCTGGCGGTTGAGCGGGAGGGATTCGTGGCCTTGCTGGACCCCAGCGGTGGAGAGGTCAAGCTCTTCGGCCAAGTGGGCTATCATGTGGATGAGGGGATTGGGATGCTGGTCGAGCGGCCGGAGGGCAAAACCTTTGTCTGGAAGGCGCAATCTGTGCCCGCCACGCCGGAATTGCTGGAGACTTACGAGAGATTCAAAGCTGATCTGCGGCGGTGGTTGCACAGCGCGGGTTCATAACCGCAACCAAAACAAACTTCTCCGTGCCCTCGTGCCTCTTACCCCTTAACACAGAGCACACGGAGGGTCTCGGCGGCCTCTGTGATCAGTCTTTTGTTGGCCACTGAGAGCACTCAGAAGAAAGACTCTCGCGGACAAGGAAGCGGCTCGAAATAGTGGTACAGTAGGGCGGGAGAATGGAAGAAGCGAAGGGAGAACTTGACTGAGGTGAACGATATGTACGATGTGCTGGTGGTGGGCGCCGGGCCGACGGGCTTGGCATGTGGGATCGAGGCGCTGCGCGCCGATCTAAAGCTGTTGATTCTCGAGAAGGGTTGCTTGGTGAACTCCTTGTTTCATTATCCGCCCAACATGACCTTCTTTACGACGCGCGAGCTCTTGAAGATCGGCGACCTCCCTTTTGTGAGCGTCAATATCAAGCCCACGCGCGCCGAAGCTCTGGAATACTATCGCCGCGTGGCAGACTATTACCATTTGCCCATCCACTATGAAGAGCGTGTCACATGTGTCGCCAAGGAGGACGGCACTTTCGCGATTGACACCGACATGCGTAGCGGGCAGCATTGCAGGTACCGCTCCCGCAATGTGGTGCTGGCTACGGGCTATTACGACTTGCCGAACCTGATGGATGTGCCGGGGGAAAATCTGCCCAAGGTCTCGCATTACTACCAGGAGCCGCACCAATTCTTCGGGCGGCATGTGGCGGTTGTTGGGGGAGGGAATTCGGCGGCGATTGCGGCGCTGGACCTCTATCGCATAGGAGCCGAGGTCACTATGGTGGTGCGGGAGCGCGAGTTGAGCCGGCACATCAAATACTGGATCAGGCCCGACCTTGAGAACCGGATCAAGGAAGGTTCAGTGCGGGCTATGTTCGGAAGTGTGGTGACTGAGATTGCGTACGATTGGATTTTGGTGCATAATTCCGACGGTGAAACCGTACGCCTCGAAAATGACTTCGTTTTCGCCCTTACCGGATATCACCCGGACTTCGACTTCCTGCGCAGCGCCGGCGTCCGCATTGACCCCATCACTTGCCGCCCAGAGTGCAACCTGGAATCGCGCGAAAGCAACGTGCCCGGCCTATATCTCGCGGGCGTAATCATCGCCGGCCTGGACACCAACGAGATCTTCATCGAGAACGGCCGGTTCCACGGCAGGCAGATCGTGGACGATATCGGGAGGAAAAGCAGTTGTCTGTAGTCAGTTGTCAGTGGTCAGTTGTCAGTAATCATTCGTAGTCTATAATCAGATGTGGTATTGTTACGGTGTGTACTACTAACACTTCCTAATGCTGACTGCCTGTCGCTACCCCCTAATTGCTGAGAACTGACGACTGACAACTGACTACTGCTTTACCGGCACCTTCGTGCAAGTAGTATCGCGGGAAATAGCGAAGGTCACTTCAGTTCCTGGTTCAATAACGACGTTTTTGCCTTTCTTGGTGGAAAAGCTGCTCGCCATGGCCGTTATGCCGCCCGTTCCTTGATCTTTGGGCTGCGCGCCCCCGGCAACCTGCGGGTTTGCCACGATGTTGTATTTTGTCCCGTCCGGAGTGGTGATGGAATCGGCGATGAGCAGAAAATCGCCTCTTTCTTTGTCCTTACTCTTGGCTTTGGCTTGCCCCGGGCCGCTCGGGAACGTGATGTGACCATCCACGCTGCTGCCGTCCGGAACGATTTCGCCGCCCTTCCCGAAGACGGGCTCCACCACCTTGCCGGTCCACATATCGCCGCTCTCGTTGGCTTTCGAGTTGAGCTCGGTGATGAACTGCACATGCAGCTCCCTTCCGGCAACCAATGTAATCGTATCTTCCGCTGCAAAGGAGATTGCCGAGCTGAAGAGTATTGCCGCCAACCCAACTGCGAATCTTGAATTGAACATATAGACGCCCTCGAGAGTCTAGCACCAAGTGCTTAGTGGCCAGTGGCTAGTCCATACTGCCCGCGGCCCGGCGGCTACTTCCCACTGCCCGCTGCTGACTGCCTACTGCCTACTGGCTACTGCCTGCTGCCAACCGCTTTCCGTGCCGTGGTGTCGCGGGGAATAACGAAGGTCATTTCCGTACCGGCCGGAACAATGATATCGTTACCCTTCCTAAGAAGGCCGTGGGCCAGGCCTGCCATGGCGCCGATCCCCGCACCATAGAGCGCGCCTGTGCCCCCGTGGGCGATGGCCCCCACACCCGCGCCCGCCGCAGCGCCCACACCGGTTTCGATCTTCGTCTCTTTCTGGTCCTTGCCCGGCCCCTGCATGGTCCCTTCTTTATCTGTCACGTTGGCGCCCTCCGCATCCTTGAGGCTTGCCACGATGTTGTACTTGGATGTGTCCGGAGTGGAGATAGAATCTACCACGAGTCGCATTTCACCTTTGCCCTTGACTCGCCCCGGGCCTTTCACATAGGTGATGTGACCATCCACGCTGCTGCCCTGGGGGACGATTTCCCTGCCTTTCGCAAAGACGGGCTCGACCACCTTGCCCGACCACATGTCGCCGGTCTCATTGGTTTTCGAGCTGAGCGTAGTGATCAGTTGTATTTGGAGCTCGGTCCCGGCGGGCAACATAATGGCATCATCCGCCGCAAAAGACATTGTCAAAATGACGAGGATTGCTACCAGGCCTAATGCGAACCTTGAGTTGATCATAGGGCCTCCTTATTACCTGTCATTCCGAGCGAAGCTTGGAGTCTCACATGGCCACTCATCTAAGACGCGCCGAAGTTCCTCGCTCCACGCGAAAGGACACAACCGACATCACCCTTGACGACTCAATTGTAACAGTTCTAGTCTTTGTCTGGCATGCAATCGACCACCGCGGAGCCTCGACCTTTAGGCCGGCAAACGCCTCGACGCGCCGGGGTGCTACGAGTCAAATCAGGACACTACGGCTTGGCGGGCTCACACTCACACTGCTCCTGACTATGATCGGAGGATCAGATGCCTTCTCGACGTAATTTCTTGCGCAACGCTGGCGCCGGACTTGGCCTTAACTCCGGATTCATCCCCATCCTGACCCCGGGAGCGCTCGCGGGGCAGGGAATCGGCAATCCTATTTCTGCCAGACCGTTGCCGCCTTCCATCGCCGCCCTGAAGTCAATGAAAGATCGGGCAAAGCCGATCACCGCGGAGGAGCGGCGGACGCGGATCGAACAGGCTCACCGTTTGATGGCCGAGCGCCGGATAGACGCGCTAATGCTGATGAGCGGCACGTCGTTGGTCTACTTCACCAACATCCGGTGGTGGAGTGGCGAGCGGCTGTTCGCCCTGATTCTGCCCGTTAAGGGCCGGTCTTTCTTCGTGTGTCCGGCCTTCGAACGAGATCGCGCCGAGGAGCAAATCGCCTTGAGCCCATTAGCAGGGGATAGCGACGTGCGCGCCTGGGAGGAGGATGAGAGCCCTTACTTGCTGGTCGCCCAGGCGATGAAGGAACTTGGTCTTTCCAGCGGCCGCCTAGGGATGGAAGAGACAGTCCAATATGTCTTCAGTGACGGCGTGAGCAAGGCAGCGCCGGCCCTCACCATTGTGAGCGGCACGCCGGTAACGGCCGGGTGCCGGATGCGCAAGAGCGATCACGAAATCGACCTGATGCGACTCGCGGCAAAAGTGACCATCGCCGCGTATGAGGCGGCATGGCGGGCCCTCGAACCGGGCATGACGCAGCACCAACTCCAGCAATTCATCGATGCCGCTTACTCCCAACTCGGATTTCCCGGTGGGGTGAGCGTCAACGTTGGTCAGTACTCGGCCCTGCCGCATGGGTCGGTTCAACCGCAGACTATCCATGAGGGCGAGATCGTGATGGTTGACGACGGCTGCATCGTGGAAGGTTACTTTTCCGACATCACTCGGACCTTCGTGCTCGGCAAGCCCACGGACAAGATGCGCCGAGTATTTGACATTGTCCACCGGGCGCAGAAGGCGGCGCTTGAAACGGCCCGTCCCCGGATCGAGGCCCAGGCGGTGGACGCGGCGGCGCGCAAGGTGATCGCCGACGCCGGCTACGGCCCGGATTACAAGTACTTCAAACATCGCCTCGGCCACGGCATGGGGATGGACGGCCACGAGTGGCCGTACCTGGTGCGCGGAAATGCCCTCAAGCTCGAGCCGAACATGATGTTCAGCGATGAACCGGGGATTTACATTCACGGCGAGTTCGGCATCCGCCTCGAAGATGACATGCATGTAACAGAAAACGGCGCTGAGCTGTTTACCGGCCAGAGTGTGTCACTGGAGCAACCTTTTGCGCAAAGTTAGAAGCAGGGCCGTCCGAAGGTTAAAGGGTAAAGGGTACCCCCAGAAACTCGGGCCTTACAGGGGCCTTAGAATAGGCATCAGAAACGAGGTACGTATAGCAGGATTTTGCAGCCCGCCTCGTTCATGCAATGGTTTACCGCCTCCTTGCCTAGTAGGCTATTGAAGCGAGACGCAAGTCTCCTTGGAACTTTCCCCTACTATTACCCTCCTGCGGATTGTTATCTGATACCGGACCACGTAACATCGCGTCGTCCCGCTGTAGGCACCCTTCTTTGGCTCGTCGTCCACGAATCTCAACTTGGTGGTGGAGGCAAAGGCCTTGGTCATGTCCTCCTTGCCGCTGCCTGGTCCCTCGAAGATCAGATAGACTCCCTTGCAGGGGGATCTGCAGCTTGCGGCGCTCTTCGAGGGGCTCCAGGTAATGGTGACCCCGTGTTTGCGGGCAATGGCCACGTCCGAGATCATGACCGAGAAGAACAAGACACCCAAAATCGCTGTCAGATATCTCATGATGAGTCTCCTGTGCGGTTCTGCGACCTCGCCGGTTGCCCGGTGTCAATATTCCATGGTCTGAATGGGGCGATTGAAGAACTCCGAAACTCGATCCTTTCGCACGGGCGCTTACTTCTCACCGCCTAAGGACGCAAAAGCCAACCAGAAGCTTACTCGTCTGGAACTAAAAAAGCCAAAGAAAGTTTGCCGGTTCCACACTTTGGGCATTTGCCGAAAAGAGCGGGACCCTTATAGTTACTACCCCTTGGTCGGCCCGATTGACCGGACAATGAGCATCCGGTATACTGAATTTCTGACAGGGTATGCCAAACATACTTCGAGAAATCGCGGACTCTGCTACGGCATTGGCAAAGGGGTTTTCCATCACTTTTAAGACCATGCTCCGCCCCACGGTGACGGAGAACTACCCGGACGAACCCGTTCATTTTGAAGACCGCTACCGCGGCCTTCACGTTTTGAGACGCGACGAGAACGGGCTTGAAAAATGCGTTGCCTGTTTCCTCTGTGCGGCGGCTTGCCCTGCGAATTGCATTTACATTGAGGCGGCCGAGAATATCGGCGAGCAGCGGATCAGCGCGGCGGAGCGTTACGCCAAAGTTTACAACATTGACTACAACCGGTGCATCTTTTGTGGCTACTGCGTGGAGGCCTGCCCCTGCGATGCCATCACCCACGGCCACGGCTTTGAGATCGCCGCTTACGACACAAACTCCCTGGTTTACCGCAAGGAGCAACTCCTCGAACCTGTGCCAGGCGCCGCGGGTGCAATGAAATAGCCCGCGACAGCCCTCGCACGGAAATCTGGCGCACCCAGTCTGCCATGCAACGGATCTACGAGCGTTGGGCAAGCCGCACCCCCTAACTCCAACAATTGAAAACCCATGACGATTTTCAATCTCCGAATTTCGGTTCTTGCAGGACCTTGACTTTCACCGCCCCAAAGGATAAATTGTTAAGGAGTTGATGAGAAGTAAACTCTCTCTCCCCAACGCCGGTTCTCGGCGCGTCCGTCCACCGTTGGATGGTGATTCCCCCATTTAGGAGTGTGTGAGGCATCCACAAAAAATGAAGACGAGTGTGAAGGTCCTGAACGGAGTTGAAGAGCTAGTAGGAACACACGACGGGAACCTGCGCTTGCTGGAGAAGTGTTTCAATGTTTCGGTACACCTCGGCGAGGAGGCGGTCGAGATCGAAGGCGGCGACCACGAAGTGCGGCGCGCGCAAAAACTCCTGGAAGAATACGCCGACTTGGTGAAGGCCGGATCCCGATTTGACAGCTCGGAGGTCGAATCCTTCCTGCGCATCGCCGGACAGGATCCGGAGGCTACGCTCAAGGGTCTTGCCGAGGCGGGCCGCCCGCGGACTTTTGGCAAGAAATCGATCACCCCCAAGAGCCTCAACCAGCGTACCTATGTGGATGCGATTGAACGCCACGACATGGTGTTCGGAATCGGCCCCTCGGGTACGGGAAAGACTTACTTGGCCGTGGCTATGGCCGTGGATGCGCTGCTGAGCAAAGAGGTCAGCCGCATCATCCTGGCTCGGCCCGCCGTGGAAGCCGGCGAGCGCTTGGGATTCCTCCCCGGTACGCTCCAGGAGAAGGTGAATCCTTATTTGCGCCCACTTTACGATGCGCTTTACGACGTCTTAGATCCGGACAGGGTGGAACGCTATATAGAGAAAGGCATCATCGAGATCGCGCCGATCGCTTTTATGCGCGGCAGAACGTTGAACGATGCCTTTGTGATTCTTGACGAGGCCCAGAACACCACCAGCGAACAGATGAAGATGTTCTTAACGCGACTGGGCTTTAACTCGAAAGCGGTGGTCACCGGCGACATCACCCAAATCGACCTCGATGGGAGACGTTCCGGCCTGGTTGAAGCGATCGATGTGGTTTCCAGGGTGCCGGGTATCAGTTTTGTCTACTTCACGGAGCGCGATGTAGTTCGGCATACCCTGGTGCAGCGGATCATCCGCGCCTACGAGGAATATGACCAGGCGCGCACTGCGGTCGGGACCAACAACAAGAGCCATTGATTCTCAATCGGCAGGACAAATACGTTGTCAATACTCCCCGGCTGAGAGAATATGTGGGGGAGCTCAAGCAAGCGCTATGCCTGGGCAAACGAGATGGCAACGTTTGCTTGGTAAGCGACAGCGAGATCAGGCGCTTGAATTCGCTCTACCGTGGCAAAGAGCATCCCACCGATGTCTTATCCTTTCCGTGGGCTACTCAGCAGGGCCTACCTCGACCAAGAACAAGGAGCGAACGCGCTCGACGCCGGCACGCTCGCCGGAGCGCCAATGAACGCGCAGCGTTGGAGTTCAAGAACTTCCTCGGTGATATCGTAATCTCCGTCGACACAGCCAAGAGAAACGCCCGCAAGGAGGGACACTCGACCCTGAATGAGATCCGTTGGCTTATCCTGCATGGTTTCTTGCACCTGCTGGGCTATAATCACGAATCCGACCAGGGTGAAATGGCCGCGCTGGAGCTTGCCCTGCGGAGCCGGCTGGGGATTTGAGTGACCGATGGACCCTACAACCATCCCGATCACCATTATCTGGCTGATCGTTCTCGCCGTTCTTCTGGTGGCAGGGTCAGTGGCCTCTTATTTGAGACTGCTGATGCGCCGGCTGACCGTGATGAACGCCAGGAAGCTGTTTCGGCCTGTTGGGCCAGGGCGTATCACGATCGACCGGGAACGTGTGGGGGTCTCGATTTCCGCTCTGCACGGGGCGACGATGCACTTGTTTGCTGTGGGCGTGACCGCACTGCTTGTCCTGCGCCGGCCGGACCATCTCTGGGGAAACATCGGCGCTGCTTTGGCCATAGTCCTAACCGCGGTGGCCATTGCCGACCAGCTCATACCTTTTCTCTTGGTGGCGCGCCATGACGAGCCCGAGGTCATCCTTGAGCATTGGATGCCCGTCGTGCGGCGGCTGGTTTATCTGGCTTTGCCACTTACCTTCCTCATCCTCATTTCCACCACCATGAGCCGTCTGTTGGAGTCCACGGAGCAGGAAGCCGAAGCCCCCACCCCGCAGGACAACTTACAAGAGTTTATTGAAGTGGGTCAGCAGGATGGCTTGCTCGAGAAAGGGGAGGCTGAACTCGTCCAGTCGGTCGTCGAGTTCGGGGACAAGCTGGTGCGGGAGGTAATGACCCCGCGCACGGAAATTGCCGCCATCGAGGTGAACGCTCCGGTCGAAGACCTTCGCAAGCTGTTCCGCGAAAAGCGCCTCACCCGATACCCTGTCTTTGCCGGTCAGATCGACCATATCGAGGGGATTGTGAACGTTCGCGATCTTATGGAGTTGCCGCCCGAAGAACAAGCCCGGGTCACGCTTCGCAGCCTGATCAAGCCTGTCCCCTTCGTTCCGGAAACGCGCCACATCAAAGACCTACTGAAGGAATTGCAAAAGTCCACGACTCAGATGTCTATCGTCATCGACGAATATGGCAGCGTTGCCGGGCTGGTGACCATCGAGGACATGCTGGAAGAGATCGTGGGAGAAATCAAGGATGAGTTCGAGCCCCATGCGCAGGATATCGTCAAAGAAACGGAGGACTCCTATCTCGTTTCGGGTCACACTGATCTGTCACAGCTCGGTGAAGAGTTGCACGTCCCGCTCCAAGCTCCAGGGTACTCCACGGTAGCCGGCCTGGTGCTGGCCCATCTCGGGCACGTTCCCGTTCCAGGAGAGAAGGTGCAGGAAAACGCGGTGACCATCGAGGTGCTGGAAGCCAACAAGCGGACGGTTTTAAAGGTCCGCCTGACTCTTTCTCCACACGGCACTCAGACGGCTAAGAACCATGGCGGAGCAGACTAAATCCGGATTTGTGGCCGTCGTGGGAAGGCCGAACGCCGGGAAAAGCACCTTGGTGAATGCGCTGGTTGGAACCAAGGTTTCTATCGTCACTGCCGTACCGCAAACCACCCGCAATCGGATTCTGGGTATCGTGAACCGGCCCTCAGCCCAAATCGTGCTCATGGACACGCCCGGAATCCACCGGCCGCATTCCCGCCTTAACGAGCAAATGATGACTTTCGTTCGTCAGGCGCTCACCGAGCGGGACTTGGCAGTGCTGATTGTCGACGCCTCCGAGCCCTTCGGGCATGGAGACGAGTTTGCTCTGGGACTGCTGAAAGAATACGCCCCGCGCACCATCCTGGCACTCAACAAAATCGATCGAATCAAGAAGCCCCGACTTTTGCCCCTGATGCAGCGCTATTCGCAGTCATACAATTTCGAGGAAATCATTCCTATTTCGGCCCTCAGGGCAGAAGGGCTCACGGAGCTTCTGGACGCCATTGTCGGTTTGCTGCCCGCGGGCCCGCAGTACTTCCCACCCGACATGTACACGGATCAGCCGGAACGGTTCCTGGCATCGGAGATCGTGCGCGAGAAGGTTATCCTCCACACCCGGCAAGAGCTGCCCTATGCCACCGCCGTCGTTATTGACAACTTCGAGGAAGACAAAGGCATCACGCGCATCCATGCCAGCATCGTGGTGGAAAGGGACTCTCAAAAACCGATTATTATTGGCTCGGGCGGCGAAATGCTGAAGCAAATTGGCAGCGAAGCGCGACGAGAGCTGGAAAGGTTGTTCCCGCCCAAGGTCTTCCTGGAGCTTTACGTTAAAGTCGAACCTCACTGGCGCGATGTCAGGCCCATGGTCGCCTCCCTCGACTACCGCAACGAAGGCTAGAGTGGCGCGGGGCTCCCAGTTTCTGTCATTCTGAGCGAAGCGAGGAATCTCGCTCTGCGTCGGGGCGGATCGCGGGAGAAACAATCAGAGCAAGATTCCTCGCTGCGCTCGGAATGACAGAGTTAGACGATGTTTCTCAAGAGGAGAGTTCACATGGAAAGACGAAAGCTGGGGAATAGCGATCTTCATATTACTTCGCTCGGGGTCGGCGCTTGGGCTATGGGGGGATCAGGGTGGGGCTTTAGCTGGGGCCCGCAGGATGATGGAGACTCCATCGCGGCCATTCGTAAGGCTCTGGACTCCGGCATCAATTGGATTGACACGGCAGCGGTCTATGGGTTGGGACACTCGGAGGAGGTGGTTGCGCGCGCCTTAGAGGGTATCCAAAACAGGCCTTATGTTTTCACCAAGTGCGAGCGCATCTGGAACGAGCGCGGTGAACTCAGCGGTAACCTCAAAGCCGATTCCCTTCGCCGCGAGTGTGAGGCGAGTCTGCGACGGCTCAAGGTTGACGTGATCGACCTGTACCAGATTCACTGGCCGCAGCCAGACGAAGACATCGAAGAGGGTTGGGCGACCCTTGCAACGCTCAAGCGGGAAGGCAAGGTCCGGTACATCGCCCTATCGAATTTCAACGTGAGTCAAATGAAGCGGGCCCAAGCCATCGCTCCAATAACCTCGCTTCAGCCACCCTATTCCCTGCTGGCCCGCGAAGCGGAAAAAGAAATCCTGCCTTATTGCGTCGAGCGGAAAATCGGGGTGACTGTTTACTCTCCCATGAGGTCCGGACTCCTGAGTGGGGCGATGACGCGAAAACGGGCCGGGGCTCTCCCGGCCGACGATTGGCGACGGCGGGACCCGGACTTTCAGGAGCCAAAGTTGTCTCGCAATCTCCAACTGGTGGATTTGCTGCGCGCAATTGGCAAACGACATGACCGGACTCCCGGCGAGGTGGCAATTGCCTGGACGTTGCGGCATCCCGCCGTAACCGCAGCCATTGTTGGAATTCGCCGCCCAGAACAGCTTTCAGGAGTAATAGGGGCAGCAGAATTTCGCTTAAGTTCCGAGGAAATTACGGAGATCGAGGCGTTCTTCGATTCTGAGGGTGCGCTGCGGCAGTCGTAGGGGCAACCCTTGTGGTTGCCCGCGGGCGGCCACGAGGGCCGCCCCTGCGGATTACGGATCGGGAACTTCCATATGAGAAAACTCCCCAGTGCGCTCGAGCTTGAGATTGCGGGAGCAACTGACCGGCGTCCGAGGGTTCAAGCCACACCGCTCCCTTGTGGAGAAGCGCTGGCCATGCTGGCCCGCCGAGGCTTTCGACCGACCAAGGCTCGGCTCGACGTGCCCTTCCCGGAGAATTTGGAGGAAGAGACTGCCGCGCGGCTTTCGGAGCAGCTTCGCCATTATGCTTTCCGCCTCTTTCTACGTGGGGCGATCCAGAAGGGGGAAGGATTTGCGCCCGAGGAGGCGACGCAATACCTCGAGAGGGCCCAGGCGAAGGAGTTTGCCGAGTCCCTCGTCAGCCTAGGGATGGCTGAGCGGCTGCCTCGGGCCCGCTATCGGCTGATCTGGCCTGCCAAAAGCTTTGGGGGAACGCTCGAATGGTACGTGGCACGTGAGCTCAATCGGAGGTTTGGCTTCGACGTCGCCTCGGGCGTGAGGTTGCACGCGCGGGGCGTCGGGGGCGACCTGGACGTCGTGGCGACAGCGGAAGGCAAGCTGGCCTATCTCGAGCTGAAGTCTTCTCCGCCCAAAAACCTCTCTGTCAGGGAAGTGGCCGCCTTCTTCGATCGTGTCTACCTGATGCGGCCTGATGTGACACTCTTTGTGGTGGATACTGCCCTCCGACTCAGCGATAAGGTTCTGCCCATGCTTGTGGCGGAATTGCAGCATCGTCGGGGTGAGACCAAACTCGTCCCGCGCCGCCTCGTGCGCGAGCTCTGGGCGCTGACACCCCATCTCTATGCCGTCAATGGGCGTCCGGACCTCATGGCCAATATCGGGCGCGCGATTGCCGCGGGCCTGCTCGCGCTTTCTCCGCCCCTATGAAAATTCAGCAGTTGGCGGGAACGCACCGAAAAAGTCTACGGCAATAGCGTTGTTAGGGAACCGTCGGCTCAACCGCAAGCCGAGCGTCCAGCGCTCTCGCTACCTTTTTCAGCGTTTTGAACTCCACATTGTGCCCCCGCTCAAGTCGCGAAATCACCGCCGGACTTGTGTGGATCTTGGCCGCGAGTTCCGTTTGCGTCATCCCCCGTTGCTCTCTAAGTTCGGCCAGGCGCACTGCAATGCGCAGGTCTTCCAGACCCTCTTCGTAGGCCTTACGCACCTTTGGGCGGCGTAAAGCTCGCGCTTTAAATTGCTGATATCGGTTCATGTTCTTCACAGCTTCCCACCTTTCCGTTCTCGATCCTTCGCCATGCGCGCTATCGCGACGCGAACCTCGCTGTCCGGGATGGCCTGGGATCTTTTTTCAAACGCGTGCAGCAATACGAAGGTTCGTCGCGCGTCAGCGTAATAGAAGACCCGATAAAGCGACCGTCCATAGTGAACTCGCAGTTCGCGGAGACGTCCCTCTACCTGGCTCGAGTAGGGGAAGGGAAGTCGAGGTCCCCATTCCTCAAGCATCTCGAAAACCTGGAGAATCTTGCCCACCTGTCCATCCGAAAGCCGCTCGAGAAACGCCTCTACAGGTCGGTTGCCGGTCTCATCCTCATAGAACTCTACCGTCCAAGTCATTTCTTAAATGATATATCTTTTGAAGCTAGAGATCAATCGCACGAAAGGTGCGCGAAGAAGACCCTAGTAGTGAGGCGCACGTTTTCATGGCTGTATGCGCCGTAGGCGCCCTGCGATTTTCAATTTGCCGCGCCGCCCGAGGAACTGCCCACGATTTCCAAGTCGACATCGTAATAGAGCGCCGACATCGGTTTGCCAGAAACCGGCTCGGTATTGTCGGCTCGAACGAGGGCGTGATAGAGGCCTTGCCGCAGGCCCTCCGTAGATACTGTATTAGTGAGTATCTGGCTCTTTCCCCGACGCGTCACCGCCACAGACAACCACGACGGGAGCCCTGGCTGCACTTTCCAAAGCGGCAACTCATCGCTGCCGTTGGTCTTGACTGTGACCGTTCCTTCTAGCTTCTGAGCGGACGGCCCGGTCGCACGGAGCGACACCAGGTACGTGTCAGCGACAATGATCGGCGGCACCGGGAAGTCGCTGGTCCTCGAGATGCGAAGAAAGGCTATATCGTTGGGGGCGACTGCGACGGTAATGCCGTCGTTGTGTGGTCCGGTCGTTTGATGTGTCCACAGATTTCGCACATATAACGCCGTAGATTCCGCGAAGCCGATATCTGACCATGCTACGTGCACATGGGACGGCGTGGCTCCCTGATTGAAAACGAGTGCGGCCTGGCTGCCGTCGAACAGGCGTTTGCCCGCCCAGATTTCGACTTGGCCCTCTCTACGCACGATGCGCCCCTGAAATCCCAAAGGATCCTGGTTGATCCCAATCGCTTCCAGATTAGTGAGGATCTCGACCGTCGAGGGGGTCATCTTTCGCAGGTCGTTCCCAGCCATGAGCGGTGCAGCCATCATGCACCAAAGGCTGAAGAAGCTACGGTTCTGGGCCTCGCCCAGCCCGTCCATACCGGCGATCATCATGTCGGGATCGTTCCAGTGGCCGGCGCCGGCGGCCTCGTACAGTTTTTCGTTGGCCGCGACAATCTTCATTGCATTGTCCCAATCGGCCTTGCCCGGCGAGCAAATGTCGCCGGTCGTCCGCCAAAGATTGCCGACGGAGGCGCCCCACTTCCACGGCTCCCCTTCACCCCACGAGCAGAGGCTGAAGACGATGGGGCGGCCGGCGGCATGCAAAGCATCCCGAAGCGTCGCGTAGGTCCTGGCCACGTCCTGCCCCTGTGTATTGCACCAATCGACCTTGAGATAATCCGCGCGCCACGCCGCAAAGGCCGCCATATCTTCGTACTCGTGACCCTTGGTTCCCGGCATGGCCTTGCTACACGTGTGCGTCCCGGCGTCGGTGTAAAGTGCGTACTTCAGCCCTTTCCTGTGGACGTAGTCGCCGAGTCCGCGCAGGCCGCTGGGATAGCGCTCGAGGTTAGGGGTGAGCTTGCCACTCGAGTTGCGGAAGAAACAGATGCCCTCGTCGGGGCCGATGTAGGTATAACCCGCCTCTTTCAGGCCGCTGCTGACCAGGGCACCGACCATCTCCTTGATCAGTTTCTCATTCTGTGGCTCCTGGCCAAACTCATTCCATGGATACCAGCCCATGGGAGGGGTGAGCGCCAAGCCGTCGTCTGCGGCATGAATCCCGGAGGCTGGGTGTTGCGCCCACCAGTAATGGGTGGAGAATAAAATGGCGATCAGTATACTCAAAATGGTTAGTGGTCCCTTCCGCAATGGCATGCTCCTTCGCCCAAGTATAGAGAATTCCGTTGGCACATCAATGCTCATCGCAAATCGAAGCACGCGCCGCCCACCGAACCACGACGATCCAGACGATGATCACGGGAGGAGTTGAAAAGTGGCTACGTGGATTGGGCGTACACGTGCAAAATCACGGCGGTCGGTGGTGACCAAGGCCCGGAGCTTCAGCCTCTCCGCAATGGCCACAACGGAGGCATCCACATATCCCAGGAGCTCATAGATGTTGAGGAGCTCCGCGCAGCGGGCGACGTCTCGTGGCGTGAGGCTCTCGATGGCGATTTCACCGGCAGCCAGCGCCTCGGCAAAGCGCGTTTCCACGGCGGCGCCGAGCCGCTTCCGCATCAAGTAAGCGGCTTCAGGGATCACTGTGACGGGCACCAACAGCGATTGGCGTTCTGCCTTCAGGAAATCACGGACGCGAATATGCCAGTCATCGTCGGCGTCGGCGAGCGCATAGAGGGCTCCTGTGTCGAGAAGAAGTGGCACTACTTCCTCCCGCGTGCCCGATTTCGCGCCCGACGAGCCGAGGAATGTAGTTGGAGGTCGCTCCAAAGAAGCTCTTCGGCGCGCTCGGCGGTGTCGTGATGACCGCTTCGCCCAGCCGCAAGGAAACGCAGACTGAATCCTTTGCCGCGCTTCGCCTCGTCCAGATAGCGCCCCAAGGCGTCGCGGACCAAGGCCGCAACCGGGAGCTTTTTTCGCTGAGCCAGGAGGTGTAGCTCCCGCTCTGTACCTTCTTCAAGAAAAAGCGTAGTCCGTTTCATATGTTGTATGATGCCATACATAACCCCGCAAAGTCAAAGGGAGGGACAAACGACCAAAGACCAATGGTCGCCGATTTATTGGACCCGTCGTGGACGTCCCGCCCAGTACTTCTCGCGAAGAACTCTCTTGAGGATTTTACCGGTGCCGCCTTTCGGAAGACTCTCCACAACCTCCACCGATTTAGGGATCTTGAAACCCGCCAGGTGCTGGCGGCAGAGCGCGATGATTTCAGAGTCGGTAGCTTGCCGCTCGGGCTTCAAGGTGACGATAGCTTTCACCACTTCGCCCCAAGTGTCATCCGGAACGGCGATGACCGCGCATTCCATGACCGCGGGATGGCCGTAGATGACCCGTTCGATTTCCGCCGAGGCGATGTTTTCGCCGCCGCTCAGGATCATGTCCTTGCCGCGGTCAACGATGAGGATATAACCCTCTTTATCAATTGTGGCCAGGTCGCCCGTATGAAACCAGCCATCGCGGATGACGTCAGCAGTGGCCTCTGGCTGGCACCAATAGCCCTCCATGACCACATCCCCGCGCACCACCACTTCCCCAACCTCCAGGCCATCCGCCTTGATGTCACGGCCCTCCAGTGTCACCACACGGATTTCGGTGCCCGCAAGCGGGTGCCCTGCGCTAGCCTGGCGAAATAACTGCAAATCCTCCGGATCGCCTTCGCAGTGCGCCTTCCGATGCGCAAGGGTGATGACCGGCGAAGTTTCGGTCAGGCCATAGCCACCGATCGCCCGGCAACCTGGCAACCTCCGCTCGATCTCGCGGACGAGCGCCATACTGGTAGGCGCGCCACCCATGATGACCTCCTTCACGGTGCTCAAATCGTATTTCGAGAAATCCGGGTGATTGAGCATGGCGATGATCATCGTGGCCACAACTTGGAGGCGAGTGACTCCCTCGCGTTGGATCAGCTCCATCACTGTGACGGGGTCGAACCTCTTGATCATGACATGCCGTCCGCCGGTGAGGGTGACGATATGTGGGGCGCCCCAACTGTTCACGTGGAACAGCGGAACCGTGTAGAGATGGACGTCGCGGTCATCGCCGCGCAGTCCTACAGCCGTATAGAAGGCGTGCAAATAGAGATTGCGGTGCGTCAGCATGACCCCCTTGGGATACGCAGTGGTGCCACTGGTGTAAAAGAGCTCGGCCACTGAGTTTTCGTCAATGCGGCGATAATCAATCTCCACGGGCTCCGCGTCCGCCAGCAATTCGTCGTAGAACTTGGCGTAGGCCCAGGCTGGCTTGACGTCCCGCAGGGCGATATAATGCCCGATGGCTTTCATCGCCGGCCTTAGCGCTTCCACCAGAGGAATGAATTCGGGATCGAAAAAGAGAACTCGCGGCTCCGCATCGTTCAAGATATAGATGAGTTCTTCCGGGCCCAGCCGGATGTTCATGGGCAGGAGGATGGCGCCAATCTGCGGCACCCCGAAGTACGCTTCCAGCAGCCGATGGCAGTTGAAGCTCAAGTAAGCGAGCCGGTCCCCCTTTTGGATTCCGAGCCTCAGCAGGGCGTTCGAGAGGCGATCACAGCGTTCGTTGAATTGCCGATATGTAAACCGTTGCTGATCACATACCACTCCGTCTTTGCTGCCAAAAATCTGCGCGGCATAACGCTTCAGCCGCACGGGGGTGAGAGGAAGAAGCATAGGCACCTCATGGTGTGTTGTTGTAATTAGCCCTTTAAGCCAACAGCGACGTCTTATACCCATCTATGATAGGCACTGAAATCTAGGCAAAGCAAGCCGGTTTACAGACTTTCCGGCCACACCGCGGTCAGCATTAGCCCCATTCCGATTCCCACCGATACCTCCACGAATTCTCCCTTCAAGACACCCTTGTTTCCAACCGTCAGCTGAAATAAGCTAAACCGACGGATGAGATCGTCTTTGAAATCACTCAAGAAGCAGATGGTGGCTTTAAGGCAGAGTGCTTGGCGGAGGGCATTTACATATGAAGGTTATCACACACACTCCAGAGCAGAGGGCAAAGCCCGCTGGCAACTGCACGCGGTCAACGGACCACGGACAACGGACGACAGATAATGGACAAAGGAGATAGAAATGTCGAACGAAAAAAGCTACCACATGAGCATTGAGGACTTCCGCCGGAACGGCCGGGCGGTGATCGACTGGATCGCGGATTATTATGAGCGCATCGAGTCATTCCCCGTGTTGTCGCAAGTCCAGCCAGGTGAGATCCGAGCCTCGCTTCCGAAGGAAGCTCCGGCGAGCGGCGAGGCCTTCGACACCCTGCTGCGCGATGTGGAGAAGTTGATCCTGCCGGGCATAACGCACTGGCAGTCCCCCAACTTCTTTGCCTTCTTCCCCTGCAACGCTTCCGCTCCTGCCATCCTTGGCGACCTGTTGTCTTCCGGGCTTGGGATTCAAGGGATGCTGTGGGCCACTAGTCCGGCCTGCACCGAGCTCGAAACCCATGTGCTCGACTGGCTCGTCCAGATGCTGGGCCTTCCGGAGAGATTTCTTTCCACTTCGACCGGCGGAGGAGTTATTCAGGACAGTGCTTCCAGCGCTTCATTGTGCGCGATTGTGGCTGCCCGCGAGCGCTCGACTGGCTATGCCAGCAATAAGCAAGGGTGTAAGGGCGAACTGGTTGCCTATGCTTCGCCCCAGGCTCACTCCTCGATCGAAAAAGCCGTGCGGATCGCCGGCCTGGGCGACGAAAACCTGCGTTTCATTGAGGTTGACGCTCGATTGGCCCTGTGCCCGGATGCACTCGCCGCGCAAATCGCTCTCGACCGGCAAGCCGGAAAGATCCCTTGCATCGTCTGCGCCACTGTCGGGACCACCTCCTCGAACGCTCTCGACCCTTTGCCGGAAATCGGGCGAATCTGCCAGGAACAAGGCCTCTGGCTGCACGTCGACTCTGCCATGGCCGGCACCGCCGCGCTCTGCCCTGAGTTTCGGTACATCAACGCGGGCCTGGAGCTGGCGGATAGCTACTGTTTCAACCCGCACAAGTGGATGTTCACAAATTTTGATTGCGACTGCTTCTACGTGGCGCAGCGGAAGGCACTGATCGATGCCTTATCGATCCTTCCGGATTATCTCCGCAACAAAGCCACCGAGTCGGGCGCTGTCATCGACTATCGAGATTGGCAGGTGCCCTTGGGCAGGCGCTTTCGCGCCTTGAAGCTCTGGTTTGTGATTCGGCACTACGGCGTGGAAGGCTTGCGTCACCACATCCGCCGCCACGTGGCCTTGGCCCAGCAGTTTGCTTCTTGGGTGCAACAGGATGAGCGGTTTGAACTCGCCGCCCTGGCTCCCTTAAACCTGGTCTGCTTCCGCCACCGCGCCGGGAACGCATTCAACGAGGCGTTGCTGGATGCCCTCAACAGAAGCGGCGATCTCTACTTGACTCATACCAAGCTGAATGGCCGCTTCATCCTCCGCTTCTGCGTCGGCCAGACCTATACCGAAGCGCGGCACGTACAGCGCGCCTGGGAACGGATTCGGGAAGAAGCGGCGAACCTGGAAGCGCGCGGGGGATGGTAGCGGCTTTTGCAAACCAGAAAGCTGAATGCAAAAGGCAGAAAGCAGCGTGGTGCTTGCAGCCCTCCCCCGAGGGGCAGACCATATCCCACATCTCATCTCGATTTACCGATTTGCGCCCCATATGCCAACACCGAACCTTGGGCAGGTAACTGACTAGCTCTTACTTCAGTCCTTGGCTTTTTTTCTGCTGAGGAAACGGGAAAGCCTGACTCAAATCAAACGCGAACGCTGGAAGGTGGCTGACAAGACCCCCACCAGTATTAGGTTCGGCAGCGTAAGTCCGCCGATAAAGAACAGAAGAAACTGAGACTCATTCAGCGTCTTGAGCACGCCGGACGGGACAGATTTGAGGATCAGGACGATGGCTATCAGCAGGATCAGCGTGCCCACGGCCATCGTCTGCTGAGCCTGCCGGACAGTCGCCGCTCGCAACGAGATCAATACTCCTGCACTAGCGGAAAGCAGGCTGGCCAACAGGCTCAGGACGAGCATTTCCAAGAAGATATCGATTGGATGATTAAATTCCCAATGGCCCTGTCCCGACAACAGATTGGCCGCCACCAGCCCGAGCAGCAGGCCGATCAGGGTCAGTCCCCACGCATAGGCGATCGTCACGGTTATTTTTCCCCATAGGATGGCCCGGTCCGAGATGCGGCTAGCGAGCAAGGTTTCCAGCGTATGGCGTTCGCGCTCGCCCGCCACAGCGTCGCCGATGTAGCTCGTCGTTAAGAAGAAGGGAATGTAGCAAACGATAGTAATCATGGCTGGGGAAAGCGAGATCCAGAGACGCCCGAACTGCCAGGGAATGATAATTCCCATGATGGCGATCACCATCAGAGGAATGATGAATTCGCTTCGGCGGCTCGAGAAAACCGAGTCTTTCGTTTCTTTCCAAACCATGGTCCAAAAGTCGTTCATGGATTTTTTTCTCTCATCAAAGTCAGGAACACTTCTTCGAGGCTGGCCCCTCCTCGGCTGATTTCCTCCACCTCGCCGCCGTTTTGCACGATTAAACTGACCAGAGGCCCGTTTCGGCTTTTTTCATCGCGAAGTTCGATTTCCAGGTGATCCGGAAGGAGGTCCACCTGCGCGACCTCCGGCCTCTGCCGCAGCAAGGCCACCATCCGCTCACCAAAGCCCCGCCCCGTGATTTTCACTCTGGGAGATTTGTCCCGCATGCGCAAGGAGTCAGGGCTGCCCACGGTAAGAAGTTTCCCAGCCCGGATCACACCCACCTGGGCGCAGAGTTGCTCCGCTTCCGTCAAGTTATGCGTATTGAGGAAGACCGTCACGCCTTCGTGGGCGACCAAGCCGGCTAAATCCTTCCG
>Ga0187781_10000558_pt1 | contig 26546 bp, 24 predicted proteins | sample 0715_SJ02_MP02_2_FD_132447 | JGI IMG/M metagenome (GOLD analysis project Ga0187781, IMG submission 132447) | Tropical peat soil microbial communities from peatlands in Department of Meta, Colombia - 0715_SJ02_MP02_20_MG | ecosystem: Environmental > Terrestrial > Soil > Wetlands > Peat | place... | reverse complement strand
AGCTTCCAACTTACTCTGCGATCGAGCCAACGTCGTTATGTAATCAAGCGAAGCGAAGGACCTCTGCACTACCTACCAGTTGCACAGTTCCTTCGCGGCAAACGACGCCGCTCAGGATGACAAGGATATGGATCTGCCGCGCGCGGTGAACGCCAGACCTGAACCTCAGAAGTGAGTCGAATCCATCAGCCGGGCGCATTGGGCGGATTCTTGATTCGTTGCTTGAAGCAGGCGGCGTGGCAGAACCACACCTGCCATTTGTCGTCGAAGGTCGATACCTGCACGCGGCACGGGTCAACGCCAGATTTCTGAATGTCAAGCCCGCAGAAACAGCAGGGTCCCCATTCGACTTTCGTCGTTGGGTCTTGTCTTTGATCTGTATTGGTTCGGCGTCCCATGCCTTTGTCCATAGCTTCGTTGGCTAGCCGGTCGGCTTCCTGATTGTGCTGGCGCAGGGCGTGGCCGATGGAGAACCAGTCGAGCTGCGCGATCAACTGCTTGGCGCGGGCGTGCAGGTCCTTCAGCGCAGCGTTCTTGACCTTGTAGATGCCCTTGATCTGGCGCACGAGCAATTCCGAGTCGCTGATGAGTTTGAGCGCTTTGGAGCCATGCTGGAGCGCGTGTTCGAGGGCCGCGATCAGTCCCTGATATTCCGCGAAATTGTTGGTCTGGTGGCCGAGATACTGGCTGAGCGAGGCGACTTTCCTTCCAGACTCGTCTTGGATGACTACGCCGTAGCCGGCAGGGCCGGGATTGCCCCGCGCGCCGCCGTCAGTGTGGGCAACGAGGTAGTGCGTGGGAGGATTCTCGTGTGGTTCAAGATGAGGTTTCGCGGCGCGGGCGGAGTCCATGGAATCAAGTTTACGACGCTTTCGTTCCGAGGCGCAGCGGAAATCCCCACTTCTCGCGCAAAGAACGCGCGAGAAATGGGGCACCCTTCGGGTCCTTCGACTTCGTGAGCGCTCCACTCCGTGAATTGCTGGTTTCGCCTATGAAAAAACGTTGAAGTAGCGTCCATCACTATCGTCCTGCGGCGAGGCGGGTGGCCAGGCGGGCCGGGAGATCGGCGGCGAAGATGCGGTCCTGCGCAGACTTCAAGTTGTAGGGCGCTCGGTGAAAATGCACGACCTGTGCGTCAGTGTCGAATAAGGCGAAGGCGGCGCGCCAATCGCCATCGCGGGGCTGGCCGACCGAGCCGGGATTGATCAGGTAACGCGTGGACGGCTTGAGCTGGAAAGCGAGGGATTCGGCTTTGCCGACGCTGCGGTACTCCGGATGGAAGCCGTCCGCGGCCATTCCATTGGCGAAAAATCCACCCTGCAGATGAGTGTGCCCGAAAAAAGTCAGGGGCAGGGTGAGCGCCAACAGAGGAGCAAGAGCATCGCCGATAGAAATCACGTATTCGTCCTCGTCGTTGGGAGAGCCGTGCACGAACTGAACGTCGGGAACGTCTGGCAGGTGAATGGGGCCGCGGGGCAGCGCGCGGAGCCATTCCAGATTCTCGGGCGTGAGTTGGTTGCGCGTCCAGATAGCGGCGGTGGCCGCCATGGGATTGAAATCTTCGAGGTCCATGAGGCCGGTCGCCGCCTTGTCATGGTTGCCCCGAACGAAACTCTTGCCGAGATCGCGGCAACGGTCGGTGACCTCGTTGGGGCTGGCGCCGTAGCCGACGATGTCGCCGAGATTGACGACCAAGTCGTGGGCGGGAGCGGCGGCGAGGCAGGCGTCGAGGGCCTCAAGATTGGCGTGTATGTCGCTCAGCAGGAGTATGCGCAAGGCGTCCCCGGAACGAGTCGGGATTATAGAACAACGACGGCTGCCGTGTGCTCTGGCTAGCCATTCACCACCGGGCAGCGGGCCCAGTGGCCGGGAGCAACTTCGGCAAGCGGGGGGAGGGCGCAGGCGCAATCCGGCACGCGGAATTGGCAGCGGGGTTCGAAGGGGCAGCCCGGCGGCATCAAGTGCAGCGCCGGGACCGTGCCATCGATCGTCTCGAGCGGACGCGAGCGATCGGTTTTGAGGTCAGGCACGGCGTGAAGCAGGCCGCGTGTGTAGGGATGAGCGGGGGCTTGGAAGATGTCACGCCGGGCGCCGACTTCGACCAGACCACCGGCGTACATGACCGCGACGCGGTCGGCGATCTGCGAGACGACGGCGAGATCGTGCGAGATGAAGACCATGGCGAGGTTGAATTTGGCGCGGAGTTCGGCGAGCAGGTCGAGTATCTGCGCCTGGATTGTGACGTCGAGGGCAGTGGTGGGTTCGTCGGCAATGAGCAATTGTGGGCGGTTGACGATAGCCATGGCGATCATGACACGCTGGCGCATACCGCCTGAAAGCTGATGAGGATAGTCGCGGGCACGACGCGCAGAGTCGGGAATGGCGACATCGTTCATGGCGGCGACGGCGCGCTCGCGGGCTTCGCGCTTCGAGATGGAGTTGTGAGCGGTTACTGCTTCGGCGATCTGATCGCCCACGCGCATGACCGGGTTGAGGGCGGTCATCGGTTCCTGAAAAATCATGGCAATGCGAGAGCCGCGAAGCTGACGCATGGAATCATCGGGAAGGTCGGGGAGGTTACGCGCCGCGCCGTTTTCACTGAACAGGATTTCGCCCGAGACCCGGGCCTGCGGCGGCAGCAGGCGCATGATAGCGAGCGCCGTAATGGATTTGCCGGAGCCGGATTCGCCGACCAACCCGAGGACTTCGCCAGGTGAAATGGAGAAGCTGAGGTCGTGGACGGCGGTGAGCATGACGGTCGAGCCGCCCGCACGATCTTGGACGGGGAATTGGATGGTCAGATGGCGGAGGTCGAGCAGGGGCACGGAGTTATGTTAGCAGCGACCGCTTCCAAATGAGCCAATAAGTCCATGCTCCTGACACGGACCTGCGTGATAGTCTTCTCAGCAATCACGTTTCACGATTCTTGTTTCAAGGTTGACGGAGTAGCAGCGAAACCTCTCATCTCTGACAATAAGCGAGTTTCCCTGGAGCTTAAGGTCAGTGATGAAAACGTCTTGTACATCCCTTTCCAGTTTCGGATCGATCTCAATCTCAAAGACCTTGATCTGGAAGAGCTTCTTGCCGGCGGAATCCGACGCAAGAATGTATCCAACCTCCCCGTTGTCGTTCGGAGCGGAGTACGTTATGCCGCGGTAGACAATGGGCGCAACCGGCTTGGGAACAGCTCTTTTTGCCCACACAAGATGTACATCGGGTGTGAGAGCGAGAAGTAGAATGATTCCCCCACATGTGGCAAATGACCTCATCATCCGATTGGTCCTCGCGCGGCTGGCTCCGCGCATCATGGCGACATGCGGGCGAGAGTGCTCGCGCCAAATCTTCACTGCCCCAGAATCAGCGGCAGGCCGTTCTTGTTGTTTCCGATCACAACAACTTTTGTGTTGGCGCTTTTCGCCAGATTCTCAGTGGCCTCGATGCCTTTCCACTCCAGCAGCGACGGCGTGATGCCCTGCGCCACGATCTGCTGGAAATCGCGCACGCCAGCGGCTTCGATGCGCTTACGCTGGGCTTCCTGGGTTTCTTTCTGCAGGCGGAAATTCATGGCTAGGGCTTCCTGTTCAGCCTGCTGTTTGGCTTCGATGGAAGCCTTGAGCGTGGCGGGTAGTTGAATGTCACGCAGGAGAACGTTTTCCACGGTGAGCCCGCGCTTGCTGAGTTCGCTGGTGATCTGGTCCAGAATTTGTTTGGCGACCATCTCGCGCTCGCCGGTGTAGAGGGCGTTGGCGGTGTGCGAGGCGGTGGCTTCGCGGATGGCAGAGCGCAGCGTCGGTTCGACCACCTTGTCCTCGTAATCGGCGCCGATCTTCTGAAAGACCTCGGCGGCCCGGTCAGGGTTGAGGTGATAGATGAGCGACGTGTCGAGGCTCATCATGAGGCCTTCGCTGGATGGAACGCTGGCCGATTCCTTGATGGTTTGGGTCTGAATCGACATTTCGTTGTTGGTCTTGAGCGGATTGATGAGATGGATGCCCTCGGGCAGAGTTTCTCCCATCTGCACCTGACCGAACAGGGTGAGCACGCCGACATGACCTGTGTTGACGCGGGTAATCGAACTGAACAGCAGGATCACGAGCACGAAGGCGGCGATGCCGAGAAGGATGAGACGAAGGAAACCTCCGCCGAAGTTGCCGCCGCCGTCGATGACCTTGCCGCGAGAGGGATCGAAAATCGCCATGAGAATTCTCCTGAAAGGGATTCTAAGTGCGCGCAACGACGAGGATAAGTGACTTGGTGGGAACAGGTCTTGGGAGCCTTTCGCCCCGTGAATCTTGCCGCGAGCGGGCCGCATCTTTTAAAGTAAGCTTATGAGCAAGATACACATTCCTACGCCCTTGCGGCAGTATGTGGGGAAACAGGCGGCGGTCGAGGTTCCTGGGGCGACCGTCGGCGAAGCAATGAGCGCGCTGGTCAAGCAGCATCCCGACCTGCGCAAGCACCTTTATACCGAAGACGGCAAGCTGCGGGCGTTCGTGAACCTGTACGTGAACGACGAGGACATCCGCTATCTGCAGAAGGAAGCGACCGCGCTGAAGGAAGGTGATAACATTTCGATAGTGCCGTCCATTGCGGGTGGCCGCGCCTGATCGGGAACTTGGGGAACATTTCCGATTGCCAATTTTCGATTTCCGATTGAAAAGCAAACTGCTGGTGATGCAGCCAATCGGCAATCGAAAATCTACAATCAGAATTCCTCAGATTTTATGGCTATCACCACAGAGATACCGGTCACCCTGAATAAAGACGAAATCCTGCGTTACTCGCGGCATTTGATCATGCCCGAGGTGGGCATGGAGGGGCAGCAGAAGCTGAAAGCTGCGCATGTGTTGTGCATTGGCACGGGCGGACTGGGATCGCCGTTGACGATGTATCTGACGGCGGCGGGCGTTGGCACACTGGGGCTGGTGGATTTCGATGTGGTGGATTACTCGAACCTGCAGCGGCAAATCATCCATTCGACCGCAGACGTGGGACGCAAGAAACTTGACTCGGCGGCAGACAAGCTGAAAGGGATAAATCCGTTTCTGAATCTTCGTACGTTCGACGCCAAGCTGACCAGCGCCAACGCGCTTGAGTTGTTCCGGGAGTTCGACATTATCGCCGACGGCACCGACAATTTCCCGACACGCTATCTGGTGAACGATGCCTGCGTGCTGACCGGCAAGCCGAACGTGTACGGATCGATTTTCCGCTTCGAGGGACAGGCCAGCGTGTTTGCCACGAAGGAAGGGCCGTGCTACCGCTGCCTTTATCCGGAGCCGCCACCGCCGGGCGTGGTGCCATCGTGTGCCGAGGGCGGAGTGCTGGGAATTCTACCCGGGCTCGTAGGAGTGATGCAGGCGACCGAAGTGATCAAACTGATTCTGGGCGTGGGCGAACCGCTGATCGGACGTCTGCTGCTGGTGGATGCGATGGGCATGCGGTTCCGCGAACTGAAGCTGCGCAAGAACCCCGATTGCCCGGTATGCGGCACGCATCCCACGGTCACGAAGCTGATTGACTACAACGAATTCTGCGGGATTCGCGGAGAGGAGAAGCCCGTGGGGAACGGCGTTCCTGAGATTCAGGTAGAAGAGCTGAAACGGCGGCTGGATGCGAAGGAGGACCTTTTCGTCCTCGACGTGCGCGAGCCGCACGAATACCAGATCTGCAACCTCGGCGGATATCTGATTCCGCTGAACGATTTGCCGAGGCGGGTGAATGAGCTCGATTCGAGCCGGGAAATCGTGGTGCACTGCAAGATGGGCGGACGCAGCGCGAAAGCGGTGGCGTTTCTGCAGCAGTCGGGATTCAAGAAGGTCCACAACCTGGCGGGCGGGATCACGGCCTGGGCAGATCGCGTGGATCCGAGGGTACCGAAGTACTGAAAGCACGGACCAGGGATCAGGGGCCAGAGTTGAGGGGAGCGCCGAGTCGCTCCCTTTTCCCGGTTATAGAGACGGGGTATATCTGGCTAATAATTGGTCGCTGCCCAGGTTTGCCGCTCTTCTATTAGATTCCTCCAACGTTTCCTCTTCGCTCTCCCGGCAAGTTTTCTGTGCTTCCCGCCGATAAACACAGATGTGAGGGATATGTCTGCCGGCCAGGGAGTGGCGCGCGCGAAAGAGAAAGACACGAGACCGCTGCGTTATGTGGCGCGGCAGCCCATCTTTGACCGTGAGCAGAAGGTGTTTGGCTACGAGCTGTTGTTTCGCGATGGCGTCGAAAACGCGTTCAGCGGGGACGCGGATGCGGCCTCGCGGGCCACGCTGGATCGTTCGCTGCTGATGGGGTTGGATGTGCTATGCGACGGGCGGCGGGCGTTTGTCAACTGCACCAAAGACACGCTGATCAAGGGTCTGATCATGCTGCTTCCGTCGGCCACGACCGTCGTGGAGATTCTGGAAAGCGTGCCGCCAGACCCGGACGTAATTACTGCCTGCCAGAATCTGAAGGAAGAGGGATATCTCATCGCCCTGGATGACTATGTAGCCGATGACCCGCGGGAGCCGCTGGCGGAGATGGCGGACATTATCAAAGTAGAACTGCCAAGGACGAGCGAGGAGCAGCGCATCCAACTTGTTAAGCGCTACGGGCCGTGGCGCTGCCGCATGCTGGCGGAAAAGATCGAAACGCAATCCGACTTTCTGAAGACGCGCGAGCAGGGGTTCGTGTATTTCCAGGGATATTTCTTCCGCCGCCCGGAAATGGTCCACACCCGCGACATGCCGGCCAACCGGCTGAATTATCTGCGCATGCTGCAGGAAGTAGGGCGGGAGGATCTGGACGTCCGGAAGCTGGAGAGAGTGATAAAGTCGGAGGCGTCGGTCTGCTACCGGCTGCTGCGCTATCTGAATTCGGCGGTCTTTGGGCTGAAGAGCGAAATTCACTCCGTGCGGCATGCCCTGTCGATGATGGGCGAGCGCGAAGTGCGCCGCTGGGTGCGGCTGGTGGCGGCGGTGGGCGCGGGACAGGACAAGACCAGCGACCTGTTGCTGTCGGCGCTGGTACGGGGACGCTTTGGCGAACTGCTGCAGCCGCGCGTGGCGCATGGGGAGTCGGACCTGTTTCTGCTGGGACTGCTGTCGCTGATTGACGCCATGTTGGAAATGCCGATGGTGGAAGTGCTGGAAAAGATTTCTCTGGATTATTCGACCAAGGCAGTGCTGCTCGGCCAGCCGAGCGTTCTGCGTCCCGTCTACCAGCTCATGCTGGCGCATGAGAGCGGAGAGTGGGAAGCGGCGGCGCGGTTGAGTCGCAGCTTGCATCTGGATTCTGAGGAAGTGGCGGGATTCTATTGGCAGGCACAGCGCTGGGCGCGCGACGTGGCTGCCGAAGCGTGAGCGGGCACGACCAAGGCGGACGTCGAAATCTCGCATGAGACTGCGGCAGGTGAGGTTGCGGAGCGGCCGACCGCAGTGCATGTCCTCCTGTGCAAAAGGCGGCCCGGGGGGCCTTGCGCAACGCCGTGAGGAGGGGTTACCATAGGACGTTCTCATGTAAGGCCTCCGTTCCCGCGCAGGCCTTCCGCGCCAGCCGTTCCGAGGCGGCGCCCACGGATCCGAATAAGCGGAAACCCGATACGAAAATTGGCAGATTGATTCACCAGTAACCGGTTTGTTCAGTAGGTGGGGTTCGTTCAGGAAGCCGTCCAGACACGACCGCAAGCCAGCAGATTGAGGAAGGCGCACGTCTCGTGATCTGTGATCGTGGCGCGGTCGGACAGCCAGCGGGCTCACACGATCTGCATAACATTCAAACTCGTCGATTCGAATAGCCTGAGAGGACTATGAACGCAGGTCCAGGAAAGGCCTCCGGTGGAGGAAGAAACCGCAGGCGGCGCGGACGCCGCCCGCACAATCAACGGCACGGCCAAGGGCAAACCCGTCATAACCAGGACAGCATTTATACCGCGCCCATGGACCACAGCTACCGGGCGGTGCTGGCCGGGGGCAACAACGGGAACAAACGCGGGCGGCCAAGGCCGGGGTTTGCGCCTCAGTTCTCGCAGCCGGAACCGGAGCCGCTGCCGGCGAGCGAAGACGGCAGCTCCCGCATTTTCGCTTTTGTGGAGGATCTGTTTTTCCTGGCGAAGATTCAGGAAACTGCGCGCAAACTCAACGTGAAGGTCGAGTTCGTGAAGACGGACCAGGATCTGATGGAGAAGATGCAGCAGAACGGGGAGGAAAAACCGTCGCTGATCATCTTCGATCTGAATAATAATGGCGCCCGGCCGCTCACGCTGATCCCAAAGCTCAAGAGCAAGCTGAAGAAAGGGACGTCCATCATCGGATTCCTGTCGCACGTACAGGGAGACCTGAAGCAGAAAGCGCACGAGGTGGGTTGCGACATGGTGCTGCCGCGTTCGGCGTTTTCGCAGAATCTGCCGCAGTTGTTGCGTCGGCACGGCGCGCCGGAAGATGTGGGGCCAGCGGTGCAGTAAAAAGGGCACGAATCCCTTCCTTCTCGATTCCGACTAGCGGACGAACACCTCTTAACAAGTGCTGGGATACTTCCCGGGCCTTTCTAGGGCAGGCTCTGTCGCCTACCCCGGAGGCCACGTCAGCCGTCGCCCGCCAAGCAGGTGGACGTGGAGGTGGAAGACGGACTGTCCCGCACCGGGGCCGACGTTGAGGACGGTGCGGTATCCGTCTTCGATGTTTCGCCGGCGGGCGATCTGAGCGGCCACGAGATGACAGCGGCCGAGAAGTTCGGCGTCGGCAGGCTCGGCTTCTTTCAATCCCACAATGTGTTTCTTGGGAATTACCAGCACGTGAATGGGCGCCTGTGGATGAATGTCTTCGAAGGCGAAAACGTGCTCGTCTTCGTAAACCTTCTTCGCCGGCCGCTCGCCGCGCATGATGTGGCAGAAGAGGCAATGGGGATCGGTCATAATGTGTTCGCGCTCGCCAGTTCGTCTTGACGAGCTCGCTTGTAGAATAGATCAAGTGAGGAAATTCTGGGACAACACGGGCGGGGCTGGGATGCCGCAAAAGGGAGCGGGCGGCGGAGCCCCCGTGCCTGTTGCGACGACGGACGGCCAAATCCCAGCGCCGAGGCCAGTTCCGGCGAGTCTTGCGATCGGCAGCGTGACCATCCGTCCGGCGACGGTGCTGGCGCCCATGGCTGGAGTAACCGACACCGTGTTCCGGCGGTTCATCCGCAACCTCGGCGGATGCGGACTGATCATGACCGAGTTCACCTCGGCCGACGGCGTGCTGCGCAAGAAGGATCAGAAGGCTAAGCGCTACCTGCATTTTTACGAAGATGAGCATCCGATCTCGGCGCAGCTTTTCGGTAGCGATCCCCGTGTGATGGCGGAGGCCGCACGCCTGGTCGAAGGACTTGGGTTCGACTTGGTGGACCTGAACTTGGGCTGTCCGGCGAAGAAAGTCGTGAAGTGCAATGGGGGCTCCGGTTTGTTGCGCGATCTGCCGGCGATTGGCAAGATTCTCGAGGCTGTCCGCGCGGCGGTGAAGATTCCGTTTACGGTGAAGTTTCGCGCCGGATGGAACGACGAAGAGATCGTGTGCGTCGAACTGGCGCGCATGGCCGAATCGTGCGGTTTGGCGGCGGTAGCGTTGCATGCTCGCACGCGCGAGCAGGGCTATAGCGGCCCGGCGCACTGGGAATGGATTGCGGCGGTAAAGGATGCGGTGAAGATTCCGGTCATCGGCAACGGTGATATTCGCACGCCGGAAGACGCGTGCGCCATGGTCGCGGAGACGGGATGCGATGCGGTGATGATCGGGCGGACCGCGCCGTCGAATCCCTGGATCTTCCGGCAGATTCAGCAGTATTGCGCGGGGATGGCGCGTTCGGAGGGCGGGATTCTAGGTGGTGGCAAAGCTCATGTGGGGACAGCTGCCCTCGGCTGTCCGGTCCAGCGAAGCTCGGCCAGGTTTGTCGGCAGCAATTCGGAATCTGCGGTCGCTACGACCCGGGAAGGGCACGACTTTAGTCGTGCCGAAAACGCGGGGGATTGGACGGCGGCTCTAGCCTCTGAGGGTGTGTCTCTGGCGGGCGGCGACGCGCCCTCAGGGCCTAAAGGCCTGGAGTTTGGGGCTCTTAACGGCGCGGCTGGAAGCCGCGCCCTTTCAAAACCCTACGACGAACCCACCGAATGCGACCGCTACCAGATGATCCGCACCTACTTCCAGATGCTGATCGAAGAGGAACTGCCGGACGCCTCGGGCAAGATGAAGCAGTTCGCGTCATGGTTCACCCACGGTGTCCCCGGCGGTGCGGCGTTGCGCAAGGCGATCTACGAGTCGAGGAGCGCACCGGAGATTCTAAGTCGCGTGGAGGATTTCTTCGAGGCAAGGTTGTGTGGCGCGGGCGCCGGAGCCCGCGAGGGGTGACCAACTGATCGCCGCCTAGTTACCTCAGTTTGGAACAACACGACCCGCTTAGGTGTCTCTATTCTGTGGCTCATTCAAAGCGGAATCCGTCGTTTGCACTCATGAAGAAAGTACTGTTCCGCATCGCGTTTGCTGGAATCATCCTTGCTGAATTTGTCCTCTACGGACTGCTTATTGCGGGTTTGTCGTCTCTCTTTCCGCAAAGCAACTCGCTCAGTCTGCACATCCTCTTTGGTCTGTCTTTTGTTGGCCTATTACTGATCGGCGCCGGCAGCCATCTACTATTTCAGCGGCTTACTCGGGTTGAGTACATTCTCGCCGAATCCGAGCGATGGCTGGCAGAGCAGCAGAAGGAGAACAGTCACTGGATCAAACGGCGCAAGCTATTGAAGCACTGTGCAGTGTGGATTCCGATAGTGACAGTAGTACTCGCTTGCATGTTTCTGGATGGTACGTTTGCCTTGACGTCACATTTACTGCATCCACGCCCGGTCAAAATAATCGGCTACCGAGTTTCAATCCCGCTGAATTGGACGATTGCGTTCAGCGCTCCCTACGAAAATGAATCCGACACCTGGTCGTTCGTAACAGCAAACAGGACGAGCGGAATGCTACGCGCTGGCCTCGATTTCTACTTGGGCCGACAGTCGCACCTACGATTGCCGAAATGGCTTTCTACGGCGCAGCGGGCCAGCAGGTCGAGACAACCCGGCATTCCCCGTTCGGGCATGACAAGCTAATCTCTTCTCACGCTATCGCGTTCAGCGGAGGAGAGATTGTGTGTTCGGACTATGTGCCAAGCTATCCGCTCGAGGGGAGCGATCGAGAGGTTTCCTGCATCACTCAACGAGGAGACTTCACTTGTTTTGTCAGTGGAGACGAGGAGGATGTGAAACAGTTTTATCAGCTGCTTCAGAGCATCCGGCCGAGTCGTTAGAGTTGTATTCCGCTCCTCTCGCCACCATCCTCCCCTGCTCATCCTTCTCCACATACGCCCACGGGATCGTCGGGTCGTGCGTAAATACGGTCAGCCAGCGCTCCGGGATCGCCTGCGCATAATACCGCTTCTTGCTCTCGATGGTGTCGAGTGGATAGAGATCGAATCCCATGCTCCAGGTGAGATCAATGTGGGCTGTGGTGGGGATGAGGTCGGAGATGTAGCAGGCGGTGGTGCCCTCAGGGGCTAAAGCCCTGCTCTCTCTTGACGCTTGTGGTGGCACGGCTGAAGCCGTGCCCTTCCCGATTGTGTCCGGCGCCTTCGGGGTCTTAGCCCCTGACGCGTCACGCAGTTTGTTCAGGGCCTTTGCTTCAATCTCGCGGATGCGTTTGCGGGTGATCGCGAACGATTGGCCGATCTCTTCCTCGCGCGTTTTCTTCTGTCCCACCGCTACACCGCGGACGATCACCGCCATCATGTGTGCGGTGTGGCCGGGAAAGGTCTCGACCGAAATGCCGGGGACAATTTCTTCCCCGCCCTTGAGCAGCGTCATCTGGCCGCTGGCGACGAGTGGGTCGTAATTGTCAGAAATGTAGCTGATGGCGTCGCGCTCGCTGGGACGACGAGCGTATTGCCATTCGCCTTCGGGAGCGTAGTAGCGTGCGCGCGGAAACGTGGGCACGATCTTGCCGTTTTTGTCACGGATGGTGTTCCATCCGCAGTGGTCGAAATGCAGGTGCGTGTTGATGACGATATCGATGTCATCCGGCGCGATGCCTGCGGCGGAGAGATTGTCGAGTAACTTGGCGGGCTGGCCGTAGAACTTGATCATACGGTCGGGGAGCTTGTTGCCCATGCCGGTCTCAACCAGCACCGTGCGTTTACCGGTCCGGATGAGAAGCGAATTCAACCCGGCAGTGACGCAGTTGCGTTCGTCGGCTTCGACTTTACGCGACCACATCACCTTTGGAATCACGCCGAAGAACGCGCCGCCATCGAGCGGATAGGTGCCGTCGGAAAAGATGCTGAGTTCGAAATCGCCGAGCGCGAGGCGATGCATACAGCTAGTGTGCCACACGTTACGCTTGTCATCCTGAGGCGTGCGTTCCTTGCAGGCTGAAGGACCTATTTAACTTTGTCGGTATCTGTATGCACGTATTACTTCAAGGAAATTAAGGCGTCGGTGCGGGCGTGGCCGCAGACGGAGGCCCGAGCTCGGTGAACGCAGCTTCGGCCGCTTGCCTCTGCTCTTCAAGGCCGAAGTGCCTGGTCATGAGGATCGTCGTCAAGAAGACCGAGACCGAGCAGGTCGTCAGCAGGGCCAATATCCGCTCGTCGGAGAACCCGGAGCCCAGCGCCTCACCGTCCCAGCGGTTCTGTAGCTGCGCTGTGCCCGAGTGGGTGAGGCTGTGCAGCATTTCCCGCGACTGCCTGAGAAAGTTCCTGAAAAGCGACCCCGAGCCGAGGACCTTGTCAATCCTCTCCCCGTCGTTGTAGTAGTTCACCTTGAGCTGGTCGCTCCTGATCTTCTTCACTTCGTCGTCCGTCCCGACGAGAGCGATGTGCTCCCTCGTCACGGCCTCCACGAGCGGGCGCATCAGTGCGAACGCCGGGGAGTAGAACTTGTTCGCGAGGAGGCACACGATCCCCTTGCCGTAGTCGAAGACGAGGGACCAGTAGGACACGAAAAGGTCGTCCTTTTTTGTGCGGTAGACGACCTTGCCGGCCTTCGCCGCATGGTAGACGAGGTCCTCCAGGCGCTGCCCGAATCGCGCCGCGCGGTCAATCTCCTGCTCGATGGTCGCGGCCATGCCCGGATTCTAGCACCCTCCGTGGTGAATCAATGCCTCGCCTTCGCCGGTTCCTTTTCCCCCACGCGCTGGCTGGCCTCGAACTTCATCTTTCCGGCTTTCTTGTCGGCGTCGACGATGACGTGGTCGCCGTGGAGGACTTCGCCGTCCAAGATCTTCATGGCCAGCGGATCCTGCACCAGCTTTTGAATGGCGCGCTTGAGCGGACGCGCACCGAAATTCGGATCGTAGCCCTGAGTAAAGAGCAGGTCTTTCGCTGCATCGGTTAGCTCGAGCGAAATCTTGCGGTCCGCGAGCAGGCGGCGCACGTCTTGGAGGCGCAGCTCGATGATTTTGACCAGTTGCTCTTTGCCCAGCGGGCGGAAAACGATGATGTCGTCCACGCGATTCAGGAATTCAGGCCTGAAATGCGTCTGCAGTTGATTCATCACCTGCTGCGAAGCTTCTTCAAACCCGGCCTCGGATCGGATGCCCTCAGCCTGCAAGAATGACGACCCGATGTTCGAGGTCATGATGATGATCGTGTTTTTGAAATCGACGACGCGGCCCTTGCCGTCGGTCAACCGGCCGTCGTCCATCATCTGCAGAAGAATGTTGAACACGGCGGGATGCGCTTTTTCGATTTCGTCGAACAGCACGACGGCATAGGGACGGCGGCGGACCTGCTCGGTGAGCTGGCCGCCTTCTTCGTAGCCGACATAGCCGGGAGGCGCGCCGATGAGGCGCGCGACCGAGTGCTTCTCCATGTACTCGGACATGTCGATGCGCAGCATGGCACGCTCGTCGTCGAATAGGAATTCGGCGAGCGCGCGGGCGAGTTCGGTTTTGCCGACGCCGGTGGGTCCTAGAAAAATGAAGGAGCCGATGGGCCGCTTGGGATCGCTCAGGCCGGCGCGGGAGCGGCGAATCGCGTTGGCTACGCGTTCAAGCGCCACGTCTTGGCCGACGACGCGCTGGCGCAGGCGATCTTCCATGTTGACGAGTTTCTTGACTTCGCCTTCGAGCATTTTCGAGACGGGGATGCCGGTCCATTTGGAGACGATGCGCGCGACGTCTTCCTCGTCAACTTCTTCTTTCAGCATGCGAGCTTGGCCTTTGCTCTCCATTTGCTTGGTGAGTTTGGTCAGTTCCTGCTCGGCTTGGCGGATGAGGCTGTAGCGGATTTCGGCGACACGCTGCAGGTTGCCTTTGCGCTCTTCAGCCTGTTCTTCGATTTTGAGTTTCTCGATTTGCTCTTTCAGAGCTCGCGTGCGGGCGATGAGGTCTTTTTCTTTTTTCCAGTTAGCCTTGAGCGCGTTGGATTTCTCTCGAATCTCGGCTAGTTCTTTTTCGATGGCGGCAAGCCGTTCGCGGGAGTTCGGATCGTCTTCTTTCTTGAGCGCCTGCTTTTCGATTTCAAGCTGCGTGGCCTTGCGCTCGAGCTGATCGATGTCAGTGGGCAGCGAGTCAATCTGGATGCGCAGCGACGCGGCCGCCTCGTCAATCAGATCGATGGCCTTGTCGGGCAAGAAGCGATCGGAAATGTAGCGGTGCGAAAGCGTGGCCGCTGCAACAATGGCGGAGTCTTTGATGCGCACGCCGTGGTGGACTTCGTATTTTTCCTTGAGGCCGCGGAGGATAGCGATCGTGTCTTCGACGTTGGGCTCGCCGACGAAAACGATCTGGAAGCGGCGCTCGAGGGCGGCGTCTTTCTCAATGTGCTTGCGGTACTCGTTGAGCGTGGTAGCGCCGATGGCGCGCAGTTCGCCGCGAGCGAGCGCGGGCTTCAGCATGTTGGAGGCGTCAATGGCGCCTTCGGCGGCGCCCGCTCCGACCAGCGTGTGCAACTCGTCGATGAAGAGAATGATCTGGCCCTGCGAATCCTCGATTTCCTTTAGAACCGCTTTGAGCCGGTCTTCAAACTCACCTCTGTACTTTGCTCCTGCGAGCATCGCTCCCAGATCGAGAGCGACCACGCGCTTGTTCTTGAGAACTTCCGGCACGTCGCCGGAAATGATGCGCTGGGCGAGGCCTTCGACGATGGCAGTCTTGCCCACGCCTGGCTCGCCAATCAGCACTGGATTGTTCTTCGTGCGGCGGGAAAGAACCTGGACGACACGGCGGATTTCTTCGTCGCGTCCGATGACAGGATCGAGCTTGCCGCGGCGCGCCTGCTCGGTCAGATCACGGGCGTAACGCTCCAGCGCCTGATATTTGGCTTCGGGATTCTGGTCGGTGACTTTTTGCGAGCCGCGGACGGTGGTGAGTGCTTTGAGGATGGCGTCGTAAGTGGCGCCGTGGCGCTTGAGAATTTGCTGAGCCGGGTCCTGCTTGAGGTGCGTGACGGCAAGCAGCAAATGCTCGGTCGAGACATATTCGTCTTTGAAATTCGAAGCTTCTTTGAAAGCCTGCTCCAGCAGCTTGTTGGTGCCGGTCGACAGCGTGGGCTGGGCGGCTTCGCCGGAGAGCTTGGGGAGTTTTTCAATCTCGCCGTAAAGCTCGTTCAGTGTGGCTTCCAGGCCGATGCCGATTTTTTCGAGCACGGGCGGGACGATGCCCTCTTTGTCTTCCAGCAGGGCGGCGAGCAGATGCACGGGCAGCAACTCGGGATTGCCATGCTCGCTGGCGAACTGGCTCGCGCGCTGCACGGCTTCCTGCGCTTTCACGGTGAATTTGTCCCAACGGATCGGCATTGCGTGCTCCATTGATAACTATTTCTGGTTCTGAATGTAGTTCAGAGTCAGGTCTATTTCCTCAATCAATCTGGGCCACTTGGAGTTTGAATCGTTGCTCCACCTCGACTTTAGCCCTGTTAGCATGCGCTCCGAAAACTCGTAGTAATGGGGGAAGTGGCGTAGCTCAAAAACAACGGCAGCTTGTCTGTCGAGCCACATAACCTCATTTTTGGAGTCAGGCGAGACAAGCTCTTTGACTAGCTTGTGAAAAGCCTGAAACTCGCGCTCTCGTGCCTCAGCCTTACGCTGAGTAACCTGTTGATATGTAAACCATACGAAAGCCACGGCAGCTCCCAAAATCCCGAGAGCTGCTGTATTCGATGAAAGCCATCCGGTAAGCACATTCATAACGAGCTCCCGTAGCCGCTGCTCCCTCTACTGCGATGTCATCCTGAGCGCAGCGAAGGATCTATGCATTAATTCTGGCACGAGCGAAATGCATAGGTTCTTCGCTGCGCTCAGAATGACAAGCATTTTAGATCTTAAACAAAACGGGAGGCGGTCACCTCGGCCGCCTCCGTCTCAGGGGCTAAAGCCCGCATCGTTTCTTGCCTCTTACGCGGCGCTGAAGCGCCGCTCTTCCACGAAATCCTTGGGCGGCACGACTAAAGTCGTTCCCTTCCCGGCCGTGCTGCTGTCAGCAGGAAACCCCGTCGAGCTGCGCTCGACTGGACAGCCGAGGGCGGCCGTCCCTACACAAACAAGTGCCGGTGGGACGCCGGCGCTACTCTTACGCTGCCTTGCTTGGTCCCTTGCCTTCGAGGGTCTTTTCCGCGCCCACGCTGACTTTGATCTGTTTGGGCTTGGCTTCGGCCTTCTTGGGCAACGCGATCTTCAGCACGCCCTTGTCGTAGTTCGCCGAAACGCTCTCGGTGTCCACGGTCTGGGGCAGAGTGAAGGTGCGGGTGAAGCTGCCGTACTGGCGCTCCACGCGGCGGTAATTCTCTTCCTTCTCTTCCTTTTCGATCTTGCGCTCGCCGTGCACGGTCAAAGCGTTGTTCTCGACCTGGACGTCAATGTCCTTCTCCTCGATTCCGGGCACTTCGATCTTCAGCGTGACCTGGTGCTCGTCTTCGTAGACGTCCACGGCGGGGGCGAAGGTGCTGGTGGTAAGGGACTCGTCCCGGCCCTCGCTGAAAGACTCGCGGAACAGACGGTTCATGCGGTCCTGCAGGGTGGCAAACTCACGGAACGGTTCCCAACGGGTTAATACGGTCATGGCTAAATCCTCCTTCAGAAATTGGTTGTGCTTTGAGATTTCTTGATTCCCAGACCAGCCTGCGCGACTTCCTCAGGCTGCTGTCAGTTCATTAGACGCTTAGTTAGCGTAATGGAATCATAAAAACTGAGCGTATTATTATCAATATGTGTTTATGCCTTATTTTCATTATGTTACGCAGGAAATGATGCACTTTAGGTAGGCAGTTTCGGGGACGTTCAGCAGGACCGGGTGGTCTTTGGCCTGCACCCGGACTTCGATGAGGCGCAGAGTACGGTGGGCATCCAGGGCGGCGTCGGAGAGCATTTCCAGGAAACTCGACTGGTTGACGTGATACGAGCAAGAGCAGGTCACCAAAATGCCACCGGGACGGAGCATCTTGAGGGCGCGGAGGTTCAGTTCCTTGTAGCCGCGCATAGCGGAATCGAGGTCGCGTTTGGTTTTGGCGAAGGCCGGCGGGTCGAGAACAACCGCGTCGTAGTGGTGGCCTGCTGCGGCGTAGTCCTTGAGGAGGTCGAAGGCGTTGGCCTCGATCCATTCGATGTCGCGATGGTTGAGGGCGGCGTTCTCGTCGGCGACTTCGAGGGCCGGGCGGGAACTGTCGATGCCGGTGACGTGCGAGCAGCGCGGGGCAAGGTGGAGGGCGAAGCCTCCTTGATAGCAGAAGACATCGAGGGCCTCGCCGCGGGCGTATTGCGCGGCAGCAGCGTAGTTTTCGCGCTGGTCGAGGAAGGCTCCGGTTTTCTGGCCTTCGAGCGCGTCGTAGTGGAACCGGACGCCGTTCATGGTGAAGATGGTGGAAGTTTCATCGCCGTGCAGCAGGTCGGAAGGGCGGGGCGGCAGCTTTTCCAGTTCACGCACGCGCGGGTCGACGCGCTCAACGACGGAAGCAGGGTTCATGCGATGAGTTAGTTCAGAAATGACGGCCTCACGGGCAAGCTTGTCGTCCATGGCCTGAGTGAGGATTTGCAGCGAGAGAATGTCGTTGTAGCGGTCGACAATCAGTCCGGGCAGAAAATCGGCCTCGCTGAAGACGATGCGGTAGGCGTCGGTGTCGCGGACGAGCGTGGCGCGGTAGGCGATGGCGGCAGCGATGCGCTGGCGCAGCAGAGCTGGGAAATCCGCGACAGGTTCATGAGCAATCATGCGGATGGCGATTTGCGAAGAACTAGAGTAGAGGGCCGTGCCAAGGGGCTTGCCGCGCTGGTCGGCGACGGTCACAACCGAGCCGGGGGCGACGCCCTCGGCAGAAACGATGTCAGAGCGGTAGACCCAGACGTGGCCGGATTTAAGGCGGGCGACGCCGCGGGGAGAGATTTTCACCCTAGGGAGAGCCGAAGCACTAGGAGCGTGGGCCATGTGGACATGGTAATGCTTGGGGATTGTGAAGGGGGAGTTGCCACGCGAATGCGCCTCAATACCTGTACGGTCAGTGAGTGCTAACGCCCGATCTAAACAATCATCGGCAAGATTCTCGATAAAATACGTTCAATCTTAGAAATGAAGATCTGCTCGCTTTTTCGTGTCTTCGTGGCTGGCGCTCTGTTCATTCAAGCGCAGCAAGCGTTTTCCTGTTCCTTCGTTGAGGGGCGTTTTCATCAAGTGACGCGACTGCGAGGCATCGTGGTTGGCACCGGGAATTATTGGCCTTTATTAGGCTACCATTCTTACCCACGCTGGCTCAGACAGCGGGTTAAAAGAGGGAACGTTAACCTGCGGCTCTATGATTATCTTTTGCCCGGTAGCTTTCGGGAGCGCCAGCCCCTTGCAACGGCAAGGACGGATGAGCACGGAAGATTCGATTTTGGCACCCTGCGGGAAGGTCACTACACGCTTGTGATTGACTGGCCAGCTGAATACTCGAACCAGTTCGACGTAGAAATCAAGAAACTCCCTACGGAGACTTCATCGGTAGAGATTGATGTCTCGCCCGTAGACCCCGATTGCACGGGCGGCCACGAATTCATCAGCCATTCGAAATAGCGTTGCAATTGTCGAAAAACCCCATAACAGGCAAAGGCGGGTTGGGCAGCTGCTTTTGCGGAATCGAGCTGCTCTCGACCGGACAACCGAGGGCGGCTGTCCCTACATTAGCTCTAGCTCGCGGCCTGCTCGGACGGCACTGCCGCCGGCGATTCGTGCTTTGCCGCTCGCGCGCTCATTTCGTAGCGCGCGGCTTCGAGGTCGGCCAACAGAGAATCTAGAACGACCATAGGGGCTTCCGCTCCCCATGACTCCAGTTCCTCTTCGCTCCAGTCGCCATTCAAGCGGATGGCCCCGGTGATGTCTTCGGGAAAGGCCTGGCGGTAGTCGCCTTCGCGAATCAGGATGTCGCCGACCATGCGTCCGGTGTGGATCTCGTAAACGCGTCGGCTGGCTTGGGTTCCGGCGTTGTTCAGGCAGATGTAAACCTCGCCCGCGTCGGCGTACTCGGCGCGGTAGTACCAGGCTTGGGGCGCGTCAATCTTGGGATGATGGCGGCGCGGGCGATGCACGACCGGCTTCTTCTCAGCGACCAACTCCTCGGCGGGATTGAAATACAGAATGCGCTGGCAGGAATCGCAATAGACAGTGTGCTGGCCAGACCGAACTTCGTTGTAGGTCTGCGGGCGGAGCATGACTTGGCAGCCCATGCATTTGTGCTCGCGGACTTCGGCGAGGCCGGTGCCGCGGAATTTTGCAACGCGGTCATAACGGCGCAACAGCTCAGCATCAATCGCGGCGCGAAACTGATCGTGCTTGCCGCGCCACTCGGCTAACAGCTTTTCATCTTCGGCAGTGCGCTGGCGGGCCTGCTCTTTTTCCTTCTCGATCTCGGCGGTCTCTTCTTTGAGCTCAAGCTGCGCGGCCTTGACCTCAGCAGCGCGGGTGTCTGCATCAACCATCAGCTCGAGAATCTTGTCTTCGGTGGCCGCGATCTCCTGCTCGGCGAACTGAATCTCGTGCAGCAGCGCCTTGTATTGATCGTTGGTCTTTACCTCAAGCGATTGATCACGATATTTCGTGATCTTGCCGCGCAGGTCGGTGATGGAGGTCTCGTGCTTGCGGCGGGCGGCCTCATCGGCTTTGGTGGCGGCCTGGGCCTTTTCGAGCTGTGCCTTGGTTCCGGCGAGTTTCTGTTCGATGGCTGCGACGCGTTTGGGAAGTTCGGCGATCTCCTCCTGCAACCGGCGGATTTCCTTGTCGGCTTCTTGCAGGCGCAGCAGATTTTCGATGTCAGGAAGCATCCGGCATTTGTCTGATTTGATTTTAGCATGCACACAGGAACGGCCTGCCGGATGCGGCGTTCGCTGTGGGGGTTGTTTGCCCGCGTGTCCGCGTGTGAATGCGGAAGAACTTCGTGAGGCGCGGGGCGGGACGACGGCTACTTGTGCTTCTCGGCTTTCTTAGCTTCTTTGGCTGAGGCTTCGGTCTTGGGCTTTTCTTCCTTCTTAGCTTCCTTGCTGTCTTTGCCGACGGAGTCGGCCGCTTGCACATGCGGCTTCCTGGCGTAATCGGTGACGTACCAGCCTGAGCCTTTGAACTGTACGGCGGGCGCAGAGAGCAGTTGTTCGACTGGGCCACCGCATTCGGGACATTTCTTCACTTTCTTGTCGGAGAATTTCTGGATTTTCTCGAAGCGGTGTCCGCACTTGGTGCACTGATATTCGTAAAGGGGCATCGATGTGAGACGGTTGCGAAGGCTTTCGCGTCTTTTTGATTCTAGGGGCGTAGATTGCGTCCCGTCAATTCTGGCGACCTGCTTATGCCGTCCCTCACGGAACTCGTACCGTCACGCCCCTGGCAATCTACAACCTGCAATCTGCAATCTAGAATCTGCAACGCGCGGCGGTGGTAGACTTCGGCCGATGGGAGATCCCGACAACCAAGTGGCAGGCGCCGAAGCCCACGCTGAAGCGAAGTCTCACGACGTAACGTCGGCGGCCGGACCGGCCCTGTATCTAGTGGCAACGCCGATCGGGAACTTGGAGGACATCACGCTGCGGGCGCTGCGCGTGCTGAAAGAAGTGGACGTGATCGCGTGCGAGGACACGCGCCAGACGCAGAAGCTGCTCAATCACTACGCGATCGCGACGCGCACGACCAGCTATCACGAGCACAACGAGATGACGCGGGCGGCGGAACTGGTCAAGCAGATGCAGGAGGGCGCGAGTGTGGCGCTGGTCACCGACGCTGGGATGCCGGGGATTTCTGATCCAGGGTACCGGCTGATCGCGCTGGCGATTCGGCATCGCGTGCCGGTGGTGCCGGTGCCGGGGGCGTCGGCGTTTCTGGCGGCGCTGGTGGCGAGCGGACTGGCGACGGATTCATTCCGCTTCAGCGGATTCCTGCCGGCCAAGCGCGGCGAGCGGCGGACGGCGCTCGACAAGATTCGCAGTTCGACACGAACGGAAGTGTTTTATGAGGCTCCGCACCGCATTGTGCAGACGCTGACTGACGTGGTGGATGTGCTCGGAATTGCGCGGCACGTGGTGGTGGCGCGCGAAGTGACCAAGCTGCATGAAGAATTTCTACGCGGGCGCGCGGGCGAGGTTTTGGAGAATCTGAAAGCGCGCGAGGCGGTGAAGGGCGAGATTACGCTGCTGATTGGGAAAGCGGAAGACGCTGCGGAGCTGCGCTCCGCCGGACAGCCGGGGGCGGCTGTCCCCACATGCGAGCGAGTGAGCGTGCGCGAGCGCGTCAAGCAGGTCATGGCCGAAGAGAAGATTGACGAGAAGGCCGCGCTGAAGCGCGTCGCCAAGGAGCGGGGAGTGTCGAAGAGCGAGGCGTACCGGGAGTGGCAAAGGGAGAAGTGATCCATGGGGAAAAGCCAGATTAAGAAACAGATTCTCCGAAGCTATGCGGAATACCGGCGCGGGAAGGCCCGCGACGCTACTGATTTTCTGGCGGAGCTGAAAAAGTCAATGCACAGGCACAGAAGGAGAAATAGTCGGTAATTGCCGCGTGCCATCCCTTGCGGCTTTGTCATCCTGAACGGCGCTCTTAGCCGCGAAGAGCCTGCCCTGAGCGAGCGAAGCGCGCCGAAGGGATCTATGCAGTTCACCGTCGTCAGTTGCATAGATCCTTCGCTTCGCTCAGTATGACAAGCGCGAAGAGGATGAGAGCACCTAAGAGCGAGGCATACCGGGAGTGGCAGCGGGAGAGTAACTCCCTACCTACTCTTGTTTGTTCGCAGATGTCGGAGCGCCGCAAGTGCGAAGAAGGGCTTGCGCATCCCAGATCGTCACATCCGTCATCTTCCCAACAGGCGCCGAGGCCAGCCAACGGTCGTTTGCACTCAGGGCCACAGTGCCATTTCCGATATCCGGCGTTCCGCAGAGTCGTTTGCCACTTGTGTCCCAAATGGCGAACCCGCTGGCTGTGTAGGTAAGTACGAACGAGCCACTCTGGTCGAATGCGGCGAAATTGGTATATCCCTCGCCAACTTTGGCGATGTCCTCTCCGGAACTCAGACGGACGAGACGAGCAGATTTCGGTCCTCCTATGACAACCATGTCCTTCTCGGGCGAGACAGCGAACCTTGTGACATAGTCGGGGCCGTTGGGAAGGTCGCGAACCTGGCTCCAATCCTTCGTGCTCCACACGATGAGGTGCTTTGCGTTTCCGCCGATTACAAGGGAGCCGTCGCGCGAGAACTGTGCCTCCTGAGTGTTTGTAAGCGTGGAAAGGATCTGGCCGCTTGTGACGTCGTAAACGGTGTCCTCCTTTCTATTAGCTCTGACCAGCAAGCGCGTCCCTGTATTGTCGAACGTAAGCCGCCAGACTGTCCCACCGCTCCAATTCATGCTCTCTAGCAGCTTGCCAGACATGACATCCCACACGCGGACCTCGCGCCCGACTGTGGCAAACCTGGTTCCATCCAATGAAAGCGCAACAGTCGCTCCATAATCGAAAGAACGGACTTTCTGCCGCGTTTCCACGTCCCAGATGTCAATGATGCTGGGCGTACTCCCAACTGCAAGCCTTTTTCCATCCGCACTGAAGGAAAGGCTTGACACCTGAATTAGAGAGGAACCGCCATACGCAGCGAACGATCCCGTCGCTCTGCCCTGTTTGTCGGTAGTCATGGGGCCGAGGACAGTGCGCGGTTTCTCTTCTTTCCTGCTGGCGTCATGAAGCGTGAAACCGGGTGGAGGAAAAGGCTTCGCCGCAACCGGTGGCGCTGCTTCTTGGGCGGCGACGACCATCGAGAAGCAGAGCACAGTTAGGTTGAATGTCGCCATTTTCATGGGAACGCTCCACGTTACTCTTGTTGTGATCTTCAAGCTAAAGCTGAGAGAATCGCTGTCGAGCTTTGGCTCGACCTGACCGGGTCAGAGACCCGGTCCCACATGAACATTACTACTTCCCCGCCAGTTCCTTCTTCACCATCTCGCTGACCATCTTCCCGTCCACACGCATGCCGGCGGCGGAGAAGCGGGCCATGGCGTTCTTCATCACCGTGCCCATTTCTTTCATCGTGGGTGCGCCCATTTCGGCGATGACGGCCTTCACTCCGGCGGCGATGTCCGCTTCGCTCGCGGCTTTGGGCAGGTAAGTTTCGATCAGGACGATTTCGGCGGCTTCCTTGTCGGCCAGTTCCTGGCGTCCGCCTTTGGTGAATTGCTCGATCGAATCCTTGCGCTGCTTGATCAGCGTGGTGAGCACGGCTTGGGATTCCTTGTCGTCGAGCGCGGCCATTTTTTCGACGGCCTTCAGTTGCAGCGCGGCCTTGACCATGCGCAGGGCGGAGAGGCGGGGCTCGTCCTTGGCCTTCATGGCGGCGACGATGTCTTTCTGAATCTGTTCAACCAGGCTCATGGGGGGATTATAGACAGTCGTCGTTCCCGCGTCTCGCAAAAGGGGGTGTTACGAAACTCGTGCCGTCCGCTGAAGCGGACTCGGATCGTTTTTCTTTCCACTTCCCAGCGCTTACGCGCTGGGCTAACGAATGCCACCGCTTCGCGGCTGGTGCTTGTTTTATTCCAGCGAGAACGTTCGCGACTAAATTTTGCAACGGCCGCAAAAGGGGCGAGACCCTTCGACTTCAGGGGAGGGCGTGGGCACCCACCGGAGTTGAAGATCAAAATCCTCACCTTTGCCGCAAAGAACGCGGGAACGATGGGGGCACGCGCTCATGAGAGGATTATAGATTGCAAGATGAATCGGAGATAAGGAAGCGAGCCAGACGCGCGTTCGTTGCGTCGCACAAAGCGCGACGCAGCGCGCGGCTCGCCCGGGTCCCTTCGGCAGGCTCAGGGCAAGCTCTTCCCGCGCAAAGAACGCTTGCTCAGGATGACAAGCTATTAGGTTGCAGGGTAGAAGTTCAGCGTCAGTACTCCCGTGACAGGCGTCCTAGTTGCCGGTGCCGCAGGTGCAGATTCCTGCGCCGCTTCCCAACTGCTGGAGCGCGGCGCAACTGCTGGACAGAGCTTGAGCCTGCACGCTGCCGAGCGCGGCGGGAGTGGCCGGAATTTCCGTAGTCTCGAAGTCCGCTTGCACGTTAGTCTGGGTTCCTGTGATCACACTGTTCGGAGATGGGGACCCGGCATTGCACACGCCGTTCGCGCCAAGATTCGAAGGAACGACTTCAATCACGCCCACCGCGGGAGGAGTGCCCGTCAGCGGATTGGCGGTGAGATCGTTCACGAGCGACAGGGTCCGCATTCCATCAGCCGAGATCATGCATCCGCAGCACTCATCGAGTTCCTGCTTGTCGTCGAAGACGTAAATCATGGCGCAGATGTCGCCCTGACTGACTCCCGGGTTGACCAGCCGCAGGGTTCCGTCAGTGCCAGCGCTTACGGCATTCGCTCGATTGTAGTAACTCACGGTCATGAGTGGGTTCACCGTTACCGTGGCTGTGCCGTTGCCGTCGAAACCTGCTTGCTGAGCGGTGATCGTGGCCGAGCCAACTTGCGTAGCGCTGACTAGCCCTCCCGGAACTACGTTGACAATCGTTGGCTGTCCAGAAGTCCAGATAGCGGTGGAAGTGATGTTCTGCGTGCTGTTGTCACTGAAGGTGGCGATTGCCTGCAGTTGAGCGTTGCCGCCCACCAGCAGTGAAGCACTCAAGGGATTGATGCTGATGCCGGTCATGGATCCGACAATGACCGGCGTGGAACCGGAAATCCCCTGATAGGCAGCCGAAACTTGTGCCACGCCTTGAGCCGCGCCCTGCAATTGGCCTTTGCTGTTAATCGTGGCAATGTTCGAGGGACCTGCGCTCCAGGTAACGGACGCAGTCACGTCATGCACCGAGCCGTCGGAGAAGCTACCGCTGGCGGTCATTGCCTCGGTTCCACCAACCGACAGAGAAGATTGCGTTGCGTTTACGGAAATGCTCACGACGCCGACCGGTCCGACGGTCACCTGAGCCGAAGTGGAGATTCCGTGATAGGCCACAGAAATCTGCACGGTGCCTTGGCTGACGGCGCTCAAACTGCCCGTCTTCTCGAGTGTGACCATGTTTGACGGAGTGATCGTCCAGGTAACTACCGGAGTCACATCTCTCAGCGTGGTGTCAGAGTAAGTCCCGGTCACAACGAGCAACTCGGATTCTCCCAGAGGGAGGGAAGACTGTGCCGGACTGATCGAGAGGCTGAGCAAGGCAGCTGGCGCTATTTTGACTTGGGCTGAACCGGTCACTCCCTGATAGACCACCGAAACCTGGACTGGCCCCTGATTGACGCCGGTCAGGTTGCCGGTGTTGTCGATCGTAGCCGTAGTCGATGGAGCTGCCTGCCAAGTGGCGAATTGAGTCAGGTTCTTCACTGACTTGTCGGAGTACGTGCCGTTGGCTACGAGTGACTCCGATTCTCCGACTGGCAGTGAGGATCGTGGAGCGCTGATGGAGATGCTCAGCAAAGCAGCAGGCGCGACGGTGAGTTGCACCGAGCCTGAGACTCCCTGATACGCGGCTGAAATCTGCACCGCGCCTTGGCCGATGCCGGTCAGGGTCCCTGTGCTGTCGATTGTCGCCAGGTTCGGTGGAGTTAACTGCCAGGTGACCGATTGCGTCAGATTCCTTTGGGAAGCGTCTGAGTAAGTTCCCGTAGCCACCAGAGCTTCGGACTCGCCGAGAGGAAGTGAGGGCTGGGGCACGCTAACGGAGATGCTGAGCAAAGCGGCAGGAGCCACAGTGATCTGAGTCGAACCGGAGACGCCCTGGTACGCCGCCGAAATCTGCACCGCTCCCTGGCTGAGGCCGGTCAGGTTGCCGTAGACGTCGACTTTCGCCGCGGTCGGCGGAGTAATTTTCCAGGAGACGAGATGTGTCAGATTGCCCGTCGTGGTGTCCGAGTACGTTCCGGTGACGACGAGCGATTCAGATTCGCCTAGGGGAAGCGATGTTTGCGGCGCGCTGATGGAAAGGCTGAGCAGTGCAGCCGGCGCCATGGTCACCTGCGCGGACGTGGTCACTCCCTGATACGTCGCCGACACTTGCACGGCTCCCTGGCTGATGGCAGTTAGGTTGCCCTTGCCATCGATGGTGGCTCGAGTCGATGGAGAGACTTGCCAGGT
>Ga0187781_10000557_pt1 | contig 26546 bp, 31 predicted proteins | sample 0715_SJ02_MP02_2_FD_132447 | JGI IMG/M metagenome (GOLD analysis project Ga0187781, IMG submission 132447) | Tropical peat soil microbial communities from peatlands in Department of Meta, Colombia - 0715_SJ02_MP02_20_MG | ecosystem: Environmental > Terrestrial > Soil > Wetlands > Peat | place... | reverse complement strand
CCCGGGTCGGACCCGTGGTCCTCGCCTTTCCTCCGACATCTCCTGGTGGCGTGCACGCAACCGAACCCGCAACACCCATGAACCCGACGTTGTGCGGAGGAGCGAGCGACCGATGCCGGACGCGATCCGCGCCGAGGGCCTGACGAAGGTGTTCAACGGCACGACCAAGGCCGTCGACGGGATCTCGTTCTCGGTCGGGGAGGGCGAGATCTTCGGCTTCCTCGGACCGAACGGGGCCGGGAAGACCACGACGCTCTCCATGCTCACCGCCGTGCTCGGGCCGACCGCGGGACGGGCGACCGTGGACGGGCTCGACGTGTTCCGCAATCCCCACGAATTGAAGCAGCGCATCGGCCTGGTCTTCCAGGAGTCGACCGCCGACCAGGACCTGACCGGCCGGGAGAACCTCGAGCTCGCCGCCGCCCTGTTCGGCGTCCCGCTGCGGGAGGCGCCGAAGCGCGTCGACTACCTCCTCGACCGGCTGGCCCTCTCCGACTCGGCCGACCGGCTCGTTAAGACGTTCTCCGGCGGGATGCGCCGTCGCCTCGAGCTCGCGGTCGGGATCATCCATTCCCCCCGGGTACTGTTCCTGGACGAACCGACCCTGGGGCTCGACCCGCAGGGACGGGCCGGTTTCTGGAAGATCATCAGCGAACTTCGCTCGGAGCACGGGTTGACCGTTTTCGTCACGACCCACTACCTCGAGGAAGCGGACGGGATGTGCGACCGGATCTCGATCATCGACCACGGCAGGATCGTCGCGACCGGCACGCCGTCCGAGCTCAAGGACCGGATCGGAGGGGATGTCGTGACCGTCCGACCGGTCGGCAACGCCCCGGGGCTCGAGGCGGCGTTGAAGGCGGTCCCGAGCGTGACGTCGGTCGCCTTCCAGGACGGCGCCTTCCGGGTGAAATGCCCGAGCGGCGAGGTCGTCATCCCGAAAGCGGTCGGTGCGGCGAGCGCCCTCGGCATCCCGCTCGCCGGCGTCTCGCTCCGACGGCCGAGCCTGGACGAGGTGTTCCTCGAATTCACCGGCCGTGAGTACCGCGAGGACGAGGGACCGACCGCGACCGACCGGGCCGTCTTCCTGAGCCGCTTCCAGGACGCGCGGCGGGGGCGCCGATGAACGTCCGTCGCTGGGCCGCGCTCACGCGGCGCGAACTGCTCAAGATCGCCCGCAACCCCGCGGCGATCGGCACGTCGCTGACCCTTCCGGTGCTCTACCTGATCCTCTTTGGGCAAGGGTTCAACTTCACCTCCTCGCTGAACTACCTCCCGCCCCCCGAGCGGGTCGCCGCGTTGAACGCGCTCGTCCTCGGCGCCCCGGACTACTTCTCCTACTTCGCGGCCGGTATGGTAGGGTTCGTCAGCGTCACCGCGACCCTGTTCGTCGGGGCGAACGTGATCTTCGACAAACTGTTCGGGACGCTGAAGCGGACGGCCGCCTCCCCGGCGACTGCCACGGACATCTTCGGCTCCCGGCTCGTGGCCGGGTCGATCCAGCCGGTCCTCCTCGCCCTCCTCGTCCTCGGCCTCGCCATCCTGCTCGGGCACGTCGGGCTCTCCGGACTCCACGTGACGGCGACGGTCGGGCTCGTCGGAGTCGGGGAGATCCTGCTCTCGATCGTGCTGCTCTCGCTGATGTTCGCCTCCCTGTTCCTGTCGCTCGGGTTCGTGATCGACCAGCCGCAGACCTACTTCGCACTCGTGAACGCGATCAACCTTCCCGTCCTGCTCACATCGGCGGCGCTCTACCCGTGGGGCGCGATGCCGGCATGGCTCCAGGGGATCGCCTCCTACAACCCGATCACGCTCACGGTCGAGGTGCTCCGGATCAACTTCTTCGGGGACGCGTTCTACCCGCACCCGGCCTGGGTCTACCTGCTCGGGCTGATCGGCTGGTTCGCGGCGACGTTCACGATCGCGACCCTGCTCACCCGCCGGGCGCTCGCGCCAAAGGTGTAGGCGAACGCGCTACGAACGGTCCCCCGATGGGCCGAACGGCGAGTCGGAGGGCCCCTTCTCGACGAACGGGAGCCAGGCTCCCTTCTCGGCCGAGTAGTCGACCCGCTGGAGCTCGACCACGAACGACTTCAGCAGCTCCGCCGGGGCCGGTCGGACCGCGATCGAGTAGACGTAGATCCCGAACCCCATGAACTCGGTGACCCGTCGCAGGACCTCGGGGAGGGCGTCCCGCGGGACCGTGACGCGGATGGATGTCCCGCCGAGCAGGCTCGAGAACTCGTCCGGGTCGAACGGCCGGTCGAGGGTGATGAGCGTCGGGCCGGCCGCGGGTGCGTCCGGGGACGGGGGGTTCGCGGGAGGATCGGAGGAAGTGGGAGGGCTGGGCGGTGAGCTCGTTACCGATGCGGGTCCGCGCGGGGCGAAACCCGAGTCCTTCGGAGGATAACGGTCGAGCACCGGGCTCGCATCCCTTCCGACGAACCGGGGGCGGACGGCGCGGGACGGGCCGGGGGTGGAGCCGGGTCGCCGGCGCTTCTTCGGTGCGGCTCTCTTCGCGCCCATGGGCGGCGGGAGCTCTTGAGGCGCGCTGGGCCATAAGCCATCCGGCTGCGGGGTCCGTCGGACCCCGCTGCCGCGGGGCGTCCCGAGGGTCGTATAGCCGGGGTTGTAGCGAACGAGACCGTGCCACTCTTCGTCACGGCCTCGATGTTTTGTCGCTCCACCGACGACAGATGGATTATGTAGGCCGGGACTCGTGTGCCTGACGGGTCCGAACCCCCAGGGAAGGACCGCAAACAAGGAGCGACCATGCCGGCACGTGTGATGAAGGAGTTCCAAGCGCCGCGGGGTCTGCCACGCAAGACCGCGTCCGTCTGCCCCGAGTGCATCAAGGTGATTCCCGCGATCGTTCGCGAGAAGGAGGGCCGGGTCATCATGGAGAAGACCTGCCGGTCCCACGGCTACTTCTGGGACATCATCTCGAACGACGTCGATTTCTACCTCCGCATGGAGGTCTACGCCCACGACGGGGTCGGCTACGAGAACCCCTACTACGACAAGTTCCGCGGCTGCCCGACCACCTGCGGGATGTGCAGCCACCACAAGTCGCACACCGGACTCGCGCTGGTCGACCTGACGAACCGCTGCAATCTCAAGTGCCCGGTCTGCTTCGCGAACGCGAACGCCGCGGGGTACGTCTTCGAGCCGACCCGCGAGCAGATCTACTTCATGCTGAAGACCCTCCGGGAGCAGAAGCCGGTGGGGACGGTCGCCGTCCAGTTCTCCGGTGGCGAACCGACGCTCTCCCCGCTCTTCCTGGACGCGGTCTCGATGGCCCGCGACCTCGCCTTCAAGCAGATCCAGGTCGCCACGAACGGCATCCGGGTCGCGAACGAGCCCGGCTTCGCGCAGGCCTGCCGGGATGCGGGTCTCCACACCCTCTACCTCCAGTTCGACGGGCTGGACGACGAGATCTACCGGAAGGTCCGCGGTGTCCCGCTCCTCAAGGTCAAGCAGAAGGCGATCCAGGCCGCCCGCGAGACCCACACGCCCGAGGCCGAGCTGGCCGCGGGGAAGCCCGATAAGCCGATCTCCGTCGTCCTGGTCCCGACCCTGGTGGGCGGCTTCAACGAGAAGGAGATCTGGCCGACCGTCAAGTTCGCCATCGACAACATCGACGTCGTCCGCGGCGTCAACTTCCAGCCGGTCGCCCTCACCGCGCGGATCCCCGACAAGGACCGCTTCCAGATGCGGTTCACCCAGTCCGACCTCGTCCGCATCCTCTGCACCGAGGGTCCGTTCGAGAAGTCCGACTTCTTCCCGGTGCCGTCGGTCGCTCCGATCTCCGAGCTCGTGTCCATCATCCACGGCGAGGAGAAGATGACCCTCACGACCCACCCGGGCTGCGGCTGCGCCACCTTCGCGTTCGTCTCGAAGGACGGGGACAAGATCACCCCGCTCCCGCGGTTCATGGACGTCGACGGGTTCTTCGAGAACGTCGAGTCGATGATCGAGAAGTACCGCGACGCCCGCTTCTCGCGGGTCCGCACCGCGGTCGCCGGGGCGCGCCTGCTCCACGACGTCGCGAAGTACTTCGACTTCTCGAAGGCCCCGGAGGGGCTCAGCGAGAAGAACTGCGTGAAGGTCATCGCCGGGATCTTCACCGAGGGCAACAAGGAGGCGCTCGCGAAGTTCACCTGGCGGACGCTCTACATCGGGAACATGCACTTCCAGGACGCCTACGACTACGATATCCAGCGCCTGATGCGCTGCGATATCCACTACGCGGTCCCCGACGGGCGGGTCATCCCGTTCTGTTCGTACAACTCGGGCCCGATCTACCGGACGGAGGTCGAGAAGAAGTTCTCCATCCCCATCCCCGACTGGCAGGCCGCGAAGAAGTCGAGCGGGATCGCGCTCAAGACCCTCGAGACGATGGGCGTCAACGGCGAGGTCATCGTCGACCCCGAGTACTACAAGATCCGGGCGCTGAAGGGTGCGCCCGGCATGTCCTCGTAGGGCGTCCTCCGACCCCCGCGACGAACCTCTTCCCCGACCTTCTCCGCGCGGGGCATTCGAGCCCCGGGTCGCTCGGCCGAGGGGGCCCGGCCGCTTCTACCCGTCCGCCCCGCAGAGCACGGCGCCGGCCTCGCGCCATCGAAGCGCATCGCGCCCGGTGCGCGCGGCCGACGCGGCGAGGCGTCGGTCGATCTCCTCCCACACCCGGGCGGGAGAAACCGGGGGCTCCGGCGGCGGGGAGACAGGGGCACCTGAATGGTGCCGGAGCCACCGGTCCGCGGCCTCGATGTGCTTGCAGGTCCCGAGACCCCGTCGGGCGTAATCCGCGCACGTGCAGAGGGCCTCGGACCCCGACGGGAACGTCGGCCGCATGACCAAGTAGGCGGTCCGGTGGAGCGGGTTCCGCACCTCGACGAGCGGGTACGGCTCCCGCTGGCGGAGCCGCAGGTCGAGCGGCTCCTCGAGCGCCCTCGACCTCCGCTCGCTCAGCTCCTCCGCGAGCTCCGCGGGGTCGGGCACCGTGCGTCGCGACCGAGGATGGTGCTCCACGCCGTCACGAGCGGACGACGGTACTTACCGATTCGGGAACGGCCCCCGGGGTCACCCCTCGTGCGACCAAAGGTTGTTAACGTCCTCCGGGCTCAGACCGTCCGAGGAGACCGGGCGCGACCGCTCGGGCCCGCGCGCCCTGCGGAGCCTCCGCGTCGCGGCCCGGCGCCTCCTGGTCGACCCCCGAGGTCATGAACGCGACCACCGAGTTCATCACCGGCCTCTTCCTGATGGTCGCCCTCTCTATCCTCGTCGGGGAGCTCCTCAGCCGCTTCGGCATGGCCGCCCTCGTGGGCCAGATCCTGGTCGGGGTCGTGGTCGGGCCGTCGCTCCTCGGGGGCTACCTCGGGCTCACCAGCGTCACGAGCGAGTTCACGGGGATCCAGTTCCTCGCGACGTTCTTCATCCTGATGATGGCGGGCCTGTCGGTCACGCCCGCCCAGATCCGGGCGACCGGGCCTTCCGCGGCGGCGCTCGGCATCGCGATCTTCCTCGTGCCGTTCCTCACCGGGGCCGGGGTCGTCCGCCTCCTCTATCCGGCGTTCTCGACGTACGAGGTGCTGTTCGTCTCCCTCTGCGTCTCCATCACCGCGCTCCCCGTCCTCGGGATCATGCTGCGGGAGTTCGGTCTCGCCGGCAGCCGTTTCGGGACGTTCCTCCTGAACAGCTCGGTCGTGAACGAGCTCGCCGCGGTGACGACGTTCGCGGTGCTCCTCCGCCTCCAGGCCGGCGGAGGAAGCTTCGGGGTCAGCGTCGCGATCGCGGTCGCGACCGTGGCCCTGTTCCTCTCCACCATCCTCGCGATCCACATGGGGCTCCAGAGCCTGCGGCGCCTCCACGTCTGGGACCGGTGGGTCGACCAGTTTCGGCTCACCTGGCGGTCCCGGGAGGCCGGCTTCGGGATCCTGATGATCGCCGGCCTCGGCGCCGCGCTCTATTCGCAGTTCCTCGGGCTCACGTTCATCGTCGGCGCGTTCTACGCCGGTCTCCTCATCACTCCCGAGAGCGCCGGCCGCGCCGGTCACCGGACCATCTCGCTCGTCTTCAACGCGATCACCTGGGGATTCTTCATCCCGCTGTTCTTCGCGCTGGTCGGGTTCGGGATGAACTTCACGCTCATCGGTCCGGGGCTCTTGCCCGTGCTCGCGTTCGCCGCCCTCGCGACGTTCGCCTTCTTCTCGAAGGCGTTCGTCGGGACGGCGTTCGCGCGGACCCTCGGCTGGTCCGGGAACGAGTCGCTCTGCGCGGGGATGCTCGTCTCGAGCCGCGGCGCGGTCGAGCTCGCGATGGCGGTGATTCTCCTCCAGGAGGGGATCATCTCGACCGGGGTCTACACGGTGGTCGCCGGCGTCGGGCTCCTCACGACGATGTTCAGTCCCCTCGCGGCCAAGCCGTTCGTCCGCTCCATCACCGCCGAGCGGCGCGCGGCGGCCGAGCGGGCGTCGTCCATCCAGCAGAGCCTCCCGCCGAACCGGATCCTTTCGGACGGGGAGATCATCGTCCGTCGTTAGCGGGTCCGGCGCGTCCGAGCCCGTCCACCACGGTTATCTGTCGGTGGCCGACTGGCCGGCCGTGGCGACCCCGGCCGGAGGCGAGGTCGGCCGTCGCGTCCGCCGGCCCAGGCTCTCCAAGGCGGCGAAGATCGGCCTCGGCCTCCTCCTCACCCTCGTCGGCCTGTTCCTGCTCGTCCTGCTCTTCCCGACGAACCCGGGAAGCTTTTCGACGGTCCTGCCGGTCGCGGCCGCGGGGATCGTCGCGCTCTGGGTCGGCGGCATCCTGATGGGGGTCGGCAGCCGCTCGTAGGGGGGGCGCATGGCGGGCGGGTTTCCGTGGCGCCTCGTCACGGTCGACATCGACGGGACGCTCACCCGGGGCCACGGATGGAGAGAGGTCGCGGTCGCGTTCGGCCGGCTCCCGGCATTCGAACAGACGAACCGGCGGTTCCGGGCGCACGAGGTCAGCGAGGACGACCACCTCGCCGCCCTGCTCGCCATCGCCACGGGCCACACCGTCGCCGAGGTGGAGGCGGTCGTCGCCCGGACGCCGAAGCTCCTCGGCATCGGCGAGGGGATTCGAGAGCTCCACGTCCTCGAGGCCCGGATCGCGCTCCTGACGCACAATCCGGATTACGTGGCGGACTGGTACTGCCGGACTTTCGGCTTCGATGGCTTCGAGGGCACGAGCGCGCAATCCGTCGTGGACGGACGGATCGGCCCGCCGGTGGGAGTCCACGCGGACAAGCCGGGGGGACTGGCGCGGCTGCTCTCGCGCTGGGACCTCCCGGCCGCAACGGCCGTCCACATCGGGGACGGCGCGTCGGACGCCGCCGTCTTCCCCCGGATCGGCGGCGGAGTGGCGCTAAACTCCCACGACCCCGAGGTGGTGCGCGCCGCCGACATCGCCCTCACGACGACCGATTTTCGGGAGGTCGTGCGGCGGCTCCGCGCCCTCCCGCCCCGTCGATGAGCCCGACCGCCGGCCCGCGCACAGAATTCTTATAGCGCCCGACGTTCGATTCCTAGACGATGGAGTACGTGATCGTCCGGGCGACCCATCCGACGTGGCTCACCCTTCAGCTCCCGGGGGAGGTCGCCGACCTGATCTGTTTCCGTCCGGAGAGCGGGCCGCATCAGGAGTCGAGCCGGACGATCTCGTTCCTCGCCCGCGGGCCCGGGGTCGCCCGCGTGATCGCGTCGCATCCGGCCCGGGAGGCGCTCGCGATCGAGACCGTCCGCAATCGCCTGATCGCCTCCGCCCGCCCGGGGGAGCGGCACCTGTTCACTCTTCCGGCCCCCGTGGTACAGCACCTGGGCCTCCAGGTCTACTCGCGGGGCCCGCGGCTCCGGGGCACGGACGACCGGATCCTCTGGTTCGTCCCGGCTCCCGAGTACTATGAGTACCGTTCGGTCGTTGAGTCCGGCAAGAGCTGGAACGGGCCGGCCGGGGGCCCGTTCGCCCGGGTATACGTCACGAAGTCCCTGTTCCCGTTCCCGAGGGAGGTCGGGACGCTCGCGGAGACCGAGTACCGGATCGAGGAGGAGGAATGGCGGCCAGCGGTCGAGGCGCTCCAGCGGGTAGGCCGGGCCCGCCGCGTGGTCCTGTAGACGACCGGGGGTCCGACCTATCCCTTTTTGACCCCCCCTTCCGGGGCCTGCAAGAACACCGCGGGATGCGAACGTCGCCCACGGAAACTCGCGAGTTTCCATAGTTACTTATACGCGCCGCTCGGATAGATTTTCGCGACCATGAAGGGGACGGCGAGTGGCGCATCGAAAGCCTCGGGTTCTAGGCGGTACACCCTCCGCAACCCGGTCCCCCTCCGGACGCAAGAGGACGTCACCGTCACCCGGGCGGGGATCCCGTCCGACTCGACCCTTTCCTACGCGAGCGGGCCGGTCGATTTCGACTCCCTCGCGAAGGCGATCCGACGGTCGGTGGGGCACGAGGGGATGCGCCCGGAGGACGCCCGCTCGATCGCGGCCCACGTACTGAACTTCTTCGGCTTCAACGAGCGGATCATCGACAACGTCCTCGAGCCGGACGACCGCGACACGTTCTACATGCTCGAGGACACAGGGATCCTCGAGACCGAGCGGGACGAAACGACCCTCTACGACGGTCGCGAGTGGCGGATCCACTACTGGATGTTCCGCAAGGAGCGGATCTTCGAGCTCGCCCGCGAGGAGTCGGCCGCGATGGCCGCAGCGGGGGAGAAGGAGGTCGTCTACTCCTCGAACGCGAATCGGTCGGGCGGGTTCCTGCTCCCGCACGGGGAGCACGGCACCGGGCTCGCCGCCCATGCCGTATATCATGAGCTCGGGGACGAGGTATGGCTCGAGCGACGCCAGACCCCCCCTCCCACCCCCCCCACGCCCCCGGCCCCCCGGCGGCGGGGCCCGCTCGACGAGGAATAGCCCGGTCCGGCGGGTTCCCCCCGCGAACCGCAAAATCCATCCTCGCGTTGTCTCCCCGGTCCGTATGCGTCGTTTCCTCATCCTGGCCCATCGCGTCCCGACCGACGGGCGGTTCACGCTGAACGACCTCGCGGGCGGCGCGGGCCGCATGGACGAGGTCGCCCGCGCGGTCTCGACCGCGTTCACGCTGTCGAACGACCTCCGGCGGGACACGGAGGTGACGGTCCTCTTCGTCGCCGACCGCCCCCCGAAGGCACGGCGGATCGACCTCGTGGGCGCCCGCTTGCGCTACCTCAACCCGGACGAGCGGTCCACGGCCGCGCTCCTCAAGAACGCCCTCGTCCGCTCTGTCGAGTTCCCGCGCCCGTTCGAGTCCTCTCCGGGCCTCACGGTCGCGCCGGCCGACCCCCCGGAGGTGCTGCGGACGTTCCTCGCCCAGCCCCATCCGGCCTGGCTCGTGGAGGGCGGCCTCCCGATCGAGGAGTGGGCGTCCGACGGGGCCGAGATCGCCGCCGTCCTCGCCGACCCGTACGACCCGACGGACGAGGAGCGGGAGCTCCTGACCGCCTCGGGGGTCCCGCGACTGTCGGTAGGGCCCCGCTCCCTGCGGACGAGCCAGGTCATCGACCTCGTCCACCGCGAGCTCGACCGCCGCGGCGACGCCGCCCGCACGACGCCGAGTTCGCCCGGGTGACGCGGCTCAGTGGGCGAACGCCGGTCGGGTCACCTCGACCGTGCTCTCGACCGCCTCGCGGACGGAACGGGTCCTTAAGCCCCCGATGACCGCGGTGAGGCGGACGACCTCGCGCGGCTCGGGCCGGACCCGGGTCCCGAAGACGAGCCGGTCGGGGTTGTTCAAGCGGTCGCTCATCGTCCGGAGGATCGTGTCGAGCGTGCGCAGGGTCGTGTTCGAGCCGACGTCGACGTGCACGAGCGCCGAAGGGCGGTCGGAGAGATGGTAGTCGAGGAGCGAGTCGGCGAGCGCCTGCTCGACCAGCTGCTCGGGCTCCGAGTAGTGGTGCTCCCCGACGAGGAGGGTCGAGAGCCCCGCCGCCCGCAGATGGTTCTTGAGGCTCGCGAGGTCGACGTTGAGCTGCGAGGGGTTCTCGACGATATCGACCAGGCTCGAGACGAGCGAGTGCAGGTAGGCGTTCCGGACGTGGAACACCCGGTGGATCGGCAGCGTCTCGAACCGGCGGAGCTTTTCGTTCGCGAGCGCGACCAGGAGCCCGCCCATCTCCTCGAGCTCGGCGACCGTCGCGCGCACGTTGTCGCGGCGGGTCTGGTTGCTGTCGATCTCCACCTGGAACGGGAGGAACACCACCGGGATCGCAAGGGTCTCGGTCGAGCGCAGTTCCCGGGAGAGGAACGGAAGGAGGGCACTGCCGGTCCCTCCGCCGAGACCGGCCAGGAGGAAGACGATCTCGAGCCCTTGGAGACGCCGGAGGAGCTCCTCTTTTCCCTCCTCGGCGGCGCGCAGGACGAGCATGCGGTCCCCGCCGCTTCCCCGCCCGCGGAGCTCGCGGTGCCCGAGGAGGATGCGCTCCTCGACCCCGGTCCGGAGCAGGTGCGCGGCGTCCGTGTTGACGGCGAGCGCCCGGACCCCCGGGATGCCGAGAGCGATCAGGTCCTGGACGGCTTCGCTGCCGGCGCCGCCGAGCCCCACGACCCCCACGGACGGGGCGAGGGCGAGCCGGCCCCAGGCGTTCTCGGGAACGGGCGGATAGCTCATCGATCCCTCCCCGCCTAGGGCGGAGGGGACCCTTCGGCGGCGACCGGTTCCCCTTCCCTTCGGTGGGCACGGGCCGGCGGGCCGAGCTGCTCGATGCGGCTGCGGATGTACTCCCGCACGGCCGACCGTACGGCGTCGTCGACGCTCACGGAGTTCCCCTCGCGGACGAACTCCTCGAGCCGGCTGTTGTCCTGCCGGGAGAGCTCGACCACGACCTTTCGGATGTTCTGGGGAGGGAGGTTCAGCTCGATGTACTGCTCGAGCCCCTCCCGGATCGTGTCGGAGATCGTCGGGGTCCCCTTCAGCTGCTGGATCTGCTTCAGCTTCTCGAGAAGTTCCTGCGGGATCCGGACCGTCACCCGCTCCGACGTGTCGACCATGCCCGTCAGACAAGACCCCTATCTTTGTCTGACGAATGACATATCGGAGTACTGGTATATGAAAGGCTCTGGCGCCGCGAACGGCCGTTTCCCCTCGGGGAGGCACGGCCTCCCCGGGGGAACGATTCCGCGGCCGAACGGCGGGGCGCCTCGACCCTCGCGGGTCGGGGCGCGGTCAGCACTTGCCGCGCGCGACGACGTCCTCGCAGGTGGACGACGGAAGGACGTCGAGCGAGCCGGCCTGCGCGAACGGCGCGAGCCAGGTCTTCACGCTCGCCTCGTCCGGGGCGTCCACGATGAGGTAGAGGTGGTGCTGTCCCTTCGCGACCGCCTCGCCGTGGATCTTCACGCCATGCTTCGACGCCTCGGGCGCGGAGAGGAGCTTCAGCAGGAACGGAGCCATCTGCGGGTTCGAAGCGGGGCAACGGTCGCCGGGGTGTCGGTGTTCGGCTACGAAGAGCGCCATGGGTGCAGGGTGGATGCGCCCTACTACACATCCGTGCGGGTAGGCACGGTTTCCGCTCGCGCGGTGGGAATCCTGCGCGGCGGCGTCCGCGCCGCCGGATCGGGGTCCTAGTGCACGCCGACGACCTTGCCCTCGGGGGTGAGGTCGATCTCCTCCGCGGACGGGTGGGTCGGCAGCCCGGGCATCGTCTCGATCGCGCCGAGGTAGGCGACCGTGAAGCCCGCGCCGGCGGAGCGGGTGAGCCGGTCGACGGTGACGTTGAAGTCGCGCGGGCGGCCGATGACCTTCGGGTTGTCGGAGAGGGAGAGCGGCGTCTTCGCGACGCAGACAGGCCCGACCAGCTCCCCGAGGCGGGTGAGGAGCTCGAGGTCGGCGACCGCCTCCGGCGTGCGGTTGACGTGGGACGCCCCGTAGAGCCGGGTCGCGAGGGTCTCGAGCTGCTCGAAGACGGGGGTGGTCGGGGTCGTCACCGGGTGGCTCTGACGGCCGAGCGCGGCGGCCGCCTCGACCGCGCGAGCGAGGTCGACCATGCCCGCGCCGCCCTGCGAGAACCCCTTCGCATCGACGACCTCCACCTGGCGGGCCTTGCAGAACTTCTTCACCAGCTGGGCCTCCTCGGCGCTGTCACCGGGGAAGTGATTGAGGGCGACCACCGCGGGGGCTCCGTACGTCTCGATGTTGTCGAGATGCTGGGCGAGGTTCTCGAGCCCCCGCTCGAGCGCCGCGCGGTTCGGGCGGGCGGACTCTTCGTCCGAGGCACCCCCCTGGAACCGAAGGCCCCGCTGGGTCGCGACCAGCACGGCGGCGTCCACGTTCCGACCGAGGGTCGGGGTGACGATGTCGATGAACTTCTCTCCGCCGAGCTCGGTCGCGAACCCGGCCTCGACCACGCAGTAGTCGGAGGTCGCGAGCGCGAGCTCCATCGAGAGGCGGCTGCACGTTCCGTGGGCGAGGTTCCCGAACGGTCCGACGTGGACGAACGCCGGGGTCCCCTCCGCGGTCTGGACGAGGTTCGGCTCGAGGGCGTCGCGCAGGAGCGCGGCCATCGCCCCGGCTCCCGTGAGGTCGGACGCGCGGACGGCGGCGCCGTCCGTCGAGAGCGCCGCGATGATCCGCCCGATCCGGGCTTTGAGGTCGGCGTAGTCGCGGCTGAGGGCGAGGATGACCATGAGCTCGGACGCGGCCGTGATGACGAACGAGCTCGCGTGCGGGACGAACCGGTGGTCGTGGCCCATCGCGACCGTGATGTGGCGGAGCGCGCGGTCCTCCATGTCGAGGGTCCGGGGCCAGAGGATCTTGTTCGGGTCGATCTTGAGAGAGTTCCCGTGGAAGATATTGTTCTCGACGAGCGCCGAGAGGAGGTTGTGCGCGGAGGCGACCGCGTAGATGTCGCCGGTGAAGCCGAGGTTGATCTCGGTCGATGGCTCCACGGTCGACTTCCCCCCGCCGGTCGCGCCGCCCTTCACCCCGAAGATCGGCCCGAGGGACGGCTGGCGGAGGCACGGCACGGCGCTCCGGTGCAGCCGGGAGAACCCGTCGGCGAGGCCGATCGCCGTGACGGTCTTCCCCTCCCCGTGTTTCGTCGGGGTCATCCCCGTGACGAGGATCAGCTTGCCGGAGGCTTTCTTTCCCGCCCGCTCGCGGACGACCGAGACCGGCACCTTCGCCGCCGACGGTCCGGCGGGGTGATACTCATTCGGGCCGAGCCCCAGCGCCTTTGCTAGGTCGTGGATGGTCTTCATCGTCGCTCCGACTCCCCGTACCCGGAGGGAACGAGGAGACCGACGAGGGTGCTAAGTCCGCCCTTTATACGAGACTACCGTGAACCCGGCGTGACATTCGCGCTCGTGCCGTTCGCAGCCGACCCGACGACCTCGCTCGCGTTCGCGGAGGACGCGCTTCGCTCGCGACTCGCCCCCGGCGAGGAGATGGCGGAACTGTTCCCTCCGATCGACTCCTCCATCCGCTCCTCGCACGCGACCGGGGGTCTCGTGCGCTCCGACGGAGCGCCGTCCGGGATGGTCCTGTGGGAGCCCGCCGGCCCGGTCGGGGTCGCCGTGCGCCTCCTCTACCTCGCCGATGGGGCCGCCGTCCGGGAGGGGTACCGTGCGGTCCTCGACCTCACGGAGCGGGCGGCGGGACCGGTGGCGTTCGCGCCCGGGCAGCTCGCCGGCCTCTCGGAGACGGCGGAGGCGGCGCTGATGGAGGAACGCGGGTTCGCGCCGTACGGACGGTCCGAGATGACGTTCCCCGCGGTCGCGCCGCTGCCCGTCAGCTCCGTCCCGGCGGACGCGGAGGTCCGTGCGGTCACGCCCTCGGATGAGGCGGCGCTCGCCCGCCTGCACGAGCGGGCGTACGCCCGTCACCTCGACCGATACCTCGCGATCGAGGACCTCGACCCGGTCCGGGACGCCGACCGACAGATGCGGGGCAGTTTCTCCGGACGCTGGGGCGACCTCCTGATCCCGGGCTCGACGGTCGTCACGGTCGGCGGCGAACCCGTCGCGGCGGTCCTCGTCGCCCGGCGCCCGACGTCCGCGCTCGTCCTGGACGCCATGACCGAGCCGCGCCGGCAGGGACGCGGATACGGCCGGGCCGCTCTCGCGAGCGCGCTTCGCGCGCTCCGCGAGCGGGGGGAATCGCGGATCGTCCTCAACGTCACGGAGGGAAACGAACGCGCGCTCCGTCTCTACGGTCGCCTCGGATTCGTCCGGTCGCTCGGGCCCTCGAAGGAATGGTACGACGCGCGTCGGATGCCGGTCGACCTGCCGGTCCCCCCGCGGCGTCAGGCCCCCGGCACCGGCTCGGACGGACGGTAGCCGAGCTGCCGCAGGGCTCCGAACGAGGTCGCCATGACGAGCCCGAAGGCGACGATCGCGCCGCCGGCGCTGAGATAGGTGCCCTGGACCCCGACCGCGAGCGTGAGCAACCCTCCGGTCCACTGGCCGGCAGGAACGAGCGCCAGGCTGCCGACCTCGTCCGCGGAGAAGACACGGCCCATCATCTCGTCCGGGACGGTCGCTTGGATGGTCGAGAGGAAGACGGTCGTGATCATGCCGGGCATCAGCCCGTAGACGAAGACGACCGGGATCGCGAGCCAGATCGAGCGGACGAGCCCGAGGCAGAGGAGGGCGAGGCCCATCGCGAGCATGAGGACGATGATGGTCCGTCCGGCGTGGGCCTCGAACCGGAACCTCGGCGCGAGGAGGAACCCGACCGCGACCCCGGCCGTCGCCGCGCCGGTCATCGCCCCGTACCAGATCCCTTGCGTCAGGTTGAGCCAGCTCGCGACGTAGAGCGCGAGCTCGACCAGCGCGACCGCCGAGAGGAAGTTCACGACGAGGGCGGCGAGGGTGATCTCGAAGAGACCCCGCTTCCGGACGAGGTAGGAGTAGCCGTCGGCGGCGTCCCGGAGGACGGAGCGCTTCGGCGCGCGGCGCCGCACGGACAGGTCGGTCGGGAGGATCGCGAGGGCGACCTGCGCGGCGAAGAACAGGGCGAACGCGAACCCGAGCGCGTACGCCGGCGCCGCGACCGTGAGGAGACCGCCGACCGAGACGCTTCCGAGGGCGCTCACGGTCGCCGCGATGGAGTAGATGGCGCCGTTCGCGGTCGGCAGCTCCGCCGGGTCGACGAACCGCGGGACCGACGCGTTGAAGGACGGGCGAAAGAGGGTCGTGGTCGCGGCGATCGCCGCCCACCCCGGATACAGGAGGAGGACCCACACCGGCAGGTAGAAGCCGGCCGGTCCGGGGAGCGGGATCCGTCCCGCCGGGAGGAACACCAGGTCGACCACGAGCGCCGCGGTCGCGGCGAGCGAACCGAGGTTCACCGTCTTCATCAACGTCGACCGGTCGTACCGGTCCGCGAGCGCCCCGGAAAAGAACGCCCCGGCCAGGGTCGGGAGGGTGGAGGAGAGCCCGAGGAACGCGAGGGCGAGCGCGCCGTAGGTCGTCCGCTCGCCGGCCGGATAGGCGAAGGCGACCGAGTAGAGAAGGACGACCAGGACGGTCGACGGCGCCGCGTACTGGAGCGCTCCCGCCGAGAGGAACGTCGGGAACGCCCGTCGCCGGAAGAGCTCCCCGTACCGGCTCAGGGGATTTCGCCTCCCGGCCGCGCCGACCCTCGACCGCGTCAATAAGCCTGTCGGCGGGGGCACCGCCGTCTACGAAACCCGCTTGTACTTCCCGAACGTCCTCGACCCACCGGAGCCTCCGTGCGCCTCGTTCACCGCGACACCACGACCGGCGCGTACCGGCTGCGGCTCGAGACGCCGAGCGACCTCTGGCGGATCGCTCGCCTCGTCCGGCCCGGGGACGGGGTCGGCGCCTCGACGACGCGCCGCGACCCGGAGGCGCCGCAGGAGGTTGCGGGAGCCGAGCGGACCCGCCGTCGCGTGACCCTCACCGTGCGGGCCGAGCAGGTCGAGTTCCACGGGTTCTCGAAGCACGTGCGCGTGACCGGCCCGATCGTCGACGGGCCGTTCGACATCGGTCGCCACCACACCCTCGACCTCACGGAGGGGGACGACGTCACCGTGACGAAGCCGGCGTGGAGCACCGCCGACCGCACGATCCTCGAGGAAGGTCTCGAGCGCAAGGGGGATGCGACCATCCTCATCGCGGCCGTCGACTGGGGGGACTCCTCGCTCGTCCGGCTTCGGGGCCGTTCGGTCGAGCCGGTGGTCGACCTGCGCCGGACGATCGCCGGGAAGCGCTACGAGGGCGGCCAGGCGGAGAAGGACCGGGACGCCTACGTCGCGGAGCTCGTCGCCCTCGTGCGACGGGAGGGCGCGGAAGCGACCGCGGTCGTGGTCGCGGGACCGGGGTTCCTCAAGGAGGAGCTGGTCCACCGGCTCACGGAGGAGGACCCGGCGGTCGCACGGAAGGTCCGGGTCTATCCGACCGCGGAGTCCGGACGGGTCGGCGTGGACGAGCTGTTGAAGTCCGGCCGGGCCACCGAGGTCCTCCGGGGCAGCGTCGCGGCCGAGGAGGCGGAGGTCGTCGAGCGCCTCGTCCGTTCCCTCGCCGGCGGGACCCGGGCCGCGGTCGGCGCGAGGGAGGTGGCGGAGGCGGTCGAGGCCGGCGCCGCCGAGACGATTCTTCTATCGGAGTCGCTCCTCCCCGACACGGCAATCGCGCCCACCCTCGACCGGGCGCGCGAGTCGCGCGTACGGCTGTTCGTCGTGCGGGACGAGGGGGAAGCCGGGCGGAAGCTCGCCGCCCTCGGCCGGATCGCCGCGCTCCTCCGCTACGACTGGACGAGCCCGAGCCGGCTCTCGGGAGCGTGACCGGGTCCCGTCCGACCAACCCGCGGTCGTCTCAGGGGATCGCCTGGATCGCCTCGCGCAGCTCCTCGAAGCGACGCTTCAGGTCCTTCAGCGAGAAGCGGAGCGCCTCGCGGGCGGTGAGCGACCCGTCCGTCTCGAAGTGGAGGAAGAAGTCCTCCTCGTCGGCCGTGATGTGGATCGACCCGTGCTCGCAGGTCTCCTCGCACGCCTTGCAGAAGATGCATTTCGGCTCGTCCGTGACGGAGAGCTTGCCGCCCGCGAAGTCGAGGATCTTCACCGGGCACGACGCGGCCGTGCGCTTTAAGCACGCGTCCGTGCAGCCTTCCTTCTTCTGGATCCGGACGTGCGGGCGGGGGTACATCCCGACCCCGTGGGCGACCTGCCACTTCGCGTGGTCGCGCGCGGTCCCGACCACGGCGGTCATGTAGGCGAGGAGCGCCTGGCGCGCCCCGAGGCGGACGATGGGCACGTCCGGTTCGAGGATCGCGAGGCTCGCGTCCCCGAGCGGGACGACGTCCTTCGCGTAGACCGTGCACGGCCCCTTCTTGTCGACGGAGAACATCACCTGGCAGTGCACGCATCCGGCTCCTCCGCACGAGCACTCCGATTTCTTCCGGAACTGGGATAGGTCGGTCGGGATGGGCAGGAGCCCGAGCCGGAGGGCGACCGCCTCGTCGAACATGCTCGTCGAGGAGTCGTAGTCCTTGCTGGTCGTCTCGTCGCGGATCGGGCCGAGGTGGAACTCGACGTCCTCGATCGCGAGCTTCGGGACGTCGGCGAGCAGCGTGCGGCGGATGGCGTTCACCTGGCTCGCGGTCATCCCCTCGACCTCGAGCGAGGTCGAGCGGGGCTTCAGCTCCTGGACGGTGATCGGCATCGGCTAGACCCGCCGGCCCCGGCGGCCCCCTTTCGGCTTCGTCCCGTCGTGCGGCACCGGGGTGACGTCCTCGATCCGCTGGATACGGACCCCGGCCCGGGCGAGCGCCCGGATCGCGGCCTGGGCGCCCGGGCCCGGGGACCGCGAGCGGTTCCCGCCGGGCGCGCGGACCCGCACGTGGAGCGTGTCGTATCCCTTCTCCTTGATGACGGCGGCGATCTGGTCGGCGGCCTTCATCGCGGCGTACGGGCTCGACTCGTCCCGCGCGGCCTTGACGACCATCCCGCCGGTCGCCTTCGCGAGCGTCTCGGCGCCGGTGATGTCGGTGACGGTGATGTGGATGTTGTTGTAGCTCGCGAAGATGTGCGCGATACCGACCTTCGCCATCGCTTACCCACTCTCCGCCGGCGCCGCCGGCTCGGTCGCCGCGGGGCGCGCCTGGAGGCGCTCGCGGAGCGCGACCCGAACGGAGTGCTCCTCGTTCGCGTAGGGACTGGTCGGGCAGTAGGCGATCTGGTTCTCCTCGGCGGACGGCACGAGGTACCCCGGGCGCGTCACGCGATGGTCGCCGATCGAGAAGTGGCCGTGGGCGATCCACTGGCGGGCGCCGTTCGCGGTCGGCGCGAGGCCCCGGTGGAAGACGATCCATTCGAAGCGGCGCTGCAGGATGTCCTCGGTGGTGAGCGCGAGGACGTCGTCGATCGTCGGGGTGCCGATGGGGAGAAGTCCGAGGCGGGTGAGCCGACCGATCAGCTGGTCGGTCTCGCGGCGGGCCTGGGGCTCGCCGAGCCGGAGCCGCGCCTGAAGGTCGCGCGCCTGGCCGCGGAAGCCGCGCAGGATCGACTGCGCCTTCCACAGCTCCCGCTTGTTCTTGAGGCCGTACTTCTGGAGCAGCTTGCGCTCCTCCTCCATCCGGGCGGCCTCCCACGGATGCTTCGGGGTGTCGTAGGTCCGCCGGAGGAACTTCGGGTCGCCCATCGGTCGCGGTTCACTCCTTCTTCGCAGCGGCGGCGGCGGCCGGAGCCGCGGCCTTCGCGGCGGGGGCCGGGGCGGCCTCCTCCTTGCCGGCGGCGGCCGCGGCTTCCTTCGCGGCCTTCTTGATCACTCCCGCGGCCATCCCCGTGCGGCCGTTCGACCGGGTCCGCTGGCCGCGGACCTTCTGGCCGCGCTCGTGGCGGACGCCGCGGTAGCTGCGGATCATCTTCATCACGTTGATGTCGTCCCGGCGCCGGGTCTCGAGGTCCGGTCCGAAGTAGTGCGGGGATTCTCCGGCGACCGGCTCGTTCGGATGGTTCACCATCCACGTCGGCATCTTCGAGGCAAGGGAGCCGAGCGCCCCCTCGAGCCCCTCCACGGTGGACTCGGGAAGGTTCCCGATCATCTCGCTCGCGTTCACGTCCGCGAGCCGGCAGGCGACCTCCGCGATCCGGAGGCCGACCCCGCGTACCCCGGTGAGCGCGAGCGCGGTGGGCCGGGTGCCGTCGAGGTCGGTGTTCGCGAGGCGGACGATGTACCGGAAGTTCGGGTTGTCGGGAACGACCTTGGTCGGCTTCCCCGGAGCCGCCGGCTTCGCCTTCCCCTTCGGCTCCTTGCCCTCCTTCGGTTCCTTGCCCTTCGGACCCCGTTCCTTCTTCCCGCCCTTCTCCGCACCGGGCCCGGGCCCGGCGTCCGCGGCGGGCGCGGGAGATTGCTCCGGGGTCTCCTTCGATTCCTTGGGCGCGATGGTCACTCCCCTCTGGGTGGGGCCTCACGGAACGGGGGGCGTACGGTCGCGGCGACGACGCGTCGGACCCCCTTCATCGAGGGCGCGGCCGCCGAGCAGGCTCGGCCTCTTAACGGCTTCGGAAGCTGCACCATCGGCGGGGACCGAGGTCGCAGCGCCCGTCACCCCTTCACCCTCGGGGACGGGGCTCGTCGGGCCTCGAGCACCCGGTAGCCGGAGCCGCGTCCGAGCACGTTCACGGCGCCGGGGAAGTGGCCCTCGAGCCATCCCTGGTAGAACCGGATCCCCTGGCTCCCCTTCCCGACCAGGACGAGCCGCCCCGCGGGGGCGAGGTGGGCCGGGGCGTCCGCGAGGATCCGGAGGACGAGGTCCCGACCGACGTGGAACGGCGGGTTGGTCGCGATCACGTCGAACGTCTCGCCGTCCACGGGTTCGAAGAGCGACCCGACCCGCACCTCGGCGTTCCGCACCCGGTTCCGCTCGAGGTTCTCCCGCGCGAGGCGGGCCGCCCGGCGGTTCACGTCCGTGAGCACGACATGGCCCCCCGGGGCCGACTTCGCAGCGGCGACGCCGACCGCGCCCCAGCCGCATCCGAGGTCGAGGACCCGGTCGGTCCGGCGGAGCGCGAGGTTCTCGATGAGGAGTGCCGTCCCCGGGTCGAGCCCGTGCGAGGCGAAGATGCCCGCATCGACGACGAACGAGAGGAGCTCCCCCCGGTAGAGGAACCGCCGCTCCCCGCGGGCCGACCGGGCGTGGGGCTGCTCGGCGAAGTACTGCTCGGCAGAGGGGGCTTCGTCCGGCATCGTCAGGAGGAACGCCGGCGGAAGATCGATTCCCGCTTCGGCGGGGCCGGAGCGCCGCTGCCGAGCGCCTCGCGGAGGAGCTCCTTCTCCCGTCCGGAGAGCGAGCGGGGGACCTCGACGTGGACCGTCACGATCTGGTCCCCGCGGGACGACCCCCGGAACCGGGGGAACCCCCGTCCGCGCAGGCGGAACTGGGTCTCCGGCTGGGTGCCGGCGGGGACCTTGAGCGCGGCCCGGCCATCGATCGTCGCGACCTCGACCTCACCACCCAGGAGCACTACCGAGAGCGGGACGCTCGTCTCCGTGAAGACCTCCGTGCCCTCCCGGTGGAACCCCGGGGTCGGCTCGAAGACAACTTGGACGAACAGGTCGCCGGCTCTCGCCCCCCCCGAACCGGCGCTCCCGTGGCCGGGGACCCGGAGGACCGAGCCGTCATCCACCCCGGGCGGCACCGTGATCTCGATCCGCTCGACCGAGGAGACCCTCCCCGACCCGCTGCACGTCGGGCACTTCTCGAGGATCCGCTGCCCCGTCCCGTGGCATCGCGGGCATTCCGCGATCGTGATGAGTTGGGTGTAGCCGCGGTTCTGCACCCGCCGGACCTGTCCCTGCCCATGGCATTCGGGACACGTCTCGAGCGCCGTCCCGTTCCGAGCGCCCGTTCCCCGGCAATCCGGGCATGGGCCGGTGTGGGGGATCTCGACGGTCGGGTGAGCCCCCTGGACGGCCGCGACGAGCGGCAGGCGGACGGTGATCTCGATGTCGCCGCCGCGGTAGGCGCTCCTCGTCGACGGGCCGCCGCCGAACGGCATCCCGAACCCTCCCCCGAAGAACTGCTGGAACAGCGGGGACGCTCCGAGGAGGTCCTCGAGGTCGCCCATGTGGGTGAAGTTCTGCCAGTTGAAACCGCCCGGTCCGAAGTCGGTCTCGACCCCGGCGAAGCCGAGCTGGTCGTACTTGCGCCGCTTGTCGGCGTCGGCGAGCACCTCGTACGCCTCGGAGATCTCCTTGAACTTCTCCTCGGCCGCTTTCGGGTCCTCCTTCGCCACGTCCGGATGGTACTGCCGGGCGAGGCGGCGGTACGCCTGCTTGATCTCGTCCTCGGACGCGCTCCTCCCGACCCCGAGGACCTCGTAGTAGTCGCGCTTGGCCATGGACCCACCGGTGTTCGCGTCGCTACCGTCGTTTCCTAGGCCGCGCGCTCTTAGCGTTTGCAGTCGAGGACGGCGGCGTTCGTGCCCAAGCGAGTTCGACGGGGGAGCCGACCCGCGCCCGGAGCCGGTCGGAGGCTCTTCCCTCCCCTACCGCCACCTCGACCAGGCCAAAGCTGGAACCGAGCGCCCCGAGGGCTTTCGGACCGAGCGCCTCGTAGCTCGTCGCCCAGGGGAGCCGACGCCCCCGACCGGTCCCCACGCGGACCGTGATGCGAGAGGTCCCGGCCGGGATCCACGGCGTGGGAAGGTTCGTGATCAGGTTCCCGAACCGATCGACGTGGAGGACCTCGCCGACCGCTCCGGTCGGGGTCCGCTCGGGCGAGGGGAGGACGTATCGTGCGGGGGTCACCGGGGGACCGAGCTCGGCGGGGTCCCACCCCTGGGCGAGGAGGGCCGCGGCCGGAGCGAACACGTCCCGCCCGTCGAACGTCGTCCCGATGCGGTTCGGACGGTGCAGGCGCGTCGCCTCGATGCGGAAGGCCGCGGAGAGCCCGAGCTCCTCCGCGAGCGGAGCGAGCACGCCGTTGTCCGGCCCGACCAGGAGCGGGCCGGCCCTCGTCACGACCGCGACCGCTCGGCGTCGCCCGCCGACCCCCGGGTCGACCACCGCGACGTGCACGGTGTCGGGAGGGAATCCCCGTGCCATCTCCCGCAGGAGGAAGGCGGCCTCCTCTACGCCGTGGGCGGGCAGGTCGTGGGAGAGGTCGACGAGGCGGTCCGGCGCGACCCCCGCGGAGACGAGCACCGCCTTCATCTGGGCGGCGTAGGCCGAACCGACATCGCTCGTGAGCGTGACGAGCCGAGTTCGGCCCGCCCGGGGCCGTCGCACCACGGGCCGCCCCCGGACGGAGGCGCGCCGCCTACGACTTCATGATCGCGACCAGGAAGATCCCGATCGCGACCAGAGCGCCGATGACGGCAGCGACGATGACGAGGAACGACTGGAAGATGAGCGCCCCGAGCTGCCCGGAGCTCGCCCCGAAGTCGCCGGCGTGGTAGAGGTAGGCGATGAGGAAGCCGACCACGATCCCGACGACGAGCAACGCGACGCCGATCGTGCGGCTCTTCCCGCTCCCGAAGTAGGCGGTGAATATCCCGGCGAGGATCAGGAACAGGGCGAAGACGAGCAGGAGCACCGCCACGAAAGCGTACCATTTGGAGAAATCCACCGACGAGGCTACCAGATCGAACATGGGTCACCTTTCAGAATTTGATGCCCGTGAGGGTCTTCGTGTCGATGACCCCCGGCACGGAACGGATCTTGTCGACGACGAGCTGGCCCAGGGCGTTGAAATCCTCGGCCTCAACCTTCGCGATCAGGTCGTACTCCCCGAACAGGGGGTGGAGCTCGACGATCCCCTTGACCCTCAGGAGTTCGGTGTAGACCTCGTGCTCCTTCGCCGGGGCGGTGCTGATCAGGACGAACCCAATCGCCAAGCGGGAACTCCCTCGAAACGCGGCGAGAAGGTGCCTAGCTAATAAGCGTGTCGAGGAACGGGCGGCGCGGCGCCTCGAGGAGAGCCCCCGCCCGACCCCCGTCTCCACTCGAGTGGCGGCCGCTTAAGTAAGGTGCTCGTAGCCCCGGGTTTGGAATGGTCCTCGCGCTCCGCACCTGGCCCAGCCGGCTCGTCGCTCGGCCCTGGCTCCTCGCCTTCGTGCCGATCAACGCCGCGACGGCCGGATTCGGCGTCGTCCTGCCGCTCCTCATCCTGATCCCCCTGCACGGGACCTGGGCGAACGTCGCGGTCGCCGCGACGCTGTTCAACACCGCCGTCATCCTGATGTCGGTCGTCTGGGGCCACCTCTCCGACCGGTACCCGGCCCGGCGCACGTTCCTCGTCATCAATTTCGCGGGTTACGGGGTCCTCTATGCCCTCCTCGCGGCGGTCCACACGCTGACCGCGCTCTTCGCGATTTACGCCGTGATCGGGGCGATCGCCCCCGCCGGGGCGAGCGCCTCGAACCTGCTCATCCTCGAGAAGTTCGACGAGCGTGAGCGACCGAACGCGTTCGCCTCCTTCCAGGAGATGAGCATCGTCGGCTCGGTGGTCGGGCTGCTCCTCGGCTACTTCTGGACGCTCGCGTCCGATGCGCTCTTCGACCTCCTCCTCGTCATGGCCGCGCTCGCCGTCGTGAGCGCGATCGCGATCTGGTTCGGGATCCGCGAAGGACCCCGCCGGCTCTCGACGATTCACGTCGCCCGTCACCCCGAGAGCTTCCTCTCGCGGGTCCGCGAGATCACCTCGTTCCGGATCTCGATCCCGTTCTTCCCGAAGCGTCCGTCCCTCGGTCCCCGTCCGCTCGCCCGCTTCCGGGCATGGGCCCGGGCCGAGCTCCACCACGAGCTCCCGCTCATCATGATCGCGTCGTTCCTGTTCAACCTCTCCGCGAACCTGTTCAACATCTCCTACACGCCGTTCCTCTACTCCGCCGGCCTCGCGGCGTCCTCCATCTTCCTCGTGAACGTCTCCAACAATTTCGCCCAGACCCTGGTGTTTCCGTTCACGGGCGGTCTCTCGACTCGCGCGGGGCCGGACCGCCTCGTCCTTCGGGCGACGTACCTCCGCAGCCTCGGCTACCTCGCGACCGCGGCGTTCACCTTCGCGGTGTTCAGCCGCCCGGCCGCGTTCGAGGCGAACGTCGCGATCTACGCGCTGCTCGGGGGCGCGGTCGCGGTCTACACGACCGCGAGTTCGCTCATCCTGTTCCGAGGGCTCGCCGGCCACGACGCGGGCAGTCTCATCGGCCTCAACACCGCGTTCGGCGGAGTCGCGGCGGTCGCGGGCGCCGGGTTGAGCGGGGTCCTCGCGGTGTTCGGGAGCTACCGGCTCGTCTTCTTCGTCTCGGGCGGGCTCCTTCTCGTCTCGCTGCCCCTCTGGACGGCGGCGACCGTCGCGTACACGCGCCGGAAATTCGCGACTGGGGCAAGCCTGCCGCCCGCGCCCCCACGGTCCCCTACGCCTTCGGTCGATGCGGGGACCCCGACGAACTCGACCTGAGCCGCCGACCTCGGGCCGGGCGCTGGGGGGCGGGGTCGTGCAACCGCACGACCTTCATGAGCGGGTAGCGGAGGTCGGGGCGGTGCTCGAGGCGGGCCACGACCTCGGTCCGGCCGTCCGCGAGGTGGACGTCCACGTCCAGCATCTCGGGCACGAGGTACCGGTAGGCGAACCGGCCCCGACCGAGCGGCCCGCCCCGCTCGGGGTGGATCCGCACCTCGACCCGTCGGACGAACGGCTGGAGTCCGACCGCCGCCTCGATCGCGCGGGCGAGGGACGACGCCGTCCGGTCCGAGACCGGGATCCCGAGGTACTGGTGGAACACTCCGCCGAGCTTGATGCCCGCCTCGAACAGGAGCGACTCTCGCCGGGTGATCCGAGGTCCGACGTTCCGACGCGCGGGAGTCATGGGGTCTTCGGGGCGGGGGCACCCTGCCGGGGGACGGTGAACGGCCCGAGGAGATAGTAGCTTGCGACCCCGATGAGCAACGCGAAGGACGCGCCGTAGGCGAACTCGTAGAGGGGCGATCCAGTAGCCAGGTGGAACTGGAGCGGGACGAGGGCGAGCGCCGCCACGACGCCGGTCGCCGCCATCGGGACCCGGAGGGGGTTCCCGCGCCGGATCTTCGGGTAGGGGACGGGAACGACCATCATCACCGACAGCACGACGACCCCCACGAACACCCCGATCGGCTGGACCGACTGGAACGCGGGGGTGTCGTGGAAGAGGAGCGCGACGACGAGCGCGAGGGCGCTCTCGGGAGTCGGCACCCCGAGGAAGTGGGACCGGTCGAACGCGCGGGCCGTGAAGTAGGTGAGCCGCGCGATGGCGGCCGCGAGGTAGACGCCCGCGAGCGCGACCGCGACCGGTTCCCACGGCGCCCACGTGGACGTGTTCGCGGTGTGGACCGCGATCAAGAACGCGGGGGCGATGCCGAAGGAGGTCGCGTCCGCGACCGAGTCCGCGACGCGGCCGAACCGGCTCGACGGCGCCGCGCTGCGCCGCGAGAGGAGCCCGTCCCAGCCGTCGAAGCCGATTGCGCAGACGATGAGGAGCATCGCCCAGAGCGGGTTGCCGGCGAGCGTGTAGAGGACGGCCCCGACCCCGAGGAGGGCGTTCGCGAGCGTCGCGAGGTTCGCGAAGAGGCGCCAGCGGTCGGTCACCCGGGCTCCCGAGCGATCGGGCTCGTTCCGGCGAGGACTCGCTCCCCCACGTGGACGGTCGGCGTCGCCCGGTCCGCGGGGAACAGGACGTCCACGCGCGAACCGAACACGATCATCCCGAGGCGATCGCCCTTCCTACCGGCGCTCCCGACCCGGACGAACGAGACGAGGCGGCGGGCGAACACCCCGGTGATCTGCACGACCTCGACCGGCCCGAGGGGCGTCGCCAAAAGGTACCGACGCGAAACGTTCCGATCCGCGTCGGGCCGGTACGCCGGGCGGAACCCGCTCCCTCCCTCGGTCACCTCGCGTACCTCTCCGTCGACCGGAAAGCGGTTCACGTGGACGTCCGTGACGTTCATGAAGACCGAGACCCGCCAGCGATCGCCCTCCCGCTCGACCGCCCGCACGTGGCCGTCGGCGGCGGAGACGACCCCGACACCGGGGCGACGCTCGGGGTCCCGGAAGAACACGGCGAAGAACGACCAGACCCCGGCGTAGGCGACCAGGCCGACCGCCCACGGCAGGTTGAGCGGGACGGCGCCCATCGCCGGCAGGGCCGCGAGGAACAGGAGGACCGCGGCCGCCGAACCCAGGTAGCTCGCCGCCCCGGGCGCGAACACGCGCTACCCGGTAAGGACGATCTCGATGTTGACGCCGTCGGGCACCTGGATCCGCATCACCTGGCGGAGCGCCCGCTCGTCGGCGTCGATATCGATCAGCCGCTTGTGGATCCGCATCTCCCAGTGGTCGATCGTGCTCGTCCCGCCCCCGTCCGGTCCCTTGCGCACGGGGACCCGCAGCTTCTTCGTCGGAAGCGGGATCGGTCCGGCGATCGCGACCCCGGTCTTCTGGGAGATGTCGCGGATCTGTTTGCAGATCGAGTCGACCTTGCGGGAGTCGGTGCCACTCAGGGAGATTCGCGCCCTCTGCGGCATCGACCGATAGTCCCT
>Ga0187781_10000556_pt1 | contig 26560 bp, 29 predicted proteins | sample 0715_SJ02_MP02_2_FD_132447 | JGI IMG/M metagenome (GOLD analysis project Ga0187781, IMG submission 132447) | Tropical peat soil microbial communities from peatlands in Department of Meta, Colombia - 0715_SJ02_MP02_20_MG | ecosystem: Environmental > Terrestrial > Soil > Wetlands > Peat | place... | reverse complement strand
CCATCTGCGGCGGATGACCAATCCCGGATTTTCGCCCGGCGCCGCCCCGCGCCGTGCCGGTCGGAGGGATATTTTCCATAAATTGACAGTTTTGGAAATTTTGTGCAACCTAGGGATAATCGCGGCCATAAGCAGCCGCATTTCGAACCATAGCAGCAGCCGGCGCCGGCAGGCGGAAAGCAGGCCGCGCGGGTATCGGTCACCAGGGAGGAAAGGAACATGCATCCGGAAGCAATGCGCGTTCACGCTCCAGCGGCAATCCGCCCGGACTTTTCGGAAATCCTCGCACGCGTGCGCAGTCTCCGCCCGCAAATCGAGGCGCGCGCGCTGGCGGCGGAAAAGGCCAAGCGCGTTCCGGCCGAAACGATGGAAGCCTTGCGCGATACGGCCGTCTTCCGCCTCATGCAGCCGGCGCGTTTCGGCGGTTACGAATATGGTCCGGCGGAGCTTGCGGAAATCGGCTTCGAGCTCGGCCGCGCCTGCGGCAGCACCGGGTGGTGCGGAACATTGGCGGTCTGTTTCGGCTGGATGACGTCGTTCTTCCCGCTGCAAGCTCAACAAGAAGTCTGGGACGATCCCGACAATCTGCTCGCCGTCTCCTATACGCCTAGTCCCAAGGTCGAGGTGGTCGATGGCGGCATCAAGATCGCGGGGAACTGGCCCTGGGCAAGCGGCGTCGACAGTGCCGCCTGGCTCATTCTATCCGTTTTGATTCCTGGGAAGGACGCGCCGCCGACGCTTGCATGGTGCCTCGTTCCGGTCGGCGACGTAGTCGTCGATCATGACAGTTGGAACGTGAGCGGATTGCAGGGCACCGGCTCGAAGACAGTCGCCATCACCGATGCCGTGTTCGTCCCGGCGCACCGGGTGCTGCCGATCGGCGCGATCTTTTCCGGCAAGGTGCCGGGGCTGGATGTGCCCGGCAACGTACAAGCGCGTTTCGGCTATCCGACCTTTGGCCCGACCGCGCTGGTCGCGCCGATCGTCGGCATGGCGCAGGGCGCCCTCGATGCCTTCACCGAGACGGCGCGTGGCGCAAAGCGCATGGCGAGGCCAGGCGTCTTCGAGAAGGTCGCGGAGTCGCAACTCATTCAAAGCCTGATCGGTCAGGCGGCAGCCCGCATCGACGCCGCGCGCACGCTTATGCTCACCAGCCTCCGCGAGGGCCAGGAGGTCGTGCGCTCAGGAGGCACGCTCGAGATCGAACAGCGCGTGCGGATACGCCGCAATCACGGATTTGCCGGCCGCACCTCGTCGGAGGTCGTCAACGAGATTTACGCCAAGTCGGGTGCGGCGGCTGCCGACGAGAAAAATCGCATCCAGCGATTCTGGCGGGACGCGAATACCGCGGCGCTGCATTCGAGCATCGACTGGGATACGCTGTCGGCGCTGTATGGGTGCCAGCAACTCGGTTTGCAGCCGCAAGGTATTTTTTGAGGCTGAAAACGGCGCGCTCGTGTTGCGGCGCTTCAACTGCCCAGCGCCGCGGCGATCTTCTGCGCGTGTTCGGCAAGCGCCGCCGGATCTTCCTTGAAGCTTGCCGCGGGCTTGAGCGCCACGCCGATCTTGCGCGGAATGATATGCACATGCAGGTGGAACACCACCTGCCCGCCGGCGGGCTCGTTGAATTGCTGGACGGTGAGGCCATCGGCGGCGAACGCCTTCACGGCCGCGCGCCCAATCGCCTGCACCCTTTTGATCAGCTCGGATAAATCGTTCGCCTCGACGTCGAGGATGTTGCGCGCTGGCGCTTTCGGGATCACCAGGGTATGGCCCGGCGCTCGCGGCATGATGTCGAGAAAAGCGAACGTCTTGTCGTCCTCGTACACCTTGTAAGCGGGCAGTTCGCCGCGCAGGATTTTGGCAAAGATGTTGTTGGGATCGTAGCTTGTCATCGGTCCTCCCGTCGCGGTTCTTGCACATGAAGGCTTGCGGTGCCGCCGTCAATCCGTCTCGGTCGCAAGGTCTTGGCGATCAACGTCTTGGCGATCAACGTCTTGGCGATCAAGGTCCTGGCGATAAGGACTGGTGGCGGCGAGCTCGGTGCCGATGGCGGCGACATAGGCGCGCTCGCGCTTGAGATAATCGGCGATGCCGCGCCGCAAGGCCGGATCGGCGATGTAGTGCGCCGAATAGGTGGTAGTCGGCATGTAGCCGCGGGCGATCTTGTGCTCGCCTTGCGCGCCGGCCTCGACCCGCGCGAGCTTGTGCGCGATGGCGTAATCGATGGCCTGGTAGTAGCACAGCTCGAAATGCAGGAACGGATGATGCTCGACCGCGCCCCAATGACGGCCGAACAATGTTTCCGAGCCGACAAAATTGATCGCGCCCGCGATCCAGCGTCCGGCGCGCTTCGCCATTACCAGCAAAACGCGCTCGCGCATGGTTTCGCCGATCAAGGAAAAGAACGGCCGGGTCAGGTACGGGCGGCCCCATTTGCGCGAGCCGGTTTCCATGTAGAAGGCGAAGAAGTGATCCCACACGTCTTCGGTGAGATCGCTGCCGGTGAGCCAATGCACGTCGATGCCGTTCTTGAGCGCGTGTTCGCGCTCGCGGCGGATGGTCTTGCGCTTGCGCGAGGCGAGCGCGCCGAGGAAGTCGTCGAAGCTGCCATAGCCGGCATTTTCCCAGTGGAACTGCTGGTCGGTACGCTGCAGAAAGCCGAGCCCGCCGAGGAATCGATATTCGTCTTCGGTCGCGAAGGTGATGTGGACGCCGGAAGCGCCGTCGACGCGGCAAAGCTCGACGAGCCCGCCGACGAGCGCTTGGCGGGCACTGCCGGCAAGCGAACCGGGCCGCACCAGCAGCCGGCGGCCGGTCGCCGGCGTGAACGGCACCGCGACCTGCAATTTCGGATAATAGTTGCCTCCGGCATGGGCGTAAGCCTCCGCCCAGCCGTGGTCGAAGACGTATTCGCCACGCGAGTGGCTTTTGAGATAGCAGGGCGCGGCGGCGAGGAGCGTGCCGTCGGCGGCTTGCACTAGGACATGCTGAACCTGCCAGCCGGCCCGGCTGCCGACCGATTTCGAGGCCTCCAACGCCGAAAGAAATGCGTGAGACAGGAATGGGTTATGGGATATGTCTTGAAGCGATGATTGAGCCGCGCTTGTTGCTGGGCAGCGCGAATCGGCCGGATTGGCGCACGCGTCCCAGGCTGCCGCCGGTACTTCGCCGATCGCGTTCACGGCAACGATGCGGAGCTCAGCCGACGGCTTTGCCCCGCCGTCGGGGTCTTTGGCACTTCCGGCTGGATCGTTTTCGGTCTTGGATTTCATGGCCGAAAGCCTTCGAAAATGATCTGGTCGGCAAAGCGCAACGCTCGTTGGCGCTCGGCCTCACTGCGCACCACCCACGTCAAGACTGGCAGGCACAAAGCGTGCCGGGCCAACGCGGGTGCAATTGCCGGCAGATTATCGACGGCATAAGCGACGAAATGTGGTCGCCCCGTCAACGCGGCGGGAAAGAGGAAACCCATGCCGTAACGCAGCAAAGGCGGCATTTGATCCCAGTATGGATGCGGCCGGTATTTTGCAGCGACAATGCCGCGCAAAACGTGAGGGGCCTTTTGCCGCAGCAGCCGTAGCTGGGCGGGATCGAACGACATCGGGGCCGCCGGGCCGCGATATCCGGCAAGCACTGCCGCTACCCGCAGCGGCAGGCGCTGATCGCCGTCGAACCGGCTCTTTATTTCGAGAAGCAGCGGCGCGCGCCCGGCAACGAGGTCGCAAAGCTCGCCGAGCGTCATCATCCGCTCGCCGCTGTTGCGGAAGGCGACGCCCTTCAGCGCCGCTGCGGTCATTTGATCGAGCCGCGCGGTGCCTTCAGTCAGGCGGCCAAGCTCGGCATCATGGTGCACCATGGCCTCGCCGTCGGCGCTGATTTGCAGGTCGACTTCGATGCCATGGCCGGCCACCAGCGCGGCGCGTACGGCGCCGGCGGTGTTTTCGATCACGCCCTGCGCGGCATCATGCAGTCCGCGATGAGCGAAAGGCCGCGCGGTCAGCCAATCGCGTTGGGTCACGTTACTTATGAAACTTCAAAGAGCGCCTCGACTTCCATGGCGGAATCCAGCGGCAGAACCGCGACGCCGATCGTCGAGCGCGCATGCTTGCCCTTGTCGCCGAAGGCGGCGACCATCAGGTCGGAAGCGCCGTTCATCACCTTCGGTCCTTCGAAGAAATTCGGCGCCGAATTCACGAAGCCACCGAGCCGCACCACGCGCACGACTTTATCCAGATCGCCGAGCGCGGCCTTGACCTGGGCGAGCACATTGATGGCGCAAGCGCGCGCCGCTTTCTGCCCCTCTTCGATCGACACACCGGCGCCGAGCTTGCCGGTGGCGACGAGCCTGCCGCCTTCGTAACAGATCTGACCTGAAACCGTCAGCAGGTTGCCGGTCCGCACGAACGGCACATAATTGGCCGACGGCGTCGTCGGTTCCGCCAAAACGACGCCAAGCTCCTGCAACTTTTTCTCCACCATACCGGCCATGTCCGCTCTCCAAAATCGCTGCAAAATCGTAGTCTTCTTGGCCGATCGCAGGCCCCCATGCAAGGGAGCCGGCGCCGGCTCGCAGCAACCCGCCGCAGTTGCGGCGGTATTGCGGGTTGCCTATGTTCGCCGCCATCCGGGCGACAAAATCGCGTAAGATTTTCGTAATCAACCGCCCGGGACCGATTTCGAACGAGACCAAAGCGAGCGAGTCTCATGACTGTCATGCGCTATCCCGTGTCCCGCGGCGCCCTTCTTGCGTGCACGCTCTTCTTTGCCGCCGCGCCCTTTGCCGTTGAGGCCGAGGAAGAGCCGATCACGCTCGTTCCGCACCGGGCGGTTTACGATCTGGCGCTCGGCCGCGCGCGCGACGCCGCGCAGGTCGCCGCCGTGCGCGGGCGCATCCTGTACGATTTCGACGGCAATGCGTGCGAGGGCTATACGCTGAAATTCCGCCAGGTCTCCGAACTCGATACCGGCGAAGGCAAGGTGTCCACCAGCGACCTGCGCTCGACCACCTGGGAAGGCGGCGACGCCAAGCGCTTCAAGTTCACGTCGGAAAATTTCCTCGATCAGAACCTCGTCGATTCCGTCGACGGTCATGCCGAGCACGGCACCAGCGGCACCGCCGTCGATCTCGCCAAGCCGGAGCACAAGGTGCTCGATATCGACGCCGCGGTGGTGTTTCCCACCCAACACATGGTGCGCGTGATCGAAGCGGCGCGCGCCGGCAAGTCCGTTCTCGACTTCCCGGTCTATGACGGTTCCGAAACCGGCGAGAAGGTCTACAACACGCTCACCGTGATCGGGCGCAAGCTCGCGCCGGATGAACGCAAGCATGACGACGCTGCGGTCGATGAACCGAAGCTCGCCAGCGTTGCGCGCTGGCCGGTGACCATCAGCTATTTCGAAAAAGCGAAGGCGCCGAAGAATTCCGAACAGACGCCGGTCTATGCCATCGGCTTCGAGCTCTATGAGAACGGCATTTCGCGCGCGCTGTCGCTCGACTACAACGACTTCGTCGTCACCGGCAAGCTTTCCTCGTTGGAAATCAAACCGCCAAAGCCGTGTCCTTAGGTCGGTTGTTGTCATCCGTCACCCTGAGGTGCGCGGCAACGCCGGGCCTCGAAGGGCGACGGCCTCGGCGCCTCGGCCGTTCATCCTTCGAGGCGCGCTTCGCTTGCACTCAGGATGACGGATCGCGCTCCTCCGGCCGCTCGAACGCCAATCCCCGGATCACAGCATCCTCGCCGAAGCGCGCGCGCACGCGATCGACCGCATGCTCTGCCTCGGCGGCGCGGCCCTCGACGAAATTCGCCGGATCGGCGTGATCGGCGGTTGTGAGCGCGCTCAGCCCCACGCCGAGCAGGCGGAATTTGGTGCCGTCGGCTTCGCGCTCGAGCAGCGGGCGCGCGGCAGCGAAAATCTTGCCGGCAAGCTGTGTCGGCGCCTCGAACGAATGCGCCCGGGTGCGGATGCGAAAGTCCGCGGTTTTCAGCTTCAGCGTCACGGTAGCGCCGGCGAGCGCCTTTTCCTTGAGCCGCCCCGAGACTTCCTCGGTCTGCGCCCAGAGGATGCGCTCGAGCTCGCGGAAATCGGCAATGTCGCAGTCGAAGGTTGTTTCCGACGACACGCTCTTGGTCTCGCGGTCGGCGCTGACTTTGCGCGGATCGATGCCGCGGACAAGCCGCGCCAGCCGGCGGCCTTCCTCGCCGTAGCGGCGCATCATCTCTATTTCGCTGACTTTTTGCAGATCGGCGATGCGCGCAAAGCCGTCGCGCGCAAGCCGGGCCGCGCTCACTTTGCCGACGCCGAAAATGAAACTCACCGGCTTGGTGGCGAGAAACCCTGGCGCTTCGCCTGCGCTCAGCACTGCAAAGCCGCGCGGCTTGTCGAGGTCGGAAGCGATCTTGGCAAGGAATTTGTTGCAGGAAAGTCCGATCGAGACGGTGATCGACAGCTTCTTCTCCACCTCAAGCGCAAAGCGCGCCAGCACCTTGGCGGGCGACAGCCCGTGCAAGCGCGCGGTACCGGAGAGATCGAGGAACGCCTCGTCGATCGACAACGGTTCGACCAAGGGCGTGAGCGCCAGCATCATCTGCCGCACCTCGCGCCCGACGCGCGCATATTTCTCCATGTTCGGCCGCACCACCCGCGCCTGCGGGCAAAGCCGCAGCGCCTCGAACATCGGCATCGCCGAGCGCACGCCATAGGTGCGCGCCACATAGCAGGCGGCCGCAACCACGCCGCGCCGGCCGCCGCCGACGATCACCGGCTCGACGGCAAGTGTCGGGTCGTCGCGCTTTTCGATCGTGGCGTAGAAGGCGTCGCAATCGATATGCGCGATCGCAAGCTTGGCCAGTTCGACATGGCTCACAACGCGCGGCGAGCCGCACGCTCCGCAGCGCGCCGCTTGCGCGAACGCGTCCGCAAGGCAGTCGCGGCAGAAGGCGCTCACGGCAGGTCTCGCTCCCATGTCCCGCCGCGCCCGAGTGCGGCGCGGGCGCGCGCAATCTCGGCCGGATCGATCCCGGCGCTGTCGGCGAACGCAACGAGGAGACTCTCGTTGGCAAGCATATGCTCCAGCACGCCGGCGAAAAAGCCTTCCTCCTGCGCAGCGGCGCGGATTTGGCTGGGCTCCAGTCCCGTTACCGCGAGGAACCTGCTCATTCGCTCGTGATCTTCGGCGATGAACGTAAGTGCTTGAACGGCCAACGTTTCCGCTGTTTCGCGCGCGGCCGGTAACGGCTTTTTCATGAGGTACTATTTGCCTTTCCGTAATGAATCCGCACTAGTTTTCCCAAATAGCTCGGGAATAGCTCGGGGCGCTTGCTGCCGGGGATTTCACTTGGATTTCGCTTGGGGCGGTGAGGAATGGGGATGGCCAAAACCGTCCTGATCGTGGAGGACAATGAGCTCAATATGAAGCTCTTCCACGACCTGTTGGAAGCCCACGGCTATACCACCGTGGCCACCCGCAACGGCATCGAGGCGCTCGATCTTGCGCGCAAACACCGGCCGGATTTGATCCTGATGGATATTCAGCTTCCCGAGGTTTCCGGCCTTGAAGTCACCAAATGGCTGAAGGACGATGAGGACCTGCGCGCCATTCCGGTCGTCGCGGTGACGGCCTTCGCCATGAAGGGCGACGAAGAGCGCATCCGCGAGGGCGGCTGCGAGGCTTATCTGTCGAAGCCCATTTCGGTCGGCAAATTCATCGAGACCATACGCCACTTCCTGGGCAACCCATAGGCAAGCTCATGACTGCGCGCGTTTTGGTCGTCGACGATGTTCCCGCCAACGTCAAGCTGTTGGAAGCGCGGCTGTCGGCGGAATATTTCGACGTGGTCACGGCGATGAGCGGAAAGGAGGCGCTCTCGAACTGCGAGCGCGCCGAATGCGATATCGTCCTGCTCGACGTAATGATGCCGGACATGGACGGCTTCGAAGTGTGCCGCCGGCTCAAGAGCAATCCGGCGACGCACCATATCCCGGTTGTCATGGTCACCGCGCTCGATCAACCCTCCGACAAGGTGCGCGGTCCCGAGGCTGGCGCCGACGATTTCCTCACCAAGCCGATCCCGGAGCTGGCGCTGATCGCGCGCGTGCGCTCGCTGTCGCGGCTCAAGATGGTGACCGACGAGCTGCGCATGCGTGCGTTGACCTCGCGCGACATCGGCATCGAATCGCCGGAACGCGAAGCGGTGGCCGATACCGGCCGTGGCGGCCGCGTGCTCATCGTCGACGACCGGCCCGCCTCGTACGAGCGCATCGCCGCGACGCTCTCTGCCGAACATTCCGTCGACGTGGAAGCCAACCCGAACGAGGCATTGTTCCGCGCCACCGACGGCAACTACGATCTGGTGATCGTGTCGCTGTCGCTGGAGAATTTCGATGGCTTGCGGCTGTGCAGCCAGATCCGCTCGCTCGACCGCACGCGCAACGTGCCCATTCTCGCGCTCACCGAACCTGACAACGGCCCGCGCACGTTACGCGGACTGGAAATCGGCGTGAACGATTATCTGATGCGGCCGATCGACAAGAACGAGTTGCTTGCCCGCACCCGCAGCCAGGTGCGCAAGCGCCGTTACACGGAGCGGCTGCGTGACAACGTGCAGACATCGATCGAGATGGCGATCACCGATGCGCTGACCGGATTGTTCAACCGGCGCTATATGGAGAATCACCTCTCGACGCTGATCGAACAAGCAGGCGCGCGCGGCAAGCCGCTTTCGGCGCTGATGCTCGATATCGATTATTTCAAGTCGATCAACGACACTTATGGCCACGACGCGGGCGACGACGTGTTGCGCGATTTGGCGCTGCGCGTCAAACGCTCGATCCGCGGCATCGATCTTGCCTGCCGCACCGGCGGTGAGGAGTTCGTGATCGTGATGCCAGAAACCGACATGGCGGTGGCCGCCATGGTGGCGGAGCGGCTGCGCCGGCGCATCGCCGCCGAGCCGTTTCCGATCAACCAGGGCCAGCGCACGATCCCGGTCACGCTCTCGATCGGTATCGCCGCGCTGCGCGGCCAGAACGACAACGCCGCAAGCCTGCTCAAGCGCGCCGACCAGGCGCTCTATCGCGCCAAGCGCGACGGGCGCAACCGCGTGGTACCGGACGCGGCGTAACGGGCGGGCGGTTCTTTTTTTGCCAATCCGCTAAGGCACCTCTCATGGGCGCCTCGCAGCACCTTCATTCATTCCCGAACGGCAAAGTGAAAGAGGGTGACGCCGTCGGGCGAATAGTTCGGAACATCGGCCGCGACCTTCTGGCCGATAGCTGATTGGAGAGCGGCCATCATCGTCGCCTCGTCGGCAAAATAAGCTTGAAAAATGCAGAAGGGCGTCGCGCCCGCGCCGAGCGGTGCAGGGTAGGCGAAGGAGCAGGATTTCAGACCGGGAAGTTGTTTCGCCAGCGGTACATGGGTGCTCTCATAATATGATCGAAACTGGCTCGCATCTTTCGGCGCAGGATAGGTCACGGTCAAACAGTGCATTATTTCGCCCTTCAGGCCGTCGCCCGCGCCCGCTCCGTCGAAGCGGATAACCGGTCGATCCAGCATTGAATTCGCTCCGGCGTCGAGATGCGGTCCCATTGCAGGTCGGGATAGTTGAAATTCTCGGTGAATTCGTCGGCGAGCGCTTGGTTCTGGCCCATCGTCCCGATCAGCATGCCGAGCGCTTGTGACGGCGGCTGCAACATGATGTTTGTCCATCGCGACGCCGCGAGCACCCGATCCTGCCGTTTGAGATTCACCTTTTCGCAGAAGCGTGCATCGAGCACGTCGGAATTGACGATCTCCTCCCCCAGCACGAAGGCTGCGTAGGATGCGACGTTGGCGCCCTGGCCCATCATCGGGTCAACGACGGAATGGACGTCGCCCAGCGCGATCGCGCATTTTCCGTCGTCGAACTCGACCACCGTGTTGCGGACGGTTGGCACGACGCCGGCCTGGAGAAGATCCTGGGGTTGAGCGAGATCGAACCGCGCGGTGTCAATCCGGTCATAGGTCGTGGGATGATGTTTCTCCAGCTTCTCCAGCACGATGCGCAGGAATTTCTTGCGATCGTCGTCGTAGCTGACGGATGAGAGTACCTCCATGTCTCCGCCCGGCATATTCTCCATCAGAAGAGCGTTTGCGATTCCGTCGAATGTGAGGGTAGGGATGACAATCATCTCGCCATGTCCCGGAGAAACCGACAGTGTCACGTTCATCGGATCAGGTTGCCGCACGCCGGTGTACAGGCCGACACACAGCAGCCGCTGCGGCTGGGAATAAGGCGTGTGTTCGGGGCGATAGGTGAAGAGTTGCCCGAGCGGGCCTTTGCCGGTCGCGACCACGAGCAGGTCGAAGCGGGCGACCAGCGGGCGAATATCGCCTTCTTCGATCCGGCGGTACTCGATTGCGCCGCCGCGGCGCTGAAAATCTTCCATCAACGCGGGGAGATAAATTCGATAGTCCACGGCCCGGCTGGGCTTGGAGAAGTAACCGCGGAAGCTGAGCGGCTGCGGAAAATTGAAGAAATGGTCGTGATAGTAATAGTGAAACTTGGGCGCGCTCCAGTGATTGACGCCCAAATAATCTTCGCGCGCGAGCGTCACGTGATGGTGGGCCACCGTGTTGAGAAGCCGGCTATGCCGGTAATCCTCCGGCGTGCGATCCGTGATGAGCGTCGCCTCCACGCCGTGCTTTTGCAGATAGAGGGCCAAGTGCAGCCCGGCGATCCCGGCGCCGACTATTCCAATATTCCGCGTCACGTTTCCCTCCCGTCGCAGTTTTGATTTTGGCCGAGCTTAACTCCGCGCTTGTTTGCTCACTATGGGAATGGATAGGATATGAATTATTCCCATAGGGAATGCGATGGACAGGATCGATTGCCTGCGTGCGTTTGTGCGGGTGTTGGAAGGAGGGAGCTTTTCCACGGCCGCAGCGGAGCTCGGCATCGGTCAGCCCGCCGTAAGCAAACGCATAGCCCTGCTCGAGAGCGAGTTCGGAACGCAGCTTTTCTTCCGGACGACGCGCAAGCTGAGACCCACGCCTGAAGCCCACCGCATCTATCGGCTTGCGCGAGAAATTCTCAGCAACTTCGATACGGCGAGTGCGAGCGCCCACCCGATATCGCGGCAGCCGACGGGTACGCTGAAGATCAGCCTGCCGTCCTCCTTCGGGCGCCGTTACATGATGCCGATCATCGCCGAGTATGTCGCGGCCTATCCAGGTGTGCGCCTGGACGTTCGTTTCAGCGAGCGGCTGGTCAATTTGGTCGAGGAAGGAGTCGAGCTTGCGCTGAGGATCGGACATCTGGAGGCGAGCACGCTCGTCGCCCGCCGGCTCGGCACCTTGCGACGCTTTCTGGTCGCGACTCCCACCTACCTCCATGGCCGCGCAATGCCGAAGACGCCGGAAGACCTGAAGGCGCATCAGTGCATCGTTTATCCCCGGCTTTCACCCGCCGACGAATGGGCTTTCGAATCTGAACATGGCCGTCACGTCGTCCCCGTGAAGGGCGCCATTCTGGTCGACGATGCCGACGCAATGGAGTCGGCGGTCTATCACCATCTGGGACTGGCGATCCTGCCGGCCTGGAATGCCATCGAAGGCATACGCAACCGGCGGCTTGAGAACGTTCTGCCGGACTATTCGATCGCGGCGCTTCCACTCCATGCCGTCTATCCGGAAATGGAGTGGATGTCCCCGCGGGCGCGCAGTTTTCTCGATCTGCTCGTCAAGCGCTCGCAAACTTTCGTGTCGTAGGAAACACCGTTGGCGCGCCGGACGCGGATTATCGGCCGCCCATGAAGAAGCGCTCCTCCACGATCTTGCCGTTCTTCACCGTGTACAGCCCGACCTCGTCGAGGTTCATGCGCTTTCCGCCCTTGGGCGTCACTTCCATCTTGAAGCGAACGACGAACTGATCGCCGTGCACATAAGGACCCTCGACCTGGACATTGCGCACGGTGTGGTTTGCGTACCACCACGTGCCCTTTCCCTCGACCGCCTTGCGCCCTTTGAGTTCCGCCATGTCGCCGGTCATCGGCTCGCGGCTGATAATGTCGTCGGACCAGAATGTCTTGCCAGCGGTGTCGAACTCGCCTTTGGCGCACATGTCGGTGAAGTTCTTCGCAAGATCCTGCGTGTTCATGACATCACCTCCGAAAGTAAGAACGCGCCCTCCTAAAGTGCTGTCGTGCACGATAGGGGGCTGTTGTGACGTCTCCGAGGCGTCGCCCGGCGTCCTTGCCTCGCCGCCGTTCGGCGCTGATCAGAACGGAACGCCTCAACCCTTCAAAAACCTGAGCAGAATCTGCGCCGTCTCGGTCGGGAACTGGTCGATGAAAAAATGTCCGCCGGGCAGGCTTTCGGTGGAGACGTATTCGCAGCGCTTGCGCCACTCGGCGCCGATGTTGAAGAACTTATGCATGACGCCGCCGGAGCCCCAGAAGGCAAGCGTCGGGCAGGCGACTTTCTTGTCGATATCCGCCGCGTCGTGGTCGAGATCGATGCTGGCGGCGGCGCGGTAATCGGAACAGGAGCCGTGGATCATGCCGGGTTCGCGCCAGCAGCGGCGATATTCGGCGACAAGGTCGGCGTCGAAATCAGCAAGCTTGGTCGCGCCCCAACCCACGAGACAGGTCTCATAAAAGAAGTCCGGATCGGATGAGATCAGCCGTTCGGGAAACGGCTCCGGCTGCGACAGGAAATACCAATGCCAATACGCGCCGGCGACATGGCGGTTGATTTCCATGAACATCGCGTAGGTCGGCACGATGTCGAGGATCGCGAGCGAAAGCACCGCATCCGGATGGTCGAGCGCCATGCGATGGCCGGTGCGCCCGCCGCGGTCGTGGCCGACCATATGAAAGCGGTCGAAGCCGAGCGCCTGCATCAGCCCGACCTGATCGCCGGCCATGGCGCGAAACGAGTAGTTCGACTTGTCGGGCGCGCATTTCGGCTTCGACGAGTCGCCATAGCCGCGCAGGTCGGCGCAGACCACAGTGAAATCGGCCGCGAGCGTCGGCGCCACCCGCGCCCACATGGCAAGGCTTTGCGGAAAGCCGTGCAGAAGCAGAAGCGGCGGGCCTTTGCCCGCCGTCACATAGTTGATCTCGGTATCGCCGATGCGCTGCCGGCCGCGCCGGAAATTGTCAAACAGCACCGGGCGCCGCGCGCTTACTTAATCTTGGATTCGCGGAACTCGACATGCTTCTTGGCGACCGGATCGTATTTCTTCTTCACCAGCTTGTCGGTCATGGTGCGCGAGTTCTTGCGCGTCACGTAATAAAAGCCGGTGTCGGCGCTGGAAACGAGCTTGATCTTGATATTGGTGGCCTTGGCCATGGTCGAACCTCAATTCGCGGATTGGGCGACAACCTAGTCGGCAAAGCCCGAAAGTCAAGAAAGCCGAGAAAACGCTTGAATTTCAAAGAAGTTCGCGCAGGAATTTCTTGTGCAGCATGCGGTAGAGCGGCACCGCATCGTCATGGCTCATGCCGGTTACGATGCGGTCCTGCAGCTCTTCCAGCACGATGGCGGTGATGCCGGGGATATCGAGCTGGCGCGCCTCGGTGATCGGCATCCAGACCACTTCGACCAGTTCGGAGTCGGCGCCGACGAAGCCCTCGTCCTGTTGGACGACTGCGCTGAAATCGGCGGCAAAGAAGCGGCTGTCGAACCGGCGCGGGCGGCCGGGTGGGGTGATCGCGCGGCCGATGAAATGTACGGCGCTGAGGTCCGGGATGATGCCGGCTTTGGCGAACGGCTCCCAGGCTTTGGCCGGTGCCGGGAAGGCGTTGGGCGACGGTGCGCCCAGCATCAAGCCGGTTTCCTCGTAAGTTTCGCGGATGGCGGCGAGCGCATAGGCTGCGGCCTTGGCAAGGCTCGGCCGCTTCACGCGCCGCATCAGCCTTTCGGTATCGCGCGTGTGCAAAGGCGCCGCCGTCGGCATCAGCCGGTCCTTGATCTCGACCCGGCCGCCGGGAAAGACGAACTTCCCGGGCAGAAAACGATGCCGCTCGTGACGGCGTCCGAGCAGCACTTTCGGCGCGGCGCCGGAGCGGTCGATCAGGATGAGTGTTGCGGAATCACGCGGTCGCAGATTGGGCGAGGATTGATCGCGGATGGTGCGGGTAAGCCGCTCGGCCCGGTCGTCAACGGTGCCGCTTCCGACCATCGGTTCGGGATCGTCTTTCATCGTTTCTTCCCTCTATGTCCCGATGATCGTTTTCCACCCGGCGCGATTTTGCGCTGCTCCTTCGGTTTGTGTCGAGTCCGCGCCGCTCCCTCCGCATGCTCGGCATGCAGCAGTCGGAAGCGCAGCGCGCCGGCAACCGGTGCGGCTTCCACCAACTCGACGGTCACCGGATCGCCGAGCCGGTATGTTGCCGATCGGCCGGTGAAGGCGCGGCCTTTTTCGTCGAAGCGGAAATACTCATCGCCGATCAGGCGTGCGGGTATCAAGCCGTCGGCGCCGGTTTCGTCGAGCTCGACGAACAAGCCGGCGCGGGTGACGCCGGAAATGTGCCCGTCGAAGGTGGCGCCGACGCGATCGGCGAGCAAATGCGCGATCAGCCGATCCGCGGTCTCGCGCTCGGCTTTCATCGCGCGGCGCTCGGTGGCCGAGATGTTGGCGGCGACTTCGGCGAGCGCGCGCGGCTCCGTCGCTTCGGGTAGCCCGTCGGGCCCGAGCTTCTGCGCGCGGATCAGCGCCCGATGTACGACCAGATCGGCATAGCGGCGAATGGGCGAGGTGAAGTGCGCATAGCGGCGCAGGTTCAAGCCGAAATGGCCGAAATTCTCCGGCGAATATTCGGCCTGCGCCTGGCTCCGCAGTACCACTTCGTTGACGAGCCGCTCGACTTCACGGCCCTTGACCCGCCGCAGGATGCGGTTGAATGCGTCCGGCCGCAGCGCGCCGCTCTTCGGCAGCGAGATTTCCAGCGTGGCGAGGAATTCGCGGAGCGCGGTAAGCTTTTCCGGCGACGGCTCGTCGTGCACGCGATAGATCAGCGGCACACGCGCCCGCTCGCAGGTTTCGGCGGCCGCCACGTTTGCCAGAATCATGAATTCTTCGATCAGCCGGTGCGACTCCAGCCGCTGCGGCATGATCACGCGATCGACGGTGCCGTCGGATTTCAGCAGGATCTTGCGCTCGGGCAATTCGAGATCGAGCGGGCCGCGTTCGCTGCGCGCGTGCAGCACCGCGCGATAGGCGGTGTACAGCGGCTCGAGAATCCGGTTCACGAGCGGTTCGGTGATCTCGTCGGTGCGCCCCGACACCGCAAGCTGCGCCTGCTCATAATGCAGCCGCGCCGCCGAGCGGATCATCACGCGATGAAAGGTGTGCGAGCGCTTGCGGCCGTCGGCGCCGATCACCATGCGCACTGCAAGCGCCGGCCGGTCTTCGAGCGGGCGGAGTGAACAGAGATCGTTGGAAATGCGTTCCGGCAGCATCGGCACGACGCGGTCCGGGAAATAGACAGAGTTGCCGCGTTCAAGCGCAGCGCGATCGAGCGCCGAGCCGGGGCGCACATAGTGCGCCACGTCGGCGATGGCGACCGATACGATATGGCCGCCCTGGTTGCGCGGGTCCGGGTCGGGCGCCGCATAGACGGCGTCGTCGTGGTCTTTGGCGTCGGGCGGATCGATGGTGACGAACGGCACCTCGCGCCAATCTTCGCGGCCGTCGAACGTCGCCGGCCGCGCCGCGGCGGCTTCGCCGATCAGCGGGCGGCTGAAGGTGTGGGGAATGCCGTGGGCGTGGATCGCGATCAGGCTGACGGCTTTTTCACTCTTGAGCGAGCCGAGCCGTTCGACGACCGAACCGATCGGCAGCCCGAGCCGGCCGTGACGCGCGACTTCGACGGCGACAAGATCGCCGTCGGCGGCGCCGCCGGTGCGCTCGCGCGGGATCGCCAGTTCGCGGCCAAGCTGTTTCTTGTCGATCGGAACGAGCCGGCCGCCGCCATCGGGCAGTCCGCGAAAAATGCCGAGCACGCGATGCTTGGCGCGGTCGATCAGCTTGATGACCCGCCCGTTGGTTTCTTCGCCGGCGCGTTCGACGCGAAGGAGCGCGCGGTCGCCGACGCCGGCCACTTCTCCGGGCCGGGCGCGGCGCTGGGAGGCGATGTGAATGACGGGGGCCGCGCCGTGCGCGTCTTCGTCCCACTCGGTCGGCCGCGCCAGCAATTCGCCGTCGCCGTCGCGGCCGGTGATGTCGGCGAGCACGACCGGCGGCAACGTGCCCGAGCGGTGCAGCCTCTTTCTTCGCCGCTCGATGTGACCGCCTTCGGTCAGATCGCGCAGCATCCGCTTGAGCTCGGCGCGGTCGGCATTCTTGGCGCCGAAGGCGCGGGCGATCTCGCGCGTGCCGACATTGCCGGAGCGCTCGCGGATGAAAGCCAACAGCTCATCGCGCGAGGGGAGGGAGGTTCGTTTCATGAAGCCGCTCAGTGGCCGTTTTCGGCCAAAGATACAATAAAGGCCCGCTGCGTCGGCTTATTGAGCCGCTTTATCACTCTGAAATCATTTGAGATTCAGGCGAAGCCCACGGAAGAGCCCTCCGGCCTAAATCCACTGCGGACGGAGGCTACCCACCATATATCGGGCGCCGTTGCAGACCCGCAAGGCTCATCACGAACAAGGCTTACAGTGAACCACGGCAAAACGGTTCAGATTGCGAAGGCACACAATCTGATGGGCGGCCGGCGCCATTCGCCATTCGATTAGCCGCTCCCGAGAGTAAGGGTCCCGGCTGCGCCTCCTCGATCCGTCGACCGGGCAGCTACGCTACCCACGTCTTTACCTGGCTTGCTGTTGCTGGGTGCTCGGCTGCGGAGCCTCGCACTTGCCGCTGGCGCAGGCCACCACGGTCGAACTCTCTGCGGCGGTGGTGTGGGTCGTGTGGCCGTCGCATGCAATCGCCGGCGTCATCGCGATACCAACAAACGCCAAGGTAGCAAACATCAGCGTTGTCTTCATGAGCTGACCCTTTCGATTGGAACAAAGTAATTCTACACCCAATGGTCGGCCCAGTCGACGCACGGCCTGTTCACATACGGTTCATTTTGGCGCGCATTAAATTCGGCGACCGGGGAGTTCGGGGGGCCTGCAGAGTCGCGAGGTCGCCATGAAGACCGCCGTATTGATCGTCCTCAGCGCAGTCGTGCTCGTAGCCGGGAGCACTCTGGCGATGATGAATAATGCCTGCAAGAGCACCCAGCACAGTTGGTGCGCTTCGACATCCAGTCTGCGACATCACGTTAAAACGGGGCAGAGCTAACTGCCGCGTGAGGCCGGCTTGCGGCCGGCTCGGAATGGGATTCACTCGGCCGCTTGGGTCGACTTGCGGGCCGATTTGCCGGCCGGAGGCCGCTTGGCGGCGGGCGCTCCCGGCCGTTTGGATGAAGCCTTGATGTGGCGGGCGGTTCCCGGAGAGGGCCGCTTCGCCGCGCGCGGCCGGGCGCGTGCGGTCGGGCCGCTGCGGTCCGCGCGCGCATCGATCAGCGCGGCCGCTTCCTCGAGCGTGATCGTTTCCGGCGTCTTGTCGCTCGGCAGCGTGGCGTTGACGCCCTCGTGGCTGACATAAGGTCCATAGCGGCCGTTCTTCGCTACGATCGGACCTCCCTTGCTCGGATGCATGCCAAGCGCGCGGCCAGGGTCGGCGCCGAATCGCCGGCGCGGACCCTTGGCAATCTTCTCCGCGATCAGCGTTACCGCCCGGTTCAGCCCGATGTGGAAAATATCGTCGCCCGGTTCCAGATTGGCGTAGGTCTTGCCGTGCTGGATGTAAGGCCCGAAGCGGCCGATGGCGGCTTTGATCGGTTCGCCGTCTTCCGGATGGCGGCCGACTTCGCGCGGTAATGACAACAGTTGAAGCGCGCGCTCGAGGTCGACACCGTCCGGCACCGTGCCCTTGGGCAGGCTGGCGCGCTTGGGCTTTTCGCCGTCCACCGCTTCGCCAAGCTGCACGTAAGGACCGAAGCGGCCGCTGCGCAGCGTCACTTCCAGGCCGCTCTTCGGATCCTCGCCGAGCTTCTTGGTGCCGATCTCGCCGATGCCGTCGCCCGGCATGGTGAGCGGGCGGGTGTAGCGGCATTCCGGATAATTCGAGCAGCCGATGAAGGCGCCGAACTTGGAAAGCTTCAGCGTCAAGCGGCCGTTGCCGCAGCCCGGACAGGCGCGCGGATCGCCGCCATCGGCGCGCGGCGGGAACAGATGCGGCGCCAGCAGCGCGTCGAGCGCATCGATCACGTCGGAGATTTTCAGATCCTTGGTCTCGTCGATGGCGCCGATGAAGTCGCGCCAGAAGTCGCGCAGCACGTCGCGCCAGGCGACCTCGTTGTTGGAAATCTGGTCGAGCTGCTCCTCGAGGCCGGCGGTGAAATCGTATTCCACGTAGCGGGCGAAGAAGCTTTCGAGAAAGGCGACGACGATGCGGCCGCGGTCCTCTGGATAGAGCCTGCGCTTGTCGAGCCGCACATATTTGCGGTCTTTGAGCACCTGCAGGATCGAGGCATAGGTCGAGGGCCGGCCGATGCCGAGCTCTTCCAGGCGCTTGACCAGCGAGGCCTCGGAGTAGCGCGGCGGCGGTTCGGTGAAATGCTGGGTGGCGGCGATCGAGCGCTTGGTCAGCTTCTCGCCGGCGCTCATGGCCGGCAAGCGGCGCGATTCCTCGTCGTCCGCATCGTCGTCGTGGCCTTCCTGATAGACCGCGAGGAAGCCGTCGAACTTCACCACCGTGCCGGTGGCGCGCAGCTCCAGCACCCGCGCGCCGACCTTGGCGGTGATATCGGCGGTGGTGCGTTCAAGCTCCGCCGATTCCATCTGGCTTGCGACCGTGCGCAGCCAGATAAGCTCATAGAGCTTGGCCTGGTCGGCATCGAGAAAGCCTTTGACCTCGCGCGGCCGGCGGCCGAGATCGGTCGGCCGGATCGCTTCGTGCGCTTCCTGCGCGTTCTTGGCCTTGGTCTCATAGCGGCGCGGCGCCTGCGGCACATATTTGGCGCCGAAGTCGGCCTCGATCACGCGGCGCGCCGCGCTGATCGCTTCGCCTGCGATCTGCACGCCGTCGGTACGCATATAAGTAATGAGACCGATGGTCTCGCCGCCGGCATCGATGCCCTCATAAAGACGCTGCGCCACCCGCATGGTGTGCGCTGGCGCAAAGCCGAGCTTGCGGCTTGCTTCCTGCTGCAGGGTCGAGGTGGTGAAGGGCGGCTGCGGATGACGCTTGACCGGCTTCGCCTCGACATTGGCGACGCTGAAGGTCGCGGTCTCCAGCGCCTGCTTGAAAGCTTCGGCTTCTTCGCCGGAACCGATGTCGAGTCGCTGCAGTTTCTTGCCGTCGGCGCCGACAAGGCGCGCTTCGAAGGTCTCGTTGCGCGGCGTCGCCAGCGTCGCGATCAGCGACCAATATTCCTTGCGGATGAATTTCTCGATTTCGAGCTCGCGGTCGCAGACGAGCCGCAGCGCCACCGATTGCACGCGGCCAGCCGAGCGCGCGCCCGGAAGCTTGCGCCAGAGCACCGGCGACAGCGTGAAGCCGACGAGATAGTCGAGCGCGCGCCGGGCAAGATAGGCATCGACCAAAGCCTGGTCGATGCGGCGCGGATGGCTCATCGCCTCGGTCACCGCCTGCTTGGTGATGGCGTTGAAAACCACGCGCTCGATCGGCTGGCCGGTCAGCGCTTTCTTCTGCTTGAGCACTTCCAGCACGTGCCAGGAAATCGCCTCGCCCTCGCGGTCGGGGTCGGTCGCCAGAATGAGCTTGTCGGCGCTCTTGGCCGCCTGCGCGATGTCGTTGAGCCGCTTCTGCGCCTTGGCATCGACCTCCCAGACCATGCGGAAATCGTGCTCGGGATCGACCGAGCCAGACTTGGCGGGCAGGTCGCGGACATGGCCGAAAGAGGCCAGGACCTCGTAGCCCCGTCCGAGATATTTGTTGATGGTTTTCGCCTTAGCGGGCGATTCAACTACAACCAGATTCATAGTAACCCAATGATTTATTGGCCTTTTTTGGCGCCTCGACATGCCCGAGGCTTTGCGGCCGCCGGGAACATGGGTAATCCGACCCCGGCTGTCAAATCGCTAACGGACGGGACGGGGCCGGCCGGAGCCCCGAAAACACCGCCAAACATGGCAAATTAACGCCGCTCGTAATTTTTAAAACGGCCCTGCCGCGCGCGCTCGAGAGTTGTATAAATTCTATATTCTCGCAATTGGATATTTCTCTGGCGTCCAAAACGCCGGGGGCTCGTCAGGACGGAAAGCAGCGTCCGAAGGCGAGCAGCAATCGCGGCGAGCCCTTGAGCCTGATCCGGCGGCGCAAAAGCGCCCAGGGCAGGCTCGCCTCCTTGCGCAAAAAGCGCAGCCATGTGTCGCTGTCGGCGGTAATCCGCAGGTCGGGCTCGCCGGCATGCCCGTTGGTGACGTTGAGCGTCCGGTCACGGATGACAATGGTCGCCTCGGCCGGCTCGCGGCCGGTAAATGTAAAGTGATAGGTGGCGGCGAGGCCCTTCGAGCGGCCGCGCTGGAAGACCAGCGGCAGCGCGCGCAGGAAGCCGCGGATCGATGTTTGCCGCGGCAACCCTGCGCGAACGATCTTGACCCGCTTGTGCGGCAGGCTGCGCGGGACGAAGTCCTCCGCATCGGTACCGCGCGCGACATAGACGGTTTCCACTTTCTCGCGCAGCGGCTGGAGCGTTTCCTCCATGAATTGCTTGCGATCGGCGAGATACGGCCGGATCACATCCTCGCCGGCCGGGCAAACCGACAGGCAATAGGCTGCCTTGTAATTCGCGCCGAACGACAGACTCTGCCACATCGATACCGTCTCGGGGCCGGAGACTTTTTGCCGATAGGCGTCAGCGCTGCCGCTTGCGGCGACCGTCTCGACCCAATCGCCGAAGCCGCCCATGAATTCGCGATAGTTGTGGGTATAGCAGGCGGCGAAATTGAAATGTCCGTCCGGGCCGATGGCGCCGGTCGGGCAGGCGGCAACGCAGAGCTTGCATTCGAGGCAGGGATTAAAGTCGAGCGGCTTGGCGTAAGTGGCGACCTCGGCCGCGACGATTACCGTTCCCAGCAGAACGAAACTGCCGAAGCGGGGATGAATCACATTGCGATGGATGCCCATCTGCCCAAGGCCGGCCGCCACCGCGATCGGCTTGTGCGAAATGACCCAAAGCCTGCCGGTGTCCAGCGATCAGCCTCCATCGGAAATCCGGCGGCGCCGCCATTGATGGCGCGGATGCCGGCCGCATCGAGCGAGCGGACGATCCGCCGCGCCACCTCGTTCACCTCGTCGTTGGTGTGATGAAATTCGAGGTTGGCGATCGAACGCATCGGCGTGCGGATATTTTCCCGGTTCATCCGGCACACGATGCTGATCAGCGCCTTGGCGGATGGAAACAGCGAGACGATGTCGCTCTTGTGCGCGGCGAGCCCGGGATGCTCGACCGGCACGAAGCCGACATCGTCGGCGCCGGCTTCCAGGCACAACGTTCGCAGCCAATCCGCATCCAAGGGCAGCGCCGGGGACACGGTGTCTTTCGGAGGCGTGGCGCGAACGCGCCGCACGGTCGGATGATCGGAAAGTTGCACCATCGCGATCTCCATAAGCCTGTATATACAGCCAGTTACGCCTGCATCGCCGCAGCGAGGGGCTTGCGTCGGAGCTAAAGCCTGCATATACAGATATCAGGAGGCCTGACCAAAATCAACGCGGCACAGGCGCGGTCGCGGCAGTGTGATGGAAAACGACCTACAGAAGATCATGGGCTGCACGTGTCTGCGCATGCGGCGGGCGACGCGGCGCGTGACCCAGCTTTATGACCATGCGCTCGAGCCAAGCGGGCTGACGGTCAACCAATTCGGGTTGTTGGGTTATCTCCATGGCGCGAGCTTTGCGCCCGCGCATGCGTCGTCGATCGGAACCATCGCCGAGTGGCTTGGCATGGATCCCACAACGCTCAACCGCAATCTCAAGCCGCTTCTGGCGAAAGGGATGGTGAAGAACGCCGCCGATCCGGCCGACGGCCGCGTTCGCATCGTCGCGATCACGGACAAGGGATTGCGCACGCTGCGCGCAGCTTTGCCGCGCTGGCGCGAGGCCCAGGCCGAAGTCGAAAAAGCGATCGGGCCGAAATCGATGACCGAGCTCAATACGCTCCTTGATCTGTCATCCGCTAAACTGCGTTCGAACGCTCACGGCTAGGCTCTGGCGTGCTCCGCTTCGACCTCGGCGACGATGTCCTGAATTTGCTCTTGCGCGTCCGCGATCAGTTCTTTGGACTTTCGGCCGATCTTGTAAACGCCGCGAACCGTAGATTTGGCTGCGGATTTGGCGAGCGGAGCGAATGCCTGGCGCACATCGTGCGGGAGCCACATCGCAGCGACGCCAAGAACGACACCGGGAAGCAACGCAGCTTCAAAGACGACAGCCCCGAGCCCCACTGCGGTGACGGCTATCGCTGTCCCGCTCACGCCGCCATGGTGCTCGCTGTTATCGGCCACCGCCTCCTCCTCCACGAACTCGATGGGCGGCGGAGCAAGATCGACATCTACGGCGTTTTGCACAGTGCTCTGCTCTTGCATGAAAAACCCCGCGAGCCGGCAAAGCTTCGAGCCGATAACCTTTCTAGGCGTGCTGCCGGAAGCTGCGTTGATCTCGATCAATCAGGCCGCGCAAAAGCCTAGCGCGCCATCTGCACGCCGGCGCGATCGAGAAAGGCGCGGCTCGGATGGCCGTCGGGCACCATGCCGAAGCGTATTTGCAATTCGCGCACGGCGTCGCGCAGATCGAAATCGAAGTGACCGTCGAAATCGGCGACCTTGTAGCCGAGCGCCGCCAAGCGGTGCTGCAGCGCGATGCGTTCCTTACGCGACGGCTGCACATCGTCGGCCGGCCAGGCGGCACGGACGCCCGGCAAGCCGCTGAGCCGGTCGGCAAGAATGGCGACCGCGAGCGCATAGGCGTCCGAATTGTTGAAGCGCTTGAGCGCGATGAAATTGTCGGTGACCAGAAAGGCCGGACCCGCGGCGCCGCTGGGGAAGAACAGGATCGCGCTGCCGGACGCGGGCAGGGGAGAGCCATCGGCACGGCGCACGCCGCGTTGCGTCCAGTCGGTAAATGTGCCGCGGCTGGCGCGATAATCGAATTCCGCAGGCACCGCGACTTCGAAGCCCCAAGGCAGTCGCGGCTGCCAGCCGGATTTCTGCATGTAGTTGGCGATCGAAGCGAGAACGTCGGGCACGCTGCGCCAGATGTCGGCCTTGCCATCGCCGTCGAAATCGACGGCATATTTCAGATAGCTCGACGGCAGAAATTGCGGCTGGCCCATGGCGCCCGCCCAAGAGCCGACGAATTCGCGCCGCGCGATGTGGCCGTCCTGGAGAATCTTCAAGGCGCTCAACAGCTCGTCGTGAAACAAGGTCTGTTGAAAGCCCGCTTCCGCCAGCGTCGCGATCGAACGGAAAACATCCCAGGGCTGCGCGCCGCCGCCGAAGGAGGATTCGATGCCCCAGATGCTGACAAGGATCGATTGATCGACGCCGTACTTGTCCTGCACGGCGCGCAACGTGGACGCCCATTGCGCCGACTTGCGCAGCCCCATGCTGATGCGCGCCGGCGAGACGAGGCCGGCGAGATAGGCGCCCATTGGCTTGCCGTATTCCGGCTCGCGCCGCATGGCCGCGAGAACGTTCGGATCCGGCGTCAGCCCGGCGAAGGCCGCATCGAAGGTCGCGCGCGTGATGCTGCGCTGCGCCGCCTCGGGCCACAACGCTTCCAAGAAGGCAGCGAACGACGCGGCGTTCTCGCCACGGACAGTGCCGCAGGCGAACAAAAGCGCGAGAACGACCGCAGAAGCGCGCAACGCGCTCATCCTGACACCGCCGCCCGCACGTCGCCGGCGCGCATCTCATTCAGATAGCCGGTCACCATCGCGCGCATATGAGCGCGCAGCGCTTCGCGTCCGAGCGCGCCGGTTTGATCGGTGATCGCCGCTTGCAGCACTGAACTGCAGGAAATGACGGTCAGCAGCGCAAGACGGTCGACATCGCGAAAAGACGCGTCCGCGCAACTACGCAGAACCGCAGCGATAGTGCCGGCGGTCTTGACGGCTGAGGCGCTGACGAGTTGCGCACCGCCGATATCGGCGAGCGGCTCATGCAGGGCGCGCGAAACCTCGATGTGCTTCCATTTCGCTCCGATCACAGCATCGACCAGGCCGTTGACTTGCTGATCAAGCGTGGAGCCGCGCAGCTCCCGGCAATGCTGCTCGATCGTTGCGTGCAGTTCGTCCAGGTAACGCTCGATCACGGCCGTGATCAGCGCCTGCCGGTTGGGGAAATATTGGTAGAGGCTGCCGACCGAGACGCCGGCGCGCTCGGCGACCCGGGTGGTCGTGAACCTGCGGTATCCCACCGCCAGCAAAACCTGAATGCTCGCTTCGAACAGCGCCGACACGGTCGCTTCCGAACGGGCCTGAACCGGCCGTTTCCTGGGCTTGAGCGGTTGCTGCGGCTTTGCCGGCACGAATGCGAATTCCCAAAACCTGAAGGAAACTTCACATTAGTCCGTGCAAGGCGAGGCGCAAGCCACAACTCCGGAGATGGAGCGTGCCAGGCAAACGAACGTGGATCATGGTCACCGGCGCGACCGGTGGAATCGGCAGTGCCTTGGTGGGGCGGCTCATTGCCCAGGGTGACAATGTGATCGCGGCCGTGCGCGATCCTGCGCGGCTATCGCATGTCGCAGGGCCGGGACGATTGGTCTGCCTTCGCCTCGACATGGAACGCTCGGAGACGATCGCCGCCGCAGCCGCCGAGGTGGCGAAAATCGTCGGCGATAATGGATTATCCGGCCTGGTCAACATGGCTGGCATCATCGTCGAAGGACCGGTCGAGGCGATCCCGCCGGCGGAGCTGCGCCGTCAGCTCGATATCAACGTTGTCGGTCCGATGGAGCTTACGCAGACGCTGCTGTCGTTCCTCAAACAGGCGCGCGGTCGCGTGGTCAACATAGGCGCCATCTCCGCGCACATTACTGTGCCGTTCTATGGACCGATTGCAGCATCAAAATCGGCGCTTGCTTCGATCAACGACGCAATGCGCATGGAATTCGCGCAGTATGGCGTGAACGTTATCCTAATCGAGCCGGGCGCGATGACGACCGGCATTTTTGCTACGTCGCGCGCGCGGCGCGACGCCACCTTGGCGGGGCTGCCGGAGCAAGAACGCCACTATCGAGACGCTCTTGCCGCAATGGATCGCGCCTTTGAAAAAGCCGGCGCGGACAATCCCGACGTCGTCGTCAAAGCAGTGCTCGACGCGTTGTTCAAGAAGCGGCCGAAGTTCAGGGTCGTTGTCGGGAAGGGAACGGGCGCCCTGCTCATGCTCTCGCGCCTTCCGCTGCGCACGCGGGACAAATTGGTCAAGAGCGCGTTGGGCTTGACGGCCGCGCTCAAGCCGGCGGTTTGACGCGCTCAGAAAGGGAGCATCGCATGCGCAGCGTCGTCGTTACGGGAACGTCCACCGGCATCGGCTGGGGCACCACGAAGGTCTTGATTGCGCGCGGCTTCCGCGTGTTCGGCAGCGTGCGCAAGAAGGCCGACGCCGAGCGGCTCTCGGCCGAGTTCGGCGCGGCGTTCGTGCCGCTTGTTTTCGACGTGACCGACGAGGATGCGGTGGGGTCGGCTGCGGCACGCGTCGGCGATGCGCTTGCCGGCGAAAAGCTCTTCGGCCTGGTCAACAATGCCGGTGTCGCCGTCGCCGGGCCGCTGTTGGAATTGCCGCTCGACGAATTCCGGGCGCAGATCGACATCAATCTCATCGGCGTGGTCATCACCACCAAGGCGTTCGGACCGCTCCTCGGCACCGACCGCGCTCTGACGGGGCCGCCGGGCCGCATCGTCAATATCAGCTCGGTCGGCGGGAAAAACGCGGTGCCGTTTTTGTCGCCCTACGCCGCTTCGAAATTCGCGCTGGAAGGATTGTCCGAAGGCTTGCGGCGTGAGCTTCTGCCGTTCGGTATCGACGTGATCGTGGTCGCGCCGGGAGCGGTGGCGACGCCGATCTGGGCCAAGGCCGAGCAGGTCGACATCACGCCTTACCTCGATACGCCCTATGCGGCGGCGCTCGAACGCATGCGCTCAGCCATGCTTGCGCTCGGCAAACAGGGCCTGCCGCCGGAGCGGATCGGGGAGGCGGTGTTGCGCGCGCTGACCGCTTCGAGGCCGTGCGTGCGCTACACCGTGACGCCGCAGCCGCTGCAGGACTTGCTGGCCCGCATGCTGCCCAAGCGCATCGTCGACCGCCTCATCGCCGGGCAATTGGGACTCTTGCCGGCGGGCCAACGGCGATCATAGCCGGACGAGTCAAAATTCGTCGACTTCTTCCCACTGAATCTTGCCGAATCCCTCGGCCAGCGTCCTGTTTGCGTTCGCGAGGCCACACCCGGAAACTGTTTATCTGAAACCCGATCCGCCGGAACAGGGAAACAGGCGTCTTAGAGATGGAGCGGGGTCTACGCGCACATAGTGCTGTGCACGCCCTAGACTAGGT
>Ga0187781_10000555_pt1 | contig 26589 bp, 20 predicted proteins | sample 0715_SJ02_MP02_2_FD_132447 | JGI IMG/M metagenome (GOLD analysis project Ga0187781, IMG submission 132447) | Tropical peat soil microbial communities from peatlands in Department of Meta, Colombia - 0715_SJ02_MP02_20_MG | ecosystem: Environmental > Terrestrial > Soil > Wetlands > Peat | place... | reverse complement strand
GTAATACATCGAGTACACCAGCAGCACGCTCATCATATACACGCGCGCGATGCACGTGGACCAGCCTGAACCCACCGTCCCCATCGCCGGCAATCCCAGATGCCCGTAGATGAGCGCCCAGTTTCCTGCCAGGTTCACCAGGTTAGCGGAGACGAGCGCGAACATCACCGGCTTAGCCCGGTTCATCCCTTGCAGATAACGACGGAAGACGAAATAGAGAAGGAGCGGCAGCGTCCCCCAAGTTAGCGCGCGCAAATACGGAATCGCCTGAGTCAAAACCGCCGCTTCGATATTGAACGCGCGAAGAACCGGCTCCAGCATCCGGATCAGCGCCATCAGCACCGGCGTAATCGCCAGGCTCAGGTACACGCCATTCACGAGCGAACGATGGCAGTCTTCCACATTGCCCGCGCCGAAAGAGTGCGAGACGAGCGTGTCGAGCCCCAGCATCAGCCCGGTCCCGAAGATCGCAGCGGAATTGAAAAGGATGCTCCCGAGGCTGACGGCCCCGATCGCTTCCGCACTGTGCGCCTGCCGTCCGACCATCATCGTATCCACGATGGCCATCGTCATCCAGCCCAGCTCCGCAAGAACGAGCGGGATCGCCAGGCGCACCATGGGCCGCACTTCTTCGGCGATATAGTGAGTGAACAGGCGCTTCAGCATGTGACTGCGTTCCATGCACGGTGCCGTCCGGATTCCTCCGGCTCAAAATGCAGACCTGCAACGGATCCTTTCGCACGCTTATCGAGCGCATCCAAGTCTATCGGGATTTTGGAGCGCCACAAACCGGTAAAGTAAAAGGGCAGCCTGATTCGAGGCTCTGTCTCCGCATCTAGGCGCGCATTCCGGTCCCGCCAGGAAAACAAATGGCGAAGGATTTGCCCGAGCCCCCGCGAAGCTCACAGGTTATATTGACAGCAACTTATCGTTTCGTTACAATTCCGCTCGTCCTGCCCGTTCGGAGGGCATTCTTCATGACCGTGTAAGAACGCGCCGTTCGCGGCGCACATTGAATTGAACTTTCGGTTGCCGTCTCTCCTCCCCCTTCCCGGAAACGGCCGCCAGACAACCGAAACCGTCCGGGCTCTTGGGAATCTTCCCAACAGAAAATTTCGAGCATCCATTCTTGGGAGCCAGGGAAATTGACCTTTTCGACGCGCCTTCCGGGGCGCTCTCCAGGAGGAGAAAATGGCTACACAAGAGAATCGCGTGGAATTGAAAAACAGCGCGCGCCTTCCGATGCAGGGAGCCACGCTCGTTGGACCGGCTGATCCGAACGAACAGGTTCAAGTCACCTTAACGTTGCGCCGCGGCTCCTCTCCCGCCGCTTTTCAGGCCGCGCAGCAAATGAACAACCGCCCTCCCCGGCAACGCCAGCACCTTACCCGGGAGCAGTTTGCCGCCACCCATGGCGCGCAGGATGCGGACATTGCGAAGATCCGCACCTTCGCGGCGAATCACGGGCTACGAGTGGTCACCGAAAGCAAAGGACGCCGCACCGTCCTCCTGAGCGGCACAGTGAAAAATCTCAGCGACGCCTTCGGCGTGCAACTCAACAACTACACTCACGCTGGCGGCAAGTACCGCGGGCGCGTCGGAACCATCCGCATCCCTGCTGAGCTCGACGGCGTAATCGAATCCGTGCTGGGCCTGGACAACCGTCCTGCGGCGGTGCCCCACTTTCGCCGCCGCAAATCGGCAGGCTCCGGACTGAGCCCTCACGCAGCCGGAGTGTCCTATAATCCGGGCGACGTCGCGGCCGCCTACAACTTCCCGGCGAATATGGATGGCACAGGGCAAGCCATCGCCATCCTCGAGCTGGGCGGCGGCTACACGCAAAGCGACCTCGACACTTACTTCCAGGGCCTTGGACTCGCTACCCCGTCCGTCACCGCCATCCCGGTTGACGGCGGCGCAAATTCACCCGGCGATCCAAGCGGTGCGGACGGCGAAGTCGAGCTCGACATTGAAGTCGCCGGCGCCATCGCGCCCAAGGCTCAAATCGGAGTCTACTTCACGCCCAATACGGACGCCGGTTTTCTGGACGCGTTGACCACGGCGGTGCACGACACGAATCTGAAACCTTCCATTGTCTCCATCAGTTGGGGCGGACCCGAAACGCAGTGGACGCAGCAGGCTCGCGACGCATTTACTTCCGCGTGCCAGGATGCCTCCACTATGGGCGTCACGGTCCTCGCTGCTTCCGGCGACAACGGCGATACCGACAACGATCCCTCCAACAATCCGACCGTGGACTTCCCTGCTGTCAGTTCCTATGTCGTCGGTTGCGGCGGGACGATGTTGACTCTCTCGAATGGCAAGATTTCCAACGAAGTCGTCTGGAACGAAAATGCCTCTGGCGAGGGTGCCACGGGCGGAGGCGTCAGTCAGACTGTTCCGCTTCCCAGTTATCAGGCCAACGCCAACGTTCCGCCTTATCCAGGCACAAACTTCGCGGGACGCGGCGTCCCGGATGTTTCGGGTGACGCCGATCCAACAACCGGTTACAACGTGATTGTGGATGGCCAGATGACCGTGATTGGCGGGACCAGCGCCGTCGCCCCGCTCTATGCCGGCCTGCTCGCGCGCATCAATCAGGCGCTGGGCACGCCGGTCGGCTACCTCAATCCATTGCTCTACACTGCCAACGTCGTAGCGACGTTTCACGACATCACCGTCGGCAACAACATTGACCCGAAGAGCAAGAATAAGACGACGTGGAAAGCCGGTCCCGGCTGGGATCCTTGCACCGGGCTCGGTTCGCCGAATGGCACGGCGTTACTAGCCGCGCTTGGCGCACCGGCCGCTGCAGGAGCGGCAGCCAGAGACTAGTGTGTTGATTTAACGAGGGGCGTATCAAACTCGGGGCGCCGTGCCGCTTTTGCCCGCGCGGCGCCTCCCCAACTAAACCATCCAGCCTTTACTCTGATACTCCATGTACTCGGCCGTTTGCTCCGCGACGGCGCGCCCGTAATACCGCTCCACAATCCTGAGAGCCATATCCACGCCTGATGTGAGCCCGCCTGCTGTGTCAATTTTTCCGTCCTCGACAAACCGCAAGCCGCCCTTCACATCAATATTAGGATATTGTTTCTTCAATCGAGTCAACGCCATGTGATGCGTCGTGGCCGGCTTGCCCGATAGCACTCCTGCGGCAGCAAGCTGGAACGCGCCGGTGCAGACGGATGTGACGAGATCGTTTTCCGGGCTGGCGACCATTTTCTTCAGCCACGCATGCAGCGCGTCCGAACCCTGTTGCGCGGGGACGACAACAACTTTGGGCGTCGGCGCGTTCGCAAATGTGTAATTCGGAATAATCTTTAGCCCGCCCGTGGCAGTGACGGGGTCCATCGTCTCCGCGACCGTATAAAGGACAAACGGCATGTGATGGTCCATTCCTTCGTCATTGTGGCCGTCGTGAACCATGACGTCCTGAAACACCTCCCAGGGCCCCGTGAAATCTATCACTTGGACGTTTTCGGAGATCGCAAACGCCACCAGGATTTTTCCGTCGGCCGGGGGAGTAAGCTTTGCCAGTGGGGTTCCGGATTTGTCGCTAGCTCTCGGCGCCGCACCACGAGCAAATGCGCCAAGGCTGCCGGCCGTCAAGAAAGCGCCTGCTACAGCGGAACTCTTTAAGAATTCTCTTCTTTTCATTTTCTCTCCTCGCGCCCCACAAAAATTTAGAATACACACACGCTGCAGAACCTCACCCCATCCGCAGCGCTTCGGCCAATAGGGATTACTCACAAATATGTGTATTTTCAGCAAGTTACAAGGGGATGTCGATCCGCAGGGCCGTCAAACTGTGCGCTTGTGGGATGAACCTGTTGCGTGAGCGGGCATTTTCTTAGGCCCCCTCGCCAAGTCAGGCAATCATCTCGGTCCGCGCTACCTCACGAGGTTGATCCAGAAGGACATCCACTTTCTCAAGGAACCGCTTCGTGTGCGGGAGCTCCCCATGCGTCTGAAACGCCGCTGCATCCGCCCACTTCGAATGGATGTAAAAGAGCCGCGAGTCTCTCGCCGACCGGAACAAATGGAAATCCAGGCATCCCGGTTCGCGCCGCGAAGGCCCCATCACTTCCCTCATCGCATCCTCGACGGCTCGCTCCTCGCCTTCCTTCGCATGCAGCCTCACAAAGACGAATTGCTCCATCGCCCCCTCCCGGCGCTCTTTTATCCGGCGAACCCGGCCTAATTGATCTGATCGATTTTTGCGGCGAGTATGAAATCACTTTCGGTCAGCCCGTTGATCTTGTGCGTCCAGGTAGTGACTTCCACTTTCCCCCACGAAAGCAGAATGTCCGGATGATGCCCCTGCTCTTCGGCAATCTCGCCGACCTTGTTCGTGAATTCCAGCGCCTGCTTGAAATCGGGGAACGTAAAGGTCCGCGTGATGTGATGCGCATTCTCGACTTTCCAATGCGGCAACTGCTGCGCGAGCTTCTCGAGCTCCTTGCCTGCCAGCGGTGGCACTCCTCCCCGGCATGGGACGCAAGTTTTGTCCGCGAGAGCGGTCATGGCCTTGGCCTCCTTCCGAATCTCTTCAACGCTTTCCCGAAGCGACCGAATGAGCATCCACGTAATCCCGCAAGTGAGCGGCGAATGCTTTCTCGAGTTTGAGCGTGATCGGGCCGGGCGCGGCGGCGAGCTTGTGTCCGTTGATTTCGCCCACCGCCAGCGCATTCCGGTTCGTCGAGGAAATAAAAACCTCGTCCGCTGCGTACAGATCCTCCGGAAGCAGCGCGTGTTCTTCCACTTCGACTCCTACGGACGGACCGATCTCCAGCAAAACGCTCCGCGTGATGCCCTCGAGACAACCGGACGTAAGAGGCGGCGTGGCCACCCGCCCGCCGCGCACGCAAAAAATATTGGCCGCCGTGCACTCGGCCACCTGCCCGCGTTCGTTGAGCAGCACTACTTCGTCGAATCCGGCCTGATGTGCTTCATGCAGGTTCCACACATTATTCAGCCACGATGTCACTTTCACTCCCGCAAGTGGCGATGCTGCGTGCCGCCCTTGGGGACGCACACTCAGCCGCGCCGGCTCGCGATACGATGGCAATCCGGAGGAATAAAGAAGCAAGTCCACGGGCGGAAACTTTTCATCGCTGCGCCAGAAGCCTACCTGGTTGTAGATCACGTAAATCCGCGCGCACCCTTCGCGCGCATCGTTCGCGCGCAAGACCTCGCACAATTTCGCCCGGACGTTCTCCTCTTTGAAGTGGAACGGGAGATGTGTGCGTTCCGCATCGCGCACCAGCCGCTTCCAGTGCCGTTCGAATGCGAATGGCACGCCGTCCACAATGCGAATTGTTGAGAATATTCCCCACCCGCTCAGCAGGCCCGCCTGACCCGGCGAGAGGCGCACCTCTTCGACGGGCAGCAAGCGGTCATTGTGGAAAACGATGCGATGGATCATCCGCTCCCCCTTCGGGAATGATTTCCATTCTATCTCAGAATTCCACTCGAGCGTCCGGTGCCGGACGCAGCGCAACCGGGAGAGAGAGCGTTCGCTACACGTGGCAGGATTTCGCTCCGCGCTTTGCCAGATATTGCTGGTGATAATCTTCAGCGCGATAAAAATCCGAGGCCGGAAGAATCTCCGTCACGATCGGCCGCTTGAACGCGTTCATCTTTTCAAGCAGCGTCTTCGATCCCGCCGCGGAAGCCTGTTGTGCCGGATCGTGATAGTAAATTGCCGAGCGGTATTGTGTGCCGACGTCCGGGCCCTGCCGGTTCAAAGTGGTCGGATCGTGGTTCTCCCAGAAGGCCGAAAGAAGCTGTTCGTAGGTCACTTTCGCGGGATCGTACTCCACTTCCACTGCTTCGGCATGTCCCGTCCGTCCCGTGCAAACATCCTGATACGTCGGGTTCTTTGCCGTCCCGCCGGTGTAACCGACCGTCGTCGAATTCACTCCCGGAATGTTTCTGAATGTTTCTTCAACGCCCCAGAAACAACCGGCCGCAAATGTTGCCTTAGCCATGGATCCGATTCCTCCTTAGTTATTGCGCATCCGAACTCAGAAACCACATGTTGCCACAACACTCGGAAGAGGTCGAGCGCTTGTCGGCATGCGCACGCCCGCGAAACTCGGTAGTATATACGCCGCTTTGGAAAGCAGAGGCTATGAACACTTTCATTAGATTGCGCGCGCTGATTTTCGTTGCCGTATTTTCTGCCTCCGCCCTCATCGGCGCGCGGGTTGCATTCTCGCAGCAGCCGGCGCCGGACGCCTTCGCCGGCATGCGCTGGCGAATGATCGGCCCTTTTCGCGGCGGTCGCGCACTCACGGCTCTCGGCGTCCCGGGCAAGCCGAATGAATATCTGTTTGGCTCGGTCGGCGGCGGCGTTTGGAAAACTTCGAATGGCGGCGGCACGTGGGAGCCGATTTTCGATAGCCAGCCGATCGCCTCCATCGGCGCGATCGCCATCGCACCTTCCGATCCCAAAGTAATCTATGTCGGCTCGGGCGAGGCCGACATGCGTTCGGACATCTCCTATGGCGACGGCATTTACAAATCCACCGACGGCGGCGCCACGTGGCGAAACATCGGCCTGCGCGATTCCCATCAAATTGGCCGCATCCTGGTTGACCCGCGCGATGCGAATATCGTTCTTGTCGCCGCGCTCGGGCACGGCTTCGGCCCCAACGCCGAGCGCGGCGTCTATCGCTCGTCCGATGGTGGCGAAACGTGGACAAAAGTTCTCGGAAAAAATGACGACACCGGCGGCGTGGATCTCTGCTTCGAGCCGGGCAATCCTCAAGTCATTTATGCATCCCTTTGGCAGGTGCGGCGCCCTCCCTGGAGTGTTTACCCTCCCACGAGCGGCCCCGGCAGCGGGCTTTACAAGTCCACCGACGGCGGCCTTCATTGGCGCCAAATTACTAGCGGCGGATTTCCGAGGGCTGACGTTGGCCGCATCGGAATCGCCGTCGCTCCCGGCGAGAATGGCCGTCGGGTCTTTGCGATCGTGGACGCGCGCGATGGCGGCCTGTACCGCTCGGATGACGCGGGCGCCACATGGCGCCTGGTCTCCAGCGATAAACGCATCTGGAAGCGCGGCTGGTATTTCGGTGGCGTCACAGCCGATCCGCGCGACGCTAACATTGTTTACGTCGCGAACACCTCGATCTATCGCTCGACTGACGGCGGCGAAAATTTTCAGGCCTTCAAAGGCGCTCCCGGCGGCGATGATTATCACTCGCTCTGGATTGCTCCCGATGACCCGCAACGCATGATTCTCGCCTGCGATCAGGGCGCCTCCATCACCGTGGACGGCGGAAAAACCTGGAGTTCCTGGTACAACCAACCGACTGCCCAGTTCTATCACGTCATTACCGACGATCGCTTTCCTTACATGGTCTATGGCTCGCAGCAGGATAGCGGGACGGCCGGCGTTTCCAGCCGTAGCAACTACGGGCAAATTACCTTCCGCGATTGGTCGCCGGTGGGCGGCGAAGAAAGCGGCTACATCGCGCTTAGTTCGGCCGACCCCTACACCGTATATGGCGGCGGGCCGATGGGCGTTGTGATGCGTTTCGATTGGACCACGGGGCAGTCCTTCAACATTTCGCCGCAACTCAAAGGCTCCGGCGGCACTTCTCTTCGCTTCACGTGGACCTCGCCGCTCGTCACCTCGCCGCAAAATCCGAAAGTGATTTATTTTGGCGCTCAATTCGTCCTGCGTACCGAAGACCGCGGCCAGACCTGGACCCCTATCAGCCCAGACCTGTCTGTTCGCAAGGGCTCTTCTTCAGGCGCGGACAAAAAAGAAGAAAATCGCGGCGTCGTGTACACCATCGCCCCCTCTCCCGCGCGCGCCGGCGAAATCTGGGCCGGCACCGATAACGGACTCATTCAGCTCACCACGGACGAAGGAAAAACTTGGGACGACGTCACACCCGCCGGCCTCGCCGATTGGAGCATGGTCAGCCTCATCGAAGCCTCGCATTTCGATTCGACCATCGCCTACGCCGCGGTGGACCGCCACCAGGTGGACGACTTCCATCCTTATATTTATCGAACGCACGATTCCGGCAAGACTTGGAAAAACGTCGTCGCCGGAATCCCCGCGGGCGCCTACGTGCACGCCGTCCGCGAAGACACCGATCGCAAGGGCCTGCTCTTTGCCGGCACGGAAACGGGAATCTACTTTTCGCTCGACGACGGCGACCACTGGCAGCCCCTCCAGCTCAACTTGCCCGTCACCTCGATCCGCGATATCGCCTTGCATGGCGACGATCTCATCGTCGCCACCCACGGCCGTTCCTTCTGGATCCTCGACGATATCGAGCCACTGCGCGAATATGCGGATCACGTCGGGATGCACGCCGCTTTTCTCTATCATCCCGAACACGCGCTCCGCAGCAGGCCGAGCGAGAGTCACGATACCCCGCTGCCTCCGGAAACTCCCGTCGGCGAAAATCCGCCACCCGGCGCCATCCTCGACTACAGCCTGAAGGCACCGACCACAGGGGAAGTGGCGCTCGAAATTCGCGACAAGAGTGGCAACCTCATTCGCCGCATCTCGACTGACGACAAGCCGCGCGTCGCAGCCGAACCTCCAGAATTTCCGAATTATTGGCTGCATCCGCCGCAAACACTTTCAAAATCCGGTGGAATGCATCGCTTCGTCTGGGATCTGCGCTATTCCCCTCCACCCGTCCTCCGCACGGAATACTCCATGTCCGCGTCCATCCCCGCGGGCACATTCATGGAGCCCGAAGGTCCGCTTGTCCTGCCGGGAGATTACGAGGTAACACTCGTCGCCTCCGGAGAAACTCATACGCAGAAACTGACCGTCGAGCTCGACCCGCGCGAACAGATTTCGCCCGAAGATCTTTCGAAGCAACTCCAGTTCGAACTAGACATCGACCACGCACTCGCGGGCGCCACGCAGGCTTACCGCGAGATTGAGCATCTTCTTACCCAGCTCCGCGCGCTCAAGCCTAAGCTCTCAGCCAATTCCGCAAACTCGGAGATCTCGACCGCGGCAAACGAATTCGAGCATCAGGCAGAATCCATACTGGGGAAGGAAGCCGACTACCCGCTTCAATCAACGGGCCTGCGTGCATCGAACGAATCCCTCGCGACTCTCGCGATTTCCGCTGGCGGCGCCGACGGCGCGCCCACCGCCGCATCGGAGGCCGCGTTCGAGCACATGCAAACACAACTGAAAGAGGAATCTTCGAAGTGGGACGCGCTCAAGCAACAGCAGTTGCCGGCGCTAAACAAAATTTTGCAGGTCGCGGGTTTTCCGCCGCTCGCTCTCTGATCCTCAGGAAGGCCGGCTCGTCGCTGGCGCGTTGGGCGCCATCCGCGCGCTCGTTTGCGATCGCTCGAGAATTGTCTCCAGGAATTGAGGGATTTCGAAGACGGCGCGATTTTGCAGCGCCGCCGCATTCGCGCGATACCGCTCGAGCGTCGCTGGCTCGATCAGCCGCGCCACCGCCGGCTCGATGTCCTTGAAACTCCGGAGCACTTCCCCCACCTGGTTCGCCAGCACATAATCCGCGTTGAAGCGCTCCTGCGGCAGCGTCCACGCGTTGCACTCGACAATCACCGGCAGATGCATCGCCAGCGCTTCGCTCACGCTTCCCGGTCCCGGTTTGCCCATGAAAAAATCCGCGAGTTGCATGTAGTAGTTTACCTTCGTCGTAAATCCTTCGATGAAGTGCGGCATGCGCCACTTCCGCGCGCGCAGCGCATTCGCCAGCTTTTCATTCTTCCCGCATATCAGAATTAATTGCAGCTCGAGCTTAGAATGATCGAGCCGCTCCGCAATCTCCAGCATCGCTTGCGAGCCGTGCCCGCCGAAGAGAACAAGTCCCGTCGTCATATCCGGCCGCAGCCCCAGCTTCTCACGCTCCGCAATCGGGTTCTCGACCGGCGCCTCGTAAAATCGCGGATGCAAAATCATCCCCGACGCGCGAAACACTCGTCCGTCCGTGTGCCCCATCGCCCGCGCCTGCTCCACCGCACGGTCCGACCCGCAAACAAAATATTGCGATTGCCGCGGCTCAATCCAAAAATGCGGCGGGTAATCCGCGAGATCTGTGAGTACGGTTACGAATGGCCGTCCTGGATAAGCACGATGAAAACTTTCGTACAGCGCGCGATTGAAATGGGGAACAAATGAAACAGCCATATCCGGTTGTATCTTTTTCCAATGCGCCTCGAGCATCCTCACTGTCGGCCGGTGATAAATGCGGATCGCAAGCTGCAGGACTTTCATCAGCTGCTCGCTTCCTAAAGTCCATCCTGTCCGCAACATATTGTTGTAGAAATCCTGAATCCGGATGCCCGCGTATTTTTTGAGGATGTCCAGTTCGTCGAGAAGTTCCTGCAAATTGGTGAGGCGGATCTCCCACGGACGCCCTTGCGCCCTTATGGCCATGTCCAGTGCCGTCGCGGCAGCCCTGTGACCACCCCCGGCATCGAAGAAGCCAAACTCGATTCTCTGCATGCGCGAATTATTTTGCGTGCCAAACTCCGGTTTCTTGCTACGGATATGTTAAAAATATGTTTCTGGTGTCTAAAGAATTAAGTAGCTGTATTTTCAGAACTTTAGCGCGGGTGTCACACGTCTGTAACCCTCCTCCTCCATACTTTGCATCGTGAAATGCGATATGCATGTTCACTCGTACTACTCAGGACCATGTACGACCCCTTTTGTTTCAAATTTTTGCCGCGAAAGTTATAGCGACCCCGAAGAAGTTTTCCACATCCTCTCTCATCGCGGCATGAATCTCTTCACTCTTACCGACCACGATTCCATCGAAGGCTCCGAAAAACTCCGCGGCCGCCCCGGATTTTTTCTCAGCGAAGAATTGACCTGCCGCATGCCCAGTGGCACCGAAGTCCACATCGGCGTTTACGATCTCAACGAGCGCCAGCACGTTCATCTGCAGCAGCGCCGCAACGATCTCGTCGCGCTCCTCATGTATCTCACCGAACGCCGCCTGCTCTTCAGTATCAATCACGTGTTCTCTAGTCTCACCGGCGCGCGCGAGCGCGAAGACTTCGCCTGGTTCCAGGAATATTTTCCGGCCGTGGAAGTTCGCAATGGTCACATGCTCGAGAGGGCTAATGCACACGCGTCGAAACTGGCAAAGCTCTGGGAAAAAATCGAAATCGGCGGGAGCGATGCGCATGCACTGGCGTCCGCGGGGAAGACTTACACCGAGGTCCCCGGCGCGCGCAGCAAGGAAGAGTTTTTCGATGGACTCCGCAACGGCCTGGGCCGCGTGGCGGGAGAGTCCGGCTGCTTCTCGAAATTGACCCTCGACGTCTTGATCATCGCCTACGAAATGATGCGCGAAAAATCCTGGACCACTTTGCTTTCCCCTCTCGGCCTCCTGATTCCGTTTTTCACGCTCCTGAATTATCACGATGAACATCGCTTCTGCCGCCGCTGGGCGGCTGAAATTTTCGGTCTGCCGAAAGCCCATAAGCGCCCCCGCTGGATTTCGGTGCCGCAACCTGCGGTGGAGGAATGGGTATGACAGTCGGCAGAGCGGTCTGGAACCAGATTCAATCCAACGATCATCGCCTGATGCGCCGTGTGCACAAGTGGCGCCCGCCGCGCTGGTTTCGCATCCTCATGATTTTGATGACGCGCCTCGGCGACGGCTGGCTCTGGTATTCGCTCGGCCTGATCCTGCTCATCTACGGAGGCGAGCACCGTTACGCCGCCATCGCCGCCGCGGCCTCAGCCGCCATTGTGGGCATACTTCTCTTCCAGGCCTTGAAGCGCACCAGTCGCCGCCAGCGCCCCTGTGAAATTCAGCCTCACTGCTGGGCCGCGATTTTGCCTCCCGACAAATACTCTTTCCCTTCCGGCCACACCATCTCAGCCTTTGCTATTACCTTCTCAGTGGGCCTTTTCTATCCGGACCTTCAGGCGCCTTTGATTGCGCTCGCGGTTCTCATCGCCTCTTCGCGCATCATCCTCGGAATGCATTTCCTGAGTGACGTGCTCGCAGGCTCCGCAATCGGCGTCGCGCTCGGCTGCATCAGCTACCACTTCTTCTCGCTTCTCTAGCCCGCTTCAGAGTGTTCGATTTCCCGCAGGCTGCACCGAGGCCGCGGACACACCGGCCTCTGTGCCGCTTCTCTTGCGCAGCAACTCCACGACCGCGCGATACAGCCGCGTCCGCACATCCTGCCGCTCGCTCGCCCGCGTGATATAGCGCACGTGTACGTTTACTCCATCAAGCGACGGCCGCACCGTCAACGACGGGTCCGCCGTAAACGCGCGCTTCGAAGACGCCGGCGCCACCCGCTCCCATTCCGTTTCCGCCAGCCGCGCGTTCGCCGCCGTCTCTTCTGCCGTAATTTTCTGGATTCCCTCGGCAACCGCGTACGGATCAATATTCGCCGGCACCAGCACTTGCAGTTCATCCCACAACCACTGGCCCGATGAAGAAAAATTGAAGTAATGTCCCTCGATCGCAAAGCTGTTCACAAACGTCACCTTCCGCCCCGTCGGATGCGCCGCGTCCGTCCAGTTCCCCGTCTCGAGCAGCACCGTATGCAGCGGCCCCACCTCCAGCACCTCTCCGCCCACTCCGTTAATCTCGACCCAATCCCCTGGCCGAATCCCGTCCTTGCCGATCAGCACAAACCAGCCCAGGAATCCGACGATGAAATCCTTCAGCGCCACAGTAAGTCCCGCGCCCGCAAGCGCCGCCACCGTCGCGAAATTCTCCGGCGTCCCGAAAATCACAAGAAGTATGGCGATCAACCCGAGCGCCTGCACCGCCAGCAAAATTGCTGCGCGCATTGCGTGTAGGTCGCGCCGCTCGGGTGAGAGGTCCGAGAAAAATCGCTGGATGGCGTAATTCGCCAGGAAAATCAGAAGCGCGATCAGCGCGATCCAGAAAAGCGAGCGGAACAGCCCGTGGAGGAAATTATGGCTTCGCGCGACCGCAAACGTCTGCCATTTCCCATAATTCGTCGCCAGCGCCTGCTCGGCCTGAATTCGCTGGCTGTATTCCGTGAGCGTCTTTCGGTGCTGTGTGAGCGCCATCACGTAGGAAAGCGCCGATTCCGAATTGGCCTCCCCGCCCGATTCTCCCGCTGGCGATTGTCCAGCCGACGGCTGTGCGGCGGGCGGCGGCGCGGCAAGTGGCGGTGCCGTGGCGGCAGCAGGAGGCTTCCCGTGCAGAATTTTTTTCTGCGTCTTCTCCTCGTTCACCTGCTTTGCGAACGCGTCATGCGCCGCCGATAGCTTCGCTGCCCGGTCCAGCGCGTTTTGCTGCGCCTGTTGCAAAAGCGTTTCCTTCGTATGCAAAGAAAACCACGCGCGCAATTCCGCAAGCACGCTCTTCGATGACGTTGCCTCGGGCGACGACGCCGCTCCCGTGCCGGCGATCCTGCCCGAAGCCGGGTGCTGCACCTCTGCCACATGCCGGTCGAGCTGTGCCTGAATCGTCGCGCGCAAATCGCCGCCCGCGCGAATTAAGTCCTGATGCGCGTCGTCGCCCTCGTTCTTGTCGAGGCCGAGCTGCGCCTGGGCAAGATCGAGCTGTCCTTGCAGCGCCGTCTTGTGGCGCCCGCGAGCCGTCGCGATTTTCTTCGTCAAAGAGGCAACGAGCGCTTCGTCGTTTCCGACGTCCGCTTCCGCCTGCTTCATCCTCGCGGCAAGCTGGCGCGTTTCCGCGGTCGGCGCCGGAGGATTTTCGTCGGCCTCCCGCAAAGCGGCGGTAAATGCAAGATCCACCGTCTTGTCCGCCAGCCGCACCGCCTCGTCGCCGTAATCCTGCTCTTCGGGAGCGACCGCCAGTCCTGCCAATTGCTGCGCGGTTTTCAGGGGGGTCGTATCAACCGGGTCCAATGTGTAATTCGAGCGCGTGCGCGCAACATTCAATTGCGAGGGGGAGAAAGCCCAATGGTGCGTCACCAGGATCGCCACCAGGGCGGTTAACAGCAAGGCCACCAGCATCGCGAAAATGGACTTCTGAAATCCCTTCATGGATGTACCCTTGGCGGGGATTGTAATATGGGGCCGCGCGCAGCGGGTGTGGAAATCTCCTCGCGATACCCTTAGGTCAGTGCACCGGCAGGCGAGAGCCGATTTTCATGAAAAAGACCGAGCCTCACGAGACGAAGAAAACACGTCCGGTTCACGCGGCGGCAACAAAATCCTGGCTCCCGGGACCAACCCTCGCGCAGCGCATCGCCGCGGGAAAATCCCTCCGCGACAAGATTCCTCGCAGCTCTCACTCCGAGTTCGTTCCTTCTTCCAGGCAACAAGATCCCATCGAACTCTTAATCAAGGGCGACCGGGGAAGATTGCCGGAGCTTCTCCCTATACGCTATGCGCGGATGCGGATCTCGCCCTTTGCATTTTTCCGCGGCGCCGCTGCTCTGATGGCCACGGACCTCGCCCGAACGCCCGTCACCGGCTTGCGTGTCCAGGCCTGCGGCGATTGCCACGTCAATAATTTCGGAGGCTTCGCCTCGCCTGAGCGGCGCCTCATCTTCGACATCAACGATTTCGACGAGACTTTGCCCGCCCCCTGGGAATGGGACGTAAAACGCCTCGCGGCCAGCATCGTTCTTGCCGGCCGCCTCCGCGGGGCGCGCGAACGGCAAAATGCCGACGCCGCGCGCCTTGCAGTCAAGATCTACCGCGAGCACATGCGCGAATACGCTGGAATGAGGGCGCTCGACACCTGGTATTCCCACCTGGATGCGGAGATTCTGATTGATGAAGCCAAGACCGCGTTGGGTAAAAAGTATTGGAGAGAAGCGGAGAGCAGGGCGCTCCGAGAGACGGCCGAGCACGTATTTCCCGGGATGACCGATGCGCGACAGGGCGAGCCGCGCATCAAGGAGGACCCGCCGCTGGTCTATCACCCGCGGGGCTATGGAAAGAGATGGAAGCAGATCAAGAATATATTCCACCGCTACCGCCTGACTCTTCCGGAAGAACGGCGCGTGATTCTCAACCGCTATCAGATCGTGGATATTGCGCGAAAGGTCGTGGGAGTGGGCAGTGTGGGAACTCGCTGTGCGGTGATTCTGCTCATGGCGGCGGAGCACGATCCCCTGTTTTTGCAATTCAAGGAGGCGCTGCCTTCCGTGCTGGAAGCTTACGCCGGCAAGAGCCGCTGTGCGAACCACGGCGAGCGAGTTGTAACAGGCCAGCGGATGATGCAATCGGCCAGCGATGTCTTTCTGGGCTGGACTCGGGGCGACGACGGATGCGACTACTATATCCGCCAGCTTCGCGACATGAAAATGAAGATCGACATCGAAGGAATGCCGGAGCAGGACTGGATTGAGTACGTTGGAGTCTGCGGCTGGTCGCTCGCGCGCGCCCACGCCCGCACCGGAGATCCCGCGCGAATTGCCGGCTACCTGGGCAAGAAAGACAGCTTTGACCGTGCCATTGAAAAATTCGCGCTGGCCTACGCCGACCAGACGGAGCGCGACCACGCCGCCCTCGTCAAAGCAATGAAGTCCGGCCGCCTCCCCTCCCCCCCGAAGTCGCGCGCATAATTCGCATCCCCACTTGCCGAACATGTGGAACCTTTTCTTACGCACCGTTGGGTGGGCACAACTAGAGCACCCTCCGGCCCTACAAGTCCATCGGGAGGGGGTTCTTCCCGGTGATCAGCCGCGCCGAACGGTCGTACGTGATGTACAGCCAGGCCCATTGCACCAGCACGAGGAGGCGGTTCTGGAATTGCACAATATAGAGGAGGTGGACGAAGAGCCATATCATCCACGCCGGCAAGCCCGCCAGCCACAGCCAATTCAGGTCAGCCACCGCCTTGGCGCGGCCGATAGTGGCGAGGTTTCCTTTGTCAACATAATGAAAGGGCGCGATTTTTTCGTTCTTGAGGCGCCGCAGAATCGCCTCCCCAACGTACCTCCCTTGCTGAATGGCCGGCTGCGCGACTCCAGGAAGCGGGCTCCCTGTCTGATGGCTGAAATTGGCGAGATCGCCGATGACGAAAATCTCCGGGTGGCCCGCGATCGTGAGATCCGGCTCGACAATCACACGGCCCGCGCGGTCCAGTTTCGCTCCCGCTTCGGCGCCGAGGATTCGCCCGAGTGGCGATCCGAGCACCCCCGCGGCCCAGAGAACCGTGCGCGTCGAATGAGTTTCGGTGCGGTCGCCTTCGCGCAGCGTGACCGTGCCATCGGCAATGTTGGTGACCATGGTGGATGTCCGCACCGTGACGCCCAGACGCACGAGCATCTTTCGCGCAGCTTCCGAAAGTCTCGGTGGATAAGTCGGGAGAACCCGGTCGGTTGCTTCCACGAGAAAAATCCGCGCTTCCGAAGGATTGATATTGCGAAAATCGTGCCGCAGCGTGTCGCGCGAAATCTCGCCAAGCGTTCCGGCGAGCTCGACTCCGGTCGGTCCCGCGCCGACTATCACAAATGTCATCCACCCGCGCAGTTTTTCGGGATTGCGTTCGCGCTCGGCCGCTTCAAACGCAAGAAGTATGCGGCTGCGCATGTCCGTCGCATCTTCAATGGTTTTCAATCCCGGCGCGAATTGCTCCCATTCGTCGTGCCCGAAGTACTGGTGGCTCGCGCCGGCCGATACGAGGAGCGTGTCATACTCAATCGCGCCGTCGCTCAAAATCACGCGGCGGTTTGCGGCGTCAATGTGCGTGGCCTTGGCAAGCAGCACTTTCGCGTTTTTTTGGTTTTTCAGAATGTGCCGCAGCGGCGCGGCAATATTCGCGGGAGAAAGCGCCCCCGTCGCGACCTGGTAAAGCAGAGGTTGAAACAGGTGATAATTCCGGCGGTCAATGAGCGTGACGCTTACGGGGGCATGCCGCAGTTTCCGCGCCGCGCTCAGCCCGCCGAAGCCTCCGCCTATAATCACCACTCGATTAGGATCCGCCATACGCCCTCATAAAATTAGTATGCAGGGGCATGCGCCATCTAAAATATTAGAGCGGGCAAAACGAAGAAAAGATTCTGAGTCTCGAGGAATGGAAATGGACATCAGGCGGATATTCTTGATCGCGGTGGCGGCGCTAGTGGTTCTCTATATCGGGGACTACTTGCACCTGCGTTACCTGATGTCCAGGTCAAAGGCCGCGGCGTTCGGCAACGTGACGGAATTCGACTCGATGACCGTGAAGGGTGGCAAGACCGAATACTTTTTCGACCAGCCTGAAAACATCGTGTGCGTCCACTCGCTCTTCCCCCACTTTGGCGACAACCCTTGCTGGTATGCCAGGCGGCAGACCGTAAAATCAATAGATTGAAGAACGTACTCTCTCTCCTCCTCGAATTTCTCTTTACGAAATCCTTATATCTCGCTTACGCCTTCCTGATGCGCCAATCGTACGATTGGTGGAATTTGCTGTGCCCGCGCGGGAGGTGTGGTGTGCGTCTCGTGCTTGAGGAGAATTCTTGATGGCGATTTTCGTACTGCTGGCCGGCGCGTTGACATGCGCCTTCTTTTTCCGCGCCCTGGCGCAATTTCATACAAGCTTCAACCGGCCAAAGGGAAGCCGGAATTCCAGCCTGGGCGGGGGATTGCAGGTTTCGAGATCAGCGTCGCGTCGAACTCAAGCAATGAATGAGAAAATCTTAAGAATCGTCAGGAGAGCAGCAGTCAGGGGGAGGGCAAAGCAACCAGCGGGCCTGACGAACGCTCCCAACGGCTTTCCTTCTGTCGAATCGTTCATTCCTATCGGATTTGTCCTCACGCCGATGGCGAAGGGGAACGGCTCGAGACATCGTGGCCATCCATCGAAACGAATAGCCTGACTCAGATCAAGAGTTTGAGAGGAGAAAGATCCCATGCTGAAGGGCGTATTGCGCTGTAAATGGCTGTTCGGTTTCTGTGCTCTGGTCCTGTTGACCGCAGAGCACCCATGTTTCGGCCAGGCCACTACGGGGGCAGCGCAGCATCAGGCTAGCTCGGCGGACGACCAGATGCCGCCTGCCGTCCTGAAAGAGCTCGAGGCCATGCGGAAGCGGATCGACGAGCTCGAGGCTGAGCTGAGAGAGCAGAGGGGCCAGAGGCACGAGTCGGCCGTGGAAACCACAGGGCTAAAGAACGCGGCATTGGCCGTGCATAGCTCGAGCGCGGTCGCCGCGGAAGACGCCATCAGCACACCGAACTCCGCAGCCGCGCCAATCGCGACAAACACAGCCACGGTTGCGGCAAACAACCCGGACTCCACGCAGTCGAAGCCGCCTGCCAGCGAGCCCTTTGCCTTCGGCGACTTCACCTGGCTCAACGGCAACAGCCGCGAAAAAGACGTCCCGCTGGACACGAAATTCTTTACGCCGGAATTTCGTGCCGATGTCGATTACATCTACGATTTCGCTAACCCTAAGGACGACACGATCGGCGGTTCGAGCGAGGTCTTCCGCTCCAGCGAAGTGCAGGTGACACAGCTCGGGATCGGCGGCGATTTCCACTTCGACAACGTGCGGGGGCGCGTGCTGACGCAGTTTGGGATGTACTCGCAGACGACGCCGCGAAACGACGCCAGCCCGGCGCGCGGCCAGTGGAACCTTTCGGACGCTTACCGGTACATCTCTGAAGCGTATGGCGGCTATCACTTCAACGTGCTGCACGGAATTAATGTGGACGCAGGCATCTTCATGTCGTACATCGGACTTTTCAGCTACTACCAGTATGACAACTGGGCCTACCAGCCTTCGTATGTCTCGTCAAACACGCCGTGGTTCTTCAACGGCCTGCGCGTCCAGATCTTCCCGACCGAACATCTCAAGATCGAGCCGTGGTTCATCAATGGCTGGCAATCCTACGGGCGCTTCAACGGTCGGCCCGGTCTCGGCATGCAGGTCTTGTACCGGCCCACTTCATGGCTTTCGGTCCTTGGCAATCAATACGGTGTGGGGCAGGACACGCTCGGAGTGCCGGGCCGGACGAGATACCACACGGACGACAGCCTCGAGATAAAGTATTTCGAGGACCAGGGGAATTGGATTAGCAAGGCAGCCTTCTCGCTCACGGGCGACGCGGGCTGCGAGCACGGCGGAAGCGTCGCAAACGGCACGAGCGTGAGCTGCTACACCGACAGCAGGAAGGGCCCCAAGCAGAGTTTTCTGGGCTTCATGCTCTACAACCGTCTGTGGTTTGACCGCGACAAGTTTGGCCTGACGCTCGGCGGCGGGAAGATCAACAATCCCGGGCGCTATCTGGTGCTCTTGCCGCCCATCAACGGCGCAACCGCCGCCTCCGGCACGCCCTACTTCACCGAGAATCCCGGAAATCCATTCAAGGCCTGGGATGCGTCGGCGACATTCGACTACATGCCGAGCCAGTACATCACATTCCGGTGGGAATATGACCACCGCGCAGCGAATGTGCCGTACTTCTCGGGACGTGGGGGCGTGACGCCGCCAGGAGGCAACAACGGAAGTCCCGGGTCGATGGCCTGCCTCGATGGCAGCGTGGCTCCGGCTACAGGTTGTCCGGCGTCTGTGGGGACCTGGTTCCCGGATTTGCGGAAGACTGAGAACCGCTTGGACCTGGCGATCCTGGTAAAGTTCTAGATCTACCGGGCGATGAAAGCCCGAGGAGCGACAAATGCGAGACATTATCTTCATCCTGTGCACGGTCGCGTTCTTTGCCGTGGCGATCGCTTACGTCCGCGGGTGCGAGCGGCTGAAATAGGGGGGCGGAAAAATGTGGGGAAATATTCTGCTGCTGGGAGTGACGGCGGCTCTGCTGGTCTATCTGATCGTGGCGCTTCTGTGGCCGGAGAAATTCTGACATGACAACGAATGGGTGGGTGCAAATCTTTATCTTCCTGGCAGTGATCTTCGCCATTGCGAAGCCGCTGGGTGTGTACATGGCCCGCGTCTATTCGGGCGAGAAGACCTTTCTCGATCCCTTGGCCCGGCCCATCGAGCGGCTGCTCTACCGGCTGACGGGCGTGGACGAGAAGCGCGAAATGCGTTGGACGGAGTACGCCATCTCTATGCTTCTCTTCAGCGCGGTTTCGATGCTGGTGCTGTATTTAATCCAGCGCTTGCAGCATTGGATGCCTTGGAATCCGCAAACAATGGCAGGCGTGGCCCCTGATCTAGCCTGGAACACGGCGTCATCGTTTACAACGAACACAAACTGGCAGGCGTACACGCCGGAATCCACGATGAGCTACTTCACGCAGATGGCGGGGCTTGCCTATCACAACTTCATTTCCGCCGCGGCGGGTATGGCGATGGCCGTCGCAGTGATTCGGGGAATCGCGCGGCGTGAGCAGGAAACCATCGGAAACTTTTGGGTGGACCTGACGCGCAGCACGCTGTGGGTGCTGCTGCCGATTTGCCTCGCCGTCTCGCTGGTGTTTGTTTCGCAAGGAATGGTTCAGAACCTCAAGCCTTACGACTCGGCGCAGCTCCTGAACCCGCAGACCGTGCAGCAAACTGACGCGCAGGGTAAGACCACGACGCAAGTGGTCAGCAGCCAGACAATTGCGCAGGGCCCGGTGGCCTCCCAGGAAGCCATTAAGATTTTCGGAACGAACGGCGGTGGATTCTTCAACGCGAATAGCGCCCACCCATTCGAGAATCCGACTCCCTTCACGAATTTCCTTCAAGTCGTGCTCATTTTCGCGATCCCATCCGGCCTGACGTACACGCTCGGGCGCATGACCGGTTCGCGACGGCACGGTTGGGCCGTGTGGGCTGCGATGGCGTCGTTGTTTCTTGTGGGTGTTATCTGTGCCTACGCCGCTGAAGCGCGAGGGAATGTGCTGCTGCACGGCGTCGATCAGAAGGCGAGTGCCATGCAGCCGGGCGGCAACATGGAAGGCAAGGAGATGCGGTTCGGCATCGCCAATTCGGCGCTCTTTGCGACCGTGACGACGGACGCGAGCTGCGGCGCCGTAAACTCGATGCACGATTCGTACACGCCGCTGGGAGGAATGATCCCCCTTGTCAACATGATGTTGGGAGAAGTGGTATTCGGCGGCGTGGGGGCGGGACTGTACGGAATCATCGTTTTCGTGATTTTGTCCGTGTTCATCGCGGGATTGATGGTGGGTCGGACGCCGGAGTACCTGGGAAAGAAAATTGAATCTTACGACGTGAAGATGGCCATGCTCACGGTGTTGATTTTTTCGCTTGTCATACTCGTCTTCACAGCCATTGGAGTCGTGACTCAAGCCGGCAAGGCAGGAATTTCGAATCCCGGCCCCCACGGGCTGTCGCAGATCTTGTATGCGTACACGGAAGGGGCCGCGAACAATGGGTCAGCGTTCGCAGGCGGCAATTGGAATTCGCTGTGGTACAACACGAGCATTGGATTCGACATGTTGCTGGGAAGGTTCTTCATGGTAATCCCTGTGCTGGCCATCGCGGGAAATCTCGCACGCAAAAAGATCGTGCCGGAATCTGCGGGGACGTTCCCGGTGACAACGCCGCTCTTCAGCGTGTTGCTTGTATCCGTGGTCTTGATTGTCGGGGCGCTGACCTTTTTCCCGGCGGTGAGCCTGGGGCCGATTCTCGAGCATCTGTTGATGCATGCGGGAAAGGCATTTTAGGGGGGACGTTTCTATGAGTGCGCAGACTAGTGTCAATCCCGAGATGGCGCAAACCCCAAGCGACGATTCGCGGAAGTTTCGCGAGGGGAAGCGGTCATTGTGGACCTGGAGGATCGTGGGACAGGCGATTCTGGATTCGTTCGTGAAGTTGAATCCGAAGACCTTGATGAAGAACCCGGTTATGTTCGTTGTGGAAGTCGGGGCGGTGATTACGACCATTGACCTGGTCCGGTACATGGTGGAGCACCTTCCCGGCGTTGGATTCGCGCTGCAAATCACTCTGTGGCTCTGGTTCACCGTACTCTTCGCAAATTTTGCCGAGGCGATGGCAGAGGGTCGCGGGAAGGCGCAGGCGGAAACTCTGCGTAGAGCCCGCGCAGAAACCATGGCGAGACGGATGAAAGCGGATGGAACGCTCGAATCCGTGACAGGCTCGAAACTTCGTTCCGGAGACATAGTTGTGGTTTCCGCCGGTGAATTTATCCCGGGCGATGGCGAAGTCGTTGTCGGCGTGGCCTCGGTGGATGAATCGGCCATCACGGGAGAATCGGCGCCGGTCATTCGCGAAAGCGGAGGCGACCGGTCAGCGGTGACTGGCGGAACGCGCGTGCTTTCGGATGAGATTACGGTGAAGATCACGTCGAACCCGGGAGGGACGTTTCTCGACCGGATGATCAAGCTGGTGGAAGGCGCGGAGCGGCAGAAAACGCCGAATGAGATTGCTCTGAATATTCTCCTCGCGGGTTTGACCATCATCTTCCTGCTGGCCGTCGTGACGTTGCAACCGATGGCGATTTATTCCGGATCGCCGCAATCGGTTTTTGTTTTGATCTCCCTGCTCGTGTGTCTGATTCCGACCACAATCGGGGGATTGCTTTCGGCGATTGGAATCGCGGGGATGGACCGCGTCGTGCAGCGAAACGTGCTGGCCATGTCTGGGAGAGCAGTCGAAGCCGCCGGAGACGTGGACACTCTGCTGCTCGACAAAACAGGCACCATTACTCTCGGAAACCGGCGCGCGACGGAATTGATTCCCGCGCCGGGCGTGAAAGAAGAGGAGTTGGCGGACGCGGCGCAACTGGCTTCGCTGGCGGACGAGACGCCTGAGGGACGCTCGATCGTGGTCTTGGCGAAAGAAAAATACGGCCTGCGGGGACGCGAGCTTTCGGCTTATGCGGCGACGTTTATTCCTTTCTCGGCGCAGACGCGAATGTCCGGCGTGGATCTCGACGGACGGGAAATCCGGAAGGGCGCGCCGGATGCAATCGCGCAATACATCCAGCAAAGCGGGAATCGCGTTCCACATGAAGTGGAAGACGTAGTGAAAGCCATTTCGAATGCTGGCGGGACGCCGTTGCTCGTGGCCGAAGACAAGCGCGTCCTGGGAACAATTTATTTGAAGGACATCGTGAAGGGCGGGATGCGCGAGCGCTTCGACCAACTGCGAGCCATGGGCATCCGGACTGTGATGATCACGGGGGACAATCCTTTAACCGCAGCCGCCATCGCCCGTGAGGCAGGCCTGGACGATTTTCTGGCGCAAGCGAAGCCCGAGGACAAGCTCGCGTTAATCCGGCGGGAACAGGCCAAGGGAAAACTCGTGGCCATGACCGGCGACGGAACGAACGACGCTCCTGCGCTGGCGCAGGCAGACGTGGGGCTCGCGATGAATGCGGGAACGCAAGCGGCGAAGGAAGCCGGCAACATGGTGGATCTCGATTCGAACCCGACAAAATTGATTGAGGTAGTCGAAATCGGAAAGCAATTGCTGATCACGCGCGGAGCGCTCACAACGTTTTCGGTGGCTAACGACGTGGCGAAGTATTTCGCAATAATCCCGGCGATGTTCGCGGGCGCATTCCCGGAACTGAATGTGCTGAACGTAATGGGGCTGAAGACGCCGGAATCAGCAATACTGTCCGCGGTAATTTTCAACGCGGTGATCATCATCGCGCTGGTGCCGCTCGCCTTGCGCGGCGTGCGATACCGCCCGCTCGGGGCCGAAGCCTTGCTGCGGCGGAATTTGCTGATTTACGGATTCGGCGGAATAGTCGCGCCCTTCATCGGAATAAAGCTGATTGACATGATTATTACGCGGATCGGCCTGGCGTGAGGACGACATGAAAAAAAATCTAATTATCTCGGTCTGGATGACACTGGCGACAACGGCGCTGCTGGGCGTTATTTATCCGCTCGTGGTGACCGTGCTGGCGCAATGGATTTTCCCGCGCCAGGCAAACGGCGAATTGATTCAGGTGAACGGAAAAATCATGGGCTCGACATTGATCGGGCAGCCCTTTACGGCGCCAGGATATTTTCATTCGCGGCCCTCTGCGGCAGGCGCGATCGGGTACGACGCGAGCAGTTCGAGCGGATCGAATCTTGCTCCGACCAACAAAGCGCTGCTCGATCGAGTTAACTCAAGCGTGGCCGCTTTACAAGCTGAAAATCCCGGAGCGAAAATTCCAGCCGATCTGGTGACCGCATCTGGCTCAGGACTGGATCCGCACATCTCGCCAGCCGCGGCGGAATTTCAAATCCCGCGTGTGGCTCGCGAGCGGGGCATGAGCGAGAGTGACGCGCGTGGCTATGTGAGAAAACATACAGAGGATCGGCAATTCGGATTCCTGGGTGAGCCGCGGGTCAACGTGCTGGAACTGAATTTGGAGCTGGATTCAGTTCATCCAATGCGGTGAGTGCGCGCTTTTTCCCGGGGAGGGTCGAAACGGTAGCCGACCCAGGGTTCCGTGTGAATGTAACGCGGGTGGCGCGGGTCGGGCTCGATTTTTTTCCGCAGCTGATTGATGAAAACACGCAGATATTCGGTTTCCTCTCCGTAATCAGGACCCCAGACAGCCTGCAAGAGCCGCCGATGACCAAGCGCCTTTCCGCGCTCGGCAACGAGATGGCGGAGTAATTCAAATTCTTTTGGGGTCAAGCGAATCGGCTTCCCTTTCACCGTGACGGCGCGCTTCTCAAAATCAATTTTCAGTTCGTCCGAGACGAAAGCCGGGGTAGCCTCGTTGGCCGAGGAGCGCCGCAATGCTGCCCGAATTCTAGCCATCAACTCCTGTACGCCGAAGGGCTTGACGATGTAGTCGTCGGCGCCGGCATCGAGCGCCTGGACTTTGTCGCGCTCGGCATTTCGAACCGTGAGCATTATGATGGGGACATCGCTTGATTCGCGAATTTCACGGCAAGCGTCGAGACCGGAAATTCCGGGCATGTTCACATCGAGGAGAATCAGAGAGGGGTGATCACTGCGGAGTTTCTCGAGCGCTTCTTCTCCACTCTTGGCTTCGAGGATGGCATAGCCTTGGGACGAGAGCGTCGTGCGCACGACCCGCCGGATCTGGGGCTCGTCATCCACGATCAATACGGTAGCGGGATTCATGAGGCGGCTGGCCGTGAGTGATCGATGGGAAGCGTGAAGGAAAAGACGGAACCGTGGCCGCGCTGGCTCGTGAGAGACATCGTTCCGCCGTGCGCTTCGACAATGGCCTTGGCGATGGGCAGGCCCATGCCCGTTCCTTGCACCTGAAAGCGCTGGGCCCTGCCCCGGTAGAACTTCTCGAATATGAGGCTCTGTTCCGGATCGTCAATCCCGCCGCCGCGGTCGGCGACGCTGATGACCACGAAATCACCATTCGATTCGGCAGTCACCACGATGGGCTCGTTGGGCGGCGAATACTGATTCGCGTTTTCCAAAAGGTGAACAAGCACTTCGGGCACCCGAGCAAGATCCACGCGCACTCGCGGCAATCCTTGGCCGAAATCCACGCGAACATTTCGATTGGCGAGCGCTGATTTGGTTTGCTTCAAGGCAACGGCGATGACGTCCTCTACTGGATGTGGAGCGAGGTTCAAAACTACTCCACCGGCGTCCAATTGGGCCATCTCGGCAGCCTCGCCGACGAGCCGATTCAGACGGTCACATTCCTCATTGATGATGGTGAGCAACTCCTGCCGCTCCGGATCGTTGAGCGCGCGATTGGAGAGCAGATTAGTCACCGAGGCCTTGATAGACGTCAGTGGGGTGCGAAGAGCGTGAGTAACGGAATCAAGGAGCGCGGTGCGCAGGCGCTCACCTTCATGCGCGGCTTCGGTCTGGCCGAGTTGCTCGACAGCGCGGGCGCGTTCGACGGAGACGGCAATAAGCGTACCGAGAGCTTCAAGGGTTTGCCGCGAAAGGATGGTGCCCGATATTCCGAGACTGCCGATCGGCCGGACGCCCATGCGGACGGGAACAAAACAGATGCTGTTGGCAGCATCCACTACCGGCTCTTCGCGGGCGACAATGGCCTTCAGGCTCTCTAGATCGAGAAGAGGGATTACGGGGCCGGAGCGATAGACTTTCTGCTTGTCCGCCAGGAGCAGAGCGGCTGCCCCGACTTCGAAGGTATCCACGATTTGTGCGGGAATCCGGTTCAGCAATTGAATAACGTTGCCCGACTCGAGCAGGCCCTGGCTGAAGGCGTAGAGCTTCTCGATTTCGCGGCGGCGGGCAGAAGCGTGCTGGGCTTCGCGCCGGGCCCGCGTGGAGAGATGGCTGGCAATAACGGAGACGACAAGAAAGGTGATCAGCGCCAGCCAGTTTTGCGGGTCGGCGACGGTGAAGCGGCCAGTCGGAGGAAGAAAGTAGTAGTTGAAGGCGACCATGGCCGCTATGGACATAGCCACGGAAACGAACATGCCCCAAACCGTCGAAATGACTAGAATGGCGAGAAGGAACGTAAGAGCGACCGTTGTAGGGCTTACGTGGAGAACTTCGCGGTAGAAAACCACAATGCCCGCGACAATGGCAATTGAAACCGCACATTGCAGGATTCGGTTGAAGAATGGCTCGCCCACGGCGACATTCTACCGTAGCTTTTCGCACGCCTGTAAAAGAGAATAGGCCCATGCCGAAGACGCCTGAACAGTGGCTGGCAGAAGCCAGGCCGCCGGAAAAGACCAAGGGCACACTGAAGCTGTTTCTGGGCTATGCGCCGGGAGTCGGCAAGACGTACAGCATGCTCAGTGAGGCGATTCGCCGGCACAGCCGGGGCGAGGACGTGGTGGTAGGCGTGGT